>Ga0070741_10008917_pt1 | contig 19826 bp, 18 predicted proteins | sample Coa_R1_4_FD_66440 | JGI IMG/M metagenome (GOLD analysis project Ga0070741, IMG submission 66440) | Surface soil microbial communities from Centralia Pennsylvania, which are recovering from an underground coalmine fire - Coalmine... | ecosystem: Environmental > Terrestrial > Soil > Unclassified ...
AAAAAAGACTGCTAATGAATATACCGGTCACTCCACTAACTCGGCAACGGGACTAAGGCGCTCCGAAGTCGATAGGTCGGGGGCATCAAGGACCGGTTACCGAACGGGCACGTTGCGATTCACTCGCTTACGGAACGATCACGGCCGAACTGGATATCTCGTCCGCCTTGAGCGCAAGAAGCGCTTCGTTGGCCTGCTCCAGAGGGAATGTCTGCACGCGCGGCGAGATTGACATCTCCGCTGCCAGCTTCAGGAAGTCTCTGGCATCCTGTCGCGTCATGTTGGTCACACTGCGAATCTGCCGTTCACCCCAAAGCAGGGTGTCATAGTCAAATTGCGGCATTCTGTCCAGATGAATGGCATTGATGGCGAGGATGCTTCCTTTATCCAGCGAACGAAGCGCGGCGAGCACCACTTCGCCCGCCGGGGCGAAGGTGATCGCGGCATCGAGCTTTTGCGGTGGAGCGGCGAGTGCATCGCCCACCCACTTGGCGCCGAGGTCACTCGCAACGGCCTGATGCCGCTTGTCGCGCGTGGAGACATAGATCTCACACTTCCATGCGTTGAGCACTCTCATGAGAATCTGTGCGGAAGAGCCGAAACCAAACAGGCCAACCCGCATGCCGGGCTGAACACCGGCAACCCGCACGCTTCGAAAGCCAATGATTCCGGCACACAGCAGCGGTGCAGCATCGGTGTCGGAGAGCTTGTCGGGCAGCGGAAGGAGAAAGTCGGTGCGGGCTGTGGCGAACTCGGCATAGCCGCCGTTATGCGAGTAGCCCGTGTACGTAGGGTTGTCGCAGAGGTTTTCGCGATTGGATTGGCAGAAGCGGCAGGTGCCGTCGGTTCCACCGATCCATGACACGCCGACGCGTTGGCCAGGAGCAAACGCGGGATCCGGCGAGCTAACGACCTCTGCAACGATCTGATGACCGGGAATAAGCGCGTCCAGCTTCGGCGGAAGCTCGCCTTCGACGATATGCAGATCGGTCCTGCAGACACCGCATGCGAGTACCTTCAGCAGCGCAGAGCGTTCGCCCGGCTGCGGGACCGGTACCGTCTCAATGGCGAGGGGTCTGTCGTGGACGGACGCCGGATGCCGTAGCACTGCGGCGCGCATGCTCGTGGCGTTCATGGTCACCTCCTTCAGAAGCTGAGTTCCGCTAGGGGGACATGACTCGGCGAAGCGTCTCGGCGGCGGATTCTGGTGTGATGTCGCGCTGCGGAGAACCTAGCAGCTCGAAGCCAACCATGAACTTCCTGATCGTGGCCGACCGTAGCAGCGGCGGATAGAAATGCGCGTGGAGCTGCCACTCATTGTGCTCGTTTCCATCGCAGGGAGCCGTGTGGAATCCCATGGAATAAGGGAACGGCGCATTGAACACGCGGTTATAGCCGGCGGTGATCGTTTTCAGGATCGACGCCAGGCCATCGCGTCCCTTGTCGTCCAGCCCGTTGATGTTCCGGACATGAGCGCGCGGCAGCACCAGCGTTTCGAACGGCCACACCGCCCAGAAGGGCACGAGCGCAACCCACGACTCGTTCTCCGCAACGGTGCGCTCGCGCTGTTGCAACTCCAGTTCGAGGTAGTCCTTCAACAGCAGGCGCCCGTGTTTCGTCAGGTACTCCGATTGCGAAGCGAGCTCGGCGGTCGGTTCGTTCGGGATGTGCTCGGTCGCCCAGATCTGTCCATGCGGATGCGGATTGCTGGCGCCCATCAGGGCGCCGCGATTCTCGAAGATCTGCACGTAGCCGATGTCGTCGCGCCCGGAGAGCTCGCTCTCCTGCTCGGCCCAAACGTCGACAACTCGACGGATGGCACCGACATCCATCGTCGCAAGCGTGAGGTCATGCCGCGGATCGAAGCATAAAACACGGCACACGCCGCGCTCCGTTGTAGCACGTAGAAGGCCTACATCATTGAGATCAAACTCTGCTGGAGGGACATCGCTCTTCAGCGCAGCGAAGTCGTTGTCAAAGACATAGGTCGCGGTGTAGACCGGTGTGCGATGGCCGCCGGCGCGCACATTTCCGGGGCACAGATAGCACTCCGGGTCATACTGCTTGGCAGTTGCGGTTGCAGTCTCTTCGGTTTGGCCTTGCCATGGACGCTGCGTCCGATGCGGCGATACAACAACCCACTCGCGCCGCAGCGGATCCCAGCGCCGGTGCGGGGATTCTCTAAACACCTGGAGCATCAGCGCGCCTCCTTCGATGTATTAAGTTGCGCAGCGTTCCGTGCCAGCGCACCGTCTACGGCTTCGCAAACGTACGTTTCCAGATCCAGCGAAAACCTGTCGCGATACGCAGAGCGAAGCCCCGCGATGAAATCTGTCACGTCTTCCGTGCTGACGAGATTCACGGTCGATCCGCCGAAGCCGCCGCCAGTGAGCCGTGCGCCGAAACATCCGCGAAGCTCAACAGCGGTGTCTACGAGAAAATCGATCTCTTCGATGCTGCACTCGAAATCGTCGCGTTCACTCGCGTGCGCAGCTGTCATCACCGAGCCAAGCCGCACCGGATCGCCAGCGAGCATGGCCATACGAGCTTCGCGCACCCGCTCGTTTTCGCTGATGATGTGACGGCAGCGTTTCAGGCTCTCTGGCGAAAGCTCGTGCTCGCAGGCGGCGAGTTGCGCCAATGTCGCGTCTCCGAGATCGCGGAGATCAGGAAATCGTTCGCGGAGCTTTGCCTGGCCAGCCTCGACCTCCCGGCGTCGAATGCCATAATCGCCACCTGCGATGGAGTGCTTCACGCCGGAGTTTGCAACGACGATTCTGCAGTTCGCGAGGCCCCTTTGATTCATCGGCAAGAGCTCGAAGCTGAGGTCGCGTGTGTTCAGCAGCAGCGCATGATCTTTCGCCGCCGCTGTGACGACAAACTGATCCATGATGCCGCATGGTGATCCGACGTAGTTATTCTCTGCGCTCTGACACAGCAGGGCGATGGCCTCTGCCGGAAGCGTCGCCTTAGCATGCGCGAGTAGCGCGATCGCAGTTACAACCTCGGTCGACGCGGAAGAGGATAGGCCCGCGCCAAGGGGCACATTCCCGCCCAGGTGCAGCGCGAACGGTGGAATTTGAATGCCGCGGCGCTCGAGTTCGTACAGAACACCTGCGGGATAGTCACTCCACTCTCCCGTGCGAGGCGCAGGACTATCCGGCGAAATCGAGCGGACACTTGGAAAGAGATCGCTCGAAAACGTATATCGGCCGTCAGATGCGGCGTGCAAATGCGCCACCGTTGTGAAGGGAATCGCCATCGGCATGACCAGACCGCCGGTGTAGTCGGTGTGTTCTCCGATGAGGTTCACACGGGCAGGCGCGAAAAAATCCAACTGGTGCGCCGCGGAGCTTGTTTCAGACGGTTTCATTGATTCACTTTCCATTGCTCTCTATCACTCTATCGCTCACGCGATCAGACGTTTCTTGGTTTCAATTATCGCCAAACTATGTTCAATCCTACGCAAGCAGATATTAGAAGGATTGAAAGCACCCACAGCAATCGAGGTGTGGCTCGAAACGAGAAACTCATTTGCAGTGGACCGCCATTGACACCAGTGGCCGTGGAACTCCCCATGCCTGTGATCCACGCCACGAACGCGGAGGTGCCGAAGGCATACATCGCCACGTAGAAGTTTGCGCTCATAACGCTGCTGTAGTGTAGCCAGCCGAGGCTGAATGCGACGAGATGCAGGACCGCGACGGCCGTGCCGCTCAGGAATCCGATAATGGCGCCCCGTTCATTAACTCGGCGCGTGATCATTCCAAGCAGGAAGATGGCAAAGAATGGCGCGCCAAAGACAGAGAAGATCATCTGCACGTGCTCCATCAGGTCGGAAAACAAGAAGTTGATGTACGACGTGAGCAGACTGACCAGAACTGCGGCGATTGTTGCCGCACGTCCCATGATCAGGTAGTGATGGTCAGGCTTTCGAGTGACTAGGTGCGCGTGATAGATGTCCTCAGTCCACAGAGCTGCGAACGCGGAGACATTCGCGGCCAATGCGGACATCAGGCTCGCCGCGATTGCAGTCAGGCCGAGCCCAAGCAGGGCTGGACCGTACGACTGTTTCATCAAAGCCGGAAGCGCCTGATCAAAGCGCTCCGAATGTCCCAGTGCGGGGAGTAGCCGGTGCGCGGCCAGACCAGGCACGACGACGAGCATCGAAAAGCCAAGTTTTCCGAAGCCTGCCCATAGCGGAACCTGCCGCGCCGCGTCGTCCGTGCGCGCGGCGAAAGCGCGCTGCATCAGCACGAAATCGGTACACCAGTAGCCGAAACTGAGTACGAATCCAAGGCCAACGACAATCCCGAGCGCATCCATTGGCGTGGTGTGCGAAACCAGCGGCAGCCCGCGCCACAGATGGTCGCGAGGCTCCTCGGAAATCATCGTGCCGTATTTCCAACAGTGAATTGTCAGCGGAAGCAGGCCCGCAATCATTACTGCGAGCTGGAGGAACTGGTTGTAGATCGTCGCACGAACACCGCCGAGCAAAACATACACAAGCACGACGCTGCCGGTCACGAAAGCACTTGCAGCAAAGCCGATTCCTGCGACCACCTGAAGCACCTGCGCGATGGCATAAAGGCTGATTCCTGCGAAGAGCAGCGTGGTCACTGCCAGAACACAGGCATTTACGAGACGGATGCCGGCGCCGTAACGGTATTCAAGATATTCTGGAACGCTTCGGATTCCGCTGCGTCGATAGACAGGCATCATCCAGATGGCGAGGAAGATCATTGCCGGAATTGCGCCGACGCAATAAAAATGGAAGGCCTCGGCTCCGTACTGCGCTGCCATCGCGCTCATTCCCACGACCTCGAGCGCTCCGCAGTTGGCGGCGAGAAAGGCCGCCGTAACAAGAGGAAGCGGGAGAGATCGGCTCGCGTTGAGAAACGAGTTCGCGCTGCCGCTGCGTCGGCGCGTGAGCCAGCCAATGAAGATTGTGGTTGCGAAGTATGCCGGAAGGATTGCGATCCCTAGCGACACACGAAATGAGGTGGACATCAGTGGCGCTCATCCCTCCGGCCGCGGCACCTGACAGTGCTCTCGAGAGATCGCGTCTTCATATCCGTACTATACGCAGGACGTCGCAACTTCGAATGGCTTAGCGCAAGCCAAACCCGCAGGATGGTGATAAAACTATTCCCACCTCATGAGCCGCAATTCCAACGGAGTCACTGAAGATCGCCCCATAAGTCTGAAGGGACTTGCAGAGCATCTTGGGCTCTCGCCTGCCACCGTGTCGCTCGTCGTGAACAACGCGCCAGGGGCAAAGACGATTGCGCCAAAGACACGCGAACGCGTGCTCGCCGCAGCGCAGAAGCTGAACTACCGTCCGAACTTCCTCGCCCGCTCTTTGCGTACCCGGCAGACGTTCACGATCGGCGTCATCGTTCCGGAATTCAGCGAGGGTTATTTCACCATGGTGATGAATGGCGTTGAAGAGCACCTGCTGCAGGCCGGGTATCTGCACTTCGTCGTGAGCCACCAGGGTCGTCCGGATTTGCTTGAGAGCTATCCCCGCGTGCTGACCGAGCGTGCCGTGGACGGGTTCATTCTCGTCAACACCATGCTGACTAAGTCTGTCGAGGTGCCGGTCGTCTCCATCTCAGGACATAAGCGGATGCGTGGCGTAACCAACGTGATGCTGGATCATGATCACTCAGCATCGTTGGCCCTCCAGTACCTCTACGATCTCGGTCATCGCGATATCGCCTTTATGAAGGGTCAGCCGCACGCGCTCGATTCCGAATCACGCTGGCAGAGCATCCGCCAGATCGCCGAGCGCATCGGCATTCGCATGCGTTCAGAGCTTTGCGTGCACATACGCAACAATTCCTGGTCGCCGGAACTCGGCTATCCCGTGGTGAAGGACCTGCTGGCATCGGGCCACCACTTCACGGCTATCTTCTGCTTCAACGATATCGCTGCAATCGGCGCCATTCGCGCGATCAAAGATGCCGGCCTTCGCTGCCCAGAGGATATCTCCGTGGTTGGCTTCGATGACATCGCCAGCGCGGCCTATCACACGCCCAGCCTTACGACCATTCGTCAGCCGCTGCGCCGGATGGGCGAGATGGCTGCACAGCAACTGCTGAAGCGCATCCAGAATCCAAGCGAAGCATTCCCGGACACGATCATGTTCGAGCCCGAGTTGATGCAGCGCGAGTCCACCACGGCAGTCGCTGCTGCAGCCGCGCCCAGGAAGCGCAGCACTCCCCCCCACGTTAGGCCACGCCACCCCGAGCGATCACCTCACGATAAAACATAGCGCTCATCTTTGGCGTTCGTTTTTGCGTGGCGTAATCCACGTAGACGATCCCGAAGCGCTTTCCGTACCCGTCGGCCCATTCGAAATTGTCCAGCAGACTCCACACGAAATAGCCTTTCACCGGCACTCCCTCAACTATCGCACGATGGAGCTGCCCAAGATAATTGCGCAGATACATGATGCGATCCGAGTCGACGATAGTGCCGTCACTCTGCGGCACATCAGACGAAGACGCGCCGTTCTCCGTGATGTAAAGCTCGCCCGGATTCCAGAGCTGGTTCACCAGTCGCGTAGCCCAGTAGATCGACTCCGGCCCTACGTACAGCCACGAGCTGTACATGTGCGGGAACGACGCGGGCGGCGTGACAACCGCATAGCCAAGCTCGGAGTCATCAGCGCGAACGTACGTCGGCTGATAAATATTGAGGCCAATAAAGTCCAACGGCGACGAGATGATCTTCATCTCCTCCGCAGTGAACTTCGGCGCGTCCAGGCCAAGCCGGCGCAGATATGCATCGGTGTATTTTCCCTCGCAAATGACGGTCAGGTACTGGGCGTTCTGCTCGCGCATGGCGCGCGTCGCGGCCTGAATGTGAGGCGCCGTTTCGATCAAAGGCGTGGTCGCCTGCACGTTATCGGCGATGCCGACCTGCGTTCCCGGCCGCGCAGCCGCACGAATCGCCTGCACCGCCATCCCATGTGCGAGGACGGCGTAGTGGTTCAGTTGGGCGACTCGCGCCGCGCTCAGCTTCAGCCCCGGAGCATGCGTGCCCTGCTGATATCCAAGCTCAACGAACGAGCGAATCTCGTTCATCGTCATAAACCGGCGAACGCGGTCGGAGAGCTTGCCCGCGACGTAGCCGGCGTACTCCGCAAAGGCCTGCGCCGTGTCACGGTTTTCCCACCCGCCCTTGTCCTGCAGAGCCTGCGGCAGGTCCCAGTGATACAGCGTGCAGAACGGTTCAATTCCGCTCGCGAGCAACTCGTCCACGACACGGTGATAGAAGTCCAGCCCCTTTGGATTCGCCGCTCCGCTGCCCGTCGGGAAGATGCGCGACCACGCAATGGAAAACCGGTAACTGCGCACACCAAGTTCCTTCATCAGCGCAATGTCCTGCTTGTACCGGTGGTAGTAGTCTGTCGAGACATCGCCCGTATCGCCGCCGGCCACGGCGCCAGGCAGATGGCTGAACGTATCCCAGATCGTTGGTCCTCGGCCGTCCTCGTGAACGGCACCCTCAACCTGATACGAAGCCGTAGCTGAGCCCCACAGGAACCCGTGCGGAAAGGGCATGCGCGCCGGAACCGGCGCAGGCCTCGCTTCACCCATGAGCGGCGAGACAGATGCTGAACCTGCAACAGCGGCAACGAGACGCGCAAAGGTGCGCCTGGAGAATGAGTTCTTCAAAGATTCACCTCGGATCGGAGCATATTCTCCTGGGTTCACAAACCAGGCTGACAGTGTGCACAGGTCCCTTTACTAAATCGATTAGCTTGCTGGCAAGGACAATCTGCATTCGTGTCCCATTTTGACGTACGGCAACTCGGTTCGGCGGGTACGTTGGTCCCTAGAACGGGAGTCGCGAGGCTTCAGGAGCCGCCCCTGCGATAGACTGCGAGCGATGAATCGAAGAGAGTTTTTAGCAGCCTCGGCCGCCGCCGTGTGGAGTCTTCAATCGTCTGGGCAGCCTGACAGCCATTTCACGACGGTCGACGTCGCGAAAATCGACCGCAGTCGAATCCTCAGCGCCGCAGACCGATATCTCAACGAGCAGCCAAAGACCATCACCAGCATACGAACCACCCGCAGCGAAGGAGGGCCGCATGATTACTTCTCCGAGGGCGACTATTGGTGGCCCGACCCCAAAAACCCGAACGGCCCATACATACGCCGCGACGGCATGTCCAACCCGGCTAACTTCAACGATCATCGCGAGCTTCTCATTCGCCTCAGTCTGCAGGTCCCGGCGCTCACGGCCGCATGGATGATTACGAAGAAGGCCCTGTACGCCGCAAAGGCCGCCGACCATCTCCGCGCCTGGTTCGTGGACCCGAACACGCGCATGAACCCGAACCTGCAATATGCGCAGGCCATTCACGGCATTACTCCTGGTCGCGGCACCGGCATCATCGACACCCTTCATCTCGTCGAAGTCGCCCGCTCCGCCTCGTGGCTAGAGCACTCCGGCGCACTCAAGCCTGGCGAAATCGACGCGGTCCGCCGGTGGTTCACCGACTACACCACCTGGATGACCACCTCGAAGAACGGTCTTGAGGAGAAGGCCGCGAAGAACAACCACGGCACCTGCTGGGTCGCGCAGGTTGCCGAGTTCGCGTGCTTCACGCACGATGACTCCAAAGTCGCGGAGTGCCGCGATCTCTTCCGCTCCAAGCTCGTCCCGGACCAGATCGCGCCTGACGGCCGCCTTCCGCTCGAGCTCGCGCGCACGAAACCGTACAGCTACTCGCTCTTCGACATGGATGCGCTCTCCACGATCTGCCAGATCGCCAGCATCCCCGGCGATAACCTATGGACATTCACCACGCCTGATGGCCGCGGCATCCGCAAGACCATCAACTTTATGTTCCCGTTCATTAAGGACAAGTCGAAGTGGCCGTTCCCGCATGATGTCGAATACTTCGACGATCTGCCCGTGCGGCAACCCAGCCTTCTCTTCGCCGGCCTCGCCTACAAGGACAGCGCGTACATCGCGCTCTGGAGGACGCTCAATCCTGATCCCACCGTACCGGAGATTATTCGCAATTTCCCGATTCGTCAGCCGGTGCTCTGGGTCCGCGAACCCGCATAACGCTGCTCCTACTGCAAGGTTCCCGAATTCAGCACGAGCGCCACGGCGCTCCGCAGCCGCGCGGAACCGCCGTCATATGCGGGCCGCAACACTGCGGCAGAGCTCAGCGCATGCCGCCGCATCTCGGCCTCAATCGTCGGGCCAAAGCGATACCACGCCGAGGTGAAGTCACCGACAATCACGATCTCCTTCGGCGCGAGCGCCGTTGCAATCATCCTCAACCCGCGGCCCAGGTTCGTTGACATCCTCTCCAGCGCCGCAATCGCGGTCGCGTCGCCGGTATGAGCGAGGGAGAGCAGCGTGCTAAACGTTGTCCCCGCAGCTCCGCCGGACTCCGTAAAGTGACGCACCGCCGCACGGTTCGACGCGAGCGTCTCCCAGCATCCGTTGTTGCCGCAGCCGCATGGCGGCCCATCAGGATCAAGCTGCACATGGCCGAACTCGCCGGCCATTCCTTTGTCTCCGCGAATCAGCCGCCCGTTCGCAAGAATCCCTGTTCCAATGCCCTCCGAGACGTTGACGACGACAAGATCGTGCGCGCCATCGCTCTCGCCGAACCACACCTCGGCCAGCGCGCATGCATTCGCGACGTTATCCATCTCCACGCGCAGGCCAGTTGCTTTCGCGATGCGCTTGCGGATATCCCGAAAAGGGAAGTGAAGGTTCGGCGCGAAGATCGGGTCCTCGTGCGTGGGATCCGTACGGCCGGGCAGGCACACGCCGATTCCATCAAAGGCCTTCTGCTTGTGCTCCACAATCATCTTCTTGATCGCCGAAACGATCGCCGCTACCGACCGCTGGTTCTCCGGAATGTCGACAAGTTTCTGCGCGAGAATCTTGCCGCCGAGGTCTGAGATCGCCAGCGTGATCTGCTCCGGGTGAATATCCAGCGCCAGCACCGCCCGCTGCGAATTCAACTGCAGAAAGGTCGGCCGCCGTCCGCGCGGCAGTCTCCCCGTCGGTCCCTCCACTACCAGCCGATCAGCGATAAGCTCTTCGATAATCAGCGAAACAGTACTGCGCTGCAATCCCGAGACTCGCGCGAGATCCGCTCGTGAGATCGGCTGCTGCTTCCGCACCAGATTCAAAATCAGATTACGGTTGATCTGGCGGGGAGTGCGGTTCGAGGCACTCTGGCGATCCGAAGGAAGATACTGTCGCGTAATAGGCAAACTTACCGCCTGATTTCAGCACATTCGTGCAGGTGGTCTAAAAGGCGGATTTAGTCTACAGCATGAGCAAAATCGTGTAAGTGTCGTTCGATCAAAATAGCTGAAATGATTGAGACCGAAGGATTCCACCGCTAGTCTCCTTCGTCTGCAAGTCCACTTTGTTCAAGCCCTCGAACTTTATTGCGAACTATCTTGCAGGAGGATGGGCAATCCGCTTTTCACCACGCAGACGCATGTAAACCTTGCGTTGGCACACGCGACACTCCCACGGAAACAGCCCAAGCAACGGCAGGATGGAGCGCTCAAACACGCCCTCGCGCGGCAGGCGCCGAAACTCTTGATGACCACAACCGGGACACAGCCGCACGGAATACCTCGAAGGGCCTGAAAGACGGGCGAACTCAGCAATTCAAAAGGGCAGGATACCCTAATCATAGGCCCCGCGCTCGGTACCTCCGTGCACTCCGCGGTTTCGTTGACCGAGCCGGCGCGTCTCGCGATACATGGAACTCCGCAATTCAGACCGCGAATGGATTGAGCACCGGGCCCGGGAAACAGGCTTTGATCTCACCGGCATTGCAGCCGTTCCGGACGCTGGAACGTCGGCCAACGCACAGTCCAGCGCCCGCTTCGCTGCCTGGGTCGCCTCCGGTCGCGCCGGTGAGATGGAGTGGCTCAAGCGCACAGACGACACCGGCGAGCTTGTTCGCGGCGACCTGCGGCGGTCGCTGCCGTGGGCGCGCTCGGTCATCGTCTGCGCCGTCAATTACAACCCCGAGGCGCCGCGCTCCGCCGACCCCGCAGCTCCTGACGCCGGTTGGATCGCACGCTATGCCTGGACACGCAATGTAGGAAGGCACGGGCGCGCTCATGACACCTATCCAGGCGCCGACTACCACGATGTTCTGCTCGCAAAGCTCCGCAGCGTAGAGCAAAGCCTTCACGAGCGCTTCGGCCCGGAGATCCAGACGCGCTGCTACGTTGACACCGGCCCTATCGTCGAGCGCGAATACGCGCAGCGTGTGGGCATCGGCTGGATTGGCAAGAACGCCTGTGTCCTTAATCAGAACCTCGGCTCGTGGCTGCTGCTGGGCGTCATCATCACCTCGCTCGAGCTCACCCCTGAAGCCTGGGCGCTGCCCGCCGCCGACCGCTGCGGTACCTGCACCCGCTGCCTCGAGGCCTGCCCCACCAACGCCCTCACCGCGCCGCGCCAGATGGACGCCTCCCTCTGCATCTCCTATCTCACCATCGAGAAGAAGGGAACTATCGACGAATCGCTGCGTCCCCTGATGGGCCGCAACGTCTTCGGCTGCGACATCTGCCAGGACGTCTGCCCCTGGAACCGCCGCGCTCCCGTTGCAACATCCGACTCACTGCCTGCACGACCCGAGCTCATCAATCCTTCGCTCGAATGGCTCGCCTCAATGGACGGCCGCACCTTCAATCTCACCTTTCGCGGCTCGCCGCTCGAACGCACCGGCCGCAAGCGCCTGCAGCGCAACGTCGCCATCGCCATGGGCAACAGCGGCGATTCGCGTTACATCCCGAAGCTGCGCGAGTGGGCCGAAGGCGATGACCCCGTGCTAGCCGACGCCGCTCAATGGGCGCTCGATAAACTGAACGAATGACTCGCCCGCAGGAAATCGCCGCAAAGCCCCACCCCAGCGGCCGCAAAATCGAAGCCGAATCCTCGCCTGAACCCAGGAAGGCCGGCGAAGAATCCGTTTCGATCAAACTCGATGCTGCGCCTGTCGTGCCTGTCAGCGGCACCTCAGGCCAGCTCAAAGCGCTCGGCCGCTATCTGCTCAAGACCGAGGTCCATACCTACGCCTTCTCGGTCGCCGCACAGGCCATCCTGTCGCTCTTTCCCTTCATCGTTCTCTTGCTCACACTCTCGCAGCGCGTCTTTCACTCCGCCCGTATGGCAGACGTCGTCGGTGAAATGATGTCCAACTTCCTGCCCAACCACCAGGACTTCGTCATGCGCAACATGCGCGTGCTGGCCTTCTCGCATGCTCGCACCAAGATCGTCTCCATCGTCATGCTGCTCATCACCGCCACCGGCGTCTTCCTCCCATTGGAAGTCGCGCTGAACAGCGTTTGGGGCGTGAAAAAAAACCGCTCCTACCTGCAGAATCAGATCGTCTCCATCGCACTCGCCATCGGTGTGGCCCTGCTCGCCATGGCCTCCGTCGCACTCACCGCAGCGCAGCGCACGGTGATGGAGTGGGTCTTCTTCGGCCATACGCAAAACGTAATCTTTGCGTTCATCGGCAAAACATTCCTGCAGATCGTCGCGCTGATCGCGAGCATCGCGCTCTTCTTCCTCATCTACTGGACACTGCCCGCCCGCAAGATCCCCGCCCGCGCCGTTCTCCCCACGGCAATCGTTATGGGCATTCTCTGGACTGCGGCGAAGTACATCTACATCCTCGTACTTCCGCATCTCGATTTCCGCGCGGTCTACGGCCCATTTGAAGTCTCTGTCGGCCTCATCACCTGGGCCTTCATCTCCGGCCTTCTGCTGCTCGGCGGCGCCTACGTCTCTGCCACCCGCCAAGCCCTGCGTGAGACCCGCCAAGCCGAGCTAAAGGAGAACAAGCAGAAGTCTGAATCAACCTAATGCCGCAGCGTCGGCCGCGTCCGGAACGCCTTTACCACAATGTCGTTCGGATGATCTCCTGCCGGCAGCATCGTCACCAGCGACGGCCCATCCTTGCTCTGCATCCGAATCACCGCCACGTCTGACGAGCCGGCATCCACCGCCAGCAGCAGATGTTCATCCGCGGAAAACGCCAGCGCATCCGGCCGCGATCCCGTATGTGCCGACGCCACAATCCGCCCGTCATCAATCGAATACAAAGTGACCGAATCTGCGCCAAAGTTCGTCACGGCAAGGATCGAACTGTCACGGCTGAAAACCCCGCGCGAAGGTTTCGCCCCAATCACGTACGTCCCCAGCACCTCATTGGTCCACGTCGTGATCTCTGTAATCGAATCCGAATCGAAGTTCGTCGTGAACACCTCGTACCCGTTCGGCATCATCGCCACGTGAGTCGGCGTCTTGCCCACGTCCAGCAGCGTCAGCATCTGATCATGCTGCAGCGCAGGATCCTGCTTCCCGCGCCACGAATCCGGTGCCGCGGCCAGCCACACAACCATGACCTGGTGCCCGCCTGAGCACGCTACAAACGCCTTCGTCGAATCTGGCAGAATCGCGATATCCGTCGCACCCGGGCAGCCCGCGAACGCATCTCGCAGCGTCAGCGGCGCACCCGATGCATTGATCGAGTACACCGACACGCTCCCCGCCTGCCCATTCGACACAACCAGCGTGCGATTATCCGGCGACACCCGCGCCACTCCCGGCCCTTCGCCCGTCGCAGCCACCGCAATCTGCCGCCGCGCATCCAGATCAATCACGCTCACCGTGTTCGACCCGGAGTTCGGCACATACGCGCGCTTGCCGTCAGGCGACACCGCGATGAAGTACGGCCGCTGACGCACGCCAATCGTCCCCACCACTTTGTTTGTTGTTGCGTCGATCACCGTGACAGAATTGGAACCCGTGTTGACCGCATAAACTTCATTGCGCACCGGGTTCACCGCCATTCCCGTCGGATTCCGCCCCACCTGCAGCACGCGATCGGGCCGCACATTCACCAGGTCCAGCACCGTCACCGTGTTCGAGCCACCGCCACTCACGTACGCAAACTCGTGATAGTTCGCCGGATACTCAGGGAATCCCTGATGCCCGCAGCCCATCAGCAACACGCTCGCGCTCGCAAGAAGAGCCGCCGCGGCGCGAAAAAATCGAGGACATGAATGTGGGCGTAACAGGAACACGTCTCCCGAGTCTATGGGGCACGTCGCGCCACCGCAACGTGGAAGAAATTTTTGCGCAACCAATTTCGAAACCGCGGGTTCACGAGAGGGACGAGGCAGCCACGCTGAGCAGCCCGTCGTAAGCTACTCCTCGGACCAACGGATCAAAGCTACCCGCTTTGCTCCGTTGTTTTTTTGTTACCGGCGTTCCTTCCGCTCCGGCGCCACTGCACGGCCAGCCACGCGCCGTAGCCGAACTGCAAAATCCACACCGCACAGTACGCGTATACCAGGTGCCGCTCTGACAGCGTAGAGAAGGGAATCATCGAACCTCCAGAATCGGCTGTGGCACACCGCTCGGTACAACCGCTGTAGCTTCTCCCGGCTCACGCTGCCGCCGCCGCTCGATCGCATACCGCAGCCCCAGCGTAAACGCTCCCCACATCGCCCACGCTGCCAGATTCCAGAACACGGCTGGAAGCATGTGCGGATCGATGCCCGAGTCCGCACCGCCGCCAAACACCGGGGCTGGATGCTGCGTCCTCCACCACCGGATCGACATGAAGCAGATCGGAACATCAATCGCCGCAAAGATGGCGAGCACCGCGGAGAGCACGGCCTTTTGCTCGCCGTTCGTCAGCCGCCGCAGCAGCAGATAGCTCACGTACAGCAACCATAGCAATAGGTACGTCGTCAGCCGCGCATCCCACGTCCACCAGATGCCCCACGCCGCGCGTCCCCACAGCATTCCCGTCGCCAGTCCCACCGACGCATACAGCACAGTGAGTTCTGCTGAAGCCAGCGCGAATGCATCCGCCTTCAGCGCGCGCTGTGAATTGTTCCGTCGCCAGAAGAGAAAGAGGAATGCCGCCGCGCAGTTCAGGTAGGGGAACACGAAACTCAGGATCGTGTGCGGGAAATGATAGAAGAAAATCCGGTAGAGATTCCCCATCGTCGCCTCTTTAGGCGCCGTCATCGCCTCATAGAATCCGATGGCGAGAACGGCGAACGTGAGCGCGAGATAGAGGCTCGCCCATAGCGGGAACCTTTGACTTTGGCTGCGACTGTTCACTTCCTTTCAATTTTATCGCGATAATTCGCAAAATTCTGGCGGATATCGCCCTCAATCCGCCGCGTTAAGCACGGTCTCGAAGAGCAGCACGCTTGCTATTGTGAATACAACGTCATAGCCCAGCAGCAGTTTGATCCACAACGAAGGCGGGTAATCCGCAGTCAGCACATTGGTCGTCGCCTGAATCATCGCCAGCAACGCCGGCATCGCAATCGGGCAGAGCACCAGCGGCAGCAAAAGCTCGCGATTCCGCGTCCGCAGGCTGAGCGCCGCAAAAAACGTTCCATTCACCGTTAACCCCCACGTGCCCAGCGGAAGAATCAGCAGCAGCAGCCAGGCGTTTCCCAGAGGGTGCAGGTCGTAGAAGATCGCGAACACCGGCGCCAGCACCAGTTCAATAAAGCTGACGAAGATGAAGTTCGCCAGCGCCTTGCCAGTGAACAGCGCGGACGCGGGTGCAGGCGCGATCCGCTGCGCATCGAGCACGTTGTTGTGCATCTCACGCGCCCAGCTCTGATTCAGTGCGGTTATCGACGCAAACAGCAGTCCCACCCACAACAGTCCGCCGCTGATCTGCCGCGCAATCGTCGGATACGCTGTCGGATCGAACGCCAGCGAGAAGACCACTACCACCAGCAGCGCAAAAAAAAGCATGCCGTTGATCAGCTCTCGCGCACGCCACTCCAGCTGCAGGTCCTTCTTCAGATGAGTGAGCACGTATCCCGCGTAGCTCATCCGTGCGTCCCCTTGGGCGGCGGCGCAACCTTCGTCAGATCCGCGAGCGTTGCCTTCGTCGCGCGCAGATAATCCGACGGCGCGAGCACGATCTGCTGGCCGCGCTGTCCCGCCGAGATCGAAATCTGATCGAACAGCTCGATCGTCTCGTCCGCAAACGCCCGAAACGGCTTCTTCGCCGCGAGCACCGTCACACCGCCACGCACATATCCAGTCAGCGGCTCAACCTCTTTCAGCGCCGCAAGCTCCGCCTTGCGCGCGCCCGCAGCCGCTGCGAGCTTCTTCAGGTCAAGCTCATCACCACCGGGAATCACCGCAAACAGGTGCTCGCGATCGTAGGTCTGTGTCAGCAGCGTTTTGAACACCTGCTCAATCGGCATATCGATTTTGCGTGCAACTGAGATCGCCGTCAGGTCTTCTGGATCGACCTCATACGTCCGAATCTCATACGCGATGTCGAGTTTGTCGAGCAGCCGTGCTGCGTTCGTCTTCATGCTGTCAGCTCTGCGCCGTAAGCTGGCCCGCGTGCAGCACGAGCGTCGTGGTTGCGAGCGGACGCGCAAGCTCCGCCTGATGTGTCGTCAGAAACAGCGTGCGCGCGAAACCGTTGCGTCCCGGCTGCGCAAGAAATGTTCGCAGCCGCGCAAGCATCATCTGCGCCGAACCCGCGTCCATGTTGGAGAATGGCTCATCCAGCAGCAGCAGATCGGGCTCCAGCATCAGCACACGTGCCAGTGATGCTCGCTGCCGCATCCCCTGCGAGTATTCGCCGACATGTTTCGACATCTCCGGGTCGAGCCCCACATCGCGGAGCGCCCGCTCGGCCTTTGCGCTATCCACTCCGTAGAGTAAACCGAAGTAGCGCAGATTCTCGAGCCCCGTGAGCTCCTCGTACAACATCGTCGCATGGCTCATGAACGCGACCCGGTCGCGTTCACTGCGCGCCGTTCCGCCCAGCACTGCCAGCTTTCCTTCAGTCGGTGAGATAAGCCCTGCAATCAGCCGCAGCAGCGTGGATTTACCCGCTCCGTTCTCGCCCAGCAGCAGAACCGCGGCGCCCGAGTGGACACGCATCGACACGCTGCGCAATGCGCCGAAGCTGCCGAAGTACCGCGATACACCGGAGAGTTCTACCGCGGGCTGATTGTCTTGAGAGGCGGGCATGCTGCTATGCGAGTATAGAGCCATAACCCAGTAGCAGAATTCCGATAAAACAGGCCAAGTGAGGCGAGATGCGGGATACGAGAACGACTGTGCTCACGATTAGCGCTGCAGGCGCGTTGCTGTTCTGCGGTTTCCAGACACTCGCACAGACTGCGCCTGCACTGCCGCAACAGGATCGCGTGCTGGCTCGAGACATCTTTAAGCAGCTCATCGAGACGAACACGCAGGATTCGAACGGAAGTGTGACGGCCGCTGCAGAGAAGATGCGCCAGCGCCTGCTCGATGCCGGCTTTCCGGCCCAGGACCTCATCCTCGCTGGCCCGAACGATCGCAAGCAAAATCTTGTCGCGCGCTATCGCGGCAAGCCCGGCTCGACGCTGAAGCCGATCATCACCATCTGCCATCTCGATGTTGTTGAAGCGCGAAAAGCTGACTGGACGACCGATCCATATCAGTTTGTTGAGAAGGGTGGCTATTTTTACGGGCGCGGCACGCAGGACATCAAGGAGGAGGACGCCGCTCTCGTCGAGAGCTTCATCCGCATGAAGCGTGAGGGCTATGTGCCCGACCGGGATCTCGTCATTGCGCTGACAGCCGATGAGGAGGGTGGATCGGCGAACGGTGTGGCGTGGCTGCTCGAGCACCGGCCCGACCTGATGAAGGCGGACTTCGTCATCAATCCGGATGCCGGTGGGCTGGAATTGCGTGGTGGCAAGCCGACGGAGCTGGATGTCGAGGCGACGGAGAAGCTCTACGCGGACTTTGAGGTAACGGCGACGAATCGGGGAGGGCACAGCTCGCAGCCGCGGCCGGACAATGCGATCTATGAGCTGGCGCACGCGCTGGCCAAGCTCGAGGCTTCGCCCTTTCCGGTGGAGCTGAACGCAGTCACCCGCGCCGAACTGCAGGCCAAGGAGAAGATCGCTGATCCGCAGCGCGCGCAGATCATCCGCGGTGTGCTGCGGAATCCTCCCGATCCGACTTCGGTTGCGGAGTTCTCCAAGGATCCGACCGATAACTCGACGCTGCGGACCACGTGCGTCGCGACGATGGTCAACGCGGGGCACGCGCGCAATGCGCTTCCCGGCATGGCGAAAGCGAATGTGAATTGCAGAATCCTTCCGGGTCACTCGCAGGAGGAGGTTCGGCAGAAGCTGATCCAGATTTTTTCCGATCCGAAGCTGACGGTGAGTTATGTGAACGATGCGGGGCAGGAGGTGGGGCTGGGGTCGGCGAAGAAGAGCATGGAGCCGCCCCCGGCCAGGGAAGATGTCTATGGGCCGCTGCGCAGGGTGACGCAGGAGATGTGGCCGGGGCTGCCGGTGATTCCGACGATGTCGACCGGGGCAAGCGATTCCATCATCACGATGGGCGCCGGGATTCCGAGCTACGGGATCAGCGGAATGGGTGTGGATTTCGACGACGACCGCGCGCATGGACGGGACGAACGGATTCGCACCGAGGCTTTCTACCAGGGCGTCGAGTTCCGATATTTGTACATGAAGGCGCTGACGGAGTAGGGGTACCCCCTCCCCCCCTGTTTTTGCGCAAAGTCTTCGGAACAGAGACTTTAGGTCTGGACTTCGGTGTACCGACGTAGGGGAGACCAAAAAGGACCCGCGGTTTGGGAGGGGTGGTTTTGTCAAGTGGGGTGGCGTGATTTTTCTGTTGCCGGGCGCCGTCAGTTGGCGGTGGGTTCTTCGATGTGGTCTACGACGAGGTGGTCGACGGGGCCGCGGGTTGGGGTGAGGCGGAGGCCTAGCTGCGTGCGGAGAGCGTCGAAGATCGTGGGGAGATCGCGGGCTTCGGGTGGCAGAGCGTCGGCGGTGGCGTCAGGCGGGAGGATGGGCCGGTAGCTGAGGGTGAAGTCGTAGTTGCCCTTGAGGCCGGTCTCGTCGACGACGGGACGGCCGTCGTTTTGCAGGATCTGTGAGAGCCACCAGGTCATATAGACCATAGGCATGCGGGTTGCGGTGATGTGAGCCGGGGGGCCGTTGACGGGGATCTTGTCGTTCTCAGGGGATATGTTGGGCCTGAGCTTGAGGCCGGAGGGGTCGATAGTGAGGGCGTAGATATTGCCCTCGCGGACCTCGTGGTGAAAGCGGAGGCCGAAGCGGTCGACCAGGAGGTTCTGGTACATGGTGTGGAGGTCGTCGAGGGAGTGAGGGCTGTCGGCGCGGGCTTCTACGTCAAAGCGCTGGGTATCCAGCCAGCCGGGGCCGCCTTCGACCTGCCGGAGAGGGATCTTGTACATCAGCGCGATCATCAGGCGAACGGGGAAGTTCTGGGCTGTGTAGCCGTGATCGCCCGGAATCGGCTTGATCATGCCTCCGACGGCGTTGGGGTTTGACGGATGTATCGAGATGACGTCGAAGGTGAGGCGCGGAGCGGGTGTCTGGAAGAAAAGGCAGGCCGCGAGGACGAGCGCAGAGAGCTTCACGGGCAGATTGTAGCCGGATGATTCGGGTTCGTTGAGAGCATGTGATTTTTCTGGAAGAGGCTGAGGTTCATCGATTGCTCGGGAGACCACTGCCGGTGAGTGAAGTAAGGTACGGATCCGGGGGTTTCTATCCGACTCGGCGAAACTTCCGGATTGCGGGCACCCGCAGAATCATCTTTGGAGCCTCAACGAGCGCATTGGCGATTAGGCACAAATCCAGATGCATTCCAGGCGAAATCCGCGTTCAGGGGGTTACGCCGGGCATCAGTTCACAGGAACCCTCCCTGCTTATCACGCGTATTCGTCACAGGGAGCCGTGAAAAATGTA
>Ga0070741_10008918_pt1 | contig 19826 bp, 24 predicted proteins | sample Coa_R1_4_FD_66440 | JGI IMG/M metagenome (GOLD analysis project Ga0070741, IMG submission 66440) | Surface soil microbial communities from Centralia Pennsylvania, which are recovering from an underground coalmine fire - Coalmine... | ecosystem: Environmental > Terrestrial > Soil > Unclassified ...
CCCCTCGGCGAGCTCGGCCCAATCCTCGAGGCCGGCTTCGGCCACGTTCCTGCGCCACGCCTCCGCCTTCGCGGGGTCCTGCTCGAGCGAGAGCAGGCGGCCGCCGAGGATGCGTGCCGCCGCCGCCAGCCAGATGCTGGAGTAGCCGCGCGAGCCGCCGATCTCGAGGATCTCGCAGTCCGTCTGGGGCGCGGCGAGGGCGAAGAGGAACCGCCCGGTCGTGGGCGTGACCGCGCGTGAGCGCTGTTCCTGGGGCAGCCCGCGTGCGCGCTCGTCGGCGTCCTCGCGCGCGAGGCGTTCGAGGACGGCCCTGACGCGCTCGTCAAGCATCCCGCTCGCGCTCCACCGCGTCCCGAACCCAGCATGCCGCGATGTGGTCGTTGACGACGCCGGTCGCCTGCATGGCGGCGTACACGGTAGTCGGGCCGACGAAGCGGAAGCCGGCGGCCTTCAAGCGCTGCGAGAGCTCCTTCGCCGCGGCCTCGTCGCGATCCCGGTACTCCCACATCAGCTCCGACAGCGGCGTCTCCGTCTCTCGGAGCGCGAGCACACCGCGCGCGTTCGCGATCGAAGCCTCGATCTTGCCGCGATGGCGCACGATCGTCGGGTCTCCGAGCATGCGCTTCACGTTGCGCTCCCCGAAGCGCGCCACCGCATCGGGGTCGAAGTCGGCAAATGCAGCGCGGAACGCCTCGCGCTTCCGCAGGATCGTGATCCAGGCGAGGCCCGATTGGAAGCCCTCGAGGCAGAGGCGCTCGTACAGCCCGCGCTCGTCCCGTACGGGACGACCCCACTCCTCGTCGTGGTAGGCGATGTAGAGCGGGTCGGTCGTCGGCCAGCAGCGAACTCGCTCAGCCGACAACGACCTTCACCATCCCGTCGGCGACGTGCACCTGGTATGTCGCCACCGGCTCGAACGCCGGCAGCGACATCGGCCTCCCGCTGGCGAGGTCGAACGCGGAGCCGTGACGCGGACAGACGACGCGGCAGAGGTCCTCGTCCCAATCGCCCTCGCACAGCGGGCCGTCGTCGTGCGAGCAGCGGTCCTCGATCGCGTACAGCGTCCCGCCGCAGTTGTAGACGCCGATCGTCAGCGCAGGCCCCGCGTACACGAGCTTCGTGGAGCCCGGCGGGAACTCCTCCGCCGGCGCGACCTCTATCTCCGCCATGTCCTAGGTGAGCTCGAGCTCGTCGAACCCGGCGAGGCCTTCGGGCAGCGGCGTGCCCTTCGCCTTGTGCAGCGCCACCTTCAGCGTCGTCAGGCCGAGCATCGCGCACTTGAGTCGGACCGGAGTGAGAGGGATGCCGATCTCCTCCAGCAGCTCGTCCTTGTCGAGCGTCGCCACCTCGGTGGCGGAGCGGCCCTGCACCATCTCGGTGAGCATCGACGTCGCCGCCTGGGAGATGGCGCAGCCGCGCCCGGAGAACTTCACCTCGTCGATCGTCTCCCCGTCGTCTCCGAACGCGACGTAGATGGAGACCTCGTCCCCGCACAGCGGGTTCTGCCCCTCCGCCTCCGCGTCGGCGTGCTCCAGCACGCCGTGCCCGCGGGGATTCTTGTAGTGATCCAAGATCACTTCCCGGTACATCTGCTCGAACTCGTTCACGCGAACACCTTACGGACCGTGTGCAGCCCGTCGACGAGCTGGTCGATCTCCTCCGGCACGGTGTACAGGTAGAAGCTCGCCCGGTTCGTCGCGGAGACGCCGAGCTTGTGCATGAGCGGCTGGCAGCAGTGGTGCCCGGCCCGGATGGCGACACCGGAACGGTCGAGGATCTGAGCGACGTCGTGCGGGTGGATGTCGCCGAGGTTGAACGAGACGACGCCGGCGCGGCGGTCGGCCGGAGGCCCATACAGCGTGATCTCGGGAACCTCGCTCAGCCGTTCGAGCGCGTACGCGGCGAGCGCGTGCTCGTGTGCCTCGATCGCGTCGAGGCCGGCGGCCTCGAGATAGTCGACGGCAGCCCCCATGCCGACGGCCTCGGCGATCGGCGCCGTGCCCGCCTCGAACTTGTGCGGCAGCTCCCCCCACGTCGTCTTCTCGTAGCGCACGGAGTTGATCATGTGGCCGCCGAGGAGGAACGGCTCCATCCTCTGCAGCAGCTCGGCGCGGCCCCAGAGCACGCCGATCCCACTCGGCCCGCACATCTTGTGCCCGGAGACGGCGAGGAAGTCACAGTCCAGGGCTTGGACGTCGACGCGCATGTGCGGCGCCGCCTGCGCGGCGTCGCAGACGAAGATCGCGCCCTGCTCGTGCGCCCAGCGCGTCAGCGGGCCGAGGTCGGCAATCGTGCCGAGCGAGTTGGAGACGAGGTTCGTCGCCACCACCTTTACGCGGTGATTGCGCGTCAGCTCGTCGAGGCTGGAGTAGTCCACCTCGTAGTTGTCGTCGAGCGGCAGCATCAGAAACTCGGCTCCGTGGCGCCGTGCGATGTACTGCCAGGGTACGAAGTTCGAGTGGTGCTCGAGCTCGGTGACGACGACGGCGTCGCCGGGACCGAGGTTGTTCGCGCCCCACGAGTACGCCACGAGGTTGATCGCCTCCGTCGCGTTCCGGACGAAGACGATCTCCCGGGCGTCGGGCGCGTTCAGGAACCCACGCACCTTCTCGCGCGCGCCCTCGAGGCCGGCGGTCGCCCGTTCGCCGAGGACGTGGACGGCCCGGTGCACGTTCGCGTACGACGTCTCGTAGAAGGTCGTCATCGCGTCGAGCACCTGACGCGGCTTCTGCGAGCTGTTCGCGGAGTCGAGGTACGCGAGCGGCTTCCCGTGGATCAGCTGCTCGAAGATGGGGAAATCGGCCCGCAGCGCACGGGCATCGAGAGTCGTGTGATCAGTCTTCACGGCCACTCCTCCATGGTACGTGGCGGCCGCCGACCGACACGCCGTACGCCTTCGTCCGCGGGTAATCTGGCCCCTCGATGCGGAAGCTCGTCGCCCTGTTCGCCGTGCTTGCGCTGCTCGTCGCCGGCTGTGGCGGCGGCTCGAAGTCGTCGGGGCAGTCGCACACCGTGCTCCAGGTGTCGAAGGCGTTCTACGACGCGGGCCTCCCGTTCACCGGAATCGTCACCGGCAACCCCTACGTGACGGGGCAGGCACCGTTTCTCCCTGCCGCGCTGAACGGCAGCGACATGCGCTTCAACGTCGATGCCGAGCTCAGCGGGTCCAACCTGAGGATCCACAGCGGCGAGGTCGTGTGGGTCTTCGACACCGACGCGCACGCGCAGCAGGCATTGAAGGCGGTGCCGCTCGCCAAGTGGGGCGAGGGCCCACAGCACATCACGCGTGCGGTCTACGGAAACGTCATCGTCGTCGCATCCGGCTTCACCGGGTCGGCGAAGGCGAAGCTCGATCAGGCGCTCAGCGCACTGAAGTAAAGGCTGCGCTCTCCCACATCGTCCCGTGACGGCGCTGCACGTCGAGCGCGAGACCATGGGCCTGCGCGGTCGCGACGATGCGGTCGATCGGGTGAACGTAGCCGCGGAAGGTCGAGCCTCGGAGCCGTTGCAACACGTTCAGCAACGCGAACACGGTTCGGGCGACGAGGCTCTCTTGCGGGTACGTGAGCAGCAGCCGTCGACGCGTGCGATCCGCGGCCGCGCCGACGAGCGCGTCCACGTCGGGGTAGCAGCAGACGACCCGATGCATGACGACGACGTCGTGCGGCTCGATCGAGCCCGCCTCCTCGACGAAGTCGCCGACGCGACGCTCGACCCGTCCGTCGAGACCGAGATCCGCGATCAGGCTGCGCGCCGCGCCCTCGTACGTCGTGGCGAGCTCCACGTTCGTCGCCCGCTCGGCGCCGGCCTCGAGCAGCTCGATCTCGATCCCGCCGATGCCGCCGCCGACCTCGAGCACGCTCGCGCCTCGGACGTCGCCCGCCAGCTCGACGAGCGCCCTCGACGACCCCCGCAGTCCGCGCCGCCGGAACCGCCTCGCGCTTCGCTCGGCGCCCTTGTCGCCGAAGACCTGCTCGTAGTCGCGTGCGCAGCATCCGGTCACGGACGATGAACGACCTCACATCCGCGCAGGACGTCCGTACGGTCGGCCCAGACCGTGTCGCGGCCGGGACCGCAGAAGATCGTGTCTCGGCGGCCGTTCCGCGCGCGCACGACGTCGTTCCCGGCTCCTGCGACGACGACGTCGCCGCCGGCGAAGGTCCCCTCGATGACGTCACTTCCGGGGGTGCCGGCGATCTTGCACGATCCCGTCGGGGCGGTGACTCTTCCCGCCGTGTCGACGAGGAGTGTCCAGTGACCGGGGCAGCCCGGATGCGGGCCCGAGAAGGCGATCGCGCCGTTCTGGGACGAGACCGACGCGCCGGCTGTCATCGCCGCGTGCAGATGCGACGTGTATCCGTGGAGCGTCGTCTCCGAGAGCGTGCCGCCGCTCGTGTACACGAGCGCGACGCCGTCGGGTGTCCAGGTGGGGTCGCTCGCAACCGTTCCCACGGAGACGAGAGCCCGCGGGGCCGAGGCGCCGTCGGCAGCGGCAATCCATATGCGCTTCGAGGCCCAGTAGGCGACTTGGTCGCCGCTCGGCGACCACACCGGGGCGTGCGGGTTCGCGACCGTGGCGATCTTCCGCTCCGAGCCGGGGCCGGTGGCGACGTAGATGCCGTCGTCACGCTGGAACGCGATTGCCGATCCGTCCGGCGACCACGCGGGCTTTCCGTAGGCGTCGCGCGCCCACAGCGTGCCGCCGACCCAGAGGTCGGTGTTCCTCGCGCCGATGGTCGTCAGGTACGCGATGTCGGACGAGTGCGGACGCCACGCGGGCGCGTAGGCATGTCCCGCCGAAGTGACGGCCGCTCGGTTCGCGCCGTCGGCGTCCGAGGTGTAGATGCGTCCGCCGAGCGAGAACGCGAGCCGGCCGTCGGACGACCAGCTGGGAGAAAGCTGTCCCTGGTTCGCGGCTATGCGATAGGTCGCGTCTCTGCCGACGTCGAGGACCTCGAGCGTCATCGTGCGTTGCTCGACCCGTGTGAAGGCGACCTTCGTGCCGTCGGGCGAAAAGACGGGCCACCAGTCCTGACGGGCGACGATCGGCAGTCGCGCCGCCGAACCGGGCGCCGCGACGAGGACCAGTGCCGGAACGAGGACGAGCAGCTTCTTCACTGCCGTCGACGGTAGCCTGCCTTTGTAATGAGTTCTGACTACGTCTTCACGATGTACCGGGCCGACAAGTTCTACGGGCCCGACCGCCAGGTGCTCGCGAACATCTCGCTCTCGTTCCTGCCGGGCGCGAAGATCGGCGTGCTCGGCCCGAACGGGGCCGGCAAGTCGACGCTGCTGCGGATCATGGCGCTGGAGGAGGAGCCGTCGTCCGGCATCGCCGAGCTCGCGCCGGGCGCGAGCGTCGGCCTACTCGAGCAGGAGCCGTGGCTCGATCCCGAGAAGGACGTGCGCGGGAACGTCGAGGACGGCGTCCGCGCCCTTCGCGACCTCCTCGACACGTTCAACGAGATCTCGACGAAGTTCGCCGAGCCGGATGCCGACTTCGACGCGCTCCTCGCCGAGCAGGCGAAGGTACAGGACGCGATCGACCGCGCCGACGCCTGGCAGCTCGACGAGCATCTCGACCACGCGATGGATGCGCTCCGGCTGCCGGACGGCGACCGCGACGTCGGCACCCTCTCCGGCGGGGAGCGCCGCCGCGTCGCGCTCTGCCGGCTGCTGCTCTCCGCGCCCGACCTGCTGCTTCTCGACGAGCCGACGAACCACCTCGACGCCGAGTCGGTCGCATGGCTCGAGCGCTTCCTCGCCGACTACAAGGGCACGGTCGTCGCGGTCACGCACGATCGGTACTTCCTCGACAACGTCGCCGGCTGGATCCTCGAGCTCGACCGCGGCCGCGGTATCCCGTTCGAGGGCAACTACTCGTCGTGGCTCGAGCAGAAGCAGGAACGGCTCGCGGCGGAGGAGAAGCAGGAATCCGCGCGCCGCCGCACGCTTGCACGCGAGCTCGAATGGGTGCGCATGAGCCCTCGTGCGCGGCACGCCAAGTCGAAGGCGCGCCTCTCGGCGTACGAGAAGCTCTACGCGGAGGAGCAGAACGTCAAGCTCGAGAAGGTCGAGATCCACATTCCTCCGGGCCCGCGGCTCGGCGACCTCGTTATCGAGGCGGACGGCGTCCAAAAGGGATACGGCGACCGTCTTCTCGTCGAGAATCTCACGTTCTCGCTCCCTCCCGCCGGCATCGTCGGGGTCATCGGGCCGAACGGGGCGGGCAAGACGACGCTGTTCCGGATGATCGCCGGCGAGGAGTCTCCCGACGGCGGGGTCCTGCGCATCGGCGACACCGTCCAGCTCGCGTACGTCGACCAGGCACGCGCCGATCTCGATCCGGGGAGCAACGTCTGGAAGGAGATCTCCGGAGGCGCCGACACGATCGAGCTCGGCAAGCGGGAGGTGAACTCCCGCCAGTACGTCTCGTGGTTCAACTTCAAGGGCGGCGACCAGCAGAAGCGCGTCGGCGACCTCTCCGGCGGCGAGCGCAACCGCGTGCATCTCGCGAAGCTGCTCCGCAGCGGAGGCAACGTCCTCCTGCTCGACGAGCCGACCAACGATCTCGACGTCGACACGCTCCGCGCGCTCGAGGAGGCGCTGCTCGAGTTCGCGGGCTGCGCGGTCGTGATCACGCACGACCGCTGGTTCCTCGACCGAGTGGCGACGCACGTTCTCGCCTTCGAAGGCGACAGCCAGACGACGTGGTTCGAGGGAACCTGGGGCGAGTACGCCGACTGGGTGAAGGAGACGCGCGGCGCGGACGCGCTGGAGCCGCACCGCATCAAGTACAAGCCGCTCGTACGGTCGTGACTCACCTTCTCGCCTTCGTCGCGATCTCGGCGGTCGTCATCTGCACGCCGGGGCCGGACACCGCACTCATCGTCCGCAACGCGCTCTTCGGCGGGCGCGCGAACGGGGTGCGCACCGCGGCCGGCATCGTCACCGGCATCGCGACGTGGACGCTTGCGGCGAGCGCGGGCGTCGCCGCCGCCGTCGCCGCCTCGCACCCGCTCTTCACCGCGATTCGCATCGGCGGTGCGGCGTATCTCGTCTGGCTCGGCATCCAGTCGTTCAGGGGCCATGCGCGCGGCGAGATCCTGCACCGGCCGGGCTCGGGCTATCGGCAGGGATTGCTCAGCAATCTCGGCAACCCGAAGATCGCGATCTTCTTCACGAGCCTGCTGCCGCAGTTCGCGACGGGCTTCGGTGCGCTCGCCGCCTTCGGGATGCTCTTCTGCGCGATGGGCGCCGCGTGGCTGACCGGCTATGCCTTCGTCGTCGCGCGTGCGCGCGGCGTCGTCATGCGCCCGCGCATCCGCCGCGCGATCGACCGCATGACGGGCGCCGCGCTCGTCGCCTTCGGCCTGCGCCTGGCGGCCGAGCGCGGCGCGTAGAGCCTCCTAGACGAGCGCCTTGAGGAAGACGTCGACCTTCTCGATGGGGAAGGTCTCCGTCTTCACGACCTCGAGCTTGCCGATCTTCGCGAGCGCGCGGAACGCGGCCGCGTTGTCGGGGTACTTCACGAGCGCGAGGAAGTCCCAGGGCCCCATCACCGCGAACGTGTCCTCGAGGACCCCGCCTTCCTCCTCGACGATCTTGCGGAACTTCTCGAGGTACTCGGGAGCCTTCTCCAGCACCTCCCGGCCCTCGGGCGTGAGCTCGATGAGCCCGACGTACGTGAACATGTCACCTCCCTTCGGAGACGACGGACTTTCTATGGATAGGTGCCGATCTACTGACGAGCCATCGGCGAAAACCCCGATGGGACGGATCAGGCCCGCGCCAGCGGCGCTTCGGCCCGCACGCGCGGCAGCGTCACCGTGAAGGTCGAGCCGGCGCCGCGGCGCGAGCGGACGGAGAGCACTCCGCCCATCTGCTCGACGATCTCGCGCGAGATGTACAGGCCGAGCCCTGAGCCGCCGACGCCGCGCGTCATGTCGGCGTCGAGGCGGTAGAACTTCTCGAAGATCCGGCTCTGCTCCGAGGGCGGGATGCCGAGCCCTTGGTCCTCGACCTCGATGCGCAGGCGGTCGCGCGTGTCCGCGATGCGCACACGCACGCGACCTCCCTCCGGCGAGTACTTGATCGCGTTCTCGACGAGGTTGACGAGAACCTGCTTCAAGCGCGGCGGGTCGCAGCGGAGGGGACGCGTCGTCGACGGTGCGATCAGCTCGAGCTCGATCGACTCGGGCTTGCGCGCATCTGCGGCCTCGATCACGGTGCTGCAGAGCTCGGCGACGTCGCAGTCCCGCTCCTCCAACCGCAGGCGGCCTCGGTCGATCTGGGCCGTGACGAGCAGCTGGTCGACGATCTGGGCGAGATGCTCGGACTCCTGCGCGATCATTCGCAGCAGGCGTCGGCGCTGAGCCTCGTCGAGGGCGTCACCGCGGTCGACGAGCGTGCGTGCGCTTCCGTAGACGGCGGTCAGCGGCGTTCTCAGCTCGTGCGAGGCGGTGGTGACGAAGTCGGCCCGCGCACGCTCGAGCGTGTGCTCCGCCGTGGCGTCGCGCAGGGTGATCACGCGGCCTCCCTCGAAGCGGCTGACGGAGATCGCCAGCCAGCGTTCCTCCCCGCCGATCCGTACGGGCGTCAGCTCGCTGCCTGAGCGCTCGATCAGCACGCCGAACTCGGGGAAGACGCTCGAGGCCGGCCGCCCGAGCGCGGCCTCGGCCGACGGGCCGAAGAGCTCTTCGGCCGCAGTGTTCCACGACAGCACGCGGGACCCGTCGTCGAGCATCACCACGGCATCGGAGACGTGCGCGAGGGCGCGCGCCGCGTTGGCACCGTGCTCTGCACGAATGCGGGCCTGCTCCTCGTCGGCGTATAGGCGCCGCAGACGCTCCGGCACCCTGCGGATCAGGAACACGGCGATGCCGAGCGCGAAGATCCCGCCCGCGGCGAGGAGGCCGATCGCACGGGTGAATGTGCGCCGCTCCTCGTTGCGCGTCCGGTCGACGAAGGCCGTGATCGAGGTCTCGAGCGCGCGCCCGTCGGCGCGGAACTTGCCGAAGAGCCGCTGGCCCCCGAGCACGTCCTGCCGTGCGCGGGCCCGCCCGAGCCGTCCGTCCGCGACGAAGGTGATCTGCCGGTCGAAGTACCCGTCGAGCGCCTGGATTTCGGTCCGCAGCGGGCCGAGGAGCGCGCGCAACTCGGGCTGTCCCTGCGTCAGCTTCGTGATCTTCGCGAGATCGGTGCGGACGCTGGCGCGTCCGAGGAAATACGGCTGCAGTGTCCGGCGGTCGGACGTGATCATGTAGCCGCGAACGCCGGTCTCCTCGTTCACCATCTGCGTGACGAGGTCCTGCGAGTGCGTGCGGAGCGGGAAGAGCAGATGGATGTAGCGGTCCTCGGCCGACCGATAGAGCGCGAACGCGCTGTAGAAGCCCGTCGCGAGCAGCCCGCCGAGCAAGAGGATGAGGACGACGAGCGCGATCTGCACCCGACGTTTTGCAGCTACCGCACGCTCGAGCTCGCGGCCGATCCGCCAGACGGCCATCGCCTAGCCGGTCCCGATGCCGCAGCCGGTGACGATGGAAAGGTTCGTGAGCGGCCGCAGCTCGGCGCCGTTCGGCAGTGCGCCGCGCGTCGTGTGCACCGGATTCCAGAAGCCGACGCCGGAGACGTCGACAGTGGCGCCGAGCAGCTGCCACTGCGTCGTCGGGCGCGGGCAGTGGTCCATGAGCTCATTCCGCGCCGCGATCATTCCCGACCGGTCGCGCGCGCGCTTCCCGAGGCAAAGCGGGTTCGGCATATAGGCGTCCATGTACTTCCCGCTCGGGATGTCGTAGAGGACGAGGACGATCTCGCCGTTGGACGCGATGCGGTAGCGATCGACGACGGTCTGCATTCGCCACGACACGAGCTGGAAGCCGGTCGTCCGGCCGTCACCGATCGTCTGCGGCGGCTTGAGCGCGTCGAGGTTCGAGATCGACGTCGGGATCCGGTCGAGGTGCACACGGTTCCGATCGGGATCGCTCAGGGTCATCAGCCTCCAGCGCACGCCGCCGCACCAGCGGCCGGGCGCCCTGCCCGCGTGCGTGGGCGGGCTCGCGAGCACGGAGGCTGCGCCCACGCCGGAGGCCGCGCAGAGCGCGGCGAGCCACAGCATCCGCGTGAGACGCCCAGGACGACGCATAGCGATGCGCCGCGGACGGTAGCAGCCACGCGGACGGTCGATGGAATCCCGGCGGGCTAGGCCTGCGGGATGCGCGCTTCGAGCGCTGCGGTGACGGCGTCGCGCACGGGCTCGAGCTCGATCCGGTCGAGCACGTCCTGGAAGAAGCCGCGGACGATGAGTCGCTCCGCCTCCGGCCTCGGCAGGCCGCGTGCCATCAGATAGAAGAGCTGCTCGCGATCGACCCGGCCGACGGTGGCCCCGTGGGTGCAGCGCACGTCGTTCGCCAGGATCTCGAGGCCCGGGATCGGCACCGCGTGCGTCGTCGGGCTCAGCATCAGGTTGCGGCACTCCTGGTACGCGTTCGTCTTCTGCGCGTCCTTCTCGACGCGGATCATGCCGCGCCACACCGCCGTCGCCTCGTCGCGGAGCGCGCCCTTGAACGCGAAGTCGGACGTGCAGTCGGGCGCGATGTGCTCCTGGAACGTGTCGTAGTCGAGATGCTGCTTGCCGTCTGCGAAGTACGCGCCCGTCACCCGCGACGTCGCGCCGCGGCCGTTGAGGTCGTTCTGGATTCGCGTCTTGCCCTTCCTCGAACCGAAGCCGCCGGCGACCCAGTCGAGCTCGGCGTCGCGCTCGACGCGAGCATGGTGCGAGGCGAAGTGCCACGTCTCGGTGGAGAGGTTCTGCAGCGAAACGTACTCGAGCTTTGCGCCAGGCTCGACGAACAGCTCGGTGACCGCGTTCGAGTAGGCGGCCGTATCGGCGGTCGGGGACGCGTACTCCTCGATGAGCGATGCGCGCGCTCCTTCCTCGGCGACGACGACGAGGCGCCAGAATGTGCGGCCGGTCGCCGCGATGCGGACGTACAGCGGCTTGTCGAGCACGACGCCCTTGGGGACGACGACGAGGAGGCCGTGCTTCCACATCGCCGCATTGTGCGCGGCGAACTTCTCGTCCCACCCGACGAGCGAGTACAGCCGCTCGTAGTCCTCCGGCAGCGGGACGAAAGTGATGCCCTCCGGAGCACGCTCGATCTCGATGCCGTCGGCGGTGACGGTCGCGCGGCCGGAGACGTCGAGCTCCACCATTGTCTCCGCCACCGTTCGGGCGGCCGACCCCGAGAAGGAGTCCGGATCGAAGCCGGCGAGGTCGGTGAAGCGCCAATGCTCCTCCGAGGTGTCCGGGATCGGGAGCCGCTCGTACGCGGCGAGAGCGTCAGCTCGAGCCATGGGTGGCAGTCCTGTGGTGGCCGAGGATGCGGATGCCTCCAGGTTCGGTCTCGAAGATCACGAGGCGTACCTCCGGTGGAGCATGAGGCGGTTGCCGTCCGGATCGGAAAACGGGGCCATGTGGCACACGCCGGAGTCGTAGGTCTCGCCGACGAATTCGACGCCGCGGCTCTCGAGCTCCTTGCGCGCCTCGGCGACGTCGGAGACGCGCAGCGCGATCGGCGCGCTGTTCGGATGGCTGAACTCCCCGCCGATCGCAGTCGGGTCGATCAGGTACAGAAAGGCGTTGTCGCCGAGCTTGAACTCGGGGAAGTTGCCGTCACCGGACTGCGGTAGCCCGAGCGTGTCGCGATACCACGCCTCCGAGCGTTGCATGTCCGTCACGGATACCGAGATGAAGTCGACGTGCTCTACGTGCATGCTGCAGTCCTATTACGCATGGATTGGAATTTCAGACGGATGCGGCGGATCAAGTCCGCGCGTCCTGGAGTCGGCGCCGCGAGCGGCGCCTCAGCTTCCACTAGCCGACCGAGCCCTCCATCTGCAGCTGGATGAGCCGGTTCATCTCGACCGCATACTCGAGCGGGAGCTCCTTCGTGATCGGCTCGACGAAGCCGCTCACGATCATCGCGCTCGCCTCCGTCTCGGAGAGCCCGCGGGACATGAGGTAGAAGAGCTGCTCCTCGCCGATCTTCGACACCGTCGCCTCGTGGCCGATGTCGACCTCGTCCTCCTCGATCTTGATGTACGGGTACGTGTCGGACCGCGACTCCTCGTCGAGGATCAGCGCGTCGCACACGACCTTCGAGCGCGACCCGGTCGCGCCCTTCGCCACCTCGAGGAGGCCGCGGTAGCCGGCACGGCCGCCGTTCTTCGAGATCGACTTCGAGGTGATCACCGACGACGTCTTCGGCGCGACGTGGACGGCCTTGCCGCCCGCGTCCTGGTGCTGCCCCTTGCCGGCGAACGCGATCGACAGCACCTCGCCGTGCGCCCGCTCGCCCATGAGCCAGATCGCCGGATACTTCATCGTCAGCTTCGACCCGAGATTCCCGTCCACCCACTCCATCGTCGCGTCCTTGTACGCGACGGCGCGCTTGGTGACGAGGTTGTAGACGTTGTTCGACCAGTTCTGGATCGTGGTGTAGCGGCAGCGGCCGCCTTCCTTGACGATGATCTCGACGACTGCGCTGTGCAGCGAGTCGGTCGAGTAGATCGGAGCGGTGCAGCCCTCGACGTAGTGCACGTATGCGCCCTCGTCGACGATGATGAGCGTCCGCTCGAACTGGCCCATGTTCTCCGCGTTGATGCGGAAGTACGCCTGCAGAGGCATGTCGATGTGCACGCCCGGCGGCACGTAGATGAACGACCCGCCCGACCACACCGCCGAGTTCAACGCAGCGAACTTGTTGTCGTTCTGCGGGATGATCGTCCCGAAATACTGCTTGAAGACGTCCTCGTGCTCGCGCAGCGCCGTGTCGGTGTCGAGGAAGATCACGCCCTTCTTCGTGAGGTCCTCCTGCAGCTTGTGGTAGACGACCTCCGACTCGTACTGCGCGCCGACGCCTGCGAGGTACTTCTTCTCCGCCTCCGGGATGCCGAGCTTGTCCCACGTGTCCTTGATGTCGGCCGGCAGGTCCTCCCAAGACTCGGCCTGCTTCTCGGTCGGCTTGATGTAGTAGTAGATGTTCTCGAAGTCGATGCCGGTGAGATCGCCACCCCACATGGGAAGCGGCCGCGCCAGGAAGTAGTCGAGGCTGCGGTGCCGGAACTTGCGCATCCAGTCCGGCTCGCTCTTGTGCGACGAGATGGCGTCGATGAGCTCGTGGTTCAGGCCGCGGCCGGACTTGAAGAAGTAGTCCTCGCGGACGGAGAAGCCGTACTTGATCGCGTAGTCGGAGCCGATGCCCTGGACGATCTCGGTCTCGGTCTGCGCCATTACGCCGGCACCTCCTCGTACGGGGCGTAGCCCTCCGCCTCCAGCTTCTGTGCGAGCTCGGGGCCTCCGCTCTCGACGATGCGTCCGCCGACGAAGACGTGCACGTGATCCGGCGTGATGTAGTCGAGGATGCGCTGGTAGTGGGTGATGACGAGCGCACCCATCTCCGGGCCGACGAGCTCGTTCACTCCCTTGGCGACGACCCGCAGCGCGTCGATGTCGAGGCCGGAGTCGGTCTCGTCGAGCACTGCGATGCGCGGGCGCAGCATCGCCATCTGCAGGATCTCGACGCGCTTCTTCTCTCCGCCGGAGAAGCCGTCGTTGAGATAGCGGGACGCGAGCTCCCGGCTCACCTTCAGCCGGTCCATCTGCGCCAGCAGCTCCTTGCGGAACTCGGGGATCGGCATCGGGTCGTCCTTCCCGGAGCGCGCCTTGCGGACTGCGTTGATCGCGCTGCGCAGGAAGTTCGTGACGGTGACGCCGGGGATCGCGTGCGGGTACTGGAAGGCGAGGAAGAGGCCGCGCTGCGCGCGCTCGTCGGCGCCCATCTCGGTCACGTCCTCGCCGTCGAAGAGGATGCGGCCCTCGGTGATCTCGTACGCTGGGTGGCCCATGATCGCGTACGAGAGGGTCGACTTCCCGGAGCCGTTCGGCCCCATGATCGCGTGAACCTCGTCCAGCCCGACCTCGAGGTCGACGCCCTTGACGATCTCGGTGCCGTCCTCCAGCGCGACGTGCAGGTTCTCGAGCTTCAGCAATGCCACGAAGTAGATCCCTTTCCCGAGGAGAACAGGGCGTTTCGCCCCGCACAAACCACCGCGGAGAGTCTAGCCGACACGCGTGAGCCGTCGACCGCGCGAGGCCAGCAGCTCAGCGGATCCTGCGGCCGCGACACCGACGCCGAGCAGTGCGAGCGCCGTCTTCGGCGAATGGAGGGCGAGCCGCAGTGACGTCCAGGCCGTCGAGCCGCGCGACTTCGCGTCGAAGCGTCCGTGCGCGCCCGGATCGCCGGGCAGCGGGTGGAAGAGGTTGTCCGGCGCGTCCAACGGCTTCGGCGCGCCGGTGTGCTGGCTCTTCCAACCCATCCGGCGGAGTACGAGGTCCCCTGTCCGCGGCGACAGCTTCTGCCCCCAGATCGCCTTTTGCGCGCCCCAGCCGAGCGGTAGCTCCCGGACCGGGTGCTCGCAGCAATGGAGCACCGCCGCCGCGAAGGGCTCCGGCTGGTAGATCGGCGGCACCGGCTGCGGCTGGTAGCCGATCTTCTGACGATCGCGGTCGAACTGCGGCGTGTTGATCGCCCCCGGGAGCACGACGGAGACGGCGACGTCCCACCCGGCCTTCTCGATCTCGACGCGCGCCGACTCGAAGAAGGCGCGGAGCGCGGCCTTCGACGCGCAGTAGCCGCCCTGGAGCGGGATGGCGCGGTAGGCGAGCGCCGACTGGATGGAGACGAAGGTCCCGTGCGACTCGCGCAGGTGGGGAAGCGCAGCCCAGTAGCCGTAGACCTGGCCGAAGAAGTTGACGTCCATGATCCGGCGGAGCTCGTCCGGCTCGTAGCGGTACGTCTCCGCGTAGACGGTGACGATCGCGTTCGCGACGTACGTGTCGATCCGCCCGAAGCGGTCGAGGGCCTGCTCGACCACCCGCTGGACGTCGTCCTGGACGGTGCAGTCGGCAGGGACGGCGAGCGCCTCCGAGCCTGCCGCCTCTATCTCCCGGACGCAATTGTCGAGCGCCTCGCCCGTGCGGGCCGTCACCACCACTTTGGCACCCCGCGCGCCCGCCGCCCGGGCGACCGCCCGGCCGAGGCCGCTGGAGGCGCCGGTCACGATCACGACCTGGTCGGCCAGGTGTTTCTTCATGCCTTTGGCCATCTCCGTCCCCGGCGGAACGGAAACGCGCTACCCTCCCCTTCATGACCGGTTGGACGAGCCCGACCCACATCATCCTGCTGCTCCTCATCGCGCTGCTGCTCTTCGGCGCGAAGCGACTGCCGGAGATCGGGCGCTCGCTCGGCACGGGCATGCGCGAGTTCAAGGACTCCGTCACGGGCCACACGCCCGCGGAGCCCCAGCAGCTCACGCCGCCCGAGCCGACCGTCGCCTCGACGCCGGCTGAGCGCGAGACGCACTAGCGCGCCCATGTCCCTGCTGCCGCGCCGCCTTGGCTACGGCGAAGAGGCGACGCTGGTCGAGCACCTCGAGGAGCTGCGCCGTCGCATCTTCGTCATCATCGGCGCGCTCGCGATCGGGACGATCGTCGCCTTCGTCTTCCACGCGCACGTCCTCGACTGGCTCAATCGCCCGCTGCCGCCGAACCGCCGTCACCCGTGGACGTTCGGGGTGGCCGAGCCGTTCACGGTCTCCCTGACGGTCAGCCTGTACGCCGGCTTCGTCCTCTCGCTGCCGGTCATCCTCTGGCAGGTGTGGATGTTCTTCATGCCGGCCGTCGACCCCGCGGCCGAGCGGAGGGTCGCGCGCCTCGTCGGATTCGCGATCGCGCTCGCCGCCTCCGGGCTCGCGTTCGGCTACTGGGTGCTGCTCCCGCGCGCCGTGCACTGGCTGACGAACTACGACTCGCGCCAGTTCCACATCGTCGTGCAGGCGAAGGCGTACTACTCGTTCGTCGCCACCGTCCTGCTCGGCATGACCGTGGTCTTCGAGCTTCCGCTCGCGGTCCTCGGCCTCGTCTACATCGGCGTGCTCTCGTCGGCAGGCCTGCGGCGGAACCGCCGGATCGGCTACTTCATCGTCGCCGTCGTCGCGCTCGGGCTTCCAGGGCCCGACCTGCTGACGACGGCGCTCGAGCTGTTGCCGATGTGGGCGCTCTTCGAGGGCTCGATCTGGCTCGCGTGGTTCACCGAGCGGCGGCGGCAGGCCGTGGCGCCGGAGGCGGTACTCTGAGTCACATATGGCGCGTGCGGCGGTAAAGGCGAAGCAAGCGGCGAGGCAGGCGCAGCAGGCGAAGGCGCCCTCGCCGAAGCCGCGCGCGCGCGGCCGCCGCAAGCACGCGTCCGGCGGCAACCCGAACCAGCAGCTCTTCTTCGTCCGCATGCGGCGGAGTGCGAAGCCGATGTACTTCATCCTCGCGCTTCTCTTCGCCGCGACCTTCGCGTTCCTCGGGGTCGGGTCCGGCTCCAGCGGGCTGTCGCAGCTGTTCAACAACATCAACATCTTCGGCGGCAGCGGGACGTCGGTCTCGAAGGCGTTGAAGCAGGTGCAGAAGCATCCGAACTCCCCGAAGGCGTTCCGCGACCTCGCCACTGCGTACGAGACGAAAGGCGACACCACGGGCGCCATCGGCGCGCTCGAGAACTACACGAACCTCAAGAAGAAGGACGCGGCTGCGTTCAGCGAGCTCGCCGGCCTGCAGATGACGAGCGCAGGGGACTACGTCACGCAGTACGAGAACGCGTACGCGAGCGAGCAGCTGGCGGCGCCGTCGCAGGCGCTCCTTCCGAGCCCGACGAGCACGGTCGGCAAGGCGCTCGGGACGAATCCGATCGAGCAGGCTGCAGCGACCCAGGTCAACTCGACCGTCTCCACCCTCGGGGAGAAGGCGCAGCTCGCGTACGCGCAGGCCATCGCCTCGTATCAGCGGGTCGCGACCCTCGAGCCGAACGACGCAAACGCGCAGTTCGAGCTCGCCCAGGCCGCCCAGACCGCCGGCGACACGACGACCGCCGTCTCCGCCTACAAGGCGTACCTGAAGCTGAACCCGAACGGGACGACGGCCGCCGAGGTTCGCTCGCTCATCAAGCAGCTGACGAAGAAGTAGCGGCCGTTCCGGCAGAGCCTCACCGGCTTTGCCCGATCCCGTAGACTCGCCGCGACAGCGAGCTTTGGGGGGAGTCCCGCGTGAATTTCGACATCAAGACAGAGCAGCTGAACGACGACACGTACGTCATCTCGCTCGCAGGCGAGGTCGACCTCTACACCGCGCCCGAGTTCAAGCAGCAGCTCCTGGAGGTGATCGGCCAGGGCGGCAAGACGGTCATCGTCGACTTCTCGGGCACCACCTTCATCGACTCGACCACCCTCGGCGTCCTCGTCGGCGGCGTGAAGCGGCTCCGGTCGAACGACGGCCAGCTGTCGCTCGTGTGCAGCGACCGGAACATCACGAAGATCTTCGAGATCACCGGCCTGGACCGGGTGTTCACGATCTATCCGACGCGGGACGAGGCGATCGCCCAGGTCGGTGCGGCCGGAGGAGTGCCTCCCGCGTAGTGCGGAGCCGGGCTCTGGGAGTCGCAGTGGGGCTCGGCGCTGCGCTGCTCGCGGCGGGGTGCGGCACGGGCGGCGTCGCGCACGGCCATCCCGACGTCGCGAACGGCCAGAAGCTCTTCACCGGGGCAGCCCAGTGCTCGGCGTGCCACACGCTCGCCGCCGCCGGCTCGACGGGGACGATCGGCCCGAACCTCGACGACGCCTTCCGGTCCGACCGCCGGCAGGGCTTCGACGAGTCCGCGATCGAGAATGTCGTGCTCGACCAGATCCGCCTCGGCTCCGGGTCGGTCACCGGCGGGACGCCGATGCCGGCCGGCCTCGTCAAGGGCCAGGACGCGCTCGACGTCGCCGCGTTCGTCGCCTCCGTCGCGGGCACCGGCAGCGCGACGACGACACCGCCGTCGCAGCTCGGCACGGACGGCAAGGCGATCTTCAGGGCCGAGTGCGCCGGGTGCCACACGCTCGCGGCGGCCGGCTCGAGCGGGACGGTCGGCCCGAATCTCGACCAGCTGAAGCCGAAGCAGCCGATCGTCGTCCACCAGGTGACGAACGGGGGTGGGGTCATGCCCGCCTTCAAGGGCAAGCTGAGCCCGAAGCAGATCCAGGCCGTCGCGAGCTTCGTCGCCTCCTCCACGGCCAAGTAGCCGCGTCTTTCGGAGGACGGCTTCGGTCAGGCCCGACTGACGGGGATCGTCACGCGGCTCCGGACGCGGGCCTCGAACTCCTCGTCTCCGGCCACGACGATCTCGTCCGCGCCGAACACGCGCAGTGCGTCGTCGACGGCGAGCGCGGGGTCGTCGGCGCCCACCTCGCCGCGCGCATTCGGGATCCGCGCCGCGAGCATGTTCGCGGTCCGCTCGGCGTCCGCGCGCCGGTCGTCGACGCTTCCCGTGAACGCTTCGACGGTCGACGCGAGGGCGGGCACGATCACCACGACCTCGGTCGCGCCGTTACCGACGCTGACCGACTGGGTCCCCGGCGCCGCCACGACGAGCACACGATGCGTGCCCGCCGGAGTTCTCGACGTGAGCCTCGGCGGCGGGTCACCGGCGCCCGGCACCGGCTCCTCCCTCAGCCACCAGACGACCCCGCCGACCGCGAGCACCGCAGCGGCGACGCCGAGCCACGTGTTCACATAGGCAGCGCCTGCGATCACGACCGCGCCGACGATCACCGCGATCAGGAAGCGGAAGGCCTCGGCCTCGCTGCGGAGCGGATTTCTCATCGCCCCCTCCTACCCGGGAATCAGAGGATGTAGACCGTCAGGTAGACGACGATCCACATGACGTCGACGAAGTGCCAGTAGATCCCTCCGATCTCGACGCCGTGATGGTGCTCAGCGGAGAAGTGCCCGCGGAAGGCGCGAATCGTCATGAACAGGAGGATCGAGAGGCCGACGAAGACATGGGCGCCGTGGAGGCCCGTGAGGCAGTAGAAGATCGTCGCGAAGGCGCCGTCCTTCGGCGCGAAGCCGGCGCGGGAGTACTCGCGGCCCTGCGACACGAGGAACGCCAGCCCCATCAGGAACGTCAGCAGGAGGCCGGCGCGCAGTCCCCAGACGTTTCCGCGCTTGATCGACTGCAGCGCCCAGTGCATGGTGAAGCTCGACGTCACGAGGATGCACGTGTTGATGAAGGCGACGAAGATGGGCAGATGGAACGGCGGCGTCGGCCAGGCCACGCCGTTCACGACGCGCACGAAGAAGTACGCGGTGAAGAACGAGCCGAAGAGCATGATCTCGGACGCGATGAAGAGGAACATGCCGAGCACCCCCGGCGTGATCCGGGAGCTGTAGTGCGGCGCCGGCGGACCGTGGTGGTGGCCCGGGAGCTCCTCGGCTTGGCCGTGCGCGGCCACTACGCGGGCACCGCCGACGGGGTGTCGACCTCGACGTGCTCGACGGGAAGCTTCGTGTCCGTCTTCAGCCGCTCGACGAGGTCGCGCCGCAGCCAGCCGGAGCGGGATCGCGGGAACGTGGACACGATGATCTCGTCGACGCGCTCCTCCTCGATCGCCTGAATCGCCGCCGTGTACGGGTCGGGATGCGCGATCTGGCCGTGGACGTCCAGCCCCTGCGCGCGCAGCCGCGTGACCGCACGCAGCAGGCGCTTCTCCGCCTCCTCGTAGGAGCCGGCGCCCCCGCCCTGCGGCGAGATGATGAGAAAGCTCGCCGGGCTCGACCGCGCGCGGGCGCGAATCTGCTCGAGCAGGGCGTCGCCGACGACGGTCTGGTTGGCGATGACGAGGACGTTGGACGACCCGTGCTCCTCGCCGAGGTCGACGACGACGTGCTCGAACGGGATCGA
>Ga0070741_10008919_pt1 | contig 19826 bp, 16 predicted proteins | sample Coa_R1_4_FD_66440 | JGI IMG/M metagenome (GOLD analysis project Ga0070741, IMG submission 66440) | Surface soil microbial communities from Centralia Pennsylvania, which are recovering from an underground coalmine fire - Coalmine... | ecosystem: Environmental > Terrestrial > Soil > Unclassified ...
CGCTGGGACACGAAGCGAAGCGGAGTGGGGTTGACGCCACCTGGAAGGCATGGCACCCCTCCCACCCAGACGACCATCACGCGTCAGCGCCCTCAACCCACGACAAGATCAGTTGTCCCTTAAACGGGGAGGGATCGGACAGGCCGGCCGAGAAGCGACCGGCCATGCAGCGACACCCAGGGCTCGGTCATCCGGGGCCGTGCCGCCCCCCGCAGCGGCGTCCGGTCCGGGTCGGGCAGCGGCCGCTGCGGGTGCTGGTCGTGGACGCCGACGAGGACCGGCGCGACCTGATCGGCGTCGAGGTCAGCGTCCTCGGGCACCGGGCCGACGAGGCCCGGAGCATCCGGCAGGCGCTCCTGGCGCTTTCGGCCCTGCCCTATGACGTCGTCATCGTCGACGACCAGACCCCGGGCTTCGACGCCCTCGAGGTGACCGAGCTGCTGCTGGCGGCCTCCCGGCCGGCCCGCCGGCGTCCGGCGGTGGTGGTCGTCGCCGCCGGCCTCGACGTCCCCGGCCGGCTGGCCCTGTTCCGGGCCGGCGTGGTGGAGGTCGTCAGCCGGCCGCTGAGCCTGGCCCCGCTCCACGGCCTGCTGGTGCGCATCGACCGGACGCTGTCCGCCTGACCCGCCTGCCATCGAATTCCAAGTCGCCGAAGGTCCCATTGACCCGGGACAGCTGACGCCGCTAGTGGGCGACGGCTCCGGGAGCCAGCGTCACCCGGTGGAGGGGAAGGGGCTCCGGCGTCCCGACCGGTGATTGCTTTCGGAACACGAGCACCCAGTCGAGCAGGATGATCCCGCCCCGGCCGCCCCGGGGGAACTTCATGTAGTGGCGCCGGATCCGGTAGCCGAAGGCCCGCTCCAAACCGAGGCCGGCACCGACCGCCAGGCGGACGACGGTGTCGTGGAGCGGAACCATGTCGAGGCGGGTCTGGCTGTTGCCGACGACCAGGACGTAGCGGGCGCCGGGTTTGAGCACCCGGGCCATCTCAACGAAGTGCCGCTCCAGCAGGGCGAAATACGTCGTGGCCGCCGACCGGCGGGCCGGCGGCAGGGTGTCGAGAGAGACGAGGCCGTCCAGCGCCGCCGGCAGCCCGCGGGGCTCGGCCGGGTGCTTCGCCCCGACCGGCCGGCGCCGCAGGGCGTTGAAGCTCCTCCGGTCGGGCACGCCGAGCAGCGGGCCGAGCCAGAAGTACTCCAGCATCATGTTGTAGGGGTAGTCGACGGAGTCGAGATAGGGCGGGGACGTCACCGCCAGGTCGACCGATCCCGGCGCCAGGCCGAGAGCGGTGGCGTCGGCGCCGGCTCCGGCGACGCGGGCGACGGCGCCGGGGGCCCGCCCCCGGTTGAGCTCGGCCAGGCCGGCGACGGCCCGGTCGAGGAACCGCCAGAACACGGTGTCGACCGGCGGCGGACGCTTCCGGTGGGTTCCGGAGACGTAGGTCTTCTGCGACTGGTCGTCGGCGTTCGACACCCAGCGCAGGATCGAGCTGAAGACGACGAGGAAGAAGGCCCGCTCGTCGTCGTGGCAGTCGAGGGCCAGGACGGCGTCGCGCAGCGACTGGACCCCGGCCCACTGCCGGGGTTCGAACCAGTGCTCGAAGTTGGCGACGTCGGGCATGGGCGCCTGCAGTCGTGCGGCCGGGCCCCGCCACCTCCCGGCCAGCTCGGCCGCCAGGCCCTCGATGCGGGCGGGGTCGACGGCGGTCACCTTGGCCCGGGCGATGAAGCGGGCCAGCGGGTCGACGTCGACGCCGACGGTCGTGCCGCCCCGGAGGACGCCCTCGACCAGGGTCGTGCCCGAGCCCATGAAGGGATCGACGACGAGGTGGCCCGGCCCGCCGAAGGTGTCGAGTGCCCAGCCCGGCACCTGGGGGACGAACTTGGCCGGGAAGCGGTGCAGGCCGTGGGTGTAGGCCGTCGTCGGCGTCGACAGGCTGAGGGCGAAGAGCTGACCCGGCTCGATCTCGTCCAGCGGCGGGAAGGACTCGACCTCGGTGAAGGACACCGTGGCGACGTCGGCCGCACTCACCACAGGACCACCACGCTCTCCCGCATCCGCCCCTCGCGCCCCCGGAGGTCGCTGCGCTGCTGGGGCGCGACGGTCAGATGCCGGACGGGCACCACCGCCGCCTCGCCGAACCCGGCGGCCAGGCCGAGGCGAGCGAGGAGCGCGTCGGTGGGGATGATGACGCCGCCGTAGGCCGAGTTGCCGACGACCACGCAGCACCGCCCGCCCGGCGCCAGTACCCGGCGGCAGTGCCCCAGGACGGCGGCCATGTCGCTGAAGTAGCCCCGGATGAGGACGGGGACCCGCATCCGCACGGCGTAGGAGCCGGGGTCGAGCCGCTCCACCAGCGCCTCGACCTCGGGCAGGGCCATGACAGAGCGGTCGAGGGCGGCCCCGAGATGGGAACGCAGCGACCGCTTGCGCAGGGCCCGGAGGCCGGCGTAGCTGTCGACGAAGCCGCCGAACCACAGCTCCACCTTCTGCGACTCGAAGTAGTCGAAGCGGTTGAGGTACGGCGGGGAGAAGACGACCGAGTCGAACGACGCCGGGGGCTGCGGGGCCAGCGCCTCCAGGGCGTCGCCCTCGATAACCTGCTGGTCGCCCCACCGTCCCGTCCGCCAGGCCGGGAGGTCGGCCAGCATCCCGGCCAGCTGGCGCCGGAACGCCGCCCAGACGAACGCCGCCTGGTCGGGCCCGAAGCGGGCCAGCTGCCACTGGCCGTCGGGCCGGGCGACGTAGCGCCCGGGGCGGCGCTGCCGGCTGCGGTACTTGATGCCGTTCCCCTCCTTGAAGTAGCTGCCCACCGGCTGGAGCGTGGCCAGCCAGGCCAGCAGGAGGAAGTTCCGCCGGGGCGGCGTGACGGCCCGCTCCTCGATCAGCGTCCGGAGCCGGAGGACGGCGTCGAGGATGCGGGGCTCGAACACCTTGGAGGCGATCCGCAGGGCGGGGACGGGCCAGGGGTCGGCGCCGGCGACGTCGGCCTCGAAGCGGTCGAGGAAGGCGGCGACGGCGGCGACGTCCGCCGGCCCGAGGGGCGAGAGCTTGACCCGGGCCACGAAGACCGCCAGCGGGTTGACGTCGATGCCCGTCGCCGCCCGGCCCTGCTCCGCCGCCCCGACGAGGATCGATCCCGACCCGCAGAACGGGTCGAGGATCCGCCCGTCGAGGCCGAGGGCGGCGATCAGCGCCGGCGAGAAGCCTTCCCGGTAGCGGAACCAGCGGTGGATCGGCCGGCCCCCTCCCCCGTTCCAGTGGACGAGCCCGGCGAGCTCGGGCCGGGCCGGGGCGAGGAGCCCGCCGTCGACGTGGTCGAGGATGTCGGTCACTGGCGGAGACGGTACGGGACGCGCCGGCGGTGATCGCGGCTCTCAGTGTCCTCTCGCCGCCGATGGGTTAGGCTCGGCCGTCACATCTCTGGCTTCGGAGCCGACTGGGGGGCGAGATGAACCGGTGGCGCTGTTCATTCGTAGGTGGTGCGGTGGTCGCCGGGGCGGGGGTGGCGGCGTTGCTGCTGGGCCTGCCCGGGGTGGGAGCCGAAGGGGGGCCGCCCGTGGTGGCCGTCCACGCCGTCGACTACGCCTACCACGGCGTGCCGCAGACCCTGCCCACCGGCGAGGTCCGCTTCTCGTTCACCAACGACGGCAAGAACGAAGCCCACCAGATGGAGCTCTTCCGGATCAACGACGGCGTGAACGAGTCGTTCGACCAGATCCTGGCCGAGGACGAGGCGGAGCAGAAGAAGGAACAGCAGCAGAACCAGCAGAACGGGCAGGGCGGCCAGCAGGGAGCGCAGAACCCGCCGGCCAGCCAGAGCCCGCCCCCGCCGCCCAAGATGACGTTCTTCGCCGACACCGGTGCCGGCCCCGGCGAAGCGGCCAAGATGGACCTGATCGGCAAGCTGCCCCCCGGCCGCTACGGCATGGTCTGCTTCCTGCCCGTCAACGGCGACGACGCCAACGGCCCCCACTACAAGAAGGGCATGAAGGCCGAGTTCACCGTGAAGTAGTTCCGGTAGGTCTCCGCCCAGCGCCTGGCGCCCGAGTGCCGTAACCGCCAGTTCCGGACGGCTCCGCCAACCTGCGTTCCTGAGGAACAGGGGGTGTTCCTCAGGAACGCCGCAACGGGCGGCCGCCTGGTCAGGCCGGGAGGGCACGACGCAGCGCGGCGGCGGTGGCGTCGTCGGCGGGGAAGAAGGTCTCGATCGACAGCTCGGCCAGGGTGATGTCGACGGCGGTGCCGAAGGTGGCCACGGTGGAGAAGAAGGCCAGGTCGCCGAGGTGGGTCTTCAGGCGCAGCGTCACCATCAGCCGGCGGGCGCCGTCGCCGTGGGGGACGGGCGGCTCGGGCGCCGTCACGCCGGGGAGCGCGGCCAGCTCGTCGTAGAGCGAGGCCAGCGCCGGGTCGCCGGTGGCGGTGAGCTCCCGTCCGAGGCGGGACAGGAGATGGCCGCTCCACTCCTCGAAGTTGGTGATGCGGGAGGCGAGGCCGGACGGCGCCAGCGAGAGGCGCAGGACGTTGACCGGCGGGGCCAGCAGCTCGGCCGGCATCCCGGCCAGGAGCAGCCCGACCGCCCGGTTGGCCAGCACGAGGTTCCAGTGCCGGTCGACGACCAGCGCCGGATTCGGTTCGTGGCCGGCGACGAGCTGCTGGAGCGCGGCCCGCACGGCGGCCATGTCGTCGCCGTCCAGCGGCGTCTCCCGGTAGACGGGGGCGAAGCCGGCGGCGATCAGCAGCGTGTTGCGTTCCCGAAGCGGCACGTCGAGCTCCTCGGCCAGGTGGAGCACCATCTCCCGGCTGGGCCGGGCCCGGCCGGTCTCCAGGAAGCTCAGGTGCCGGGTGGAGATGGCGGCCCGGGCCGACACGTCGAGCTGGCTCAGCCGCCGGCGCTGCCGCCAACCCCGCAGCAGCGGCCCGACCGTGATGCCTCCGGGATTCGTGGCGGTCACCATGGCCCGAAGGTATCCCTCGGCCCGCCGCCCGGCGATTACTCCCCAGGTAATCGATCGGCGGCCGGAGTTCCCGCACGATGCGTTCGTCACACCGACAGCGCAAACGAACAGGAGCGAACCATGGACCAGCTGGAAGCCACCATCGACACGTGGATCGAGGCCTACGGCGAGCCCGACGCCGTCCGGCGCAAGCAGCTCATCGGGCGGGTGTGGTCGGCCGACGGCCGGCTCGTCGACCCCCCGGTCGAGGGCGCGGGCCACTCGGGGATCAACGACATGGCCGACGCCGTGCAGGCCCAGTTCCCCGGCCACACCTTCCGGCGCACGAGCCGGATCGACGAGCACCACAGCTTCGCCCGCTACGAGTGGACGATGCTCGGCCCCGACGGCAACGCCGTCCTCAGCGGGGTCGACATCGCCGAACTCGCCGGCGATGGCACGCTCCGGCGTGTCGTGGGGTTCTTCGGGCCTCTGAGCTCGCCGCCGGAATAGCCCGATGTTCTAAGAGGTGGGACAGTGCCGGGCGGAGGGGAGGGCTATGGGCGCGAACGTCGGCCCGTTCCACGAGGGCGAGCTGGCCGTGCAGCGGGCGACGGGCGAGCGGGCGGCCGGGGAGGCCAACAGCCGGATCATCGCCGGCCGGTTCCTTTCCGCCGCGGTCGGGTTCATCGCCCGCCAGTCGCTGGCCGTCGTCGCCTCCGTGGACGGCGACGGCCGGCCGTGGTCCTCCGCCCTCGTCGGGCCGCCGGGCACGTTCACCGCCCCCGACCTCGGCCGTGTCGCGCTCGACCGGGCCGCCGGCCGCCCCGACGACCCGTTGTGGGGCAATCTCCGGGACGATCCCCGGGCCGGCGTCCTGTTCCTCGAGGTCGGATCGCGCAAGCGCTACCGGGCCAACGGCCGGGTGGCCGACCCACACAGTGATCCGATCGTGGTCGAGGTCGGCGAGGCGTTCGGGAACTGCCCCCGCTACATCACCCGCCGCCACCTCGTGGTCGGCCCGGCCGCCGGCGACGGCTCGTCGGCCGGGGTCGCGACCGGCGTCCGCCTCGGTGAGAGCGAGCGGCGCATCATCGCCGGCGCCGACATGATGTTCGTCGCCTCGGCCAACCCCGCCGGCCTCCTCGACGCCTCGCACCGGGGCGGCCGGCCGGGCTTCGTCGAGCTCCACGGCGACCGGCTGTCGATCCCCGACTATCCCGGCAACAGCCTGTTCAACACGCTCGGCAACCTGCGGGTGAACCCGGTGGCCGGGCTGTTGTTCGTCGATTTCGCCCGTTCGCAGGCGCTCCAGCTGACGGGGGCGGTGGACCTCGACCTGGCGGCCGGCGACGCCGGCGGCCGGACCGGCGGCACCGGCCGGGCGTGGACGTTCACGCCCACCGCCTGGCGCCGCGCCCCGCTCCCCCGCCGGGTGCACGCCGACCTGGCCGAACTGTCACCGCACAACCCCTGAAGGCAGCCCGGTGGGCGATCGGCGCCGTGCCGGCGGCCCACCGTAGGGCGCGACCCGTCGCGGTGAACGGGGTGTTCACGGCCGTCGACGCTGCGCCGGCGCGACCGGTCGCGCCACCCCGTCGGCGTTCACGCCTCGCCCGCCGGCCGCTCCTGGGTGGTGGCGAGCGGCTCCCGCAGCCGGGCGTGGACGGCGGCCCGGTCGGCCGGGTCGAGCACCTGGTCGAGGAAGAGCGCCCGCATGGCGGCGGCCAGGGCCGCCGCCTCCTGGGACGGGTCCCGGTGCCGGGCCACCCGGTGCAGGGCGAAGCCGTCGAGCAAGGCCACGAACGCTTCCGCCGCCGCCTCGGGTTCGCGGGCCCCGAGGGCGGCCAGCACCGCCGCCGCCAGCCGCTCGAAGGCGGCCAGCGCCTCGCTCACCGCCGGCTGGAGCGCCGGGTTGCGCCCCGCCTCCAGGTACATCTGGTACTGGGCCACCAGGATCGGCGTCGGGGCGGCGGCGAGGACCTCGGCCAGCCGCTCGGCGATGTCCTGGGCCGACGTCCCCGAGGCGGAGAGGGCCATCGCCGCCATGCCCTCGAGCTCCGCCACCCGCTCGGCCACGTGGAGCTTGAGCGCCTCCTCGATGAGCTGGTGGACGGAGCGGAAGTAGTACGTCGTCGACGCCAGCGGCAGCCCGGCCCGCTCGGCCACGGCCCGGTGCGTGACCGACTTGGCGCCACTCTCGCCCAGCAGCTCGATCGTCGCCCGGAGCAGGGCCTCGCGCCGGCGGCGGCTGCGATCCTGCCGTGGCGACTGCGTGCTCCCCATTGACACCCCTCGCGAAGAACCTGTACAAATGTACCAATTCTGGGGACAGGGGGTACCGACCATGGCCGCAGCCTTCCGACGAACCGCACGACCGGGCGTCCGGGATCTCGCCGCCACCGGCCTCGCCGCCCTGCTGCTGATCGCCGGCGTGACCGCCGGGGGCGGGGCCGCCGGCGCGGGCCCGTCCGGCCCGGCGTCGAGCACGGCGGTGCCCGCCCCCCACGACGACCCGTTCTACCGGCCGCCGGCGGGCTGGGAGTCGACCGCTCCCGGCACGGTGCTGGCCACCCGCCGGGTCACGGTCAACGGCCTCGGGATTCCCGTCCCGGCCGACGCCTGGCAGTTCCTGGCCCGCTCCAGCGACGCCAAGGACGCCCCGACCACCGTCGTCGGCACCCTGATGGTGCCGAAGGCGCCCTCCGCCGCCGGCGCCCGGCCGCTCGTGTCCTACCAGCCGGCCACCGACAGCCTCGGGGATCAGTGCAACCCGTCCTACACGCTGCGGGCCGGCACCGAGGCCGAACTGCCGTTGATGATGGAGGCGCTGGCCCAGGGCTGGGCGGTCGAGGTCACCGACTACGAAGGGCCGCACAACGCCTTCGCCGCCGGCCGCATGGCCGGGCACGGCGTGCTCGATGGCATCCGGGGCGCCGAGGCCCTCCCGGGCACCGGCCTGGCCGGCGCCAAGACCCCGGTCGGGCTGTGGGGCTACTCCGGCGGCGGGCTGGCCACCAGCTGGGCCGCCGAGCTGGCGCCTCACTACGCCCCCGAGCTGGCCATCGCCGGCGTCGCCTCCGGGGGCACCCCCTCCGACCTGGCGGCCGCCGCCCGCCGCATCGACGGGACCATCGCCTCCGGCCTCGTGCTGCTGGCCTCGACCGGCCTCACCCGGGCCTACCCCGAGATGCTGTCGCTGCTCAACGACAAGGGGCGGGCGATGATCGCCGAGATCGGCGACATGTGCGTGGGCGAGGCCGTCGGCCGCTTCCCCTTCCGCCACCTCAACGAGTTCACCGTCTCGCCCGACCCGCTCTCGCAGCCGGTGGCGGTGGCGGTGATGGAGGCCAACCACCTCGGCCGCCAGGCGCCGACGGCGCCGGTGTTCCTCTACCACTCGATCTTCGACGAGCTGATCCCGTTCAACAGCGTCGAGGCGCTCCAGGCGGACTGGTGCCGGGGCGGCGGGCACGTGACGCTCTATGCCGACGCCGCCAGCGAGCACTCCAGCCTGGCCGTGAGCGGTGCGCCGCTGGCCGTCGGGTTCCTGGCCGCCCGCTTCGCCGGCGTCGCCGTCCCCGACAACTGCCTGACGGCGGCGAACCCGGCCCGGTGACCGAACGCCCGGCGCCCGACGAGGAAGGCGTCGGCGGCGTCTCCTTCAGCAATCTCGACGCGCCGCTCTTCGACGGCGCCGGGGCGACCAAGGGCGATCTCGTCGCCTACCTCGACGCCGTGGCCGGCCCGATGGTGGCCGCGCTGTGCGACCGGCCGTTGTCGGTGGTGCGGGCCCGCCCGGGCCAGGCGCCGTTCATGCAGAAGAACCTGCCGAAGCACGCCCCGCCCTGGGTGGCGCGGGTCACCTTGTGGGCCGAGACCTCGCAGCGCGACGTCGCCTACGCCCTGTGCAACGACCGGCGGACACTGCTGTGGTTCGCCAACCAGCGGGCGGTGGAGTACCACCCCACGCTGATCCGCGCCGACCGGTGGGACCGGCCGACCCACCTCGTCCTCGACCTCGACCCGCCCGCCACCGCCGATCCGGCCGAAGGCTTCGGCCGGGCGGTGCGGGCCGCCCACCTCGTCCGCCAGGCGCTGGAAGGCGCCGGCCTCGAAGGAGCGGTGAAGACCAGCGGCGCCAAGGGCGTGCACGTCTTCGTCCCCCTCGACACGGACCCCGACGACGGCGTCACGATCGACGACGCCGCCGCCGCCTCCCGGGCGCTGGCCGCCCGGGCCGAGCGCCTCGATCCCGCCCTGGCCACGACGGCCTTCATCAAAGAGGACCGCGGCGGACGGGTGTTCCTCGATTCCACCCGGTCCGGCGGGGCGACGGTGGCGGCGGCCTACAGCCCCCGGGTGCGGCCGGGCGTGCCGGTGTCATTTCCCGTCCCCTGGAACGATCTCGACGGGGTGAGCCCGTCCGACTTCACCGTCCACACCGCCGTCGCCGCGCTGGCGGGCGGGGATCCCTGGGCGGTGATGATGCCTGACCCACAAACGCTTCCCGCCGACCTCGTCGAGGAGGGACGGGCCATCCCGGTCCCCCGCGTCGCCGCCCTGCACGAAGGCCGGCGCCGGGCGCGGGCCGGCCGGGACTCGCCGGGCTAGGCCTTCCTCGCTGGGGCGCCGGCGACGCCCCCCGGTCCTGCCGGCCCGAATCCCTACGTCGCCGACTTCTTCAGGAAGCCGGCGAAGTACGACGCCGGGGTGCAATCGGACCCGCCGGCGGTGCTGCCGCACTGGACGAACAACACCAGCTTCTGGCCCTCGGTGAACACGATCGAGGAGACGAAGTGGTAGTCGAGGTCGCGAAAGTTGGCCAGGTTCTCCCGCAGGATGACGGCGTCGTCCCGGCGGATCTCCAGCGTGCCGGTCACGCCCAGCGGGTTCTGGAGGACGATGTCGCTGAGCGAGAAGGTCTGGCCGGTACCGACCTCGTAGCTCTGGGTGTCGGTGGCGCCGGGTTTGGCGTCGGCGGACAGCCTGCGGTCGAAGGGGTCGCCGAGGGCGGCGAGGCCGCCCGAAGCGGCTGAGGCCCCCGACGATGCCGCGCCCCCGGCCGCCCCGGCCGCCGGGGTCACCACCGCCGCCAGCTGATCCACCTTGGCCTCCTGGGTGGCCAGTGGCTTCTCGACCGCCTGTCGGGCGGCCGACTTCACCGTCGGCCGGAGGAAGACGAGCCAGGCCAGCGCCAGGGCCCCGGCGGCCAGCAGCGCCTTCGGGGCCCAGCGGGGGATGAGAGCCTCCTGGTGGAAGGACCCGTCGGCGGTGATCGGCAGGGCGTCGTCGGGCCGGACGGTGATCTCGAAGACGTGGGTCTTCGGTGAACCCCGCAGGAACCGCTTCTTCGGCGTGACCCGCACGTGACCGAAGAAGGCGGTGTTGGGATCGGCGGTGAACGACGGCGGGTCGAAGGCGAAAAGCAGCTGATTGTCGGCGTCGGCGCCGCTCAGCGTGGCGTGGCAGGGGATGTTGCCGCGGTTGTCGAGAGCCAGCTCGTGGCGGGCCGAGCGCCGACCGCGGGAAGTGCGGGGGACGAGCTCGGCGAACACGTCGGCGAACCGGCCGACCTCGAGCGTCCCCTCCTCGACGACCGAGCCGGCCGGGTCCTCCTTCGACGCCACCCGCAACCCGAACGGCACCGGGCCGGCCTTGGTCTCCGACGAGCGGGGCGGCCGGAACCGCACCTCGGCCGTACCGTCCGTCCCCGGCATGAGGGAGAGGGCACCCGGCTCGACCGCCGCCCATCCGGCGGCGTCGCCCAGCACCGTGAAGCGGAACTCGTCGACCACCGTCCCGTTGTTGCGGACCCTGACGGCGCAGCGCGCCTCACCGCCCGGTTCGACTCGCAGCGTCTCGGTGGAAAGTGTGGCCGTCGCGCCCATGCCGGCGACCCTACGGCCCGCCGGGACGGCCCCCGAGGGCGAAGAAGGCACCCAAGGGGGCATCCCCACCTGCCCGTTGAGTCCAGGTTGATTGCCCGCAAAAACCGGAATGTCAGCATCCACCTCCAATCGAGGCCCCGCTCGAAGGAGGCGAAGATGAGAGGACGCATCGCGGTGCACGTCCACGCCGACGACCCCGTCTCGCGCTCGGGAGTTGCCGCCCAGCTCCGGGCCCGCCCGGAGGTGCGGGTGGTCGATGAGGACGAGGCGGACGGCGCCGAGGTGGCCATCGTGGTCGCCGACGAGGTCGACGAGTCGGCGCTGCGGGCGGTGCGGAACCTGCGGCGCAGCGGCCAGGCCCGGGTCGTCGTGGTCGTCACCCGCCTCGACGACCGGGCGCTGCTGGGCGCGGTGGAGGCCGGCGCCTGCGGGCTGCTGCGCCGTTCGGAGGCGGTGCCGGAACGGCTGGCGGCGGCCATCGCCGCCGCCGACGCCGGCGACGGAACGGTGCCGCCCGATCTCCTCGGCCGGCTGCTCGACGGGGTCGGACGGCTGCAGCGGCAGGTGCTCGCCCCCCGGGGCCTCACCTTCACCGGGTTGACCGACCGGGAGGTGCAGGTCCTGCGCCTGGTGGCCGACGGGTTCGACACCAACGAGATCGCCCACCGCCTGTCCTACTCGGAACGGACGATCAAGAACACGATCCACGACCTCACCACCCGACTCAACCTCCGCAACCGGACGCACGCCGTCGCCTACGCCGTCCGGGAGGGGCTGATCTGAGCTGCCCCCACGCCTGCCCGAAGGGGCAGGATCGCCAGTGGCGGCGCACCGTAGCGTGCGTCCGTGATCCATGACGTCGACGAGTCGCTGCGCGAACTGACCAAGCGGGACGTGCTCAACGGCGCCCGGGTCGAGATCTCCTTCGAGGCCCCGAACAAGGACTGGGCCGCCCGCCGCAACACGCCGACGCTGAACTTCTACCTCTACGACATCCGCGAGGACCTGTCCCGGCGGGAGGTGCAGTTCGAGGAGATCCGGAATGCGGACGGGCGGGTGACCGACCGGCGCCGTCCGCCGCGGCGCTTCAAGCTGTCGTATCTCGTGACGGCGTGGACCCAGCGCCCCGAGGACGAGCACCGGCTGCTGTCCTCGGTGATGAGCTGCTTCCTGCGCTCCGATGCCCTTCCCGCCGACGTCCTCCGGGGCGAACTGGCCGACCAGGACCGGCCGATCGGTGTCACCGTGGCCCTGCCGCCGGGCAACGACCGCTCGATCTCCGATGTCTGGTCGGCGCTGGGCGGCGAGCTGAAGCCGTCGCTCGACCTCGTGGTCAGCGTCCCGTTCGAGCTGGACCGGCACCAGCCGGTCGGCCCGCTCGTCCTCGAGGAGCCGCGCCTCGCCATGGTGGGCCCGGACGGCCGCGAGATGGGCGGTGGCCGCCGGCGGGCCGGCACCGTGACCCCCGCCCAGGCCGATGAGCCGGCCCCGACCGCCGAACGACGCAAGGGACGACGGGCGGGCGGTGACCGATGACCCGACGTTCCCCGGCCACGCTGGTCCTCGGTCTGGCGGCCATCGCCGCGCTGATCGTCTCCGAAGTCCCGGCCGGAGTGGCCGCCACCCCCCGGACGGGGCGACGCAAGGGGACTGGCCCCACCACGACGGCCACCACCTCCCCGGCGGCGGGACACCCGACGGGCGGTACCCCGCCGGCCCCCACCGGGAGGCTGCAACGGCGCTCGGTGACCGACACCGGCCAGCCGGCGGACGGCGCGAGCACCGAGCCGGTGGCGGCGGCCGACAACCCGTCGGTGGTGGCCTTCACGTCGACCGCCGCCAACCTCGGTTCGGTCCACGGACGCACCGACGCCTACGTCAGCGACGGCACCACCATCACCCGGCTGGCCGCCGTCCTGCCCCCGCGCTGGCAACAGACCGGCCCGTCCGGCAGCCCGTCGCTGTCGGCCGACGGCCGGTACGTCGCCTTCACCGTTGCGGCCTACGACACCAGCCTCCCCACCGCCCAGACACTGATCTCGGGCGTCGTGTTCCTCTGGGACCGCACGAAGCCGAGGGCCGCCCACGTCGGCGGCTACCAGAACAACGGCGCCTTCTCCGCCGAGCGCGTCGTGCTCTCCCCCGACGGCCGCTACCTGGCCGTCGAGAGGGCGGGCCAGATCCTGCTCGGCGACCTCCAGGACAAGGCGGCGGGGTTCGCCCCGGTGGCCAACGGCCGGGAGGTGGCGCTGTCGAAGGAGGCGTCGGCGCTGGCCTTCACCAACGACGGCCCCTTGGTGGCCGACGACACCAACGGGAGCCCGGACGTCTACGTCCTGCACAACCCGACCCACCCGGCGACCGATCCCGCCCGGCGGCTCGAGCGGGTGTCGGTCGGGCCCGACGGCCGGGAGGGCAACGGCCCCAGCGACCAGCCGTCGATCTCCGGCGACGGCAACCGGATCGCCTTCCGCTCCTTCGCCACCAACCTGGCCACGGCACCGGCCGAGGACGGCAACGCCCGGCCCGACGTCTACGTCCGCGACCTCGGGGCGGCCACCACGATCCGGGCCTCGCTCAGCACCACCGGAGCCGAGCCCGACGGGGTGAGCGGCTCGCCGTCGATCTCGCTGGACGGGCGGTACGTGGCGTTCACCTCGGGGGCGACGACCCTCGACGAGGCCGGGGCCGCCAACGGCCCGGAGCCGCCCGACGCCGTCAAGACGAACTTCGCCGTGGTCGACCGGACCGGGGCGCCGATCGCCTACGGGACGAGCGCCACGCCGGGACCGCCGGGACCCGACGGGACCGTCCGCACCGTCCGGGTCACGTTCCCACCCGGCGCGCTGACCGCCGCCACCGGAGCATCGGTGAACCCCCGGGCCGTCGTCGACCGCCAGCTCCTCCCCACCGACAACGACGACGGCCGCAGCAACACCAACCCCTTCGGCGTCCTCGGCCGCAAGCCGGCCGGCTCGACGGCCGCCGCGCCGGCGCTGTCCACCGACGGTCCCGACCTCCGGTCGGTCACCCTGCACGAGAACCGGTTCCACACCGGCTACAAGGTGGCCGACTGGTGCTTCGACAAGGTGATCGACACCGTCGGCGACGCCAACCTGTTCGTCTTCCAGGGCTACGACTCCACCTGGCGGCACACGTTCGGAGTACCCCCGGGCGGAAGCCCCTACGAGGCGGCCAGCGCCGCTCGGTCACCCGACGACGCCCACTGCGCCCGGCTCACCTTCCCCGACCCCGGCGTCGACCTCAAGGAGGTCACCGTCGGCGTGGCCAAGCCCGGAGCGGTGAAGACCAAGGCCGGGAGGGCGAATCCCCGGGAGGCGGTCGGCACGACGAAGGCCGGGCCGCTGTCGCCGTCGTCCACCACCACCACGTCGTCGTCCACCACCACGACGACGGCCTTCCTGCCCATCCCCGGCTCCGCCGCCCGGCCGGCCGTCGCCCGGCCCGCTCCGGCCACCGGCGACAGGCCGGCCGCCGGCGTTCCGCTCGGGCCCCGCCTGCGGGTCAACGGAGCCGCCACCCTGCGGGACTACACGACCGCGCCCGATGTGATCCAGGTGCTCCAGGCGACGGGCGAGCAACCGGTCGGCGGCGGCCAGACCCGGCCGACCAATCGCCTCGACTACGTGTTCGACCGCAACGTCTCGATCATCGGGCGGGAGCCGTCCCGCTTCGGGTTCTACGACGAGGGCGGCGTCCTCCACCGGGGGAGCGGCTTCGCCACCGACCACGGCCAGGAGATCCTCGTCGACTTCCCGTCCGACGCGCCGGTGACCACCGCCGTCCGCTACTTCGTCGCCGAGGGGGCGGCGGTGTCCGAACCGGAGGGCGGGCAAGGCCAGCGCAACCCCGCCATGGCCGACTTCGGCGCCACCGCCGCCCCCTATCTCACCCAGTCGCGCTCGACCGGCCGGGTCGGCACCGGTCCCGACGAGAGGTTCGAGATCACCTTCACCAGCCCGGTGGCCACACTCGACGCCTCCAAGTTCGCCTTCTACACCGAAGACGCCAGCCGGTTCACCGCCGACCGCGCCACACTGGTGCATCCGTCACGAGGCCAGTCGAACACCGTCTCGGTCAGGGCGCCGGTGGCCGACTTCCTCGACAAGGTGGTCTTCTTCACCGCCGAGCCGGGGGCGGCCACGACCAAGGCCGGGACCCGGGCCGCCGCCAGCAGCTCGGTCGTCACCGTGAAGGAGTCCCGGCCGTCCGGCCGGACCGACGGCCCCGACCTGATCGACCTGGCCTTCGACCCGGCCTCCAACTCGGTCACCTACACCTTCGACGATCCCCTCCGCCCCGACGACACGCAGCTGTCCCCCCGCCAGCCGGCGATCGCCCCCCACGCCGGCAGCGTGTTCGTCCACGACCTCGTCGCCGGCCACACCGCCCGGGTCTCCACCGACGCCGCCGGCGCCGACGTCGCCGGCGACAGCGGATCACCGGCGCTGACCGGCAACGGCCGGTACGTGTTCTTCGCTTCCGAGGCGCCGCTGCTGGCGCCCGACTCCCCCCCGGCGGCCGGTGGGGTGCGGGACGTGTTCCGCCGCGACCTGGCCAGCGCCCGGCTCGACCCGGCGACCGTCACCTTCGGCGCTCCGGTGATCCTCGGCCAGTCGAGCCCGGCCGTGAGCGTCGCCGTCGACAACGACGGGTTCGGGCCCGTCACCGTCGGCTCGGCGGCGCTGTCGGGCCCGTCGGTGGCCGAATACCGCCTGGCGACCAATCCCTGCACGAACGTCGTCATCGACCCGGGGGCACCGTGTCGCATCGGCGTCGTCTTCACCCCCGCCGGTGTCGGCGAACGCCGGGCGACGCTGACGGTGACCGACGACACGCTCGTCGGCCCCAGCCAGGCGACGCTGGACGGGCTGGCCGCCAACGCGCCCGGCGGGCCCGGCCCATCGGTGACGGTCGACCCGCGCCTGGGCCCGCCCGGCTCGGTGGCGTCGGTGTCCGGCCGGGGCTTCCCCCCCAACCGGACCCTGACGGTCCAGTGGGCCCCGGCGTCGGCCGGAGCCCCCAGCCCGATCACCGCTCCCACCTCCGTCACCACCGACCCGGCCGGCGCCTTCGGCCCCCTGCCGCTCCTGCTGTTCCGGGGCGACATGCTCGGACCCCGGATCGTGCTGGCCACGGCCCTCCCCGACATCGTGGCCTTCACCCCGTTCCTGGCCGTGCCCGGGAGCTACGAGCCGGCCGGCAACGCCGTCACCCGGATCCTCCTCGGCCGCGACTTCATCCGCCGGCGATGAGCGACGGGGCGACGCTGGGCTGGGTGAGGGCGGCGGTGTCGGCCGCCGTCGCCCGGCGCCGGTCCGACGACCCGAACCCCGACGACCCCTTCCGGGGCCTGTACATCACCGACGATCAGGTCGACGGCTTGCTCACCGGAGCCCACCCTGGCGGCGTCTCGGTCGGGGCGCCGGGCGCCCTCGACGAGCGGCTCGGTGGCCTCACCCGCTCCTTCGGCCTCGATGACCTCGACCTCACACTCCTGGTGGTGGCCCTCGCTCCGGACCTCGACCCCCGCTTCGAGCGGCTCTACGGCTATCTCCACGACGACGTCACCCGCCGCCGGGCCAGCTGCGGGCTGGCCCTCGAACTGTGCGGCGTCGGCGTGGCCGGCCGGGGCCGCCTCGATCCCGCCGGACCGCTGGTCGACGGGAGCCTGCTGCTGGTCGAGGAGGACGACCGGCCCTTCCTCACCCGCTCATTGCGGGTTCCCGACCGGGTGGCCTGGCACCTCCTCGGCGACGACACGCCGGACCCGGTGCTGCGGGGTCTGCTGGCGCCGCCGGTGGTGGCCGACCTGCCCGACGCCGAGATGGTGACCCGGGCGGTGGCGGCCGGCAGCCGGCTGATCCATCTGCGGGAACGGATCGGGGCCGCCGGCGTGTCGCTGGCCGTCGAAGGCCTGGCCCGAGCCGGCCTGCCGGCCGTGGTCCTCGACCTGCACCGCTTCGACGCCGGGGCTGACGGCCCGGCGGTGGCGGCGGCGGCCGTCCGGGAGGCCCGGCTGCGGGGCGGCGGCCTGATCGCCGGCCCGGTCGACACCCTCGCCGAGCGCAGCCTTCCGGCCCTGCGGGCCCTGGCCGACGGACCGTGCCCGGTCGTGCTGACCGGCGCCCGCCCCTGGGATCCGGCCTGGTCCGACGAGGTCCCGCTGGTGCTGCAGGCACCCGTCCTCGACACCGAAGCGCGTGGCGAGCTGTGGTGCCGGGCCCTCAACGGCAGCCATCCCGGCGGGCCGGCGGACGAGGACCCGGCCCGCTTCGCCGTCCACTTCCGGCTCGCCCCCGAGCAGGTCGCCCGCGCCGCCCGCGCCGCCCGCCAGACCGCCGCCGCCGACGGCCGCCCCGTCGGCCCCGCCGACGTCCAGGCCGGCGCCCGGGCCCAGAACGCCGCCGGTCTCGAACGCCTGGCCCGCCGCATCGAACCCCGGGCCGGCTGGAGTGACCTCGTCCTCCCGGCGACGGTGTTGGCTCAGCTGACGGAGCTCACCGGCCGCGTCCGCCACCGCGACCTCGTCCTCGACCAGTGGGGCATGGCCGCCGGAGCGACGAAGGGCCGGGGCATCACCGCGCTCTTCGCCGGCGACTCCGGCACCGGCAAGACCCTGTCGGCCGAAGTGGTGGCGGGCGACCTCGGCCTCGACCTCTACGTCATCGACCTCTCGACGGTGATCGACAAGTACGTCGGCGAGACGGAGAAGAACCTCGACCGCATCTTCGCCGAAGCCGATCGCGTCAACGGCGTATTGCTGTTCGACGAAGCCGACGCCCTCTTCGGCAAACGCTCCGACGTCAAAGACGCCCACGACCGCTACGCCAACGTCGAGGTGGCCTACCTCCTCCAGCGCATGGAATCCTTCGACGGCCTGGCCATCCTCACCACCAACCTGAGGGCCAACGTCGACGAAGCCTTCACCCGCCGCCTCGACGCCGTCGTCGACTTCCCGCTCCCCGAGGAGGACGACCGCCTGCGCCTCTGGGCCTTGCACCTCCGTCCCGCCCTCCCCCGCACCGACGACGTCGACCTCGATTTCCTGGCCCGCTCGTTCCGCCTCTCCGGCGGCAACATCCGCAACATCGCCGTGGGCGCCGCCTACCTCGCCGCCGCCGAAACGCGGCCCGTGGCAATGGCCGACCTGGTCCGGGCCACCGACGCCGAGTACCGCAAGCTGGGTCATCTCTGCCTCGAATCGGAGTTCGGCCCCTGGTTCGCCTTGCTGGAGGTCAATCGATGAAAGAACGGCACAAATCGGACAATTCCGGTGTTCACGCCGGTTCGGCGCGGTCGAAGACGCACGCCGGTGCAAAGTCTCTGACATCTTCTCACGAGGCCCTGGTCGGTCTTCAGCGCTCTGCCGGCAACAGCGCCGTCGTGTCCATGCTTCAGAGCGGCAGCGATACGGTCGTCCAGCGAGACGTCGGGTTCGAATTCGAGTCTCGCTGGACGATGCCCCGTCTGCTCCCCTCTAAGCTCCGCTCGAAGAAGAAGCGCACGGCACCGCCGAAAGACAAGCGGGCCTGGCACCAACAGTTTGATAGTCTTCCCAAGGAAAACCTGAGCAAAGGCGACAAGCTGATGACAGGTCCGGGTGTGAATCTGACCGTGGATGACTCGGGCGGAGATCGAGACTGCGAATTCGTCACGAAGGCCTTCCCGGAAACCGATTCAGGCGAAAACGAGCTGGACGCCGCGCTCACCGCAATGGACGGGTTCGAAACGCGCATACAGCAGCATACCGGAGACTATGCGCCTATGTTCTCGGAGTTGCGCGGCGGCGCCTTTAAAGTATCTAGGTCAAACACAGCTTTGAAGCCGGCAGACTACTCGGGTGGCTTTGTCGGAGCTCCTCAGATGACGATTGGGCTCGGACTCGGCGACATCCCACGCGTCATCAATGACCTGATCGGAGTTCGCGGCAACGAACCGGCGCATCTGACACAAGCGCGGCAACCCGGTCGACAGATCGTGCGGCCCGGGCGGAACGCTGCTCCCACCCGGGGAGGCGCAGGTGGTCTCGTCGATGGGCTGGAGCTCGCAAAGCAGGCGATAGCGAACTTCGCCGCCACGCCACAGGTGCCAGTACCACAGGCGCCACCGAAGCCTTTCAACCACGCTACTGGAGCATCGAACGAGCTTCGAGGCCTGTTGACTCTCATTTATTCCATAATGGAAACAGCAAAAACTGGGACGTCAACCTATCTCAAGATGTGCTCCGATCTCCTGGCGAAGACAAACTATGGAACGCTGTACCGCCAGCTCCCCACGAAAGAGTTCCTCTATTTTCGTGAAAATGGAGGGGATAAGTTCAAAGACCTGGTCGAGTCGGCCCCTGGCTATCAAGGGAATATGAACCGACCTGTCTTCGACCGCCCTGCACATCACAAATATCATTATGAAATGTCGGACGACAATGAGTGGTATCTCACGTTGACCAGGGAAGCCTGGATCAAGGCCATGACCAACGGCAAAGACTTGCTCACGACGGCGAACTTTCCCCAATTGCCGCCCGGCACGGAGCTGGAGGGGTTCGGGACACTGGGCTCGAAGATGGATCGCGTCGGGACCAGGGATCTCCCGATCTTCGAGCTTCGTTCCTTCAGCGCGGTGCCTGGTTGGACCCTCAGCCAGTTCCACCCGGTCGCCTTGAAGCTCTTCAAGTACATCCGGAGCGTCAACCTTGGCGCGCCACAGCGGATCACCTAAGGGCCGATTAGGACCGTCGGGCAACCGGTGGCGTGATCACGCCGCCGTAGACGCTCTGATCGCCGACCGCGCGGTCGGCTTTCCACCGATGAGGACGGTCGTGCCGCCGGCGATGACCGTGCTTGGAGGACAGGTGCATTCGGGCTCAACTGATCGTTTCGTGGGTGGCTCCCTGACCCGGGCGTGAGTGCACGCCGTGTCCTGTCTACGTTTCCGGCTGTTCGAAGGCTGGCTCGTAGAAGGACGGCGGCGTGCGGGT
>Ga0070741_10008920_pt1 | contig 19822 bp, 18 predicted proteins | sample Coa_R1_4_FD_66440 | JGI IMG/M metagenome (GOLD analysis project Ga0070741, IMG submission 66440) | Surface soil microbial communities from Centralia Pennsylvania, which are recovering from an underground coalmine fire - Coalmine... | ecosystem: Environmental > Terrestrial > Soil > Unclassified ...
CTCGAGGGCGGCGCCGACATGCTGTTCCCCGACATCTTCAAGGTCAACATGAACCTGCTGCACCTGGCGCTGGCCAACCAGCTGCGGGCGCCCGACATCGAGCTGCTCAAGAAGTTCGAGTTCCCCGAGAACGTGAACTTCGGCGCCGGGGTGATCTGCGTCAAGGACCCGACGCCGGAGAAGGTCGAGGTCGTGGTGGAGCGCATCGAGCGAGTCCTCGAGGTCATGGACCCGAACCGGGTCGTGCTCATGGCCGACTGCGGCTGGATGAACCGCCGCCGCGACACGGTGTGGGACAAGAACCAGGTGTTGGCCGAAGCGGCCGACATCGTGCGCGCCCGCTACCAGTAACGACGTGAGCTTCACGGAGACGCCCGAACAGGCCCTGTTGCGGGAGGCGGTCGCCAGGATCGCCTCCCGCTACGGGCACCGGTGGTACGCCGAGCGGGCCCGGTCCGGGGGCCGGGCCACGGAGCTGTGGGACGACCTGGCCCGGGCCGGCTACCTCGGGGTGAACATTCCCGAGGACTTCGGCGGCGGCGGCATGGGGATCGGCGAACTGGCCCTGGTCCTGGAGGAGATGTCGGCCCACGGTTGCCCGCTGCTGCTGACGATCGTCTCGCCGGCCATCTGCGGCAGCGTCCTGGCCAAGTTCGGGTCCGACGAACTGAAGAAGCAGTGGCTCCCGGGGCTGGCCACCGGCGAGGTGAAGATGGCCTTCGCCATCACCGAGCCCGACGCCGGCTCCAACGCCCACCGGCTGGCCACGACCGCCACCCGCGACGGCGACGAGTACCGCCTGCGGGGTTCCAAGTACTACATCTCCGGCGTCGACGAGGCGCAGGCCATGCTGCTCGTGGCCCGGACCGGCACCGATCCGGAGACCGGCCACGCCCGGCTGTCGCTCTTCGTCGTTCCCACCGACGCACCGGGACTGTCGTGGGACGTCATCCCCGTCGAGGTCACGGCCTGCGAGAAGCAGTTCACGGTGTTCTTCGACGACTGCGTGATCCCGGCCGGCAACCTCATCGGCGAGGAGCACCACGGGTTCCGGTCGGTGTTCGCCGGCCTCAATCCGGAACGCATCATGGTGGCGGCGCTGTGCAACGGCGTCGCCCGCTACGCCCTGGAGAAGGCGGCGGCCTACGCCAACCAGCGGCGGGTGTGGGACGTGCCGATCGGGGCCCACCAGGGCATCGCCCATCCGCTGGCCAAGGCCAAGATCGAAGCGGAACTGGCCCGGTTGATGACGCAGAAGGCGGCCTGGCTCTACGACGAGGGGCTCGACGCCGGGGAGGCGTCGAACATGGCCAAGTACGCCGCCGCCGAAGCGGCGATCGCCGCCGTCGACCAGGCCATGCAGGTCCACGGCGGCAACGGCCTGGCCCGGGAGTACGGGCTGGCCGACCTCTACTTCCTGGTCCGCCTGATGCGGACGGCGCCGGTCAGCCGGGAGATGGTGCTCAATTTCGTGGCCCAGCAGTCGCTCGGGCTGCCGAAGTCCTATTGAGGCGGGAGCAACGCACATGGAGTCGATCTTCGGAAGGACGATGTACCCCTCGCTGGCCGAGTGGTGCGACATCATCGAGGACAAGCTCGACCAGTCCGGCACCGAGCCGATCTGGAACGTCGCCCCGCCCGAGGTCGACGACCGGCCCTTCGACGCCATCTTCCTGGGGGGCGGGGGAGCGGGCCGCTTCGGGGCGGCCTTCATGCGGGCCCGGGGCGGCCGGCCGCTGATCATCGAGAAGTGGCCCTTCCTCGGCGGGTCGTGTCCCCACGAGGCCTGCGTGCCCCACCACATCCTGTCGGAGTGCGCCAAGGAGCTCGACCGGGCCAAGTGGTTCTCCGGCCAGCTGTGGTTCCCGGAGTTCGACCCGAAGAAGGTGTCGATCCTCGACTGCATCGAACTGGTCAAGGAGGGGCGGGCCGGGGCCCACGCCCTCATGAACGTGCAGACCAAGGAGCAGCTCGACTGCGAGTACGTGCTCAACGCCTGGGGCACGGTCATCGACAAGAACACCGTCGAGGTCGGCGGGCGGACGTTCCACTGCAGGAACCTGGTCCTCGGCACCGGGGTCCGCACGCAGTACCCCGAGATCCCCGGCGTCGGCCTGAAGGGCGTCTACGACTTCGCCACGCTCCTCTCCGACCTCGACTACGAGCCGAGCCGGTGCGTGATCATCGGGGGATCCAAGGTGGCCATGGAGTACGGCTCCTTCTTCCAGGCCGCCGGCGTGCAGACGACGATCCTCTCCCGCAGTCCGCTGATGCGCACGGCCAGCCTCCACCACATCGACGAGGACCTGCGCCGCTACGTCATCGAGATGATGGAGCTGCGGGGCATCGAGATCGTCGAGGGCGCCGAGCCCGTCGAAATCCTGGGCAACGGCCGGGCCAGCGGTGTCGCCTACCGGGCTCCGGACGGGCGCGACGTCACCATCGAAACCGACTTCGTCTTCATCGCCACCGGCGAGCGGCCGACCGAGATGTCGAAGAAGTTCATCGACCTCCTCGGCCTCGCCGTCGACGAGCGGGGCTTCGTCAAGGTCAACAAGCGCATGCAGACGTCGGTGCCCGGCATCTACGCCGTCGGCGACCTCATCGGCCCGCCGATGGAGCAGTTCAAGGCCCGCCACAGCGGGTGCTGCGCCGCCCGCAACATCATGGGCGAGGACTACGAGTGGGACTGCGACGAGTACGCCGACTTCCTCCACACGACCTACGAGGTCGTGTGGTGCGGCCTGACCGAGGAGGAGGCCCGGGCCAAGTACGGCCGGGTCATCAAGATCCAGCTTCCGCCCGACGGGCTGCCCCACGAGCACTGCGCCTTCCCGGCCGGCGAGGGGACGATGATGTTCGCCTGCCGGTACCCCGAGCTGACCGGCTTCGCCAAGCTCGTCATCGCCGCCGACAGCCGCAAGATCGTCGGCGCCCACTATTGCGGATCGGGCGTGAAGAACGTGTTCCAGTACCTGGACCACCTCATCCGCCGGCCGGAGGGGATCACCATCGACGAGCTCGGCGCCCTCAACGAGCTGCAGGTCAACGACCTGTTCATCCAGCTCTGCCGCCTCCGGGCGGGACAGGCGGTTCTCCAGGACCTCTGAGGAGGCCACCATGGACGGCACCTACTTCGACCGGGGCCTCGAGACGCGCCCCTGGGCCGACGTGTCCGCCGCGGCCTTCGCCAAGGCCCAACGGCAGTTCCAGCGGGCCTATGACGTCTCGCCGTTCTACCGGCGCAAGTACCGGGAGGCGGGCGTCGACCCGGCGCTCGTCCACAGCCCGGCCGACTTCGCCAAGCTGCCGTTCGTCACCAAGGACGAGGAGCGCCGGAGCCAGGAGGAGGACCCGCCCTACGGCGGCCACCTCTGCGTGCCGGCCGAGGAGATCGTGCGGGTCCACGCCTCGTCGGGCACCACCGGCCGGCCGACGTTCTTCGCTCTGACCGCCGCCGACGTCGCCACCTGGCGGACGATCATGGCCCGGACCTTCTACACCGCCGGGATCCGCAGGGATGACACCGCCGCCTGCCTGGCCAACCTGGCCATGTTCGTGGGCGGCATCCCGGTCATCGAGGCGTACTCGGCCATCGGGGCGGCGGCCGTCCCCATCGGCGCCACCGCCGGCACGGAGCGCACGATCGAGCTGATGCGGGACCTGGGCGTCACCGTGATCGCCATCACCCCGAGCTTCGCCGCCTACCTCGGCGAGCTGGTCGAGCGGCACCTCGGCTTCCCGGCCGCCGAGCTGGGGCTGCGCCGCCTGCTGGTGGGCGGCGAGCCGGGGGGCCAGATCCCCGCCGTCCGGGAGCAGATCCGCTCCGTGTGGGGCTGCCCGGTGCGCGACGCCATGGGGATGGGGGAGTTCGCCGGGGCGATGTGGGCCGAGTCCGACGACGAGGCCGGCATGCACTTCTGCGCCCAGGATGAGGTCTACCTGGAGCTGATCGACCCCGACAGCGGCGCGCTCCTTCCCTTCGAGGACGGGGCGGAGGGGGAGCTGATCTACACGGCGGTGGAGCGCCAGGCCCACCCGCTGATCCGGTTCCGCAGTCATGACCATGTCCGGGTCCAGATGGCGGCGACGCCGTCGGGCCGCACAGCGCCCCGGGTGACCACGCTGGGACGGACCGACGACATGCTGCTGGTGCGGGGCATCAACGTCTTCCCTTCGGCGGTGCGCGACGTGGTGGCCCGTTTCGTGCCCGAGACGACGGGGTTCATCCAGATCGTGCTGCCGCGGCCCGGGCCGCTGGTGCAGCCGCCCCTGGCGGTCGAGGTGGAGGTGGCCGGCACGGTCCCGGCCGAGCGCCGGGACGATCTCTGCCACCGGCTGGCGGCGTCGCTCCGGGAGCGCCTCAGCTTCACCGCCGACGTGCGCCCGGTGGCCGAGGGAGCCCTGCCCCGGACCGCGCTGAAGACGCAGTACGTCCGGATCGACCCCTGAACAATCGTTTGCGGGAAAGCCTAATCACCGTTAAGCTTAACGACAGTTAAAGCAGCCGGCAGAAAGGGACGTCGGATGGCGCGCTTCGACACGATCATCAGGGGCGGGATGATCATCGACGGCACGCGGGTGCCGCGCCGGCGGGCCGATCTCGGTATCAGCAACGGACGGGTGGCCCGGATCGGCCGCCTCGACCCCCGCGACGCCGACAAGGTGTTCGATGCCGGTGACTGCATCGTGGCTCCCGGCTTCGTCGACCTCCACACCCACTACGACGCCCAGATCTACTGGGATCCCTACTGCACGCTGTCGGGTTGGCACGGCGTCACCTCGGTCGTCATCGGCAACTGCGGGTTCGGCTTCGCTCCCGTCCGGCCGGAGATGCGGGAGCGCATGATGCAGTCCATGACCCGGGTCGAGGCCATCCCGCTGGAGGCGATGCGGGCCGGGATGCCGTGGGACTGGGTGACGTACCCCGAGTTCCTGGCCTCCATCGACCGGCTGCCCAAGGGAGTCAACGTCCTGCCCTACGTGCCGCTCGGCCCGCTGCTCGTCTGGGTCCTCGGCCTCGACGGCGCCAAGTCGGGTCGGCCGGCCACCAAGGAGGAGCTGGCCACCCTGAAAGGGATGCTCCACGAGGCGATGGACGCCGGCGGCTGTGGGTGGTCGGCCCAGCGCCTGCCCCCCTACGGCGGCATGGCCAACCAGCGCGACTTCGACGGCTCGCCGATGCCGACCGACTGCATGCCCGACGAGACGGCCCTGGCCTTCGCCGAAGTGCTGGGCGAGCGCAACGAGGGCTTCATGCAGATGACCTACGTCAGCGGCGACATCAAGCACGACCTGCGCCACTACGAGGAGCTGGCCGAGGTATCGGGCCGGCCGATGATCTACAACGTCGTAGTCGGCCACGACAACTTCCCCGAACGGCACCGCAAGCAGCTCAAGTGGCTGCAGTCGTGCCGGGAGCGGGGCGTGCCGGTCTACGGCCAGGCGGTCACCACCGCCGCCGGGTTCACCTTCACCATGGAGGGCTGGAACCTCTTCGACGACTCCGACGCCTGGATGGAGGCCACCACCGGAACGCACGAGGAGCGCCTCCGCAAGCTCGGTGATCCCGCCCGGCGCGACAAGCTGCGCTTCGACAGCACGGCCATCGAGAACGGGGCGGTGATCCAGTCGTTCGCCAACATCGCGCTGGTGAAGGTGGGCTGCCCGGAGTTCAAGGAGTTCCTCAACTTCCGGCTCTGCGACATCGGCGAGCGGCTGGGCAAGCACCCCGTCGACGTCATGCTCGACATCTCGGTGGCCGACGACCTCCAGGCGATGTTCTACGCCGAGTCGTCGGCCAGTTCGCTCGACATCCTGGCCGAGATCATCAGCGACCCCTACACGATTCCCGGGGTCTCGGACGGCGGCGCCCACACCAAGTACTTCACGGCCGGTCGCTACCCGACCGAGACGATCGTGACCTTCGCCCGGGACAACGACGTGCTGTCGCTGGAGGAGGCCCACTGGAAGCTGTCGGCCCTGCCCGCCCACTGCGCCGGGTTCAGGGATCGGGGCAGGCTCGTCGAGGGCGCCCCCGCCGACGTCATCGTCTACAACCTCGAGGAGCTCGAGGTGCTGCCCGACGAGATCGTCCACGACTTCCCAGGCGGGGAGTGGCGGCGGGTCCAGCGGTCCAAGGGTTACAAGGCCATCTTCGTCAACGGCGAGCCCACGTTCATCGACGGCAAGGAGACGGGTGCCCTGCCCGGCCTGCTCCTCCGCCACGGCGGGGCGGAGACGAAGAAGGCGGAGCCGGCTCCGCCGGACGCCGCCCTCTCGGGAGCCATGACCTAGGTGAGCGACGCCACCCAGCTCGTCGATCTCCGGCCCGGCACGTGGGAGGAGGCGCAGGGCTGGGTCGGCCGCGAGCTCGGCCGCTACACCGGCGCCGACGTCGTCACGCTGGGCGATATCCGGCGCCGCCTCGAGGTCCTGGCCTGGGACTGCCCGCTCCACTACGACGAGGACGCCGCCCGCCGGCAGGGGTACCGGACGGTCGTGGCCCCCGCCACCATGTTGATGACGTGGGCCATGCCGCCGTACTGGGCGCCCGGCGACCGCCGGCCCACCCTCGACGACCCGGCGCTCGTCCCCAGCTACCCGTTCACCCGGATCCCGGCGCCGGGAGCGCTGATCTTCGCCACCGAGTCCGACACCGAGTACCTGGAGCCCGTCTATCCCGGCGACCGGATCTCGGCCACGTCGGTGCTGGTCGAGATGACCAGGAAACGCCTCTCGGTCGGCGACGGGGCGTTCTTCCTGATCGAGACGACCTACGCCAAGCAGACCGGCGAGGTCGTCGGGATCGAACGCCTGACCGTCTTCCGGTACTCGCCGTGACCGGCCTCAGCTTCGCCGACGTGACCGACGGCGCCGAGCTCCCGCCGTTCACCGTCCCGCTCACCCTTCAGCGGCTGGTGATGGAGGCGGCGGCCAACCGCGACTTCACGCCGATCCACCACGACCGGGAGCTGACCCGGGCCACCGGCGCCCCCGACCCCTACGCCAACACCATGCTCGTGCAGGCGATCTTCGAAGCGACGCTGCGCCAGTGGATGGGCCTGGCCGGACGGTTGCGGCGGCTCCGCTTCAATATGCGAGCGTTCGCCTCCGCCGGGGCCATACTGTCTGGGCATGGTCGGGTCACCGCGACACGGGCGGGCGACGGTGGCGGATTCGTCGATCTCGAGATCTGGACAGAATCGCGGGGGACGCGAGCCGCGACCGGCACAGCCACGGTCTGGCTCCCCGACAATGGAGTACGACCATGACCAGGACGGAGAAGGCACCGGTGCCGAAGCGTAAGCCGGGGGCCCGCAAAGCCGAGATCCTCGACGTGGCCGGGGACCTCTTCCACCGGTCGGGGTTCCACAACGTCGGGATGGACGACATCGGCGAGGCGGCCGGCGTCACCGGCCCGGCGCTCTACTTCCACTTCCAGAGCAAGACGGCGCTGCTGGCCGCGGTCATGGAGCGGCTGGCCGACGACCTCGTCGACGTCGACCGGATCATCCTCGAAGCGAAAGGCCCGGCCGACGCTCTGCGGGGCCTCGTGGAGCACCAGGTGGAGTTCGCCCTCAACCAGCGGCACCTGATCGCGGTGTGGATCCGCGACGAGCGCAGCCTCCCCGTCGCCGATCAGCGCCAGCTCCGGGAACGGCAGCGCTACTACGTCGGCCGCTGGGTCGAGACGCTCCAGGCCTACAACGCCGAGCTCGATGCCGCCGAGGCCCTGTCGATCGTCCACGGCGTGTTCAACTTCATCGCCTCGATCGCCTTCTACGAGCCGAAGCTCGACCGCGCCCGCCTCCAGGACCTGCTGGTCCGCAAGGCCACCGCCTGCCTGCTCGACGTGAACGGCCGGCGCAAGCCCCGCTCCTCGTCGAAGCCCTAGCTCGGCTGGGCCGGCCCGGAGTCGATCCGGGCCTGGACCCGCCCGAGGATGATCCGCACCCGCATCACGCCGCCCGGGACGTCCCGGGACAGGCCGATGACGAGGGCGGCGGAGTCGGTCCCGGCGGCGGTGTCCTCACCGGGCAGGAGGCCGAGCGTGATGCCGGCGGCGCCCAGCTGCCTGGTCAGCGAATTCAGGTCGGCTGTCTTGGGAGTGCCGGGGACGGGGGCGAGGCCCTTGTCGGTCAGCCCGACCAGCGTCCCCATGACCGTCAGGCTGCCGATCGACAGCGAGGTGTGACGCACCGGCGCCTCGCCCGGGGTCTGCGACACCTCGGCGTGACTGGTGATCTGGCCGATGGCCAGCGTGGGGCCGACGGAGAAGCCGACGACCGTCCCGTCGGCGGTGGCCGTCGAGACGCCGGTGGCCGGGTCGTGGACGGCCTTCGACGTGGACGACACGGAGGCCACCCCGGGATTACCCCGGGCCAGTCCGACGAAGGCGTCGGCGGTGCTGGCGTTCTCGTCGCTGGAGGCGGCCAGGTGCCGCGGTCCCGAGTCCTGCGCCTGCTTGGGAGTGCCGGGGTACTGGCTCTGGACCATGAACGGATAGGACGGGAGGATCGCGCCGAAAGGACCGATGGCGTTGAAGGCGCCCATCAGGGCGGGGACGTTGTCGCCGAGGTACGGGCCGCCGGCGAACCCGGCGGAGTTGCCCACCGAGTCGACGGCCGCCTTGGTGACGGCCACCGACGCATAGACGATCTCGCCGGGGATCACCGGCGCGCCGGCGTCGAAGAATTCGACGCCGATCGGCGTGGCGTAGGCCTTGGCGCTGAAGAAGCCGGCGTCCGAGGACTGCTCCGCCGCGCTGGCCGGAACGGCGAAGGCCAGCGAGGCGGCCACCACCACGAGGCAACGGAAGGCACGAGACACGTCAGACCCCCAGGTAGGAAGCGAGGATGTCCTCGTCGTTGAGTTGGGTCGGTTCGGCCACGAGCTGGATGCGGCCCTTCTTCAGGATGTAGACGTAGTCGGCCAGCTCCAGGGCCCGGCTGACGTACTGCTCGACGAGGAGCAAGGCGGTCCCCTGCGTGGCGATCTGGTGGAGGTAGTCGAAGATCTGGTCGACGAGCTTGGGGGCGAGGCCGAGCGACACCTCGTCGACGAGGACGAGCTTGGGCCGGGTCAACCAGGCGTGGGCCAGGGCCAGCATCTGCTGCTCGCCGCCGCTCAGCGTGCCGGCCCGCTGGTCGAGGCGCTGGCCGAGGATCGGGAACGCCTCGGTGGCCCGCGACACCGCTTCCTTGTCGAGGGCCGGCGGCGCCTGGAGCCGCAGGTTGTCCCGCACGGTCAGTTCCCGGAAGATGCCCCGGCCCTCGGGGACGTAGCAGACGCCTTCGGTGGCCCGGCGGTGCGGCGTCCAGGCGGTGGCGTCGGCCCCGTCGAGCGTGATCGTGCCGGCGGACGGGCGTAAGAGCCCGGCGGCGACCTTCAGCGTTGTCGTCTTGCCGGCGCCGTTGGGGCCGAGCAGCGCCACCACCGAGTTGTCGGGGACGACGAGGTCGACGTCGCGCAGGACGGTCTGGCTGCCGTAGCCCGCCGAGATGCCGGAGAGTTCGAGCATCTACACCGCCCCCTCGAGCTCTTCAGAACCCAGGTAGGCGGCGTGGACGACCTCGGAGGCCATGACCTCGGCCGTCGGACCGTGGTGGATCAGCCGGCCGAAGTCGAGGACGTAGATGTAGCTGCAGATCCGCCGGACCAGCGCCACGTCGTGCTCCACCAGGAGGATCCCGATACCGTCGTCGGCGGCCACGCCGGTGAGGATGTCGCCGAAGCGGTCGGTCTCCGCCTCGTCGAGCCCGGACGACGGCTCGTCGAGGAGCAGGAAGCGGAACTGCCCGGCGATGGCCCGGGCCATCTCCACCAGCCGGCGCTGGCCGGCCGGCAGGTAGCCGGCGGTGACGCCGGCCAGGTGGGCGATCCCACACCGCTCGAGCGCCGCCCGGGCGGCGTCGTGGCAGGCGGCCCGCTCCTTGCGGGTGGCGCCGGCCTGGCGCCACCACGTCTGGCCGGCCAGCCGGGCTTCGAGCCCGAGGGCCACGTTCTCCAATGCGGTCATGGTGTCGAAGAGCTGCATGCGCTGGAAGGTCCGGCCGAGACCGAGCTGCGCCCGCTGGGCCGGGTTGAGGCCGTCGAGGCGGCGACCGTCGAGCGAGACCGTTCCCTCCTGGAGCGGGACGAGGCCCGTGCAGGCGTTGAAGATCGTCGTCTTCCCGGCGCCGTTGGGGCCGATCAGCCCGGTGATCGTCCCCGGGCCGGCCGACAGGCTCACGCCGTCGACCGCCAGCAGCCCGCCGAAGCGGACCCGCAGACCGTCGGCCTCGAACCGGGCCGGGTCGCGGGGCAGGGCCTTCACGACCCGGCCTCGGCCAGCCGGGCGCGGCTGGGGCTGCGCCCGGCCAGCGCGGCCCGGGGGGACACCGCCAACCGGTCGAGGAGGCGCTGGCGGAACGACCGGCCGGCCAGGACGGCGGCGGCGATGGCCAGCACCCCGAAGGAGATCGGGATGTAGGGCTGGACCGTCCGGCTGGTGATGTAGCCGGGGATGAGCACGTAGAAGGCGGCGGCGATGAGCGACCCGGCCAGCGGGTTCGGGCCGGCGATGAACAGCACCGCCACGATGATGAGCGACAGGATGGGGGCGTAGGACAGGGAGTTGATACTGCCGCTGATGGGGGACAGGACCGCCCCGCCGATGCCCGCCAGGAAGGCCGAGACGCAGAAGACCATGAACTTCGACACGTTGGTGTTGGCGCCGTGGGCGTTGACGGCCATCGGCGCGTCGGCCATGGCCCGCAGCAGTCGGCCGAGCCGGCCCCGGCTGACGGCCCAGGCCAGCAGCAGGCCGAGCACGGCCACGGCCAGGACCACGTAGTAGTACCCGACGTCGCTGTTGAAGTTGATCCCCGCGAGCTTGGGCCGGGGGGCCTCCAGCACCTCGTCACGCCGGGTGCCGAACATCCATGGCGTGAAGAACAGGACGTCGCGCACCAGCAGGGCGAAGCTGAAGGTGGCCATGGCCAGATACAGCCCCGAGAGACGGAAGGCGGGCAGCGCCACCGCCGCCCCGGCCGGGAGGGCGGCGAGCCCGGCGGCCAGCAGGGCCAGGAGCCAGGGCCAGCCGGCCGAGGTGGCGTGGCCGAACGTGGCCGCCCCGATCCCGGCGAAGGTCATCTGACACAGCGAGATCTGCCCCGACACCCGCACCAGCAGGGCCAGCGACACGAAGATGACGGCGAAGCCGACGGCCGAGGCGAACAGCGACACCTTGGCCGGGCCCACCACGTGGGGCGCCACGATCAGCGCCGCCAGCGTGGCCGACGCCCCCACCAGCGGGGTGGTCCGGCGGGCGGCGTGCATCGACGGCAGTGGGCGGCGGACGGGCCCGGACTCCCTCACCCGCAGCCGCCCCCGGGGGGCGAGCACCAGCGCCCCGAACAGGACGATGAACGGCAGCGATGACGGCACGCCGGCCAGGGCGCCGCCACCGTGGATGTACTTGGTGAGCAGCGACGCGCCCACCCCGATGGCCACGCCGCCGGCGTGGGTCAGCAGGAGGCTGTCGAACATCCCGACCGCCGCCGCCCCGAAGGCGTAGAACACCAGCAGCGTCAGCGTCGACGAGTTGAGGCTGGTGATGGGGGCCAGCAGCATTCCCGAGACCGTGGCGAAGCACGACCCGATGATCCAGGCCCAGCGGCGCACCCGGATGGGGCTGAAGCCCTTGGCGGCCAGGAGGTCCGGGTCCTCGATGGCCGCCAGCATGGCGATGCCGAGCCGCCGGGTCCGGAGGAACCAGAACAGCGCCAGCGTCCCGGCCAGGGCCAGCAGCGTCACGATGATCTGGTCGACGCGGATGAAGAAGCCGGGCAGGTGGATCCGCTGCGTCGGCAGGAAGAACCGCACGATCAGCGCCTGGGTGCCGAAGATCTTCTCCAGCGTCGCCTGGGTGCCGACCAGCAGACCGATGGTGGCGGCCACCCGGGCGGTGAGGGGAGCCCCGGCCAGGCCGGCGGCGAGGCGCTCGAGCACCAGGCCGCCGACGACCCCGACGAGGGCCAGTGTGAGCACGCCGGCCAGCGGCCAGGGCATGTGGTTGCGTTCGGAGAACTCGAAGAAGACGTAGGCGGCGGCGGCCGCCTGGGCGCCGTGGGCGAAGTTGAAGATCCCCGAAGTCTTGAAGGTCAGCACCAGCCCCACGGCGGCCAGGGCGTAGATCGACCCCGTCGTGATGCCGATCATCAGATACGGGAGCACGGCACCCCCTTGGCCGAACCGCCGGTCATGGCCGGCAGATGCCGCAGGCGGTGCGGCGGGCCGCTTCGTGGGCCGAGCGGGACACCGGCACCCAGCCGTGCCCGGCGGCGATCGGACAATCCGGACGGTGGAAGTGCCGCAGGCCCTCGGCGGCCACGAGGCGTTCCGCCGCCACCGCCGGCGCCGGCCGGCCGCCGGCCGGTGTCACCGCGGCGACCCCGGTCATGACGCGGGCGGCCTGGGTGTTCACCGCCCGCCGGCCCCGGAGCAGCCACTGCGCCTGACCGGCCACCGCCAGAAGAAACCCCGCCACGCCGACGGCGACCCAGCCGGTCTGGTCGGAGAGTTCGGCGTGTCCCGAGGCGCCGATCCAGGCGACGCCGCACACGACCGCGCCGGCCATCACTCCGGCGGCCAGGCGGACGACGTCGCCGTTGCTCCACGGCGCCCGTCCGGGAGCGGACCGGTTCACTGCCGGGCGCCGGCCGGACGGGGAAGCGAGGGGAGGGCATCGTCGGCCAACGAGATCGTGGGGTGCCTGTCGTCGATCCCGCCGTCGGGCCCGCCGTCGCCGGCCAGGCGGCGGAGGCTCTCGTCGATGACGTCGAGCTTGCGCCACTCGTCGCGCAGGTCGGCCGACAGCCACAAGGTGAGGCCGATGGCCAGCAGGAAGAGTCCGCCGATGCCGGCCGACATGATGTAGGGGATCTGGTCACCGGCCTGGGACCGGGCGCTCAGCTGCACCCATCCGACGACCAGCGTGACCACCGCCACTACCACGCACGTCACCGCCGCCACCCGGTCCCAGAAGAGCGTCAGCAGGCGCTTCACAGGCACTGCGGCTTCGTGCCGAGCGGCGTGGTGTAGCCGCCGTTCTTGATCTGGATGACGAAGTAGCAGGGGTGGTCGGGCGACGGCTGCCCTGGCGTGAACGTCACCGGGTCGGCCACCAGCCCGTCGAACCCGTTGTGCTGGATGGTGTACATCCCGTTCATGAGGTCCTGAGCCGTCGGGTTGTCGGCGGGGAGGTTCCGGGCCGCCTGGAGCAGCATCTGGCCCGCCACCCAGACGACCGAGGTCGTGGCGTTGACGGTGATGCTCGGGTTGTACTTCTTGATGACCTCGTGGAAGAGGTGCTGAGCCGGCGTCTCGTCGAGGAACCAGGGGAAGACGGCCACCGGATTCATCATGTTGTCGTTGTTGGGGTCGTCGGCGTGGGCCGATGTCAGCGGGCTCGTCAACCACTGGGGCCGGAAGCCCTGCTGGATACAGGAGCGGGTGGCGCGCGAGGCGGCGGCGGCGTCGACGAAGACGATGACCGCCTGGGCGCCCTTGCTCTTGGCCTGCAGGCATTCGGCCGAGAAGTCGGGCTGGGCCAGCGACACCTTCGCCTCGTAGACGATCTCCGCCTGCGGCGCCTTCTCGTCCTTCAGCTTGCTGTGCAGGGCGTCGCGGCCGACCTGGCAGGGCTGCGCCTCGGCGCAGTAGAACATCGCCACCTTGGGCGTGCCGAGCGTCACGGCCAGCCGGGCCGTGGCCACCGACTGGGTCGTGTAGGACGGGCCGGGGAAGAACAGCACCGGGCTCTGGAACCACAGGCCGTGGGCTCCGTCGCCGCCGATGACCGGGATGCCCTTCTCCCTCAGGTACTTGTCGCCGGCGTTGACGGTCAGGGGCGCCATCATGCCGAGGAAGGCGATGACGTGATTCTCCTCCACCATCTGCTTGAGCAGGGAGAAGTAGCGGTTGGGGTCGGAGTTCGAGTCAGCCACGAAGAGCTTGATCGGGTGCCCGTTCAGTCCGCCGTTGTCGTTGATCCACTTGACCACCAGCTGGTTGCTGGCGATGCCGGGCCCGATGGAGGCGCCGGCCGGACCGCTGCACTCGCAGATGCTGCCGACGTTGACCGGCGAGAGGTTGGCCGGGCCGGTGTGGGGGGCTCCCGAAGGCCCGGGAACGGCCGGGGCCGGGGCCCCCGAGGGGCCCTTGGGCCCCGGAGCGGGCGTCGGGGTGGCGCCCGGGGACGCGCCGGCGGTTCCGGCCGCGGCGCTCCGGGCGGGGCCGGCGGCGGCGGAACCGGCCGGCGCCGGCTGGGCCGCCTTGGCCGGGGTCGGCGTGGCTGCGCCGCCGGCCGACGCCGCCGGCGGGGTGGCCGCTCCCGACGCTGCCGCCGGAGCCCCGCCCGCCACCGGCGGGGCCGCTGGAGATGCAGCCTGGTCCCCGGCCGCCGGGGCGGCCGCCGGCAGCTGGGCGGCCGGCTGCTCGCCCGACGCCGGTGCCTTGGCCGCCGCTCCCTCGTTCTTGCTCGCCCGGCCCCCGCAGGCCGTGGCCACCAGCGCCACGAGCATGCAGATACTCGTCGCGACCCGGGCCGGCCGCCGGGACCGATCCCGGCTGCGACTGCCCCGGCCGCCGTGCACGTCCTGACCGGACATCGCGGCTCCTCCCCCGTTGGCCGGCAACGCCGGCGCGGTGGCGACGGCGTTGCCCTGAACCTCCGTTAAGCTTAACCGGGATTAGAGCGAGAGGCAAGCGCCCGGGTGGTCACTCCGGCGGAGGCTCGGCCTCCCGGCGCTGGCGGGCGAGGAGCTCCTCGACCGATGCCTTGAGATCGTCCATCCGCTGCTTCAAGTGCCGCACGTCGTCGGCGACGGGATCATCGCGGCGTTGCCGCCGGCCGCGCCGCCGGTCCTGGCCGTGGTCGTGCTCGTCGCCGTGGTCGTGCCCGTGCTCGTGGCCGTGCTCGTGGGGGTGGTCGCCCGCACGGGGCGACGGGGCCTTCTGTCAGCAGCCCGGTTCGCCGGGGTGGCCGCAGCAGTCGGACAGCGTCACCACCTTCTTGGCGTTGTTGCGCAGGGCTTTGGCGATCTTGCGGTCCCACGGCGCGTCGTAGTCGTCGAAGTTCCGGAAGAAGTCTCGGATGCTGGGGCGGGCCATGGGCCGGACGCTACACCGCCGGGCCGAGAACCTCGACGGTGCCGGCGCCGCCGTCGACCCGGAGGCGGTCGCCGTCGCGCAGCACCCGGGTGCCGTCACGGGTGTTCATCACGCAGGGGATGCCGAGCTCCCGGGCCACCACGGCGGCGTGGGACAGCTGGCCGCCGATGTCGACGACGAGGGCGCTGGCCATGAACATAAGCGAGGCCCAGCTGGGGTCGGTGGTGTGGGCCACCAGCACGTCGCCGGGGTCCATCTCGGCCAGGGCCGGGTCGGTCACGACCCGGGCCGGGCCGTCCACCACACCGGCCGACACGCCGACGCCGCTCAGGCGCCGGCCCGCCTCCGCGGCGTCCGCCGGAGCGGCGTCGTCGACGACCTCGTAGGGCGGGTTGCCCGTCCACGTCGTGGGCAGGCGCAGCGCCCGGTACCCCTCCCGGATGGCCCGCCGCTCGGCGACCAGGTCGCGGGCGCCGGCCGGCGGGACGCCGAGGACCTCGGGGGCGGTGAGATAGAAGACGTCGTCGGGTTCGGCGATCACGCCGTCGGCGGCCAGCAGTGCGCCGATCCGCCGGGCGGCCGCCCGGGCGACGTCGAGGCTCTGGAGGAAGGCCACCTTCCCCACGCCCCGCAGCGGGAGGTACCGCCCGGCCAGCTTGAGCACCAGCCGGGCCTGGGCCTGGCCCGTCCGGGGCAGGGCGGCCAGCAGCCGGGCCTCGGCCTCCCGCCGGGCTTCGGCCCGGGCCGCCTCCACCGCCGCCGGGCTGGCCGAGTCGTCCATCGACCGGTAGCCGTCGACGATCTTGACCAGCGGCGTCGGGTCCTCCCGCCACGACACGCCCGACAGCTCGCCTTCGAACGGGCCGTGGTAGCCGTGGCGGGCGACGAACGCCGGCAGCCCGAGCCGGTCCCGGGACACCGCCCACAGGTCGTCGATGATCGCCGTCTCCTCGTGGGAGCCGTGGCCGCTCATCAACGCCGCCGGGTCGACGCCGGCCTTGGCCGCCAACAGCGACAGCTGGTCGTAGACGACCTGGATGGCGCAGACGATGGCCGTCGCCTGGGCCGAGAGGTTCTCGGTGAAGCGGTCGATGCCCGCCTGGAGCTGGGCCCGGGCGCCGGGGAGGTCGAGCCCGGGCGTGCGGGCCACCTCGGCCGCCCACCACGGCCCGGTTTCGGCCCGGGCCCGGCGGATGAGCGACGGCACCCGCACGAAGGCGACGGGGAACCGGGCGGCGATGACCGGGTAGCGCCGCCGGGTCGGCCGGCTGACGAACGTCTCGGGCACCATGCCGAACACCTGCCGGCCCAACGCCTCGCCCGAGGTACCGGGCACCAGGTCGCCGATCTCGCACATGAAGTCGACCCGGAGCGCCACCCGGCCGAAGAACACGTTGAGGACGGCGTCCTCGGGGCGGGCAGGGGGCGCCACCCTGGCCTTCGGGAGTGCCCCCATCACGTAGAACGGCAGGCGGGCGCCCAGCTCGCCGGCCGGCGACCACACGCTCCAACCGAGCGGCGACACCGGCCCGGGAACGGCTTCCGACAGGTTGACGGTGCTCCACGAGGCGTCGGGCGCCGAGGTTCCGTGGATCGGATTCGGGGTGGTCACGACCATGGGGGCGAATCGTAGGGGGCGGTTCGCACGGGCTCACGGCGTCCACTATCGTGAATGGTTGTCTCGTATCGGTGACGGAAGGCCCGTACGGAGGTCGCAATGGCCGGAACGGCAGTGGTGGCCACGGGGTGCGGCTGGGAGCCCATCGACGTGCCGGCCCTGGCGGCGTCGATGCGGGCCCTGGCCGACGACGGCTGGGCCGGGGTGATCGTCACGCCGTCGGCCCCCGTCGCCCGGGCGGTGACGCTGGCCCTCGGGCAGTCCCGGGCCGGCCGGCGGGCCGTTTCGGTGCTGACCCACCTGCTCGTCGACCCGCTCGACCCCGCCCTGGCCCATCCCCCGGAGACCCGGAGCCCGGAGCCGCTGGCCGTGCTCGAGGCCGAGTCGATCGCCGGCCTCGTCCGGTCGGGGTTCACCGTGGTCGTGGCCGGTTACGTGCCCGTCGTCCCCGACGGCCCGGTGCTCTACCAGCCCGTCGACGCCAACCTCGACGCCGCCGCCTGTGCCCGGCGGCTGGCCCGCGACCTCGGCGCCGGCGTCCTCGTGCTGGTGACCGGCGCCGACGGCCCCGTCCGGGCCGGCGACGTCGACCACCACGCCGCCGAGGGCTGGCTCGACAGCGACCCGCCCTGCGCCGCCGAGCTCCTCACGGCGGTGCGCTTCGTGCGGGCCGGGGGCCAGGTGGTGATCTTCACGCCGGCGGCCTTCGACGCCGCCGCGCTGTCGGAGGACCGCCCGGCCGGCGACCTCGGGATCCTGCGGGTCCACCGCACGCTGGCCCGCCCCCGCGCCACCACGCCGGCGCTGGCCGCCGGCTGGTGCTGACCGCGCCCCTCAGCCGACCCGCAGGAGGAGGATGGCGAAGATCAGCGCCACGGCGCCGATCAGGTCCATCGACGACGTGACCAGCGGGATGCCGTGGTTGTCGGGGTCGAGGCCCAGCCGGTAGGCGGCGATGGCGCCGTAGTAGGTGATGGCCAGGCAGGCGGCGGTGGCCAGCAGGCCGCCGACCAGTGAGACGGCGATCATGCGGACGGGCCCGGGCGTGCCGAGCCCGAGCAGCAGGCTCACGAGGTCCGACGACACCGCCACCAGGACGAAGACGGGCACGGCGAAGCAGGCCACCAGCCGGAAGTCGGCGCGGGCCGCCCGCTGGGGGATCGGCGTGGGCTCGATGATGCCGAGGTGCAGCTTGGACGACAGGCGGGCCGAGAGGATGCCGCCGAGGGCGCCGGTGTCCTCCAGGAACGGCGGCACCAGCACCAGCAGCGCCGGCAGGGTGGTGAAGGCGGCCAGGCGCTTCTCGATGGTGATGCCGGCGATGATGTCGATGGCCCCGGCCGCCAGCAGGATCGGCAGCGACTCGGCCACGATCCGCCTGAGCAGCGGCAGCCCTGACCGCACGACGCCGACCAGGCTGGCGGCCGCCAGCCCGGCGGTGAGGGCGCCGAGCAGGGGGAGAGACGTAGCGCAGCCCCACGCAGTAGGTGGCGAGGAACAGAGACGGCAGCGTGACCATGTCGCCGGCGGCGGTGATGACGGGGGCGGCCACGCTGTCCATGTCCCAGCCGTAGCGGGCCGACCCGGCGGCCACCCCGACGGTGATGGCCAGCACCACGGCCGAGGAGATCACCCCGCCGACCATCGAGATCACCACGAAGTCTCCGAGCGAGATCGACCGCAGGTTGAAGGCCAGGGCGATCGACTTGGCCAGGGCGGCCAGGGCCAGCGACACGACGAACGTCAGCGTGAGCGCCGACAGGACGTTCTGGCCGACGACGGTCGAGCGCCGCCGGGACAGCGAGAACGTCCCGGTGTGGATCGACGTCCCGAGCCGGCTGCCGAGAGCGCCGAAGATGTTGCCCCGCATGCCGATGGCCGCCGGGATCAGCACCAGCAGGCCGGGCAGCCGCTCCAGCGTGTGCTGGATGCTGCCCAGGGTCACACCGGCGAGGAGGTCACCGCCCGAGGAGATGAGCAGGGCGGTGAAGCCCTGCCGGGCACTGCCGAGATCGGGCCCGACCAGGGCGTGCGCCAGCCGCCTGAGCCGCCCTCGTATGCGGCCCACGACTCGGAGGCTCCTGGAGCGGTTGCGCCCTCAGCACGGCTGTGGATCATACCGACGCCGATGTCGTCATCGTTTTGGAACATTCCCCGGCGTGACGGATGCCCGGTTCGGTCCGATGTGCTCTACAGCGTTGGCGATATCGACCCGGGAGACCCGAGTGTTGCTGAGACGAGTGCGGCGGGGCCTGGCCCTCACCACCCTCATGCTGGCCGTGACGTGCGTTCCTGTTCCGCACGCCGGGGCCGACACGACCTCCCCCGACCCGGGCACCGAGACCACCTCGACGACGCTGTCCCCTACCCCCGACCCGGCCACCAACCAGGCCACCGACCCGGCGACCGACCCCGGCGCCGACCCGGCCCCGACCACCACCACGACCACCGAGCCCGCCTCCACCACCACGACCACCCTGGCGCCGGCCGACCCCGGCGCCCCGACCTCGACCACCACGTCCTCGACCACCTCGACCACCGCGCCGGCGTCGGGCACGAGCCCCACGACCTCCTCCTCCGGGTCGTCCGGCGGCCGCACCCCCCGGCCGTCGTCCACCACGACCTCGACGACTGCGCCCGCGTCGACGACCACCACCGCCGCCCCGGCACCCTCCCCGGCCGGGGCGGCGGTGGTCCCATCTCCTTCCGACGGCAGCGGGGGCGGTGGCACCGGCCCGGCCACCGCCCCCGCCGTGGCGTCCGGCCCGGCCGGCGAACCCTCCAGCCGGTCGGGCAAGGGCGACAAGACCGCCACGCCCTCCGACCCCACCCCGCCCGCCGCCGACGCCGCCACCCCCGACCCGAACTGGTTCGACGCCTCCGGGCTGAGCGGGCTGCTCGGGGTGGGCGCCGCTCCGGCGGCGGGGGCCGGCGGCCCCGCCGCTTCCCCCGGCACCGAAGCCGCCCTCCCGGCCCTCCCGGCCGGCGCCCACCGGTCCTCCACCTCCGAGCTGGCGCTGCTCGGCCTGAGCCTGCTGGCCCTCCTGG
>Ga0070741_10008921_pt1 | contig 19819 bp, 16 predicted proteins | sample Coa_R1_4_FD_66440 | JGI IMG/M metagenome (GOLD analysis project Ga0070741, IMG submission 66440) | Surface soil microbial communities from Centralia Pennsylvania, which are recovering from an underground coalmine fire - Coalmine... | ecosystem: Environmental > Terrestrial > Soil > Unclassified ...
TCTCCCGGCCAACGTCGACGTCGTCTTCGGCGACGCGCTCCAGCTCGAGCTCCCGCAGGGCGCGACGAAGCTCGTGGCCAACCTCCCGTACAACGTCGCGACGCCGCTCCTCGTCGAGAGCCTCGACGGGCTCCCGAACATCGGCCTCTGGTGCGTGATGGTGCAGCGGGAGGTCGCCGACCGTCTCTTCGCCGTGCCGGGGACGAAGGACTACGGCGCCGTCTCCGTCCTCGTCCAGCTGGCCGCGGAGCGGACGGGCTTCCACCCGGTCTCGCGCCACGTCTTCCGGCCGCCGCCGAACGTCGACTCGGCGCTCGTCGCCTTCCGGCGCACGGAGCTGCCGGCTGACTTCACGCGCCTGAAGAAGGTCGTCGTCTCGGCGTTCGTGCACCGGCGCAAGACGCTGCCGAACTCGCTCGAGCTGCGGGGCGTCGCATCGCGAGAGCGGGCCGGGGAGGCGCTCGCGGCGATCGGCCGTCCGGAGAACACGCGGGCGGAGGCGCTCGAGCCGGCCGACTTCGTAGCTCTCGCCGAGGCCCTGCGATGAGCCGTGCGCCCGCCGCCGCGAAGATCAACCTCGCGCTCGTCGTCGGGCCGGCCCGCGACGACGGGAAGCACGAGGTGCTCACCGTCCTGCAGCGGATCGACCTCGTCGACCGGATCGAGCTCGACGACGCGTCCGGGCTGCGCGTCGAAGGGTTCCCGCAGGACACGCTCGTCCGCGCGGCGCTCGAGCAGCTCGCCGCCGCGGCAGGAGTGGAGCCGCGCTGGCGCGTCACGATCGAGAAGACGATCCCGGTCGCCGCCGGCCTCGGCGGCGGCAGCTCCGACGCGGCGACCGCGCTCCGGCTCGCGAACGAGACGCTCGCCGAGCCGCTCCCACCCGACGGCCTGCACCGAATCGCCGCCGGGCTCGGCGCCGACGTCCCGTTCTTCCTCGCAGACGGCCCGCAGCTCGGCTCGGGCGACGGGAGCGAGCTCGCGCACGTCGACCTTCCCCAGGACTTCTGGGTCGTCGTCCTCCTCCCGCACGACACGACGAAGACCTCGACCGCCGACGTCTACGCCGCCTTCGACGCGCGCGACGGCGCCGCCGGGTGGGACGAGCGGCGGGGCGCGCTCGTCGAGACGCTCGCGGCCGTCGAGCGCTCCCGCGACCTCGCCGCCCTGCCGCCGAACGATCTCGCGAGCTCCCCGCTCGCGGACGAGCTCCGCGCCGCCGGAGCCTTCCGCGCCGACGTCTCCGGCGCCGGCCCGGCGCTCTACGGCCTCTTCCTCCAGTGGCCCGATGCCGAGGCGGCGCGGCGCTCGCTGAGCCGGATCGGGCGGACGTGGCTCGCGGCACCCGCTTGGTACGGTTGACGCCGTGGGCAACGGGTCAGAGGGCCGTGGGCCGACCGCGTGGCTCCACCGCCACCGCTTCCGCATCGTCCTCTGGGTCGCGGTCGTCGAGGGCATCCTCGTCTGGGCGACGCACGGCCTGCACATCTGGACGATCGTCGTCCTCGCGGCGATCGCCTTCGCGAGCCTGATGCTCTACAGCGTCACCCGCGAACGGACGCGCTCGGCCCTTCTCCACCAGCTCGCCTGGCTCCTCGCGGCGTCCCAGCTCGGGGCGACGATCGTCGTCGCGGCCGGGTACATCGTGCTCGGCGCGCTCATCGTCCTCATCGTCATCTTCGCGCTCGTCGCCCTCGGTCTGCTCCTGCTGGAGCGTCGGTAGCATTCCGTGCCCCTGGGGCGTAGCCAAGTGGTAAGGCAACGGGTTTTGGTCCCGTGATCCCAGGTTCGAATCCTGGCGCCCCAGCCACTTTTCCTGACATGGCAGACCAGCTTGCAGCAGTTGTCATGGCCGGCGGCATCGGCACGCGGATGAAGAGCGCGACGCCGAAGCACCTGCATCCGCTGCTGGGACGGCGGATGGTGGACTGGGTCGTCGAGGCCGCCCGGGGAGCGGGGGTCGAGCGGATCGTCGTCACCGCCTCGCCGCAGACGAGCGACCTCTTCACGGGGGTCGAGGTCGCCGTGCAGGAGGAGCCGCTCGGCACCGGGGACGCCGTCCGCTGCGCGCGCGAGACGCTCGCCGGGCTCGCCGGCGACGTGCTCGTCCTCAACGGCGACGTGCCGGCGCTCCGGCCGGAGACGATCGCCGCTCTCGTCGAGACGCACCGCGCCGCAGGAGCGGCCGCGACCGTCCTCTCCTTCGAGCCCGCGGACGCCGGCGCCTACGGCCGCATCGTCCGCGACGGCGACGGCCGGCTCGCGCGGATCGTCGAGGCCGTCGACGCCTCCCCGGAGGAGCTCGCGCTCGGCGAGGTCAACTCCGGGATCTACGTCTTCCGCGCCGAGAAGCTGTGGCCGGCGCTCGAGCGGCTCGAGCCGCACAACGCGCAGGGCGAGCTCTACGTCACCGACACGCTCGGCTTCCTCGTCGCCGACGGCGAGACGTGCGCCGTCCAGCTCGCGGAGCAGCCGCTCGAGGCCGAGGGAGTGAACACGCGCGTCGAGCTCGCGGCGGCGGCCGCCGCTCTCCGCGACCGGATCAACACGGCGCACATGCTCGCCGGGGTGACGATCGACGACCCGAGCTCGACGTGGATCGAGGCGGGAGTCGAGATCGAGCCGGACGTCGTCGTCCACCCGTTCACCGTGATCCGCGGTGAGGTGCGGATCGCGAGCGGCGTCGAGATCGGCCCGTTCGCCTACATCCGCCCGGTCACCGAGCTCGGCCCCGGGGCGAAGGTCGGAGCGTTCGTCGAGGTCAAGAACTCCGTCGTCGGCGCCGATACGAAGATCCCGCACCTCTCGTACGTCGGCGACGCCGAGATCGGAGAGGGGACGAACATCGCCGCCGGGAACATCACCGCCAATTTCAAGCACGAGCCCGGCGAGCCCAAGGCGCGCACGAAGATCGGCCGTAACGTCAGGACCGGTGTCGACAATGTCTTCGACGCACCCGTCGAGATTGGGGACGACGCTTGGATTGCGCCCGGAGCAGTCATCACGGAGAATGTTCCTCCCGGCTCGCTCGCCGGATTCGCTCCTCGGCAAGAGACGAAGGAAGGCTGGGTCTACGAGAAGCATGGACACCCCGACGGCGACTGAGTTGGCTCTGCCCGGGCTCGAAGGCAGCCTCGTGACGAGCGAGCCTGGTCCCGAGCACTTCATCGTCCGCGGTCCGCAGAAGCGGCTGATGGTCTTCTCCGGCCGCTCGCATCCCGCGCTCGCGAGCTCGATGGCGGAGAAGCTCGGGGTCGAGCTCGGGGACGTAGAGCTCAGCACCTTCCCGAACGACGAGACGTACTGCCGCTACCTCGAGTCGATCCGGGGCGCCGACGTCTTCATCGTCCAGACCGGCTGCCCGCCGGTGGACAAGAACCTCATGGAGCTCGTCCTCATGATCCAGGCGGCGAAGCTCGCGTCGGCGAAGCGGATCACGGCCGTCGTCCCGTGGTTCCCGTACTCGCGGCAGGATCGCAAGGCCAAGCCGCGCGAGCCGATCTCGGCACGGCTCGTCGCCGACATGCTCCAGCTCGCCGGGGTCGACCGCGTCCTGACGATGGATCTCCACGCGGGTCAGATCCAGGGGTTCTTCACGATCCCCGTCGACCACATGACCGCGCTACAGCTTTTCGCGACCCACTTCCGCGACCTCGGTCTCACGGGCGACGGCGTCGTCGCGGTCGCGCCGGACGCCGGGCGCGCGAAGCACGCCGTCCGCTTCGCGGAGATGATCGAGGCGAGCTTCGCGATCATGCACAAGATGCGCGTCTCGGCCGACAAGGTCGAGGTGACCGAGGTGACCGGCCGCGTGCGGGACAAGATCGCGATCGTCGGCGACGACGTCTCGACGACCGGCGGCACCCTCATCGCCGGCGCGCGCGCGCTGAAGGAGCACGGAGCGAGCGAGGTCAACGTCTTCGTCACGCACGCGCTCTTCTCCGCGGCCGCGCTCGAGGCGCTCGGCAACTCCGAGATCGACCGCATCGTCGTCACCGACTCGGTGCCGATCGACGCGCGCAACCGGCCCGACAACATGACCGTCCTCAGCGTCTGCGGACTCCTCGCCGAGGCGATCATGAACGTCTTCGCCGACGACTCCGTCTCGGCGATCTTCGGCGGCGAGAACCAACTCTTCTAGGTTCTTAGCGTGGCTGGGCCTCTTAGGGGCCTAGGTGCAAACGCAACGCAATCGGAGCTTGGCGCAGCGTCCGCCTTGACCTTCGCCGCGACTCGGTCAGAGGATAGGGCGTGGACATCGCGCTTCAGAAGCTTGAAGAGGCCGAGCGGCTGATTGGCGCTGGCAAGGTGCGGCAAGGCCTCGCGGAACTCGACATCGCCGTCTACAACCTTCGACCGACGACGGCGGACTACCAGGCTGTCGCACGTCGTATTCGCGCGGCTGCAGAGACGGCGGCCCGGTCCGACAACCCTCGTCTCGTCCGGAAGGCCCAGGAAATCGCGAGACAGGCGAGCGGTCGCGAGACGCAGATCCGAGACGCCCGGAGCCAAGACCCGAGTTTGGCGGTGCAAGCCCGAGGGCTGGCCGTGGCGAAGGACGTGACGCCGCTTTCGCTCGGACTCTCGTTACTGGGTGCCATCGTGATGTTCGTCGCCGTGTTTCTGCCACGCGCCGATTCCACGACTTTCGCGCGCATCGCGGATAACACGATGATTCAGAACGGAGACGGATGGGTCTTCGTGGGCCTCGCCGCGGCGGTAGGGGTGGCGTCCTGGTATGCGTATCAGCGTCGAGCCGGCGGGGCGGGGGTGCTGATCTTGGGGGCGATTGCCGTTGCGTTTGCCGTCTTCTGGGGCACGAACCGCAGTTCGTTGACGCTCTGCCCAGTTGGTCCCGTCGCCGCGTATGTCCACCTCGGTTGTCAAAAGGCTTCTCCAGGCGTTGGTATCTACGCGGCCGGCGTTGGTGGCCTTCTCGCGTTCGCGGGCGGCTGGGGGATATGGCGTGCAATGCCATTCGAAGAGATTGACGAGTCGGAGGAGGACGACGACGAGCAGGAGGTCCCAGATTCCCAGAGAGCTCCGTCGTCGACCAATCTTGCAGAGCAGCTCGCACGTGTTACAGCGCTCTACGAGGCCGGATCCCTCTCGGACGAGGAGTTCGCCGCTGCGAAGGCTCGCCTTCTGGCGGCCGTGCCGGACGAGCAGACATGACCTGCGAAGCGAACCAACTCTTCTAGCGCGGCGTCGTCTTTATCTAGGCGATGCGTCGTGTCTGTCTTCCTGCGCTCGTTCTCGTCTGCGCGCTCGTCGTGGCGCCGCCCGCGCTCGCCCAGCCGCACTTCGGCAAGGCGCGGACGCAGCAGATCTCGACGCTCGTCGCGCGCTTCGTCAACGACGTCGTGCGGCGCCGCGACCTCGCGGACGGCTGGCGGATCTCCGGCCCGGCCGAGCGCGGCGCCCTGACGCTGAAGCAGTGGATGTCAGGCCGCCAGCTGCCCGTCCAGCAGTTCGACGTCCTCAACGACCCGCGGACGGCGTGGTATCCGAAGTGGAAGTCCGGCAACGAGATCGGCCTCGTCATCTCGCTCAAGACCGGGCACGGCAGGAACGCCGAGATGCTCCAGGCGGAATCCGCGCTCGAGAAGCTGCACGGCAGCTGGATCGTCAACTCGTTCTACATCGACGGCATCTTCCGGCTCGGCAAGGGGCATTCCGGCAGCTGCGTGAGCTCGAAGTGCCGGGTGACGGGCCTGGCCGACTACGCGGCCGGCAGCGGCGGCGGCGTCGCGCTCGGCAAGCCGAAGATCGCCGGCCACACGGTCGTCATCGCCGTCGCCACGATTCCCGCCGTGCTCGCCCTCGCGGTGCTCGGCCTCGTGTGGCGCGTGCGACGCCGCGACCGGCGACTCCGCGCCGCGTACTACGCCTCGCGGTCGAGCTAGGAGCTAGGCGCTTGCGGCGAGGCGCCGCTGCACGAGCCGGTCGGCCGCCTCGGCCGGCGTGATCCCGTCCGCCTCCGCCTCCGCGAACAGTCCACGCAGCGTGTCGCCGATCCCGGCGAGCTGCTGCTCGAGCCTGGGCTCGTCCCAGCCTTCGTCCTCGAGGCCGATCAGCTGGATGATCCCGCCCGCGTTGACGACGTAGTCGGGCGCGTAGAGGATGCCGCGCTCGCGCAGGCGCGCGGCGTCGCCGTCCTCGGCGAGCTGGTTGTTCGCGCAGCCGGCGACCGCGCGGCAGGCGAGCCGCGGGATCGTCTCCGCGTTGAGCGTCCCGCCGACGGCGCACGGCGAGTAGACGTCGACCTCGATCTCGAGCGCCTGCGCGGGCGGCACCGTCTCGCAGCCCGTCGCGGCCGCGCGGGCCTCGTCGACGTCGCTGACGAGAACGCGCGCGCCGCTCTCCGCGAGCTCGCGCGCGAGGAGAGCGCCGACTGCGCCCGCGCCCTGGACGAGAACGCTCCGGCCGGCGGGCTCGGGCGATCCGAACGCCGCCTCGAGCGTCGCCCGGATCCCGTGGAAGACGCCGCGAGCCGTGCCGCGGCCGCTGTCGCCGCCGCCGCTCGTCGTCCCGTAGACCCAGCGGCATGTCTCGGCCACGACGTCGAGGTCGCGCGGTGAGATGTTCATGTCGCCGGCCGTGCGGTAGCTGCCGCCGAGCGAGTCGACGAGCTGCCCGTAGCGGCGGAGCAGACGGTTGCGCGCCTCGCCGCCCGGCAGCTCGGGCACCGCGAGGACAGCCTTGCCGCCGCCGCGCGGCATCCCCGCGGCCGCCATCTTCCGGGTCATCGCCCCGGAGAGACGCATCGCGTCGGCCAGGCCCTCCGCCGGCTCGGGATAGACCCGCATCCGCGTGCCGCCGCCGGCCGGCCCGAGCCGGGTCGAATGGACGCAGACGAACATCCAGGCGCCGCTCTCGGCGTCGTAGCGGACGACCGCGTGCTCGCCGTCCCAGCTCGCGAGAAGCCTGTCGAATTCCATGCCTGGACCGTAGTCGCGGCGAACCTCCTTCCGCCAGGACGTCGTTAACCCGAGGGGGAAGGGAGCGATGCGATGGCTCGACGGCGCGACGACGACGTCCTGGCGATGCTCGTGCTCGCCTCGCGGCTGCGGCAGAAGCGCCGCCGCGACGGCAGGCACGCGGCCCGTGCGGTCGTCCTCACCGTGCTCGTCCTCCTGTGTTCGGGGATAGCCGGCGCGGTCGTGGCGGGGGCCCGCGCCGTCCAGGCCGCGCTCACCGACTGCTCGCTCGACGGCCGGACGGCGAAGACGCTGCCCATCACCTCGTTCGTCTACGCGAGCAACGGGTCGTTGCTCGGGACGATCCCGGCGCCTCTCCACCGGCAGCCCGTCCCGCTCGAGGCGATGTCGCCGTGGATCGAGAAGGCGACCGTCGCGGCCGAGGACCGTACGTTCTGGACGAACGACGGGCTCGACTACACGAGCATCGCGCGCGCTGCCCTCGCCGACCTCAGCGCGGGGCGAGCGGTGCAGGGCGCCTCGACGATCACGCAGCAGCTCGTCCGCAATCTCTACCTCGACGCCGACAAGACGCTGGCGCGGAAACGGCTCGAGGCATGCCTCGCTCTCAAGCTGACCCAGCGTGAGCCGAAGCGCTGGATCCTCGCCGCGTACCTCAACCGGATCCCGTACGGCAACCACGCGCTCGGGATCGCCGCCGCCGCGCGGACGTACTTCGGGATCCCGGCTGCGCGGCTCGGCGTCGACCAGGCGGCGCTCCTCGCCGGCCTCCCGCAGGCGCCGACGGCCTACGACCCGTTCACGAGCCCGCGTGCCGCGCTCGCGCGCCGCAACGAGGTGCTGCGCGCGATGGTCGCCACCGGGACGCTCTCTCGCGCGCGCTTCCGGAAGCTGCGGAAGCAGGGACTCGGTCTCCGTCCGGGCGGCCGCTACGGCGTCCTCCGGATGCCGGACTTCTTCGACTACGTCCGGCAGCAGCTCGTGGCCGAGTACGGGCTCGACGAGGTCGAGAACGGCGGCCTGCGCGTGTACACGACGGTCGACCCGCGGGCCGAGGGAATCGCGCTCGCGGCGATGCGCCACGCGCTCGACCGTCGTGGCGACCCGGCTGCGGCGCTCGTGTCCATCGACCCGCACACCGGCGCGGTCCGGGCGCTCGCCTCGAGCTGGCACGGGCACCACCTCCAGTTCGACCTGCCGACGAGCGCGGCCCGCCAGACCGGCTCCGCGTTCAAGCCGTTCGTCCTCGCCGCCGCCGTCTGGCTGCACCACGCCGATCCGAACCGCACCTGGTACGACTCCTCCCGCTTCACGTACCACGGCTGGACGCCGCGAACGTACGAGAACCGCTATTTCGGGCCCGAGACGCTCACGAAGGCGACGCTTCTCTCCGACAACGTCGTCTACGCGAAGCTCACGCTCGACGTCGGGCCGTCCGCCGTCGCGTGGGTGGCGCACAAGCTCGGGATCCAGGAACCGCTGAAGGCCGTTCCGTCGATCGGCCTCGGCTCGAACTCCCTCACGCCGCTCGACCTAGCCTCGGCATACGCGACGCTCGCCTCGGGCGGAGTCCACCACGACCCGTACGTCATCTCGAAGGTCGTGCTCGGGGACGGCGAGGAGGCGAACATCAGCAGCTGGCAGCCGCGCGGCAGTTACCGCCCTCTCCCGCGCGGAGTCGCGTGGACGGTGACGAAGGTGCTCGAGAAGAACGTCGAGTCGGGCACGGGCGTCGCCGCTCGCATCCCGGGCCGCCACGTCGCCGGCAAGACCGGCACGACGACGAACTGGACGGACGCGTGGTTCGCGGGCTACACGCCGCGCCTCGCGACGGTGACGTGGGTCGGCTATCCGCTCACCGAGCGGCGCTCGATGAGCGACGTGCACGGCGTCCAGGTGCAGGGCGCCACCTTCCCCGCGGAGATCTGGCACGCCTTCACGGTGCGGGCGCTCGCGCATCTCCGTCCGCTCGCCTTCCCGCGCGGGAAGTGGGCGCTCGCGCCGTACCACGGGCCGCGGAGCATGCGCGGGAGGTAGGGCCGCGCGCTACACTCCGCCGCCGGAATGGCCGGAGAACGGACAAAGCTCGTCGTCACCCAGCGCGAGACCAAGGGCTCCGCGGAGTCGCGGCGCTTGCGCAGGGAGGGCCTCGTGCCGGGCGTCCTCTACGGGAGCGGCGAGCCTGTGGCGATCTGCATCGCCGAGCGCGAGCTGCGCCGCGCGCTCACCGGCGCCGCGGGCCTCCACTCGATCCTCGACGTCGAGATCGACGGCAAGGGCCAGACCCACGCCTCGATCCTCAAGGAGTACCAGGTCGATCCGGTGCGGGGCGGCGTCACGCACGTCGACCTTCAGGAGGTGCGGCTCGACCAGACGATCAACGCCGCGGTCTCCGTCCACCTGCTCGGCGGCGACGACGCGCCGGGCGTGCGGGAGGGCGGAGTCCTCTCGCAGGTGCTGCGCGAGGTCACGGTCGAGGCGCTGCCGCTCGAGGTTCCCGAGCACATCGAGCTCGACGTCTCCGGTATGGAGATCGGCGGCACGATCCGCATCGCGGAGCTCTCGGCTCCCGACGGCGTCACGATTCTCGGCGACCCGGAGATGGTCGTCGCGACGATCACCGCCCCGACGAAGGAAGTCGTGCCGGAGCCCACCGAGGAGGAGCTCGCCGCGCTCGAGGCGGAGGGCGAGGCTGCCGAGGGCGAAGAGGGTGCGGAGGGCGAGGCGGCCGAGGGTGCTGCCGGCGAGCCTGCGGAGCCGGAGGCGGACGCCGCCGGCGATCAGGGCACCGTCGAGGGCTAACCGTGCGCCTCTGGCCGCGGCGCCAGGGATCCTCGCTCGACCTGCTCGTCGTGGGGCTCGGCAATCCGGGCCGGGAGTACGCTCGCAACCGGCACAACGTCGGGGCGATGGTCGCGGACGAGCTCGCGCGCCGGCACGCCGGCTCGTGGCGCTCGAAGTTCTCGGGCCGGATGGCCGAGATCCGGCTCGAGGGACACAAGCTCGCGCTGCTCAAGCCGGAGACGTACATGAACGAGTCGGGACGCTCGGCAGGAGCGGCGGCCGCGTTCTTCAAGGTCGCGCCGGAGTCCGTCCTCGTCGTTCACGACGACAGCGACCTCGAGCTCGGGCGCCTGCAGCTGCGGCTCGGCGGCGGTCTTGCCGGCCACAACGGCCTGCGCTCGATCGCGCAGCACCTCAAGACGCAGGACTTCCTGCGGCTGCGCGTCGGAGTGGGGAGGCCGGAGCGCGGCGACCCGCGCCCGCTCGCGGACTGGGTGCTCGCCGACTTCGAGGCGCACGAGGATCCGGACGGTCTCGTGGCTCGCGCGGCCGACGCGGTGGAGACCCTCGACGCCGAGGGCGTCGAGCGCGCTCAGATCCAGGTCAACCGGCGCTAGCTCTGCCCGTGCAGGGCGGAGTGCGCCGCCCCGGGCTCGAGCCCGAGACAGCCGCCGACGCGTCCCAGCAGGTCGAGCAGCTGCCGGAGCTCCGCCTCGCTCAGCTGGCCCGCCACCTCCCGGTCGAAGCCCTCCGCCTGGCGCTCGGCCTGCTTGAGGAGCTTCCGTCCCTCGGCGGTCAGGTGGAGGTTGCGGACGCGTCGGTCGGTGGGGTGCGGTCGTCGCTCGAGCAGTCCGTCCCGTTCGAGGGTGTCGACGATCGCCACCATCCAGCTGGGGGAGATGTGCAGGCGCTTCGCGAGCGCCTGCTGCGGCTCGCCGTCGCTTGCCGAGACGGCCCGCATGAGCGCGAACTCGCCGGGCTCGAGACCGAGCGGCTCGAGCACCTCGTGGAAGCGGCGCGAGACGGCGTAGCCGAGTGTCGAGAGCATGAAGGCGACACTGCGGAACGGGGGAGAGTTGCGTGCCGGCACGCGCGTATGATACAGCTACCGAATCGTTCGGCGCAGAACGATTAGTTACCACAACGAAATATAGGAGTCCGCTTTGCTCGCTCGCCTCGCACTCATCGTCGCACGCCACCGCTGGAAGGTCATCGGCGCCTGGATCGTGCTCACCCTCTTCGGCGCGTTTGCCGCCGCCCAGGTCCACAAGCGCTGGTACCAGAGCTTCTCGATCCCGGGGAAGTCCGCCTACGAGGCGAACGAGCGGACGCTCACGACGTTCGGGACCGGGATCCGCCCGCCCGACGTCGTCGTCTTCCACACGAGCGGCGACGCGACGAAGAGCGGCGCGATCGAGGCGGCGATGGCGCGGGCCGCCGCGGCGGTGCCGGGATCGCGGACGAGCTCGTACTTCTCGACGCACGCCCTCATGTACGTCTCCCACGACCGTCACACGATCTTCGAGGAGATCTATCCGCCGGGCCCGGCGACGTTCTCGACGACGAGCGGCGCCACGGCGGTGCGCGCCGCGGCGGCGAAGGGGCTGCCGGGCGGGATCCAGGTGCAGGTGACCGGCCACGATCCCCTCGAGGAGGCGAGCTCCCACGGGAGCGGCGGCGGGAACGTCCTCGTCGAGGCCATGATCGGCGGGCTCGGCGCGATCGTCATCCTCCTCTTCGTCTTCGGGACGCTGCCCGCGATCCTCATGCCGGTTGCGGTGGCGGCCGCCGCGATCCTCAACACGTTCACGCTCGTCTGGGCGCTCACGTACGTCACGAGCGTCTCGATCATCGTCCAGTTCCTCATCGCGCTCGTCGGTCTCGGCGTCGCGATCGACTACGCGCTCCTGATGATCTTCCGCTTCCGCGACGAGCTGCGGGAGGGGGAGGACGTCGAGACGGCCCTCGTCGAGACGATGACCCACGCCGGCCGCTCGGTGATCGTCTCCGGCTCGACCGTCGCGGTCGGCCTGCTCTCGATGATCATCCTGCCGCTGCCGTTCATCCGCTCGATCGGGATCGGCGGCATGCTGATCCCGGCGGTCTCGGTGCTCGCCGCGATCACGCTCATGCCGGCGCTGCTTGCGGCGCTCGGCGAGCGGATCAACAGCGGGCGCGTCCTGCCGAAGCGGTTCGTCGATCGCGGCCATCCGGAGGACGGCGCGTGGGGTCACTGGGCGCGCTTCGTGCTGCGGCGGCCGTGGGCGGTCGCGGCGACCGGGATCGCGATCGTCGCCGTCCTCGTCGCGATCGGCGTCCAGCTCAACCCGAGCGAGGCGCAGCTGAAGAACTTCCCGGGCACCGGCACCGCGATCGCGGGCCGGCAGATGCTCGCCGCCGCCGGCATCTCGCCCGGCGTCATGAAGCCGTTCGTCACGCTCGTCGAGCACGGCGGCAGCGCGCAGCTCGTCGCGGCGAAGGAGCGCAAGGTGGATGGGATCGTCGGCGCGGCCGTGCCGCCCGGCCCGGGCTGGCACCGCGGGGCGGACACGCTCGTCGAGGCGTTCCCCGCGATCGACGGCGCGGCGCCCGGCATCCAGGGCGTGATCGACCGGACGAACCGGGCGCTCGCCGGGACGAGCGGGACGCTCGGCGGCGTGCCGGCGGTCGACCGCGACTTCGTCCACGCGGTCTACGGGAACTTCGTCTACGTCCTCGTCTTCGTCCTCGTGCTCACGCTCGTCCTGCTGACGCGCGCCTTCCGCTCGATCGTGCTGCCGATCAAGGCTGCGATCCTCAATCTCGTCTCGCTCGGCGGCGCCTTCGGGATCGTCGTCTTCATCTTCCAGATGGGGCACGGCGCGTCGCTCTGGAACATCAGCGCGGCGCAGGCGATCACGGCCTGGATCCCGTTGATGATCTTCGCCTTCCTGTTCGGCCTCTCGATGGACTACGAGGTGTTCATGCTCACGCGGATGCGGGAGGCGTACGACGAGACGGGCTCGACCGAGCGCGCGATCGAGCTCGGCCTCGCGCGGACGGGGAAGCTCGTCACCAGCGCTGCCCTGATCCTGATGTTCGCGTTCCTCGTCCTCTCGTCGAGCCCCGGCTTCGAGATCAAGGAGTTCGCGATCGGGCTCGCGGCAGGGATCATCTTCGACGCGACGGTGATCCGGGCCCTGCTCGTCCCGGCGCTGATGCGCCTGCTCGGGGACGCGAACTGGTGGCTACCGCACTGGACGCGGCGCGTGCTCTTCATCCCGGCCGAGCGCCGGCCGGCGGTCGAGGGCGAGTACTAGCCGGCGAGGACCGGGGCGGGCTCGGGCTCCGGTTCGGGCTCGTCCCGGCGCCGCACCGCCCGCACCTCGCGGACGAAGGCGACGACCGCGAGGTTCGGGACGGCCATCAGCGCCGCCGCGAGCACGAGCGTCGACCGCACTCCGAGGGCCGTGGAGACCGGCCCGGCGAGGATCTGGCCGAGCGGCATCAGGCAGATCGAGAGGAGGGCGTCGATCGAGGCGACGCGCGCGAGGCGGTCGGGCCGGACCTCCTGCTGCATCGCCGTCTCCCAGAGCGTGTTGCCGACAAGGACCGAGCCGCCGAAGACGAGGCCCGCCGCCATGACCGCGGGCAGCGGCAGCGGACGGATGAGCGCGAGCGGCGGCAGCGCGCACAGCGTCCAGATCCCGAACGCCGCAGCGACCGGATGCTGTGGCCGGATCCGGTAGGCGATGAAGCCGCCGAGCGTTGCGCCGACGGCGGCGGAGCTGAGGACGAGGCTCCACGCCCACGCGCCGCCGAGGTGGTCGAACGCGACGTGCGACCCGACGACGATGTACGCGCCGACGCCGATGTTCCCCACCGCATAGCCGAGGAAGCCGGCGGTCAGCCAGCGATGGCGGCGCACCTCGCGCCAGCCGTCCGCGAGATCGCTCCAGAATCGCTGCGCGGCCGGCCTGGCATACGGCGCGACCCGCATCGCCGCGACGAAGACGACGCTGAAGACGAAGGTGCCGGCGTCGATCGAGAAGACCCAGCCGGCTCCGGCGACCACGATGATCAGGCCGGAGAGGCTCGGGCCGAAGATTCGCGTCGCGCTCTGGGAGGTGGCGAGGAGCGCGTTCGCCTGCTGCAGGCGCTCAGGGCTCACGGACTGCGGGATGAGCGCAGTCGAGGCCGGGTTGAAGAAGCCGGCCGCGGCCCCGGCCATCCCCTGGAGCACGGCGAGCTGCCAGACGTGGGCCGTGCCGCTGAACAGCAGGGCCGCCGTCGTCCCCTGCGTGGCGAGCCGCGCGAGGTCGGCGGCGATCATCACAGCCCGCCGCGGCAGTCGGTCGGCCCAGACGCCGCCCGCGAGCGTGAACGTCGCGCCGCCGACGAAGTTGCAGGCGACGACGACGCCGACCCAGGTGAGGGAGGCGTGCAGGTCGTGGCCCACCGTCCAGAGCAGCGCGACCGGAATCATCGAGTCGCCGACAGCCGACCCGGTCCTGCCGAGCCAGAGGAGACGGAAGGGCCGTTCCTTCAACGGCCCGAAGCGCGCGACCCCACGCACGGTTGCAGCGTACGAGATGAAGCCTCGCATTACCATCGAACGAAGCGGAACCGCCCGGTTCCGCTGGAGTCATGGACCGTCCGGTACTCCACGCCATCGTCCGCGAGCTCGTCGACAGCGAGCGCGTCGCCGCGTTCGCAGACGCGCTGCCGACGCGGGCGCGCGTCTCGGAGCCGGCGCTGCCGCTGCTGCTCGCGACGCTCCACGAACGGCTCGAGCGGGGCCTCGTCGTCCTCCTGCCGGAGGACGCGGACGCGCGCGACGCCGCCGAGGCCGCTGCGTGGTTCCTCGGCGAGGAGTCGGTCGGCCTGCTGCCGAGCCGCGGCGTCGCCTGGGAGTCGGGCCTCGTGCCGCCGCCGCACCTCGTCGGCGAGCGCGCCCGGGCGCTCCACGTCCTCGAACGCGGCGGGCTCGTCTGTGCCTCGGCGCGCGCGCTCGCGGAAGGACTGCCGCCGGCGGAGGCCCGGCCCGAGCCGCTCGAGATCCGCACCGGTCTCGAGCCGGGAGTCGAGGGACTGTCCGAGTCGCTCGCGCTCGCGGGCTACGAGCGGGTCGAGCGCGTCGACGACCGCGGCCGGTTCGCCGTGCGCGGCGGCATCGTCGACGTCTTCCCGACCACCGGCCGCGAGCCGCTCCGCGTCGAGTTCTTCGGCGACGAGATCGAGTCCGTCCGCGCCTTCTCGCCCTTCACCCAGCGCGCCCTCCACCCGGTGTCCGAAGCGACCCTGTACCCCGCGGCCGAGCGCCGGCTGGACACCGTCCAACTAAGTGACAACTTGTCACTTGGGGAGGAAGGCGAGGTCCCGGAGGTGGACGTGCCGGACGACCTCGTGGCGGTGCTCCCCGGTCCGCCCGACCTCGTCTTCGAGCCCGACGCCGTACGGCGCGTCTGGGAGGAGGACGGCGTCACGGAGCCGCCCTCGCTCGCCGGCGCGACGGAGCTCGACCCGTTCCCGCAGACGCAGCCGTTCGCCTTCGAGGCGCAGCGGCCGGCGATCGCGGCGCGCGGGCTCGCGGAGGCGGAGAGCGAGCTCGCCGCGCTGATCCGCTCGGGGCAGCGCGTCGTCGTCTCGTTCCCGCATCGCGGCGAGGCGCTCCGCACCCAGAACCTCCTGCGCCGCGTCGAGGCGCGCCTCCTCGAGCCGGGGGAGGAGCTGCCGGAGGAGCCGGAGCTCCTCTTCACGCTCTCGCCGGCGCGGCGGGGCTTCGTCTGGCGCGACCTCGGTCTCGTCCTTCTCCCGGACCACCAGGTCTTCCGCCGCCGCGCGCCGCGCGAGCGCCGGCTCGGCGGCCGGGCACTCCAGTCGTTCGCCGACCTCCGCACCGGCGACTATGTCGTCCACGAGGACCACGGCGTCGGGAAGCTGCTCGGCTTCGAGACGAAGACCGTCGCCGGCGTCACGCGCGACTATCTCCTGCTCGCGTTCAAGGGCGACGACCGGCTCTACGTCCCGCACGAGCAGCTGGGGAAGGTGTCGCGCTACGTCGGCGCCGACGCCTCGGCGCCCGCGCTCTCGAAGCTCGGCGGCAAGGCGTGGCAGACGCTCAAGTCCCGCGCGCGGGAGTCCGTCCACGAGCTCGCGGGCGAGCTGATCAGCCTCTACGCGCAGCGCCAGACGCGGGAAGGGATCGCCTACGACCTCTCGCACGAGTGGCTGCCGCGCCTCGAGGCGTCCTTCCCCTTCCGGGAGACGCCGGACCAGGAGGCGGCGATCGAGGCCGTGAAGGAGGACCTCGAGGCGCCGCGGCCGATGGACAGGCTCGTCTGCGGCGACGTCGGCTTCGGCAAGACGGAGGTTGCGGTGCGGGCCGCGTTCGCCGTCGCCGTGAACGGCCGGCAGGCGCTCGTCCTCGCGCCGACGACGATCCTCGCGGAGCAGCACTTCAACACGTTCCGCGAGCGCTACCGCGACTTCCCCGTCCGCGTCGAGATGGTCTCCCGCTTCGTCGCGCCGAAGGAGACGAAGCGGATCCTCGCCGAGTTCACGGCCGGCAAGGTCGACGTCCTGATCGGCACGCACCGCGTGCTCAGCCGCGACGTGATCCCGAAGGAGCTCGGGCTCGTGATCCTCGACGAGGAGCAGCGCTTCGGCGTCGCGCAGAAGGAGCTCCTCAAGTCGCTGCGGCTCGAGGTGGACGTGCTGACGCTGAGCGCGACGCCGATCCCGCGCACCCTCCACCTCTCGCTCGCGGGGATGCGCGACATCTCGATCATCGAGACGCCGCCCGAGGGGCGCCGGCCGATCCGGACGACCGTGGGCGAGTACGACGAGGAGCTCGTCAAGCTCGCGCTCGAGCGGGAGGCCGACCGGGAGGGCCAGGCGTTCTTCCTCCACAACCGCGTCGAGACGATCGAGGAGCGGGCCGCGGCGCTCCAGCAGCTCTGCCCGAAGCTTCGCTTCCTCGTCGCGCACGGGCAGATGAAGGAGAAGGAGCTCGAGGAGCGGATGCACGCCTTCCTGCGCGGCGACGCGGACGTGCTCGTCTCGACGACGATCATCGAGTCGGGCATCGACATCCCGCAGGCGAACACGCTCATCGTCGAGCGCGCCGACATGCTCGGCCTCGCCCAGCTCTACCAGATCCGCGGCCGCGTCGGCCGCTCCGACGCCACCTCCTTCGCGTACCTCTTCTATCCCGACGCGCGCGAGCTCACCCCGGAGGCGCGGGCGCGCCTCTCGACGCTCGCCGACCACACGGAGCTCGGCGCCGGCTTCGCGATCGCGATGCGCGACCTAGAGATCCGCGGCGCCGGCGAGCTGCTCGGCGCGGAGCAGTCGGGCCACGTCGCCGCCGTCGGCTTCGAGCTCTACGTCGAGCTGCTCAACGAGGCCGTCGCCGAGCTGCAGGGCCAGAAGCGGACCGCGGCCCGCCCGGTCCGCGTCGACGCGCGCGTCGACGCGTACGTCCCCGCCGCGTACGTCGACGCGGAGGCGCTCCGCATCGACGTCCACCGCCGCCTCGCGCTCGCGGAGACGGAGGACGAGCTGCGCGAGCTGCAGGCGACGCTCGAGGACCGCTACGGGCCGCTGCCCGAGCCGGTCGAGAATCTCTTCCGCATCCAGGAGGCGAAGATCAAGGTCGCGCTCCTCGGTGCCGACTACCTCGTCTTCCAGGGCGGCAAGGCGACGGTCGGCCGGCTCGTGCTCGGCTCGGGCGAGCTGCGGGAGCTCCGCGACCGGGCGAAGACCGCGATCTACGCCTCGAGCAACCAGGAAGTGAGCATGCGCGGACAGGAGAAGATCGCCCAGGCGGTCGAGCTCGTCGATGCTATCTTGGACGCGCGCCGGGCCGCCTGAGATCACCTTTCGCCGTGCGGCGCTCCCGCGGACACCGACCTCACTGGATGGAAATGAAGACTCGTCTCTTGCTCATGCTTCTGCTCGCCGCGGCTGTCGCCGCCCTCGCCGCGTGCGGCGGCGGCGGCTCGCAGTCCGTTCCCAGCAACGCAATCGCCGTCGTCGACTCGACCTCGATCACCAAGACCCAGTTCGACGACCTCATGGCGCAGGCGCAGGCGCAGGCCAAGGCGCAGAAGCAGCCCGTCCCGAAGGTCGGCTCGGCCGACTACACGACGCTCCGCGACCACGTCGTCGGCTATCTCGTCCAGGTGACGGAGCTCGAGCAGCAGGCGGCGAAGCTCGGCGTGAAGGTCACGAACGCGGAGGTCACCGCGTATCTCAAGAACATCGCCAAGCTCAACTACGGCGGCAGCGAGGCGAAGCTCGACGCGTCGATCAAGAAGAGCGGCCTCACCGTTCCCCAGGCGCAGTTCCAGGTGATGGTCAACCTCCTCGCCTCGAAGGTGAAGACGAAGGTGACGTCGGCCGCGAAGGTCACGACGGCCCAGGAGCAGCAGTACTACAACCAGAACAAGGCGCAGTACCACCAGGCCGAGAGCCGCAACGTGCGCCACATCCTCGTCAGCAGCAAGACCCTCGCGAAGACGCTCGAGACGAAGCTCGCGAACGGCGCGAACTTCGCCGCGCTCGCGAAGAAGTACTCGAAGGACACGGGGACCGCGCAGGCCGGAGGCGCCTACACCGCGGTCAAGGGCCAGGACGTGCCGACCTTCGACAAGGCGGCGTTCTCCCTGAAGACCGGCGCGATCTCGCAGCCGGTGAAGAGCCCGTACGGCTGGCACATCATCGAGGCGGTCGGCCCGATCAAGCCGGCGCACACGCAGACGTTTGCGCAGGTGCAGTCGACGATCGAGCAGAGCCTGCTCCAGCAGCAGCAGCAGACGATCTGGGGCGCCTGGCTGACGGACCTCCAGAAGAAGTACCAGGGCAAGGTGTCGTACCAGACCGGTTACGCGCCGGCGACGACCGCGACGCCCACGACGCCGACGACGACCTGAGGTGGAGGGCCTTGCCGAGGCCCTCCTCGACCTCCAGGCACTGACGGAGCGGCTGCGCCGCGAGTGCCCGTGGGATCGCGAGCAGACGGCGCAGACGATCGTCCCGCACACGGTCGAGGAGGCGTACGAGGTCGCGGACGCGGCGCTCGCGGCCGACGACGCGAAGCTCCTCGACGAGCTCGGCGACCTCCTCTTCCAGGTCTACTTCCTCGCGCTGCTGCTCGAGGAGCGCGGCGCCGGCGACCTCGCCGAGGTCGCGCGCGGCGTGCACGCGAAGCTCGTCCGGCGCCATCCGCACGTCTTCGGCGACGTCGAGGCGCGCACCGCCGACCGTGTGCGCAGCAACTGGGAGCGGATCAAGCGCGAGCAGGAGGGCCGCGAGGGGATCTTCCACGACGTCGCCGAGTCCCTGCCGGGGCTGTTGTACGCGCGGAAGATCCAGCAGCGCGCGAAGGCGGCCGGCTTCGAGTATCCGGACCTCGCCGGCGCGATGGCGGATCTCGAGGACGAGCTGCGGGAGCTGCAGGAGGAGCCGTCGGCGCACGAGCTCGGGGATGTCCTGTTCGCGGCGGTCAACGTCGCTCGCAAGCTCGACGTCGACCCGGAGCTCGAGGCGCGCCGCGCGGCCCAGCGCTTCCGCCGCCGCGTGGAAGTTGCGGAGGCACTCGCCGCGGAGGCTGGCGAGAATTGGAGCGAGCTGCCGCTCGAGCGGCAGGACGCGTACTTCGACCAGGCCAAGGAGGTCACCGAGTGAGCTCGATCGCTTCCGTCCACGCCCGCCAGGTGCTCGACTCGCGCGGCAACCCGACCGTCGAGGTCGAGGTCGCTCTCGAGTTCGGTGCGTCCGGACGTGCCATCGTCCCGTCGGGTGCGTCGACCGGCGTCCACGAGGCGGTCGAGCTGCGCGACGGCGGCGCCCCGTACGGCGGCAAGGGCGTGCTGCAGGCCGTCGCGAACGTCGACGGCGAGATCGCGGCGGCGGTCGCCGGGCTGGACGCGTCCGGACAGGAGGCGCTCGACCGGCGCCTCATCGAGCTCGACGGCACGCCGAACAAGGGACGACTCGGCGCGAACGCGATCCTCGGCGTCTCCCTCGCGACGGCGAAGGCCGCGGCCGCGGAGGCCGGCGTCTCGCTCTTCCGCCACCTCGGCGGCCCGGATGCGGCGACGCTGCCCGTC
>Ga0070741_10008922_pt1 | contig 19819 bp, 21 predicted proteins | sample Coa_R1_4_FD_66440 | JGI IMG/M metagenome (GOLD analysis project Ga0070741, IMG submission 66440) | Surface soil microbial communities from Centralia Pennsylvania, which are recovering from an underground coalmine fire - Coalmine... | ecosystem: Environmental > Terrestrial > Soil > Unclassified ...
CCCAACAGCTGGCTCACTTTCGTGATCGCCGCCGTCAGCGTCGTCTTCCCATGATCAATGTGCCCCATCGTCCCTACATTCAAATGGGGCTTCGTCCGCTCAAATTTCGCCTTCGACATATCTCGATCTCCTTTTCTGACAAGAGTGCATTTGCCAGCAATAGAGCCCATGGTGGGAATTGAACCCACGACCACACCCTTACCAAGGGTGTGCTCTACCGACTGAGCTACATGGGCTTGACTTGCTGTGTTTGCCGAAAAAATTTTTCGGCCAGTGGGCGGTGAAGGATTCGAACCTCCGAAGTCTTCTGACAACTGATTTACAGTCAGTCCCCTTTGGCCACTTGGGTAACCGCCCGAATAAATTGTTCCAGTAGCCTTTTCATCTACTAGTCGCTTGATCCTTTGTTTGATTCAAAAGATCAACCGACTAACAGATCAACCGACCAACTTAGTGGAGCCGACGACGAGAATCGAACTCGTAACCGCCCGCTTACAAGGCGGGTGCTCTGCCGATTGAGCTACGTCGGCCGGAAGAACGCCTGCACCTTCGGCAATTAAGCAGGCAGATTATACCAAATTAAAAATAAGCGTCAATGTTTTCGATTGAGACAGAAAAATTCTATCGCGCCCTCTTGACAAGTCACATGAAATGAGTATAATTAGAACAAATGTTCAGTATGCGGTGATAACTATGAATGAAACCAAACGCTTTGCTCTGACTTTTGAAACTCTCGCTGAACTCTCACCTGAGATTCGCTCGGCTCACGCGGACCCGACACCGGCTTTGCCAAAATTGAGCGATGTTTTGGCTGAGTTCTCTCCCCTGCCAAACGAAGCGCTCTTCCTGGGTGTTGCAAACGACGGCTGGCCGGTCCTCTTGAATTTGCAGGACCCGGTTCCCGGTCCGATTTTGATCGGAGGAGATCATGGTAGTGGAAAAACGCGCCTGCTTCATACCATCGCGCGAGGCATTGACCGTCAACATCCATCAGCAGATGTGAAATATGTGGTAATCACCGAACGTCTCGATGAATGGAACTCAAGTAACCGTTTTGAAAACTGCGATGGGATTTTATCTCCAACAAATATTGAGACGGTCAATTATTTCTCATCCGTTTTTGAATGGGCGCACAACAACAAAGGTGAAAAGCAGATGGTTGTGTTGATGATAGATAATCTTGAAACCTTGATTCAATTAGAACAAACACACCAATTTTTGCGTTGGTTGCTCTTACGCGGTCCTGCCCGGCATGTATGGCCGATTGTAACTTTGAATCCTGCACAAGGCCGCGATCTCGAATCTTGGATGGATGCCTTTCGTACACGCTTGTTCGGCCATATGAAAAACTCACACCAAAACGAATTTCTCACAGGCTATACGACCTTTGAATTTGAGAATTTGATTCCAGCCTCACAATTTGCAATGCGCGAAGGAAGCGATTGGCTTCCATTCTGGATCCCCAACCTGGATTAGGAGGCCGACATGCACGTTGGAATGTTATGGTTCGACAATACGCCAAACATCAATCTGAAATTAAAGATCGAAAAGGCGGTGGAGTATTATCGCCGAAAATATCACCGCGAACCAAACCTTTGCCTGATCCATCCAAGCATGATAGATAACAACAAGCCGGATGTTGCGAAGTTATTGGATGGCATAAAGGGAATGACGGTTCGCCCATACCGGCCGGTCCTTCCAGGGCATCTCTGGATTGGAATTGAAGATAGGAATTAATCAGTTCCCCTCCTCCAACTTCTCCCGCAAGCCAGTGTATGCGGGAGAAGTTTATTTAACCAACGGCAACGACAAAAGCGACGGCATGACTCATACTGTGACTAATGCTCACAGACCAAGTAGACAATCCGAGGGCCTTGGCTTTTTCGAGCGCCGCGCCGTGCAAGGTCAGGATCGGCGCGTTTTGTTCATCGCCGAGAATTTCAATTTCTTTCCAGGCAATATCGCCGATGCCGCCGCCCAAAGCTTTCGAGACCGCTTCCTTCGCGGCAAATCGTCCCGTCAGGGATTCCACTCTCTTGCCACACTGTTCAAGTTCGGCAGGCGTGTAAATCCGTTCAAGATAGTGCTTGCCGTGACGCGCAATCACTTCCTCGATGCGGGAAATCTCTATCAGATCAACGCCGGTTCGCAAATTCATATGAGGCATCAACTATCATCATGGACCGGCGGTTGCCACAGCCAGCCGATCCGGGTCAATGTACTTGCTGGCTACCTCGAGGACATGCACAGGCTTGACGGCTTTGACTAAGTCAGGGTAACGGCGATAATAATCAAGCCCTAAATCGTAACGCTCGATATTCAACAAGGCATTCACCACTCCACTGTTCGATTCCATGGAAAGCGGAAGGCGGCCAATAAAGTTCGCCTGACTATCTGACAACTCTTCTTTCGTGACGCCTTCTTTTATAAAGCGCTTCAATTCCTTGACGATCAGATCGCTGGCCTTCTTGATATTACGAGGGTTGACGCCCGCGCTCACCGTCCATGCGCCGGGGCCAACACCCGAACTCAAATTTGAGTAGGCATAATAGGCAAGGCCGGATTTTTCGCGCACCGACTTGCCGACTCTACCCATCATACCAAATTGACCCAGCACAGAATTGCCCAGCGAGGCGGCCATGTAATCATCGTCTTTGCGACGCGGGCCGTTCGTCCCAATTACGATATCGGCTTGTGATTTGCCCGAAATTTTGAAATGTCTTTTGATGGTTTTATCCAGCAATTTCAACTCAGGCAATGACGGAATTTCTGGTTGAACGGGATTCTCCCAATCTCCCAATGCGCGATGAACCAGATCTACCGCGCGCTTCGGTTCGACGGCGCCGACAATGGCAATCGTCATGCCGCGCGGTCCGAAACAGCGCTGATGATATTTGACGAGATCGGCACGCGTGATCGCTTTGATCGTCTCCGGGTTGCCGTCTTCAGAGCGCGCATACGGATGTCCGTGATATAGGATTTCATCGAACGTGATGTCGGCCATGTCGGAAGTGTCCTGCATCCGAATCGCAAGCCCGGTCAACAATTGATGCCGCAGTTTTTCAACCTCATCTTTGGGGAAGGTTGGATGCCTCATCGTTTCAGAAAGCAAGCCAAGCAAAAGCAATAAATCTTCTTCGAGCGCGCGCCCATGGAAACTGGTGGTGTGCAGTCCAGAGTCAAAGCCCAGGCTTGCGCCAACCGATTCAAGTTGATTGTAGAGCTCATCGAAAGAGTGTTTAGCGGTACCGCGCATCAGTGCCGAGGCGGCGAAATCCGCCAGCCCCAGTTTCTCATCCGGGTCGAACAGACTACCCGTATGGATATATCCGCCGATCGAAACCGAGGGGCTGTTGAAGTTGGAGCGCGCCAAAACAACGATCCCGTTGGGCAGGACCTCACGATGAATATCTTCCGGACCCGGAAGCGACTGACGATGATTGAGCAATTTTCCGTTTGCGCTCATTTCGATTCGCCATTCCCCGTTGGAAGATACGTACCGACCACGCGGGCTTGCGGGCGGAAATATTCGCGCGCTACGCGTTGCACATCTTTCGGCGTCACGCTCGACATCTTCTCCAAATAAGTCTCGAACCAATCATAAGATGCGAACATCTCTGCAAAGCCCAGCCAGAAAGCCTGATTGGTGATGTTCTCCGTGCCGTACGCAAAGTTTGCACGCGCCTGTTTAATGGCGCGCGTGATTTCTTCTTTGGAGACCAATTCGTTTTGCGCGCGCTTGATCTCTTCGTCCAACGCGGCCAGCGCCTCCTCGGGCTTTCGCTTCGGGTGAATGGTCAACGCAAGATAATAAAGATAGGGATCAATCGTGGTTGTCGAGCCGCCAGAAAGTCCAACCGCAAATTCTTTGTCCACCAGCGCGCGGTATAAACGCGACGTCTTGTTCGAAATTCCTCCGCCGCCAAACATATTCAAATTCGTAGGGCCGGCCAGCAGACTATCCAAAACCGAGAGCGGAAAAAAATCCGGATGCGACGCGGGCGGAAAACGATATGTGACCTGAAGATAAGCAGTCTCGCCCGGACCCTCCACCGTGACGCGCAATTCGCCGCGTTGCTCCGGCTCAGGGCGCAACAGACGCGGCGGCGTTGGGCCTTTGGGGATGCCACCGAACAATTCCTTGATGCGCGCCAACATCTCTTTGGTTTTGAAATCACCGGCCACACCGATTACGGCATTGTTGGGAACATAATAGGTCCGATAATGTTTATAGAGGTCTTCGCGGCTCATAGTCTTGAGATCGGCCATGTCGCCGATAACTTCATGATGATACGAGTGCACACGGAAGGCCGCTTGTTGCACGGCTTCGCCCAGCTGGAACATCGGCTCATTCTCGTTGCCCTCGCGTTCCGAAATGACCACCGTCCGCTCGGAGGAGAATTCTTTTTCATCGAACAGGCTATTGGTCATACGGTCTGCTTCGAGGCGCAATGCAAGGTCAATTTTGTCGGCGGGCATGGTCTCGAAGTAGGTTGTCCAATCCAAATATGTGAACGCGTTGCGCATCCCGCCGTCACGCGCCACAGCCTTGTCCATTAACTCGGCGGGGTAATTTGGCGTGCCTTTGAATTGCATGTGTTCGACAAGATGCGAAATCCCCGTCAGCGGCGGGACTTCATCGCGCGAACCAACGCGATACCACACCCAGGATGAGATCAATGGCGCAGTATGGATTTCTTTCAGGAGAACTGTCAAGCCATTGGAAAGCGTCGTCTTTGTAAAGGTCTTCGGCATAGGCGGGGATTATAAGCGAGAACAGGCGCGTTTCTCACCTGCAAACCGGCGCGCCGCTCAAAGACAACGCGGTGGGCGCCATGATGCAATACAAAGGTTTGATCGTCGTCTGCAAACCAGCGATGGCGGGATGTAACTCGGTATTTTGGATAGCGATGTCAACCGGCACGTTCAACGTCACTGGCACAGACTGTTGCACAGGAACGGAAAAGTTAAGTTGGACATTCATTGCGGTGCCAGCCGGTAAAGTTACCTCCGCGGGCGAATCAATATTGAAGGTGGGCGTGGAGATTCTCACACGCGCATTGCGGATCACGACATCCTGCGCAAGCGTAATGCCGGTGATTGTTTGAATGGGTATATTCATATTCAACGGAATGTCGGTGGTCACAGGAATGACCGTTCGGATGTGAGCCTGATCCATGCGCTCAAAGTTTGTGTACAGCCCGCCAAGCAGGCCGGAGCCGATGCCCGTCGCGTTGACGCTCCCGATTCCGCGCAAAATTCCAACCAGGACGGCCAGCAGAATCACGTTGAAGATCACAGACATGATGCTGGCAATCGTCCAAAAGGCCGGAAGGAGTTGTTCTCTTTTTAAACGGAGGCCGGTCTTCGGTCCAGATGAAGACGCGGTGGAGGTTTTCATCGAAGAGCCGGCCGGGGGCAAATTCAGGATAGGAGATTTTTTGGTCTCCGCAACCTCATCTTTTTTTGGCGGTTGATTCCGTGCCGCAGAAATGATATTATGGAAACGGTCGGCAGGGCTTTTCTTGGGTTTATCGTTGGGTGCGGTCATTAGGCCTCCTCTTGAACGGTACTTAATCTTAACACAACTGCAAAAGACACAGGCTGTTAGCGCAAAATCTCAGCCAATTCTTACCGATTGCCAGTAATCTTCGATTGCAACATGACGACTGGTAGTGTGACTTCACAAAATTGCAGATAGTGATGCCTCGTCTTGTCCGGCATCTGCTTTTCCACTATAATCGGCCTGTTTTGGTCTGAAAAGCATCAAGGAGGAAGTGTGTCTGAACAAAACTCATACTTCGTAGCGGTCGTGGGAGCCGGCCCAGCCGGCCTGTTTGGCGCGCGCGAACTTGCCACGCATGGCGCGCGGGTTGTGTTGTTCAATCGCGATATCAAGCCGGGAGGACTCGCAGAGTACGGAATCTATCCTGATAAACACACAATGAAGGAAGGTCTGCGCAAGCAGTTCCGCCAGGCGTTGGAGAATGAAAACATCACTTATTACGGCAATGTAAAGGTCGGCGCGCAAGGCGACCTCACATTGGATGATTTGCGCGCGCTCGGCTTTCAGGCCATTTTGGTTACGGCGGGCGCGCAGGGCACGAAATGGCTTGGCCTTCCGGGAGAAAACCTCGAGGGCGTGTATCACGCAAAGGATGTCGTTTATTTTTACAACAAACTCCCGCCGTTCAGCCAGAAGAAATTCCGCTTCGGGAAACATTGCGCCATCATCGGCGCAGGCAATGTGATGGTGGACCTAGCGCGCTTTTTGCTCGGAAAAGTCAACGCCGAGGAAGTCACAGCCGTGGTGCGACGCGGGCCCGGCGAAGTCAACTTTACCAAAGAAGAGATGAAACACATCATCTCCAATTTGGACATGCCAGCCTTTGAAGCGGAGATGGCGCGCGTCCTGCCAGCCTTGCAAGCGATCAATCAGGACCCGGAACTGGGCCGCCATAAAATACTGGACGCCCTCTCCAAAGCGGATCCAAAAATCGGCGATGGACGTTTCCGATTCGATTTCCTTTGCTCTCCCGTTCAAATGATCGGCGAGAATGGCAAGTTGACCAAACTGGAGATCGAGGAAAATATTCTCGTGCTCAAAGACGGCGAAATCAAAGCGCGCGGCACAGGCAGGAAGCGCACGCTGGACGTGGAGACGGTGATCTTCGCCATCGGCGATAAAGTGGATGAGACCTTCGGTCTGCCCGTGGACTCCAACGAGTTCGTCAAGAATCCGTCGCCGCGCTTTCCTATCGAGGGTCTTTCATACGAGGCGTTTGATCCAAAGACCAACACCCTCATCCCCGATGTCTTCGTCGGCGGGTGGTCGCGCAAAGCCAGCGAGGGCCTGGTAGGATATGCCCGCAAGGACGGGACAAACGCGTCGAAGGCAGTCGCATCTTATTTGCAAACCCTACAGCCGATCACACCCAATCTGGAAGCGGTCTCAGCGAAGATACAGGGACTCGGCAAACCCATCATCACCAAAGACGAAATCAAGAAACTCGAATCAGTCGAGGCCGCCGAAGCTCAAAAACGCGGGCTTGAGGAATTCAAGTTCGCCAGCAACGAGGAAATGTTACAAGCCATCGGCGTGACAGCCGAAGCGTGAAAAACCATGGAAACCAAAAAGCCGCGAGATGCTCGCGGCTTTTTTGATTCACATAAAGCGGTGATTATTTGCAGGCAGAAAGGTCCACCTGCTTGATCTGTGTCACGTTTGAAGTCGCGGTGTACGAAGCAGAATTGCTCGGCGGTGAGAAAAGACCGGTACTCGGATAGTACGTTACTTGATAGCATTGCCCCTCCTCGGTTTTATCAAAAGCGCCTTGCGGCACGGTGAAGTCATAATAACTTGCTCCGCCTTGGGTCTCGAGAACAAGGCGCGTGCAGGTATTGTTATCCCCGCAGTTGTCAACCGCCTCGCGCTTGTTGTTGAGCAGGACATTTACCGTCTTCTGTCCGCCCATCATCGTAAACAGGGTGAAGATCGCGGTCACGCCTCCGGCGATCAGGAGAAACCCTCCCGCGATTCCAAGGCCAACGCGAGCGCCGCGGCCTTGATTGCGATTCAAAAACGCGGATGCCAGGCCAACGACCGCAATGAGAAGCATGAAAGCGATTGTTCCAAATGTCGGCAGGAAGGCTTGAAAAGAACTGGCGGAATAAATCACGGTACCCATAAGATTCTCCTTTCAAATTAAGTTTATCTTACCCGCAACGGGAACGCGCGAAAATAGTCCAAACGGTCTACGCCGCATCCACTATAATGAACAAGATGCCCAAGCAGGATTTGATTTTCCGCACACCGCTGATGAACGCGGCCGGGACTCTCGGATTCACGCCTGATCTGCGAGCCGAGATTCCATGGGACGACTTCGGCGCGTTCGTCACCAATCCGCTCTCTCTTCGACCTCGAACGGGCGCGGCCCAACCGGCTTTGATCGAATACCCCGGCGGATTCCTGCTCCACACCGGCCTGCCGAATCCGGGATTCAACGCCGCGCTAAAAAAGTATGCCCACCGCTGGAGGGACTCATCCTTTCCCATCATCGCCCACCTGATGGCAGACCGCCCCGAAGAGACACAGCAAATGGTTCGACCATTGGAGGAAATGGAAAACATTTTGGCTGTCGAACTTGGATTCGCGCCTCTGCTGGCAGACGACATTTTATTGCTTACATTGGAAATGTGCATGGGCGAACTGCCGCTGATCTTTTCACTGCCTTTCGAGCAAGTCTTGAGCCTCGGCCCGCGATTGATTCAAAATGGCGCGGCGGCAATTAGTTTGGCCGCGCCGCGAGGTTCGCTTCCCCTCACCCCTGCTTTGCGGCCCTCTCCCGCGGGGAGAGGGGAACTCGTGACGGGCAGACTCTTCGGCCCCTCACTCTTCCCTCAATCGCTTGAGATTGTCTCCTCCGCCGCCAAACTGGGACTCCCCGTCATCGGCGCGGGAGGAGTGTATTCAAAGGAGGACGCGCAAGCCATGTTGACCGCGGGCGCGCTCGGGGTCCAGATGGACGCGGGGCTGTGGCTTCCGTCAAACAAAAAGGACCTCGTCGAGTGACGAGGTCCTCTTGCTAAGTCGAGAGATTACACTACTCGGACTTCAGCGGCTTGCAAACCCTTGGGGCCTTTTTCGATGGTGAATTCCACCTTTTGGCCTTCCTCGAGATTGCGGAAGCCATCGCCTTGAATGGCCGAGAAATGGACGAAGACATCCGGGCCGCCCTCGCGAGCGAGGAAACCGTAGCCCTTGGCTCCGTTGAACCATTTGACCGTACCGACGACACGTTCTGACATTTTGCCTCCTTATGGCAAATAAAAAAATTGGGTGATGTAGTGTGTCTTCATCGGCGGTCAAACAAAAACGGCTCAAGCAGTTTTGCTTTGAGCCGTCGCCTTCACTTCCAACGAAAACCTACTTGCATCCTACAAGGCGCAACTTTATCAGGATAGTTCAAATAAGTCAAGCAGAAATCTCATCTTTCCAGCCAGATCGTGACCGGTCCATTGTTGTGGATTTCCACGTCCATGTGCTCACCGAATTTTCCGGTCTGTGTCGGGACGCCGTGATTTTTCAACAACTCAACGAAACGATTCACCAGCGGCTCGGCGACTTCCGGCAAGGCCGCGTCGGTGAACGAGGGACGTCGTCCCTTGCGCGCATCGGCGTAGAGCGTGAATTGCGAAACGACAATCGCCTCGCCTTTTACATCCAACACAGACAAATTCATTTGACCTTGTTCATCTTCAAAGATACGCAGATTGGCGACTTTCTCGGCCAAAAATCGCGCCTGTTCTTCCCCATCGCCGTGACCGACGCCGAGCAAAATCAAAAGGCCATTCCCAATTTGGGAAATGACCTTTCCATCAACTGTGACGCTGGCTTTGGAGACTCGCTGGATCAAGGTTCGCATTATAGACACAAAGGACACAAAGGACACGACGCAAAAATCTTTGTGCACTTCGTGTCCTTTGTGTTTAAGTTTTCACGGCAATTGCATTGCCTCGCGCACCTCGGCCATGGTTTTATCGGCGATGGCGCGGGCGCGCTTGGCTCCGTCGTTCAGCACATCCGATACAAGGTCCGGTTGGGAGGCGAGTTCGGCGCGCTTGGCGCGGAACGGTTCGAGATGTTTGTTCAGATTCCTGGCGTAGAGTGTCTTGCATTCCACACATCCGATGCCTGCGCGCCGACATTCCACGTTGACCATATCCACGTCGCTTTGCGGCGAAAAAATTTTGTGCATCGTGAATACGTTGCACACGTCCGGGTTGCCGGGATCAGAGCGTTTGATGCGCGCTGGGTCGGTCACCATCTCGAGCACGCGCTTCTTGGTCTCCTCGGGCGTGGCGGCCAGTTCGATATGATTGTTGAGACTCTTGCTCATTTTCTCTTTGCCGTCAATCCCCAGCACTTTCGGAACCTCAGTGTGTTTGACTTGCGGTTCGATCAACACTTTCGTATTGTAGCGGAAATTGAATGAGCGCACGATCTCGCGCGCAAACTCGATGTGCGGCGCCTGATCAATGCCGACCGGAACAATATCCGTTTTGTAAAGCACGATGTCGGCGGTCATCAAGACCGGATAGCCCAACAGACCATAGTTCACATTATCCGGTTGCTGGCGGACTTTTTCCTTGAAGGTCGGCAGGTCGGTCAACTTGCCCAACTGTGTGACCATCGAAAGATAGGTGTGCAGTTCCATCACCTGCGGGACCTGCGACTGAACAAATAGAATCGATTCTTCGGGACGAATGCCCGCGGCCAGCCAATCGAGCGCCATCTCCATTGTGTTCTGCTTGAGATTTTCAGTAGTCTCGACCGTCGTCAGCGCGTGGACATCCACGATGCAGTACACGCAATCATAGTCCTCCTGCAACGCGACATAATTTTTGATCGCGCCCAGATAGTTACCAAGATGCTGGCGTCCCGTTGGGCGGGCGCCAGAGAATACTCGTCCCTTTTTTGACATTGATCCTCACAAAAGATTAATTTCGCTAGGAATTTTCAACCAATTTATTGACCAGACCGATCACCTCGCCCGGCTGGGCGTGACGTTTGGTCTCGAGCTTTGAATAAATCAACTTCCCGTTCACGCGGACCTCGAAACGGCCTCCGTCCGAGGGAACGAGTGCCAGCGTTTCGATCAGGTGCTCGAATTCTTTCAGCAGATCGTTTGCCAGGCTCACGGCCCGGTCGGTGTAGTGTCAGACCGCGCAGTAGATGATTTCAATTTTGAGCATAGGCCCTCCACCATCAATGTTAGAAAATTATAACACGCCGCGTCCAAGGGTTGTCACCGCTCCTCAGGCGCGCTATAATCCCGCCGTTCGACTGGTAAGAGCAAGGAGAAAACAAACTATGCCCGTCTATACGTATCGTTGCGAAAACTGCGGCGTTCAATTTGAACGTCAGCAATCCTTTAACGACGAACCACTTAAAACTTGTCCCGAATGCCGCAAGAAGGCTTTGAAGAAAGTCATTACTCCCACCAAGATCATCTTCAAAGGCTCGGGTTTTTATGCAACCGACCACAAGTCCCCGTCCGGCGGGGGCGAGACTTCCAAAAAATCAGGCAAGAAGGAAGAAGCCAAGTCCGAAAACAAACCCGAAGCCAAATCCACTGAAAAGAGCGAATAGTTCAAAGAGAGAATATCGCCGACCCATTTTGGTCGGCGATATTTTTGATAGATTGTCATTCTGAGGAGTGAAGCGACGAAGAATCCCGGATTTCGTGAGGGGAAGCCATTATAAAAGAACGAGATTCTCCGCTCCCTGCGGTCGCTCAGAATGACAAGTTAAGATGCGGCTTCTGGAACGCGCGTCCGCTTACGGGTCCAGAAAGAAGCGGCGAGGAATGGCACCACCGCGACTGCCGCGCTGACGTAGGCCATCACCGCGTAACCCAGCGCGGCGAAAATAAATCCGCTCGATAAACTTCCAACCGCCGAAGCAAGTCCGACCAGCAAATCGTTGAATCCCTGTGTATGCGCGCGCTCTGCCGGTGAGAGTTGATCGGCCAGCAACGTCGAACCGCCCACATAACAAAAATTCCAACCAAGCCCAAGAAGAAACAAAGCCACACCGAGTGGCAAAACATCCGGCGAAACCGTCGCGGCCAAACATGCCAGAATAAGTGTGGATGAGCCGGCCATGATCACCGGCCCGCGTCCCCAGCGATCGGCGAGTTGACCGGAGACCACCGAAAAAGCATACATGCCAAACGTGTGCGCAGAGATCACGATGGCAATTTCGTCAAGCATATGATCATGATCTTTCATGTGAAGGGAGGTGATGACCATCACGAGCACCATGACCAATTGACCGAGCATCATGGATAGCAACGCGACCGCCGCCGCGGGTTGCCGCAGGATTTCAAGCACGCTTCGCGCGGGACCTTCAGCGGCCACCGTTTGAGGGAACTGCTCTGCGATCTGACGTCCCACCTCGCGCGGCTCGGGCCTCAATCCAAGAAAGACAACCAGCGCGCCAATTGAGAATAAAAACAAGCTGATAGCGTACGCGCCCGCCAATTCATCGCCCGCAAGAGGCAGAAAAATTTTTCCAGCCGGGCCAGCCACAAACGGACCGACCACCGAGCCAATCGTCCCGCCCAGCACCACGTTCGAAATGGCGCGCCCGCGCGCTTCGGGCAAATTCACTTCTGCCGCGGCGTAACGCCCAAGTTGGACTTCCGCGTTGGCAACGCCCATCAGCACCATGCCGATCAGGAAGATTACCAACGACTCTTTTGAAATTGCAAAGAATGCAACACCAGAACCGAATGCCCCGATCAACAAACCGGTGACGAGCCCAGCGCGGGAGCCAATCGCGTCATTGACGTATCCCCAACCAAACGCGGAAAACGCGCCCGCCAGCAGATAGGTCGCAGACGGGATGCCCGCGAAACTAGCGCTTCCCGCCAGCTTCGCGCCAACGATGGAGTTAATGGTTGAAGCGGCGACGAATCCTGCGGACGCCAGCGATTGTTGAGCAAAAAGAATGGCAGTAATTTTGCGAGCAACGGATTGTAAGTTGGTCATAATCTCCTTTGAAGAATAGCGTGATTATAACGTGATAAAAGAAGGAGCCTCTTGATTGAGGCTCCTTCCACAAATAGACTTTCGGGTTGTCATGGAACGTAACAGCGACAATCGGGATATGGATATTGCGAAGTGCCCGGACAAGTATTGGGGCAGCCCACTGGTTTCTGGGGAGGAATAGGACAAATGCCCGGCTCCGTCCCTTTTGGCTCGAAACCCACCGACATTCTGCAGGTGTTATCCAGCTCAGATAATTCTTTGATGGGATAGGTGATTAGATCTGGAAGAGGTGAACCCGCCTGCTCTGTCGTAAAATGGTCGTTGAAATCGAACAAAGACGGTTTCATTTGATCAGGACTTCCAGTCCATGCTCCAAGTAAGTAGCGTGCAGAGTTCCCAATCAATGATTTCTTGAATGCAATCTGGACACTGTTTGCATCCTTTGGAGAAATCCGCGCCCAGGCGGCATCAGGGTCATTGCCTTTGCCTTGATCGAAAACCAGAGTCTCATATCCATCACCGGTTGATTGATTGTCGGCGAAAATTGGATTTTTCCCGCCAACATCATGGTCGGTATCTTGCCACGCCTGTACCCCGTCGGTAGTCCATTGCGTCGAAGTAAGAGCCGATGCGACCACAAGCCAGTCGCCGCGGCCATCCAGATTCGTATCCACTTCTACAGCATACTCGCCGGGGAAATGACTTTCTTTATCGGGACTCTTCAATACAATATTCATGTAAATCCAGACATCGTCGGCATATGTGGTTGCATCTTGAATATCAAGATATGGGAAATAGACATCCATCGTATCTGCATTGAATGGACGTTCGAATAAATCTGCAGAAAACCTATCGCCGCCCGGGGCAAAATGTCTGGGTGCTGTCGTCGAAGAATCCTGATCGCCAGCATGATTGGTGCGATCCGCCGGGAGATCAATGGGGTATAAGACGTGCACAATCGAAGTAGTTGGACTCGCCATAGTAGACGGGGGCAGGGTAGTCGGCGTGGACGCTTGAGAGCCGACATTACAAGCTAATATAGTAAAAAGAATGGCCACTGACACGGTCAACACTCGGGGCGATAGCGCTCTGTTTTTCATCGTTTCTCTCCTTTTAAATCAAAGCTGAACGGATACTCTCAGTTGGCTATTATCCAGAATTCGAGGAGCAAAGTAAATGGCTCCCGAATCCTACTCACTTGCGAAACAAAAGGCTGACCAGTCTTGGCGAACGACCTTGATCTTCCTTGTGCCAGAACTCACGAAATCTCTCGAGAGCAAGGCCATTCTCATCGGCCGCGTCAAGAAAATCGGAAATGTGATGGACGAAAGAAGCGATTTCGATGATCTCCCGCCCGCGCTCAAAACGCGCCTTCTTTCCTTCATATTGGCGAAAGGGATGCAATTCATTGATGAAGAGATGCCCACCTTTTATCAACGCGCGCGAAGCCTGAAAGAACACATGCGAGAGGTCCTCAACGTGCTCGAGCACAAGATTGCAAGCAACAAGGTCCGTCAGCGCGGCGGCGAAAGGCCAAGGTTTTGTGACATCCGTGACACAGAACATGACATTACCCGCAATTCTTTTCTGCCGCGCGATCCTCAACATACCCTCGGAGAAATCTATTGCAAACACTTTCTCCCCAATGTGCGCAAGAAAGATTGTGTTCTTTCCCGTCCCACAGCCAAGTTCGAGGACCGATTGAAAATGTGAATTAGTTAACAACTCTCTGGTCACCGCTTGATCGAGGTCGCGGGTGAGATTGACATCTGCATCATATGTGGATGACCAACGGTCATAGGCTTCTTGAACACTCATAGTGGCCGTGAGTATAAAACAATTCAGACCGACTAATCCGATATGATTCAATCCATTACTATTGGGGGCTATGATTTGCTTGAATCTGCACCATAAAAGTGCTATAGTGTTTTCATCAATTAGGGCAATTTTGTCTTCATTGTTCGACATGTGAACTTGTCATGTGTGGGAGGCTCTGATGAAAGCGAGAAGGGTAACTTGCGGCGTGCTGGGCGTTTTACTGCTTGTCGTCATCGCGGCTGTTGTTATCCTGGTTAATCAAAGGAGGGGAGATTCTGGACAAGCCAGCAACCCTTCGTACGCGTTGATCACGACGCCGTTGAACGGCGATATTTTGTTCGTCAACGATCCGGTCTATGTGCAGGTCAGCGCGATGCTCTCACATCGCAACCCGGGTGTGGTCAGTTTATTTGTAGATGGGGGGAAATATTCTTTGGATGCCGACTCTCAGCCATATGCAAACCAACGATCTATAAATTGCTCCTCGAAAGATGAAAATATCTGCGGAACAGTGGAGACCAGCCAATTATGGATTCCAACGCAAGCAGGACAGCATAACTTATATGTCTGCATTGATGGAGATAACACTTCTGGCGCGGTCTGGAATATTTGCACTGATCCGGTAAACGTCACGGTTGTGGACCCGGCGACGCAGAATCAACCCGCGGGGCTTTACAATGCAGGAGAAGGCGACACGGTCGAATCGGTGGCCGGGAAGTTTGACCTGCCTCCTTTAATGGTGGCCGCCGCAAATCCAGATATTGACCCGAGCGCGCCACTCCCCAAAGATACGCCCATCACTATTCCGCGCGATCCATCCATCCCGCCTCTCAGCGCGGGACCCGGTTCCGATAGTTCGCTGTGGACAGTGAACGAAGTCAAAATGGCAACTGGACAGCCAATTGACAAAGGCTACTGTTATTATTCGCTTGGCGCAAATAACTGGTCGCGCATCCCTGCTGAACCGCAGAGCTTTGTTTATCCATTAAATGGTCAGTTGGATCTAACGGCTCAACTCCGTTCGTTGACGATACCGCCCTTCGGTGGAACGCTGGCAATGGATTGCTGGGGCTGGAGTGGTGCGAGCCTTGTTCCTCTTGGCTCCGGCAAGACCACCTTCACACCTTCCACTTCGCCCTTGATCTACTTGCAAGGCGATCAGTTCACATTGGATGCCAGCCTCGGAATCATCCCAGGCAGTTATGAAACGCGAGGCATAAAATATATGGTACCCCCGCCCAGCGGTCTGACAGGGACTGGTAAAGTGGAGGACTGCATCAGCCATATTCCGCCCGATGCGTTGATATTGGTATGGTTCTGCAAAGCGATAGTAGAGGTCGGTAATCCCATGCTGGTTTGGGAATGGAACGCTCCTATATTCCCTCCGGATACTCCGGAGATTAGCTGGCTGACCAAGATTGACGGCTATCACGTTTATATGGTTCTCGGTGGAAAGACCACATTGATTAAGACTGTACATGACTCTGGGCAGAAGGTTATCGACGCGGGATTGATCAAAAAGCTGATTTATGTGGGAAAACCTCCGTGCTTCTTCGCCAGGGCTTTCGCCGGGCCGCTGGAGTCGGCAAACAGTAATACGTACTGTTGGGGCAGTGTTCCGCCCGGTCTAACAACGGTAACGCTCACGCCTTCCATAGGCTATGGAGGGCAGGAAAGACACAGGATCACTGGCCAGTTTTGTACAGCAGGCACGGGTAGCGTAATCGTAGGCTCCTCATCAATGGCTGGAAGCGATTTTGCTGTCGGCTATGTAAACGATTTGGATCCGTCAAGTTGCCTGGAAGCATATCGAGAATATTCCCGTGCCCAAGCGGTGTTTGATCTAAGCCCGGTAAAAGGTCCTGTCTCTTCGGCTGAGTTATCGTATCAAATGGATTACACATCTTCCAAGGGCAATTCCTGCGCCAGCAGATTGGGGATTGTCACAACCACAACGCCTGGCATCCATGTTAAGGATATGGCTTACGGTCCCTATGTACTCCTTCCGACCAGCGCGTATCCCGGCACCACTTTCATTTGGGCCGTGACGGATGCAGTTCGTGACTGGCAGTTGGGCAAGCCGAACGCGGGCTTCCTGTTCATCGGACGAAATGAGAGTCTGGAGCTCCCGGATTGCGGAGGATTATTTGGGTCTGGCTGTATCGAGGGCCATGACACCTGTTGGTCAGCATATAGCCAAGCGAAACTCACCGTGACGTACTTCACGCCATAGGCGCAATCAGAGAGGGTAGCGACATGCGAAATTCAATTCGGTTGACAACATTTCTGATCCTCCTGACGGGCCTGACCGCCTGCAATCTCAACCTGCAATATCGCGGCAGTCCCCAGGCCTGGATTGACGCGCCGCTGGATGGAATGGTGCTCCCGCTGGCTTCATACGACATCGTCGCGCACGCCAGTGATCCGGGCGGTATCTCACAAATCGAATTCAGCATCAACGACATAGTCATCGGCAATGTATCTGGCTCGGGTGCCCTCTTTAATGCGCACCAGCCATGGACTCCATCCGCTCCCGGCAAATACATCATCAAAGCCCGAGGGCAGAGCGCAGGCGGCGCGTGGAGCGATTATGCAGAAGCGAGGGTGACCGTTGCCGGCGGAGCAACTGCCACGCCGGAAGCCCCCGCGACCGTTACACAGACTGAGACTCCGCCTCCCTCGCCGACGGTAACGTTGACGCCCACCCCAGCCGTCCCCACGCTGATTCTGAACATCAACGCGAATTGCCGCCTTGGACCAAGTCAACTGTACGAAGTCTACACTTCGATCCTTGCTGGAAATCAACTTCCAATTGAAGGCACAAATGAAGATGGGACCTGGTGGCTGGTGAGAATTCCCACCGGAGAACGTTGCTGGATTTCAACCGTGACAGGAACGCCCGTCGGCAACATCAACCTTGTACCGGTTGTTCAAGCGCCGCCGCTCAAAGGCTGTTACGTCTTCGATCCGAATCAACAGAAAGTTTGCACAGTCCCATGCCCGCCAAACGCGAACCCGGGCGGATCATGTACTCCATAAATTCAGCAAGAAGAGAGACGATCAGACTTTAGCGCATCACACAGTTTATTGTTAGAGGAATAAGTCATGAGAAAAAAATTCTGGTTGATATCTTCTTTATCTGTCCTTGTCGCCGTCACTGCTTGTGTGTCTACTCTGACGCCAACCGTCGAGCAGACGGCGCCTCCGCCCTCTTCGCAGATCACGAGCAGCGCCCCGCCCGCGCAGGTGATGAAACCGGGAACGTACCCTCAAAAAATTCAGTCGGGCGGCGTGGTGCGGACTTACATTCTGCATGTTCCGCCGGGTTACGATGGAGCAAAAGCCCTACCGCTTGTTTTTATCCTGCATGGCTTTGGCGGGAACGCGGCCGGCATGGTGAAGTTGACCGCCATGAACGACAAGGCCGATCAGGAGAACTTCTTCGTTGCATATTTAAATGGAACGCAAGCTACTAACGCCGCCAAAGGCGCTTCGGGTATGGCCTGGAATAACGGACTTACGCCCGATCTGAATATGACGGTGGATGATGTGGCCTTTGTCCATGACCTGCTGACGCATTTGGAAGGACAATTGTATATAGACAGTCACCGCGTCTATGCCGCGGGATTTTCCAACGGCGCGATGATGACTCACCGCCTCGGCGCGGAATTACCGGACCTTTTAGCCGGAGTCGCTGTGGTGGAGGGCACGGTCGGACTCGCCCAATCGGATGAAACATTCTCTACAACCCCAACTCCGGTCGGTCCCATCGCGGTGATGATTATTCACGGCAAACAAGACATGAATCTGCCTTACAACGGCGGACAAGCCACGCAGGGCGCGGGGAAATTACTTACAAAATCCGCCGCGGACGCGGTGGCGTTTTGGACTCAAGCCGACGGTTGCACCGGAACGCCTCAACAAGAGACAAGCGGCAATGGAAACGTCATCAAGCAAGATTACACTAACTGTGCCGCGGGAACCGAAGTTTTATTTTATACAATCGTGAATGGCGCGCATGAATGGCCCACTTTGCAGGGACACACCAAGTTTTCAGCGACCGATGCCATTTGGGACTTCTTCAGCAAGCATGCTTTGCCATAGCGAGACAAATCGTCATTCTGAGCCGCTTCCCGGCGGAGACTCTTCGCTTCGCTCAGAGTGACATATCCCACTTTAGAACTTCGCCGCGATCTTCCCGACCGTTCCCATTCCGCGCAGAGTGGACGGCTTGCCGAGAGCCTTCTCCAGCACCGCGTTGGAGAAGGTTGATTCACTCTGCTTCTTCTTGCACAGCCAGTAGAGTTCGCGTCCGTGGATGTGGAAGTCGTCAATGGCCGTTTTCAGGGATAGCACTTTTTTCTGGGCCGCGGCATCCGGCGGTTCTTTGAGAAAAGCAACGTTGAACGCGGTGGCTGAGTCGAGCTGGGATTGCGGAAAAGGTTTATAGACGGCGACCGCTTTCAGGTCCGTGTTGGTGCGGAGGAAGGCGACAGAGTCAAAGCCGAGGGCTTCCTTCAATTTGGCCTCAATCTTCTTTTCGAGCGCGGCAGAGTCGCTCGACCTGGTCTCAAATAAAACATTCCCGCTGGCGATAAAAGTTTCGACGCTTGAGAATCCGAGCGATTCAAAAAGCGAACGCAGGCGATCCATCTTGACAACATGTCCGCCCACATTGATGGCGCGCAGGAAGGCGATGAATTGCGTCATCTAATGCTCGAGTTTCTTTTCGATGCGCCGATCAGGAACGAACCATATGGCCGCCACAAAAATATAAATTGCAAAGGCGATCCACGCATTGACGAAAGCCAGCGCGACGGCAACCACGTAAATTAAAATCGAGATCCGACCTTTGAAGTCACTGCCCAGCGCGGCGGCCAGCGTGGAATGCCAGCCATGCAAAGAAAGCAAAGCGCGCACGAGGATGAAATAGGCGATGGCGGCCATGAGCAACTCAATGCCATAGACCGCCACCGGCCACAGGGCAAAATTATTCTCGCCCATCCAGGCTGTGCCAAACGGAAACAATGACAGCCAAAAGAGCAGGTGAAGATTTGCCCACAGCACACGTCCATTGACGTGTTCGATGGCTTGAATCAGATGATGATGATTGTTCCAATAGATGCCGAGGTTGACGAAACTCAGCACGTAGGAGAGAAAAACCGGAATCAACGGACGCAAGGCCGCCGGGTCCGTGCTGGGAGGCGGCCTCAATTCCAGCACCATCACGGTGATGATGATGGCAATCACGCCATCGCTGAAGGCTTCCATTCGGTCTTTGCGCACGGCAGGATTTTACTAGAGTGTGTATGCAAAATCAATTTCATGTGTCATTCTGAGGAGCGAAGCGACGAAGAATCTCAAATTTTGAACGAAAAAAAACGAGATTCTTCGCTCCCTTTGGTCGCTCAGAATGACATGAGACGAATTTGCATACAGACCCTAG
>Ga0070741_10008923_pt1 | contig 19818 bp, 17 predicted proteins | sample Coa_R1_4_FD_66440 | JGI IMG/M metagenome (GOLD analysis project Ga0070741, IMG submission 66440) | Surface soil microbial communities from Centralia Pennsylvania, which are recovering from an underground coalmine fire - Coalmine... | ecosystem: Environmental > Terrestrial > Soil > Unclassified ...
TGAAGGGCTCAGCGCTCATGAATAAAGCCTCCGGCGATGCTGCCGGCCAGCGCGCCGATAATGATGAACCACCAGCCGGGAATGACGGCGGCGACGAGCAAGGCCGTGCAGCCGGCAATCGCCCAGGGGATCGCGCGCCGTGCGCCGCGCCACAACGGCACCAGCATGACCACGAAAAACGCGGGCATGATGACGTCGAGGCCAAAGCGTTTCGGGTCGGCGACCTTCGCTCCAAGCAGGTATCCGGGAAGGCAGGAGACGATCCAAATCAGCCAGAATGCGAGGCCGCCGCCAACCAGGATCGAGGCGTCGCGTCCGCCCTTCGCATGATAATGCATGGCGATGAGCCAGCCGGGATCGGTGATGACAAAGAGCGCTGGATAGCTTTGCCAAGCGGGCAACGGACCGAACCACGGCCGCAGCGCCGCCGTCATCAAAATGAAGCGCATGTTGACCGTCGCGGTGATGAGACCGAGCGAAATCACCCCGGCCAGCGTCGCAGCGTCGCGCCACATTTCCAGGGCGACGAATTGCGACGCGCCGGCATAAACCGACGCCGTCATCAGCATGGCTTGGAGCAGCGTCAGTCCCTTCTGCGCTGCCAAGGCCCCGAAGGCGGCACCGAAGATCGCCATGCCCGGCATCACCGGCGCGCAGAGCCGCGCGCCCTCGATAAGACCGGCAACGGACCAATAGGCCGCGCGGGCGTCCTTCTTCTCTACGGCGGTCATGCCAGACTCAGTTCAAGCCGCGAGCCGGTACCGGGACCGCAAGGTTGTTCCGTTGAAAAATATTGCGGCATGACCCTTCACGACAGGTGCGCCAATCGGTCTTCGGCATGATCTTCACCGTTAATATTGCACTGGAATTCAAGCGCTCGTTACTCGTGCTGGCGGAGCGCAGCAACAGCGTCGTGCAAGTGTGCACAGTCATTGCTGGCGCTCGGCGCCGGCTATTGGCTGGTCAGCCACATCGACCGCGCGCAACTCGGCAGCGCGGAAATCAGAGGAGGGCTAAGCGCTTTAGACAGAAAATATCTTGCCCTTTTCCGGCACGATGACCTTGGTCGCCGCCCCCTTCATCTCGGCGACGAACTTGTCCGCGCTCTGCTCGATGATCGGGAACGAGCCATAGTGGCAGGGAATGACGGCATCGAGTTTGAAAAAGCGCTTGACCGCGAAGGCCGCGGATTTGCCGCTCATGGTGAAGCGGTCGCCGATCGGCACCATCGCCACCTTGGGCTGATGCAGCTCACTGATCAGCGCCATGTCGCCGAACACGTCGGTATCGCCCATGTGATAGACCGTCGGTTCGCCCGCGGCTTTCACGATGACGCCGCAAGGATTGCCGAGATAGACCGACTGGCCGTTCTGGATGTCGCCGGAAGAATGGTCGGCGCGCACCAGCGTCACCGAGAAAGCGCCGAGATCCACGGTGCCGCCGGTATTCATCGGATTGAGCTTCTCGAGCCCTTTGCCCACAAGCCACATGCCGAGATCGTAATTTGCGGTCACCGTAGCGCCGGTGCTTTTGGCGATGTCGAGGGTGTCGCCGACATGGTCGCTGTGGCCGTGAGTGAGCAGGATATGGCCGACGCCCTTCATCGCCGCTGCGCGATCCGACACGAAAGCCGGATTGCCGGTGAAGAACGGGTCGATCAGCACGGCCTGGCCTTTGAAGTCGAGACGGAAAGCGGAATGCCCGTACCAGGTGATCTGCATGGAAATATCCTATCGGTGGGAAGCTGGGCGAAGGATACCCTTGGCTCCGGCGCGATCAACAGGCGATTGGTTCGCCGGCGGCGGCATGATAGGCAACCGCATGGCCGCCGCCGTCGTTCCCCTCATCGAAGCCGCGACGCTGTGGCCGCGCCGCGGCGTATTGATTGGCCTCGATCTCGGCAGCAAGACCATCGGGGTCGCATCCTCCGATCCTGATCGCAAGCTTGCTGCCGGCGTGGAGACCGTTTCGCGCAAATCCTTCAGCGACGATGCCAAGCGCCTGCTTTCGCTGGCCGCCGAGCGCAACGCCGTCGGCTTCGTTCTCGGGCTGCCGGTCAACATGGACGGCAGCGAAGGTCCGCGCGCGCAGTCGGCCCGCGCTTTCGCCCGCAATCTCGCCCGCCTGACCAATCTGCCGATCGCCTTGTGGGACGAACGGCTCTCCACCGCCGCGGTGGAGCGCGACCTGATCGCCGCGGACGCCAGCCGGCGCAAGCGCGCCGCGGTGATCGATCAGCACGCCGCCGCTTATATATTGCAGGGGGCGCTCGATCGGCTGTCGCGGCTTTAGGCAGGCCAAGCCCGTTCCAACAGCATCGCCGCTTCGCTGTCGCTGATATCGCTGGTGCCGAAGGTCGCCCCGCGCCGCCCGGCGAGCCGCGTGCGCGCGAAGATCGGCGCCACCGCCGGCGCGCTCTGCGCCAACGCCGCTGCCGCAGCAAGCAGCGCCAGCCGTTCGACGGCGGCACGCGCCTGCGCCTCGGCGTCATTCCCGGCCAGCGTTCGGGCGATGAGGTCGACCGCCGCCGCCGCACCTTGCAAATCCTCGGCCGATGCGAGCAGTTGCTTCACCAGGGTTTGCAGGCTTTCGCCGTTCCGGTCGATGGCGCGCAGCACGTCGAGGCACATGACGTTGCCGGAACCTTCCCAGATGGCGTTGACCGGCGCCTCGCGATAAAGCCGCGCGACAATGCCGTCCTCCACATAGCCGCTGCCGCCGAGGCACTCCATCGCTTCATAGGCGAAGGACGGCGCGGTCTTGCAGATCCAGTATTTCACCGCGGGCGTCAGCGCGCGGGCGAGCTGCGCCTCGGCTTCGTTGCTCGCCGACAGATCGAAGGCGCGGCACAGCCGCATCACCAGCGCCACCGCGCCTTCGCTTTCCAAGGCGAGATCGGCCAGTAACAGTCGCATCATCGGCTGCTCGGCAAGCCGCTTGCCGAACACCGTCCGATGCCGTGCGTTGTGCAGCGCCTGCACCAGCGCCGCGCGCATCAGCCCCGCCGAAGAAATGGCGCAATCGAGCCGCGTCAATTGCACCATGCGCAGAATGGTGCGCACGCCCCTGCCCTCCTCGCCCAGGCGTAAGGCGTAAGCCTCCTTGAACTCGACTTCCGCGGAGGCATTGGAGCGGTTGCCAAGCTTATTCTTCAAGCGCTGGAAATGCAGCGCGTTGACCCTGCCATCGGGACAAAAGCGTGGCATGAAGAAGCATGTGAGGCCGCCCGGCGCCTGCGCCAGCACCAGGAAAGCATCCGACATCGGCGCCGACATGAACCACTTGTGGCCGGTGATGGCGTAAGCGTCGCCGACGGGAAGCGCCTGGGTGGTATTCGCCCGCACATCGGTGCCACCCTGCTTCTCGGTCATGCCCATGCCGAGAGTCATGCTGAATTTCTCGCTCCAGGGCCGGAAGCTGGGATCGTAATGACGGGCCGCGATCTTGGGCATCAGTTGCCCCACGAGCGACGGCTCGGCGGCAAGAGCGCCCACCGCGGCCCGGGTCATGGTGACCGGGCACATATGCCCGTTCTCCACCTGGGCCACCATGTAATAGCGCGCCGCGCGCGCTACTTCGGCCGGCGCCGCAGCGATGGTCGCGTCGTCGTTCCAGGTCATGGCGTGCAAGCCCGCCGCCATGCTCTCCTTCATGAAATGATGATAGGCGGGATGAAATTCGGCGATGTCGCGCCGTGCACCGCGCGCGTCGAAGATGTGCAGCTTCGGTGGGTTTTCCTCGGCGAGCCGCGCCTGCTCGCGCATCTCGGCGGTGCCCCAATGCCGGCCGAAGGACGATAACGCGTCCGATTCGGCCGCCGCGCCATTGGCCGCTACCGCATCGGCCAGGGGGCGATCGCAGTCAAACAGGTCGATATCGCCGAGCGGCGGCGCCTGATTGAATACGTCGTGGGTGTCGAAGCGCGATGTGGCCATGCGATTCACCACGTTTTCCCGGAGGCTATCACGGATTTTCGCCGCCCCGTCCGGCGCCCCAGTCCACTTTTCCCCCGCGCGGGCCGGCTGCCTTGCCTTGGCCGTGCCCAACGCCTATAGACACGGCTTTAATGAACATTGCGCCGAAGTCCGCCTTCGTCCTCAACCAGCGCCATCTGCTGGGTATCGAAGGGCTTTCCCGCGAGGAAATTCTCGGCCTGCTCGAGCTTTCCGAAGAATTCGTCGATCTCAACCGGCAAATCGAGAAAAAGACCGCAGCGCTGCGCGGCCGCACCCTGGTCAACCTCTTCTTCGAAGCCTCCACACGCACCCAGGCCTCCTTCGAGCTCGCCGGCAAGCGTCTCGGCGCCGACGTCATGAACATGTCGGTCGCCTCTTCGTCCATGCGCAAAGGCGAGACGTTGATCGACACCGCGATCACGCTCAACGCCATGCGCCCCGACATCATCGTCGTGCGCCATCACGCCTCCGGCGCGGTCGAACTTCTGGCGCGCAAGGTCGATTGTTCGGTAATCAATGCCGGCGACGGCTCGCACGAACACCCGACGCAGGCGCTGCTCGACGCGCTGACCATCCGCCGCAACAAAGGCCGCATCGAAGGCCTCACCGTTGCCATCTGCGGCGATATCCTGCATTCGCGCGTGGCGCGCTCCAACATCATCCTGCTCAACGCACTCGGCGCGCGCGTGCGCGTGGTGGCGCCGTCGACGCTGCTGCCGGCGGGCATCGAGCGCTTCGGCGTCGAGGCCGTGCGCGACATGCGCGAAGGCCTCGCCGGCGCCGACATCGTGATGATGCTGCGGCTGCAGCGCGAGCGCATGAACGGCTCCTTCGTGCCGTCGGTCAGCGAGTATTTCCACTACTTCGGCCTAGACGAGAAGAAGCTAGGCTACGCCAAGCCCGACGTGTTGGTCATGCATCCGGGGCCAATGAACCGCGGCGTCGAGATCGACAGCCTGGTCGCCGACGGCGCGCAGTCGTTGATCCGCGAGCAGGTGGAAATGGGCGTCGCCGTGCGCATGGCGGTGCTGGAAGCGCTATCGAGGAATTTGCCGAATGCGTGACGACGGACGAGGCAAGCGCTGATGCTTTCCGACCGCCGCCCGATCCTGCTCGCCAACGCGCGGATCATGGACCCGTCGCGCGATTTCGATATCGCCGGCGACCTGCTGATCGCCGACGGCGTCATCCGCGACGCCAAGCGCGGCATCGGCGCCGCCGGCGTGCCGGAAGGAACCGAGGTGGTCGATTGCCGCGGGCGTATCGTGGCGCCGGGCCTGATCGACATGCGCGCCTTCATCGGCGAGCCCGGCGCAGGCCACCGCGAAACGCTTGCTTCCGCAAGCCAAGCCGCGGCTGCCGGCGGCGTCACCACCATCATCTGCCAGCCGGCCACCTCGCCGGTCATTGACGATCCGGCAATCGTCGATTTCGTGCTGCGCCGCGCCCGCGATACCGCCATCGTACATGTGCATCCGATGGCGGCGCTCACCAAGGGGCTGCAAGGACAAGAGATGACCGAGATCGGCCTGCTCAAGGCGGCCGGCGCGGTAGCCTTCACCGACGGCGACAAAAGCGTGGTCAATGCGCAGGTGATGCGCCGCGCGCTAACCTATGCCGCAGATTTCGACGCGCTGATCGTTCATCATACCGAAGATCCCGATCTGGTCGGCGAAGGGGTGATGAACGAAGGCGAATTCGCCGCGCGTCTCGGTCTTACGGGGGTCCCCACCGCGGCGGAAACGATCATGCTGGAACGCGATATGCGCCTGCTGGCGCTCACCGGCGGCCGTTACCACGCGGCGTCGTTGACCTGCGCGGAGGCGCTCGAGGTGTTGCGACGCGCCAAGGACGGCGGGTTATCCGTCACAGGCTCGGCGAGCATCAATCATCTGACGCTCAACGAACTCGATGTCGGGCCCTACCGTACCTTTCTGAAGCTCGCGCCGCCGCTGCGCACCGAAGAGGACCGCGCCGCCCTCGTCGCGGCGATTGGCGACGGCCTGATCGACGTCATCATGTCCGATCACAATCCGCAGGATGTCGAGGTCAAGCGCTTGCCCTTCGCCGAAGCCGAACCCGGCGCAATCGGCATCGAAACCATGCTGGCGGCGGGCTTGCGTTTGGTGCATCGCGCGGAATTGCCGCTGATGAAATTGCTGAAGGCGATGTCCACACGGCCTGCCGAATTGCTGGAATTGCCGGGCGGGAACCTGCGGCCCGGCTCGCCGGCCGATGTGATCGTGCTCGATCCCGACATGCCTTGGGTGCTCGATCCCGCCGAGCTGAAATCGAAATGCAAGAACACGCCTTTCGACGAAGCCAAGATGCAGGGGCGCGTGGTGCGCACCATCGTCGCCGGGCGCACGGTCTACGAATATGTCTGAGTAACCGCGGCATGCCGACCACGCCCTACCCGCATATGATCGCCGCTCTGGCATTCGGCTATCTGCTCGGGTCGATCCCATTTGGCCTGCTGCTCAGCAAATTGAGCGGCAGCCCCGATCCCCGTGCGATCGGATCGGGCAACATTGGCGCCACCAACGTGCTGCGCACCGGCAACAAGGCATTGGCGGCGGCGACCCTGCTCGGCGACATGCTCAAGGGCACGGTGGCGGTGTGGCTGGCGCAGCGTTTCGGGCTTGGCGCTGCGATCGCCGGCGGGCTGGCCGCCGGCCTCGGCGCCTTCCTCGGGCATCTCTTTCCCATTTGGGTTGGATTCAAGGGCGGCAAAGGCGTCGCCACTTATATCGGAGTGCTGTTCGCCCTCGCCTGGCCCGCGGCACTGGTCTTCTGCGCGATCTGGGCAGGCGTCGCCACGTTGAGCCGCTATTCGTCGCTGTCCGCCCTGGTCGCAAGCGCGATCACGCCGCTCTTTCTTTATTCCATGGGGAGTCCAGCGGAGGCTCTGCTGTGCCTGGTGCTGACCATCCTGATCTGGATCATGCATCGGCAGAATATTGCGCGGCTCCTCAACGGCACCGAAGCCAAGATCGGCACCTGAGCCCTTTACCTTATCCGCCGCCGCCGGGTTCGCGTGTCGCGCGCGATCTTGTAGGTTGTCGCAAGCGCCAACAGCGGAAAAGCGAGGGGCCGTGAGCGGCTCGGAAAGAAGCGAGAGCGTCAGGCTGAGCGACGAGCAGCGCCTGGACTGGCTGCGGCTTATTCGCAGCGAAAATGTCGGCCCGCGCACGTTTCGCGCGCTTGTGAATCATTGCGGCGGCGCCGGACCGGCTCTGGCTGCACTTCCCGATCTGGCCCGCCGCGGCGGCGCCTCAAAGCCAGCGCGTATCTGTCCGCGCGACGAAGCCGAGCGCGAAATGCGGGAAGCGGAGCGGCTTGGCGTCCGCCTCATTGCATTGGGCGAACCGGAATATCCGCCGCCGCTGCAAAATATCGACGACGCGCCGCCGCTCCTGGCGGTGCGCGGCAATATCAAGGCGCTGACGCTGCCATTCGTGGCGATTGTCGGCGCGCGCAATGCCTCGGCGGCGGGGGTGAAATTCGCCGCAAAGCTCGCACGCGATCTCGGCGTGGAAGGCTTCGGCATTGTCTCCGGGCTGGCGCGCGGAATCGATGCTGCCGCCCACCAGGCCGCGCTCGATACCGGCACCGTCGCGGTTCTCGCCGGCGGCCATGATTGCATCTATCCAGCGGAACATGGCGGCTTGCTCGAAGCGATCCTGCCGCAGGGTGCCGCCATTTCGGAAATGCCGATGGGCTGGGAGCCGCGCGCCCGCGACTTTCCCCGACGCAACCGTCTGATCTCCGGCTTGGCGCTGGCAGTCGTCGTAGTCGAGGCCGCCAAGCGCTCCGGCTCGCTGATTACCGCGCGCCTCGCACTCGAGCAGGGTCGCGAGGTCTTCGCGGTGCCAGGTTCCCCGCTCGATCCGCGCGCGGAAGGCGCCAACGGATTGCTGAAGCAAGGCGCGGGTGTCGTCACGGATGCGGCCGACATCATTCCGACATTACGGCCAATCATGGGCCAGATCGCACGGCCGGTGGAAGAACCGGAGGCGTTCGCCCCGGGCGCACCCGGCGGCGCGCCCGATGCCGACGAGCGCACGCGCATCGTCTCGCTGCTTGGTCCGGCGCCGGCCGCCATCGACGATATTATCCGGATTTCCGGCAGTTCGCCTGCGGCCGTGCGGATCGTCTTGCTGGAGCTTGAGCTGGCCGGGCGCCTCGAGCGCCACGGCGGCGGGCTGATCTCGCTATTGTAAGGAGGAAGAATGATTGCGCGTTGCGTCTTCATTATTCTGCTGCTTGCGTCTTCGCTTGCTCTCGCCCGAGCGCAGCCGCAGGATGCGGACTTTCGTAGCTTCCTCAACCGGCTTTGGACCGATGCCCAGGCGCAAGGTATCACCCGCGCCACTTTCGATCGCGCCTTTGCCGGCATCACGCCGAACCCGCGCGTCATGGCGGCGACGCGGCGGCAACCGGAATACGGCAAACCCGTCGGCGCGTATGTGAACTCTATCGCCTCCGCCGCCAACATCTCGACAGGGCTCCGCAAGGAGAAACAGTGGCACGACACTTTCGGCACGGTGGAAAAGCAATTCGGCGTCGACCGCTATCTCGTTCTCGCGATCTGGGGCATGGAAACGTCCTACGGCGCCGACAAGGACCATTGGGACGTGATCCGCTCGCTTGCGACGCTGGCCTACGAACAATATCGAGCGCCCTATTTCCGCAACGAGCTTTTGATCGCGCTCAAGATTCTCCAGGAAGGCCATATTGCGCGCGACAAGATGGTCGGCTCCTGGGCCGGCGCGATGGGCCAAACACAGTTCATGCCGTCGAATTTCATGGACTACGCTATCGATTTCGACGGCGACCGCCGCCGCGACATCTGGGCCGACGTGCCCGACGTGCTGGCGTCGACCGCCAACTACTTCCACAAGGAAGGCTGGAAGCCGGATCTGCCCTGGGGCTTCGAAGTCTTTCTGCCAAAGGATTTCGATTACCGGCTCAGCCGCGGCTCGTTTGCCGATTGGCAAAAGCGCGGCCTGCGGCGCGCCGACGGCGGCAAGTTTCCGCAAAGCGGCGACGCATTCCTGCTCTTTCCGACCGGCGCGGGCGGACCGGCTTTCCTGGTCACGGAAAATTTCAAGGTCATCAAGCTCTATAACGATCCGGATGTTTACGCGCTTGCAGTCGGGCATTTGGCCGACCGGATACGGGGCGGCAGCCCGATCCGCGCGGCCTGGCCGATCGACGAGAACGCGGTGCAACCCTCGCTCGCCTCACGCATCGCTTTGCAGAAAAAGCTCGCGGATCTCGGCTACAAGGTACACAACTTCATCGGCCATATGGATTTTGATCTCCGCGACAATATTCGTGACATGCAGGTGAAGTTCGGCATGCGGCCCGACGGCCATCCGAGTCCGCAATTCCTGCATCGGCTCAAAATTCCGACGCCGTGATTATCCCGTTCAGCGCGGCTCTGCCCGCGCCAAATTCTCCGCTTCGAGTCTCGCCATCTCCAGGATGTAGCCGAGCGTTTCCAGGCCATGGCTGCGGGCAAGACAAGCGAGATCGGCCGAGATTACGGCGACATGTCTGGCGACGTCGCCTCTCCTTTGCAGGGGCCGATTTGGCGTCGCTGCGGGTGCCTTCGCTGTCATGGACCTTCTAATCTGTGCCAGCGTGTCACTTGAATTCTTGGATGCGCCGGCAGGGTAACCGCAAGAATACGGCGCTGCAACGTAAAAGGGTGTTTATCCTTTGACAACAGCTTTAGGTTGCATTGCGGAGCGCCTCGGGCCGAACGCATTTGACAGGCAGGGAGGCTTTACCCATGTTCCCGGCGAGTCGTCAGACGCCTATGCGCCCGGCGAGGGCTTCGGATAGGCCCACTAAGTCATTGGATCTACATGAATATCGTCGTCGTGGAATCGCCGGCCAAGGCCAAGACCATCAATAAATATCTTGGCCCTGGCTACCAGGTGCTCGCCTCTTTCGGTCACATCCGTGACCTCCCCGCCAAGGACGGCTCGGTCGATCCTGAGGCCGGCTTTCGCATGATCTGGGAGGTCGACAGCAAGGCCGCCAAACGAATGGCCGATATCGCGCGTGCGGTTAAGGGCGCCGACAAGCTCATCCTCGCTACCGACCCCGACCGCGAAGGCGAGGCCATTTCCTGGCACGTGCTGGAGGTGCTGAAGGAAAAGCGCGCGCTCACCGATCAGAAGATTGAACGCGTGGTCTTCAACGCCATCACCAAGCAGGCGGTGACGGAGGCAATGCGTCAGCCGCGGCAAATCGACGAGGCGCTGGTCGACGCCTATCTCGCTCGCCGCGCACTCGATTATCTAGTCGGCTTCACGTTGTCGCCGGTACTCTGGCGCAAGCTGCCCGGAGCGCGCTCGGCCGGCCGCGTGCAGTCGGTGGCCCTGCGGCTCGTTTGCGACCGCGAGCTGGAGATCGAGCGCTTCGTCCCGCGCGAATATTGGTCGATTGCTGCGACGCTGGCGACGCCGCGGAACGAAACCTTCGAAGCCCGTCTGGTCGGCGCCGACGGCAAGAAGATCCAGCGCCTCGATATCGGCTCCGGCGCGGAAGCCGAAACCTTCAAGCGGGATCTGGAAGAAGCGCGTTTCACGGTCGCATCTATCGAGGCCAAGCCGACCCGCCGCAATCCGCCGCCACCTTTCACGACGTCGACTCTGCAACAGGAAGCCAGCCGCAAGCTCGGCTTCTCGCCGGCTCACACCATGCGGCTGGCGCAGCGGCTCTATGAGGGCATCGAAGTCGGCGGCGAAGCCGTCGGCCTCATCACCTATATGCGAACCGACGGCATCGACATGGCGGAGGAGGCCGTGACCGCGATCCGCGGCATGATCGGCCGCAATTATGGAGCGGCCTACGTGCCCGAGGCGCCGCGCCGCTATCACAACAAATCGAAGAACGCGCAGGAAGCGCACGAAGCCATCCGCCCGACCGACGCCAACCGCTCTCCGCGCGAGGTCGCCTCCTGGGTCGAGCAGGATCAGGCACGGCTTTATGAATTGATTTGGAACCGCGCCGTTGCCTGCCAGATGCAGTCGGCGGAAATCGAGCGCACCACGGTCGACGTCTCGGCGAAGGTGAACGGGCGCGAGATCGAGTTGCGCGCCACTGGCCAGGTGGTCAAGTTCGACGGCTTTCTCAAGCTATACCAGGAAGGCCATGACGAGGATTTGGAGGACGAGGAATCCCGCCGCCTGCCGGCGATGAGCGCCGGCGAGCCGTTGACAAGACAGGCCATTGCTGCCGATCAGCATTTCACCGAGCCGCCGCCGCGTTATTCCGAAGCGGCGCTGGTCAAGCGCATGGAAGAATTGGGTATCGGCCGGCCGTCAACTTACGCCGCCATCATCCAGGTCCTCAAGGACCGCGGCTACGTGCGGGTCGACAAGAAGCGGCTCGTCCCCGAAGACAAAGGCCGCGTGGTCGTCGCCTTCCTTGAGAGCTTTTTCGCGCGCTACGTCGAATATGATTTCACCGCCTCGCTGGAAGAACAGCTCGACCGCATCTCGAACAACGAGATCAACTGGAAGGAAGTGCTGGAAGATTTCTGGCGCGACTTCATCGGCGCCGTGACCGACATCAAGGATTTGCGCGTTACCCAGGTGCTCGACGCGCTGAATGATCTTTTGGCGCCGCATATCTTTCCGCCGCGCGCCGACGGCGGCGATCCCCGCCAATGCCCGAGTTGCGGCAGCGGGCGCTTGTCTCTCAAGCTCGGCAGGTTCGGTGCGTTCATCGGCTGCTCGAACTATCCGGAGTGCCGCTTCACCCGGCAGATGACCGCCGGCAGCGAGGGCATGGAAGGCGGCGCCAAGGTCCTGGGCAAGGATCCCAACACCGGTCTCGACGTCACGTTGCGGGCAGGCCGTTTCGGCCCCTATGTGCAGCTCGGCGAAGCGGTGGACGGCGAGAAACCGAAACGTGCCGGTTTGCCGAAAGGCACAGAGCCCTCTTCGGTCGATCTCGATTTCGCGCTCGGATTGTTGTCGCTGCCGCGCGCAGTCGGCCGTCATCCGGAGACCGGCGAGCCCATCCTCGCCGGCGTCGGCCGCTATGGCCCCTACGTGCAACACGAAAAGACTTACGCAAATCTCGAGCCCGGCGACGACGTGCTCAGCATCGGTCTCAATCGCGCGGTCACGCTGATCGCGGAGAAGAAGCTGAAGCCGTCGCGCGGCCGCCGATTTGGCGCCGAGCCCGGCCGCTCGCTCGGCGAGCATCCGGCCAAGGGCGGTGCTGTAGTGGTGAAGAATGGTCGTTACGGCCCCTACGTGAGTCACGCCGGCGTCAACGCCACGCTGCCTGCCGACAAGACCCCGGAAAGCATCACGCTCGACGAAGCGGTGGCGCTGATCGATGCGCGCGCCGAAGCGCGCGGCGGCTCGCGTGCGCGGCGCAAAGCGCCAGCACGCGAAAAGACCGGTACAACCACAGCGCCGCGCACCAGCAAGACGGTCAAGGCCGCGCCGAAAAAGACGGCCGCGGCATCGAAGAAAGCGGCGGCGAAAAAGTCTTTGGCCAAATCGTCAAACCAAGCCTAGCCCCGGCATCTGCCATCTTCTCGGAGGCGCGCTAACGCCGACCGCCGTGAAAGGTTCCCGTCGCCCGAGCCGGTCGTCACAATTCCCCGGCAAAGCCGCAGGAAATTCACAAAAGAGACTGGTTCGGCCTCCACAAGCGCTTCCGAGTTCGAGGGGAGAATTCTCCTTCATCTTAGGGAATTGCACGGAGCACGGCGTCGTCGCCGCCGTGTGGGCGGGGTTTTTTGCATGCGAAGAGCGCTACTGACTGCCGCAATTCACGTCGCCGTCTCGATCGCTTCTTTCTCATCCCCTCACGTCCCCGTTCTCGGCGCCGGCAGTGCATTGGCACGGATATCGCCGGATACCGGCAGCAAAGTCGTCTCGAAGACAGTCGAGACCTCCGCGCCGAGAGCGGCCGATGCCGCTGACCAGCCGCCAAGCCTTTCGACCCACCAACTGCACGACACCTTGATGAAACTCGCCGCGCCGGAAATGGCGCCGAGCAAAGCCGAGATGTGCGAAACGCTCGCCACGGCCGCACGCCAGCAGGCGCTTCCACTCGGTTTTTTCGTCCGTCTCATCCTGCAGGAAAGCGATTTCGACCCGAAAGCCGTAAGCCCCGTCGGCGCACAAGGCGTCGCGCAATTCATGCCGGAGACGGCACAGGAATGGGGGCTTGCTGATCCTTTCGACCCGCATGCCGCGTTACGCGCGGCGGCGCGCTTTCTACACGCGCTGCATGATCAGCTCGGCAATTGGGGCCTCGCGGCCGCCGCTTACAACGCCGGTCTCGGACGCATTCAGAAATGGCTCGACCAGAAAGCGACCCTTCCCGAGGAGACGCAGCATTACGTCCTCACCATCACCGGCGTCCCGGCTGAAAAATGGAAGGACGGCCTGCACAAAACCGATTTCACCATTCCGCCGCGCGCGCCCTGCCGGCAAAACGCGCCGCCGGCGGCCATGGAGCTGGCCAAGGCGGATATTCCGTTGCCACGCGTGCGTGCGCATGTGTTCGCCGCCAGCGACAAGGATTCGCCCGCTATCAGCAGGCACAAGACACGAACGGTCGCGGACGCGGCAAAGACCGGCGCCGCCGGCGGCAAGTCCCACGGCCATGCCCGGATCGCCGCGAACGCGCCCGCGCAATCCTCGCGCAAGAGCACCAAGGAAGCGCGGCGCGCGCCGCACAAGTCCAAGGGCGTGCGTGTCGCCGATGCCGGCAAATAGCCGCCGCAGCCGATAGCTAAACCCCGGCAATGCGCCTAAATAGGAGGAACGAATCTCGTTCCTCCGATAGCCGCGTGGTCAAAAGAACGCCCAAACAACGTCCGTCTTTTCCCTCCAAGGATGAGCTGCTCGCCTTTATCGGCGCGCAGCCCGGCAAGGTTGGCACACGGGAAATCGCTCGCGCCTTTCATCTGAAGAACTACGACCGTGGCACCTTGAAGCGCATGCTGCGCGAATTGGCGGATGAGGGCCGCCTCGAGCGGCGGCGCAAGAAGCTGCATCCGGCCGGCGCGCTGCCTGCCGCCGTGCTTGCGGACGTCATCGAGCGCGACCGCGATGGCGAATTGATCGCCACGCCCACCGAATGGGATGAGGAACTGCACGGCGCCGCTCCCAAAATCCGTATTCTCACCTCCCGCAAGCCGCGGCCCGGCGAAGCCGCCGGCGTCGGCGACCGCGTGCTGCTGCGCATGCAGGAAGTCGAAGAGGACGGCGGCGTCCGCCACAATGGCCGCGTCATCAAGATTATTGACCGGGCAAAGCTGCGCGTGCTCGGCATTTTCCGCGCCATGCCCGGGGGCGGCGGGCGGCTGCTGCCGGTCGACAAAAAGCAGCTTGGGCGCGAACTCGCCATTCCCGCCAATGCCACCGAAGGCGCGCAGGACGGCGATCTGGTCGCCGTCGAAATTGCCGGGAGCGGCCGGCTCGGGCTATCTGTCGGCCGGGTCAAGGAGCGACTTGGCTCGCCGAAAAGCGAACGCGCGGTCAGCCTGATCGCCATCCATGCGCATGGCCTGCCGCATGTTTTCCCGCGCGAGGTTTTGGCCGAAGCGGAGGCGGCGCGACCCGCCTCGCTTGCCGGCCGCGAAGATTGGCGCAAATTGCCGCTCGTCACGATCGATCCGCCCGACGCCAAGGACCACGACGACGCCGTCCATGCCGAGCGCGATCCCGATCCGGCGAACCGTGGCGGCTTTATCGTGACGGTGGCCATCGCCGATGTCGGCCATTATGTGCGTCCCGGCTCGGCGCTCGATCGCGAGGCGCTGACCCGCGGCAATTCCGTCTATTTTCCCGATCGCGTCGTGCCGATGCTGCCTGAACGTATCTCCAACGAGCTATGCTCGCTGATTCCCGGCGAGGACAGAGCCGCCCTCGCCGTGCGCATGGTGATCGGCGCCGATGGCCGCAAGCGCAGCCACAGCTTCCATCGCATCATGATGCGCTCGGCGGCAAAGCTGCACTATTTGCAGGCGCAGGCGGCCTTCGACGGCGAACCGGACGACATCACCGCCCCGCTGCTCGAACCGATCATCAAGCCACTCTATGCCGCGTATCGCGCGCGCAAGAACGAGCGCGACGAACGCGAACCGCTCGACCTCGATCTTCCGGAGCGGAAGATCATGCTGAACATGACGGGCACCGTCGATCATGTCTTCACCGCCGAGCGCCGCGATTCGCACCGGCTGATCGAAGAATTCATGATTCTCGCCAATGTCGCCGCCGCCGAGACATTGGAACGCGCCAAGGTGCCACTGATCTATCGGGTGCATGACGAACCCTCTCCGGAGAAGGTGCAGGCGCTGCACGAATTTCTCGCCACGCTCGATATTCCCTTTCCCAAGGTCGGGGCGCTGCGTCCGCATGTCTTCAACCGTATCCTGTCTCGCGTCAAAGGCAGCGACAACGAGGTGCTCGTAGGCGAGGTGGTGCTGCGCAGCCAGGCGCAGGCCGAATACGCGGCGGAGAATTACGGTCATTTTGGCTTGAACCTGCGCCGCTATGCGCATTTCACCTCACCGATCCGCCGCTACGCCGACCTTGTGGTTCATCGCGGCCTGATCCGTGCCATGAACTTCGGGGCAGACGGATTGCCGTCCTCGGTCGATGTATCCGAGCTGACGGAAACCGCGGCGGCGATTTCGGCCACCGAACGCCGTGCCATGAAAGCCGAACGCGAAACCTTCGACCGGCTGATCGCCAATTTCCTCGCCGACCGCGTCGGCGCCACCTTCGAGGGCCGCATCAGCGGCGTCACCCGTGCCGGCCTTTTCGTCAAACTGAACGACACCGGCGCCGACGGCTTCGTGCCGGCGCGTACCATCGGCGACGAGTATTTCCGCTATGAGGAGCGCGCCCATGCGCTTATCGGCAACCGAAGCGGGCTCGCATTTCGCCTCGGCGATCCGGTCAGCGTGCGCCTGGTGGAAGCGGCGCCGGTTGCCGGCGCGTTACGCTTCGAGGTCCTCTCCGAAGGCCGCAAGCTTGCCGGCCGCCGGCCCTCGCTTGCCAAGTCATACGAACGCCTGCCGCGCCGGCAGCGCGGCCGGAAATCGCGCCGCCGCTGAGCTTCCGTGCGCCCGCCGGACCCAAGGCCGCGATTCCTTGACTTTTACGGCTTAATCGCTAGTTTGCGCGCCAATATCGGGCCTGGCCCGCGGCAAAATCTCGAGGAATTTCATGGCTAAGGCCGTAACCCTGAAAGTGAAGCTCGTGTCCAGCGCCGACACCGGCTACTACTATGTGACCAAGAAGAATTCGCGCACCATGACCGACAAGCTGGTGAAGAAGAAATACGATCCCGTCGCCAAGAAGCATGTCGAGTTCCGCGAGGGCAAGATTAAGTAAGCGGCCCCGGCAGAGGGCCGCGTCCCCCTGACCCACCTTCCGATGCCCGGGCCCGCCCCCGGGCATTTTTGTTTGCCCAACGCCGCGCGCAAAACTACCTTGCGGCCCACAAGAAACGTCGCCGGGGGAAACGCTGCATGTCCAATCCGAAAATCCTGATCTTTGCGCCGCGCGAGGAGCCGGCCTCAGTCATCGAACAGCTCGAAGCGGCCGGCTGCGAGATCGCCATCGGCAACCCCGATTGGCAATTGCCGCGCGGTCATTACGAGGATGCCTTTGCCAGCGCGGCGCGCAATGTTGTGGCGCTGATGGGCACGTCGATCCGCCACACGCCGGTAAGCCGCCGCATCATGGAAGGCTCGCAGCGGCTGCGCATCGTCGCCAAATACACAGTCGGCGTGGACGACGTGGACATCGACGCCGCTACCGAGCTCGGCATCCTCGTCTGTCATTCCCCGACCGAGAATAACTGCTTCTCCGTTGCCGAGACCGCCGTGGCGATGATCCTTACGGTGCTGAAGAAAGTGCGCGAGCGTGACGCCGACGTGCGCGCCGGCAAATGGCGCGGGCCGCATCACGGCGCCTTCTACGTCGGCAGCCGCATGTCGGACGGCTATCCCGGCCTTACCCTCGGCATCGTCGGCCTTGGCCGCATCGGCACGCGGGTGGCGCAGCTCATGGCGCCCTGGCGCATTCGCGTTCTCGCCTATGATCCGCATATCTCGCCGGCGCAGTTTCTGCTCGCCAATGCCAAGCCGGTCGATTACGACACGCTGCTGCGCGAGTCCGACATCATTTCCTATCACGTGGTGCTCACCAAGGAGACGCGCTTCATGTGCGGCGAGCGCGAGCTGGCGCTGATGAAACCCAATGCGCTGGTGGTCAACACCGCGCGCGGCAAGGTGGTCGACGAAACGGCGCTGGCCCGCGCCATCGCCGCCGGGAAGATCTATGGCGCCGCCATCGATGCCTTCGAGGAGGAGCCGTTGCCGATGGATTCGCCGCTCCGCGCCCTTGGCGACAAGGTGCTGTTTTCGTCGCACTCCGCCGGCTTCAGCAACGACGGCCAATTGCGCCCGGGCATTACCTGGGCCACGCGATCGGTGCTCACCGCGCTGGCCGGCAACATTCCCGACAATGTCTATAACCGCGAAGTGATTCCGCGTTGGAAAGAGCGGTTTGGCGGCGTACGTGTCGCCGGCTGATCTTCCGTAACCGCGCGGCGCACCTATACTCGCCGCCTTAATCCACTCGAGCGTGAGGACCGCAATGAGTTACCGAGGAATGGTTGCCGAAGTCGTCGAGATCAAGGGGCACAACGGCGATACGATCGAGGCCTATTACGCTCGTCCCTTGGGCAGCGGTCCGTACGGCGGCGTCGTGCTTATCCATCATGCGCCGGGCTGGGACGAATGGATCATGGAAGCCACGCGCAAGCTCGCGCATCACGGCTTCGCCGCCATCGCGCCGCATCTCTATCATCGCGAAGGCGGCGGCGGCAGTCCGGACGATGCCGCCGCCAAGGCGCGCGGCGACGGCGGCGTTCACGATGCGCAAGTGATGGGCGACATCGCCGGCTCGATGGCTTACCTGCGCGCGCAACCCCATGCCAACGGCAAGGTCGGCGTCATCGGCTTCTGCTCCGGCGGCCGCCATGCCTATCTGGCCGGCTGCTCATTGCCCGGGTTCGATGCGGTGGTGGATTGCTGGGGCGGCAACAAGCTTGGCGAGGAAAAGCCAGGCCGCGGCGAGAAGCGGCCGGTGGCCCCGATAACATTGACGGGAAATCTCACCGCTCCGGTTCTCGGCATCTACGGCAACGACGACAAGAACCCCTCCCCGGCTGACGTCAATGTCACCGAGGAAACCCTCAAGCGGCTCGGCAAAAAATACGAATTCCACCGCTATGACGGCGCCGGCCACGGCTTCTTCAACGCCGCACGGCCGGCGTACCGGCCCGAGCAGGCCATCGATGGCTGGAACAAGGTCTATGCCTTCTTCGAGAAGTATCTCACCAAGTGACGCTGCCGCAGGAGCTCTAGCATGTGCACTTACATCACCGAAAAGGCCAAGCTGTCCGGAAGCGCCAAGGGCGCGCGCGGCTGGATGAAGATCGATACCGCCAATGTCTATTTCGATCACCCCTATCATGCGCCCTTCGACCACACGCTCAATATCGACTTTGTCAGTGAAGCCGACGGCGGCACCGAACGGGTGGCCGTGGAATTGAGCGCGGAATCCGCGCGCGAGCTGATTGCAAAAATCGCGGCGGCGCTCGCCAGCGGAGACGCCGCGCACGCCGCCTGATCTTGCGGGTTTGGCGCGTGGCGTGATCCCCCGCCGTCCTCCCGTGGCGACCCTCGAGTGGCTCGTCTGACCCGCGGGATCCGCCGGTACGGTTAACGGGGCCTTAAGAAGCTATGCAGTTTATGATTAGCTGCAGCGCACAAAAATTCGTTGTGCGGCACACAAAATTCCCTAAATTACAGCAAGTTACGAACGCACGGAGCGATTTCGTCGAGATTCGATTAGAAATCGTGACCGCTCAGTCAGAAGAGGGACCTAGATGCTCATTCACGTCATTCGTTTTCTGCGGTCCTGGGGCATCTGTAGCCGGACTCTTCGCCAGCTTGGCGAATTGAGCGAGGCCGACCTGCAGGAAATCGGCATCAGCCGCTCGGATATCCCGCGCATCGCCTGGGAGCGCTCCGAGGCCTAAGGCGCCGGATCACGACGACAAAACGCCCGCCGCAAGCGGGCGTTTCGTTTTGGCCCGGCCGTCGGCTTCATTGCGATTCGGCCCCCGAATGACCTACCTATGGGACGATGAGCGCCCCTTCGCCGCCTATTCATATCGTCGGCGGCGGCCTCGCCGGAAGCGAGGCTGCCTGGCAAATCGCCGAATGCGGCGTGCCGGTCATCCTGCACGAAATGCGCCCGGCGCGGCAGACCGAGGCGCACAAGACCGACCGGCTTGCGGAGCTGGTCTGTTCCAATTCGTTCCGCTCCGACGACGCCGAGCAATCCGCCATCGGCCTGCTGCACGAAGAAATGCGCCGGCTCGGATCGCTGGTGATGCGTGCCGCCGACGCGCACCAGGTTCCCGCCGGCGGCGCGCTGGCGGTGGATCGCGACGGCTTCGCCGCGTCCGTCACCGCCGCGCTGGAAGCGCATCCGCGCGTTCGTCTCTGCCGTGAGGAAGTCGTCGGGCTCCCCCCCGAGGATTGGGACAATGTGATCGTCGCCACCGGCCCCCTCACCGCGCCGGCGCTGGCCGACGCCATCCGCGCCCTGACCGGCGAAGATTCGCTCGCTTTCTTCGACGCCATCGCGCCGATCGTGCATCGCGATTCAATCGATCTTTCGGTGGCTTGGTTTCAGTCACGCTACGACAAGGGGGGCCCTGGCGGCTCCGGTGCCGATTACATCAATTGCCCGCTGACGCGCGAGCAATACCAAAACTTCGTCGC
>Ga0070741_10008924_pt1 | contig 19815 bp, 18 predicted proteins | sample Coa_R1_4_FD_66440 | JGI IMG/M metagenome (GOLD analysis project Ga0070741, IMG submission 66440) | Surface soil microbial communities from Centralia Pennsylvania, which are recovering from an underground coalmine fire - Coalmine... | ecosystem: Environmental > Terrestrial > Soil > Unclassified ...
AGGTGCACCTCGAGCTCGTCCGCGAGCGCCTCGAGCTGGAGCAGCTGCGCGGTCTCGGAGTGGCCGGCGATGAGCGACACCGTCGAGCGCAGCAGCGCCAGGTCGATCTCGACCTGCTCGACGATGCCGGGCCTGCGCACCTTCACGACGACCTCGCGACCGCTCGCGAGCAGCGCGCGGTGCGTCTGCGCGATCGACGCCGTCGCCAGCGGCGTCGGGTCGATGCGTGCGAAGACGTCGTCGCCCAGGTCGGCGCGGATGACCGCGTCGATGTCGGCGAACGGGACCGGCGGCACCTGGTCGACGAGGTGCGACAGCTCGTCGATGTAGACGTCGGGCAGGAGATCGGGCCGCGAGGAGAGCAGCTGCCCGAGCTTGATGAACGTCGTGCCGAGCTCCTCGAGGCCGGCGCGGAATGCGCGCGCGCCCTCGCGCGTCGCCTCCCGGTGGCCGCGAACGCCGATCTCGGCGAGCACGCGCCGGATCCCCGTGCGCCGGGCGACCCGCGTGACGTCGACCGCGCGGCGTGCCCGCTCGAAGTGTGCGCCCACGTCTCGCGTCATGACCTCGTTGGCCGCGCCGGAAACGCCGAAGCGCCCGGCAGGCGGCGGTGACGCAGTTGCAACACCTGGTCGAGTCGACTGCGATCCCGTCGCGGGGTTCTGCCGCCAGCGAGCCGCGCGGCGGCGGCGACGAGATCGGCCCTCAGACCGTCCCGCCGCCTACCAGAAGCCGCCGTCGCTCAGGCCGCCCGGATGGAACAGGCTGCCCAGATGGAACGCGCAGACCGAGAGGATTCCCAGCAGATACAGCACGCGTGCCTTCTTCACGTTTGTCACCTCCTCTCGTTAGAACCGGAGATCCTGGAGTGCCTCAGCCGCGGTGCGGTAGAGGTGCGCTGCAAGCCGTTCGTCGCCGCGCCGCGCGGCGAGGTCACCGCGCGCGACCCACGCCGAGGCGCGGTGGCTCGCGGAGCCGAGCTGGTCGAAGCACGTCTCGGCGGCGGCGAATGCCTCCTCCGCCTCGTCGAGGCGATCCTGCTCGAGCAGCGCGCGGCCGAGCACGAGCTGGGCGCTGCCGAACTCGTCGACGTAGTCCTCGTAGCCGGCGGCCTCGAGCAGCCGCAGCGCCTGCCGCGCCTGCTCCTCGGCCTGCTCGACGTTGCCGGTGCGGAGATGGATCTGCGCGAGCGACGACACCGCGCGCCCCGCGTCGGCGTCGCGGCCCGTCTCGAGCGCGATTCCGAAGGCCTCCTTCAGGAGGCCGATCGCCTCGTCGGGCTTGCCGAGCAGGAAGTTCAGGGCGCCGAGGTTGTTCGTCAGCTGGCCGACGTGGATGCGGTCGGAGAGCTCCTCGTACGCGGCGCGGGCGCGCTCGGCGTAGTTGCGCGCGAGCACCCAGTGGCCCTCGCGGTCGGCGACGAGCGACGCCTGGAAGTACGCGGCGCCGATCGTGCGCGGGTCGTTCGCGTCCTCGGCGAGCTGGAGCGCGCGCTCGATGTCCTCGCGCGCGGCCTCGTAGTCGCGCTGGCGCCGCCAGCAGCGGGAGCGCCACGAGAGGATGTTCGAGCGGAGCTGGTCGGAGGGCATCCCGGAGCGCTCGGCGAGCGCGAGCGCCTCGTTCAGGAGGCCGAGCGCCGTCTGGACGCTCGAAAGCTGGTAGCGGCAGACGCCGAGCGCGTAGAGGACCTCCGAGCGCTCGAGGTCGGAGAAGCTGCCGGTCTCGACGATGCCGCGCGCCTCGTTCAGGAGCTCGAGTGCCTGGCGCAGCGCGCCGAGGCGCATCTGCGTGCGGCCGGCGCCGACGAGGGCGCGGACTGCGAGCTCGGGCACGCCGGTCGCGCGCGCCGCCGGGACGAGCGACTCGAACTCGGCCGCCGCCTCCTCGTTGCGAAGCGCCTCGATCAGCGTCTCGGCGCGGGCGAGCGCGCCTTCGAGCCTGCCGCGCTCGTCGGTGGCGACGCCGTTCGCGAGGAAGCCGGGGTCGACCCCGAGCCGCGCGGCGAGCCATTCGACGGTCTCGCGCGTGGGGCGGGTCTTGCCGCGCTCGATCTGGGAGACGTACTCCTTCGAGAAGCGCTCGCCCGCCAGCTCGCTCTGCGTCAGGCCCGCGGCGACGCGGAGCTGACGGAGCCGCTCGCCGAGGCGAAGGCCTCCGGCGGCTGCGGCCGAGCGGGTCTGGGAGGTGAGGGCGGCGTCTCTCATCTGCGGCGTGAAGTGAACCTCACGCTTCACCAAACTGCAAGGTGTCTTTTAGGGCATCCCCCGAAAAGGGCATGTTCAAGCCGAATCATAGTGAACCACCGATCGGGGAAATCACTTGACTGGGGTACTTGACTCGCTCGGACATGGCGCCTATAGTCAGGTCACCTTGCAACCAGGCCGGACGCCAGGCTCAGGTTTGCAGGGGGCGCACCGGATCATCCGGTGACGGGCAGGAGGCGCGGTTGGGCCGCAGAACCGAGCTTCCCAAGCCCGCACAGGATGGGCGCGCCCTTTGAGAAAGGCCCCCGAGCCGCAGCGGGGGCCTTTTTCTTTCTCCCTCGGCGCCGCCTACGCGGTGAGCCACTCGAGGCGGGCCCGGCGCACCGCCGTCACCTCTGCTTCGTCGAGGAGGCCGATCCGCCGCCCGACCGTGCCGAGGACGCCGCCCGCGATGAACGTCCACGCTTCCGCGTCGGCGTCGCGGGCGGCGGCGAGGACTCCCTCCTCCTGGCCGCGGCGGATGAGGCCCGCGACGAAGTCGTGCACCTCGCGCATGTGCCGGCGCAGGTGCTTGCGCAGCTCCGGATCCTCGGCCGCCTCGCCGAGCGCCTGCACCCAGAGCTCGGCCATCTGGAACTTGCAGTCGTGCACGGAGACGTGGGAGCGGCCGATCGCCTCGAAGGCCTCGCGGACGTCGGCGGACTCCGCGAGCGCGGACTCCCACTGGGCGCGCATGCGGCCCCAGACGTGGTCGAGGGCGGCGAGGTACAGGTCGCGCTTCGAGGCGAAGTGCCGGTAGAGGATCGGCTCGGAGACGCCGGCTGCGCGGGCGATCTCCGCCGTCGTCGTGCCGCGGTAGCTCCCGTCCGAGAAGACGCGGATCGCGGTCTCGATCAGCGCCTGGCGCCGCTCGGCGGCCGGGAGCCGGGTCGAGGCGACGCTCATGCGGCCTCGAACGCCGGCGCGTCGTGGTGCTGGTGGCGAGCGTTGCGAAGCGTCGAGTAGGCGAGCACGGCGCCGAGCACGGCGATCGCGGCGCCGACGTCGAGCGCGTGGTGGAAGCCGCGCATGAAGGCGGCGGGGTCCGGGTGGCCGCCCGCTCCCGCCGCCGAGGCGGTGCCGGAGGCGGAGGCGGCCACGATCGCGCCCATCACGGCGATCCCGAGCGAGCCGCCGACCTGGCGCATGCTGTTCAGCACCGCCGAGCCGACCCCCGCCTTGTCCGGGCGGACGGAGCTCATCGCCGCCGCCGTCGTCGGCGCCATCGCGATCGCCATGCCGAAGCCGCCGAGCAGCATCCCGGGCAGGAGCCCCCAGAAGCTCTCGTGCGCGCTCATCCGCGAGAAAAGGAAGAGCGAGCCCGCGAGCACGATCATCCCGCTCGCCACGAGCGGGCGGGGGCCGATGCGGTCGGTCAGCCGGCCTGCCTGCGGCGCGATCAGGATGATCAGGATCGTCCAGGGCAGGAACGAGGCGCCCGCCTGGATCGGCGAGTAGTCGAGCACCTGCTGCAGGAAGAGCGAGACGTAGAAGAAGACGCCGAACATCCCGAGCCCGACGAGCAGCATCACGCCGTTCGCGCCGGCGAAGCCGACGTTGCGGAAGAGGCTCAGGTCGAGCATCGGCAGCCGCTGGTGGCGTTCGAGCAGGATGAAGCCCGCGAGCGCCACCGCCGCCACGGCGAACGCGACGAGGATTCGCCCCGACGTCCAGCCGTACGTGTTCGCCTCGATCAGCGCGTAGCTCAGCGCGAAGAGCCCGAGGCTCGAGCTGAGGAGGCCGGGAACGTCCGGCTTCTGCTCGTGGGAGGTGTCCCGCGACTCGTCGATAAGCATGAGCGCCGCGACGACGGCGATCGCGCCGACCGGGACGTTGATGAAGAAGATCCAGTTCCAGTTGATGTGCTCGGTGATGATCCCGCCGACGAGCGGGCCGATCGCGAGCGCGAGCGCCGAGACGCCCGCCCAGATGCCGATCGCGGTGCCGCGCTGCCGCGGCGGGAAGGTGACCGTGATGATCGAGAGCGTCGACGGGTTCATGAGCGCGGCGCCGACGCCCTGCACGACGCGCGCGGCAATCAGCAGGTCGGCGCCGTTCGCAAGCCCGCAGGCGAGGGAGGACAGCGTGAAGATCGCGAGGCCGACGACGAAGATCAGACGGCGTCCGAGCAGGTCGGCGAGCTTGCCGCCGGTGAGCATCAGGGCACCGAAGGTGAGCGCGTAGCCTGTGACGACCCACTCGAGCTCCGAGATCTTCAGATGGAGCGAGCGCTGGATCGACGGCAGCGCGACGTTCACGATCGTGTTGTCGAGCATGATCATGAAGAGGCCGAACGAGACCGCGGCGAGCGTCCACCACTTCCGGTTCTCCTCGGCGAAGATACGAGCCTTCATTCCATCTCCTGGTTAGCGTCCACTAAGTTAGTAGGCACTAGGTTACCACGATGACCGATGTCGTCTGGCGCCCCTCGGAGGAGCTGCGCGAGCGGGCGAACGTCACGCGCCTGCAGCGGGCCCTCGGAGCCTCGAGCTACGCCGAGCTCCACCGCGTCTCGGTCGAGGAGCCGGAGCGGTTCTGGCCGGCCGTCGTCGACGACCTCGGAATCGCGTTCTCGACGCCCTGGGACCGCGTCGTCGACCTCTCGCGCGGCCCGGAGGCGGCCCGCTGGTTCGTCGGCGCGACGCTGAACCTCGCGCGCGTCTGCGTCCACCGCCACGCCTCGCCGGAGGAGGCCCTCGTCGGGCTCTACGAGGACGGCACGCGCGAGTCGCTCACGTGGGCGGAGGCGTCACTCGAGGTGACCCGGCTCGCGGAGGCGCTCGTCGCGCTCGGCGTCCGCGAGGGCGACCGCGTCGCGATCTACATGCCGATGTGCCCGGCAGTCGCGGTCGCCTCCCACGCGTGCGCCCACGTCGGCGCCGTGCAGGTGCCGATCTTCAGCGGCTTCGCCGCGCCCGCGATCGCCTCGCGGCTCGAGGACTCCGGCGCGAAGGTCGTGATCTGCGCGGACTGGTCGCTCCGGCGGGGCAAGCGCATCGAGATGCGGGAGACGCTGCTCGAGGCGGGCACGTTCGCGGTCGAGCACGTGCTCGAGTGGAGCCGGGAGACGCGCACCTGGCCGGAGTTCGTCACGCGCCAGCCCGGAAGCCTGCCGCCGGTCGAGGTCTCGAGCGAGGCGCCGTACCTCCTCGCGTACACCTCCGGGACGACCGGCCGGCCGAAGGGCGCCCTGCACGTGCAGGGCGGATTCCTCGTCTCGGTCGCGCGCGAGGTCGCCTACCAGACGGACGTCAGGCGCGGCGACCGCATCCACTTCGCGACCGACATGGGCTGGATCATGGGACCGTGGACGGTCGTCGGCGGCGGCGCGGTCGGCGCGACGATCGTGTTCGCCGAGGGCGCGCCGGATTCTCCCGAGGATCGGCTGTGGCGGCTCGTCGAGTCCGAGCAGGTCTCGATGCTCGGCCTCTCGCCGACGCTCGTGCGCGCCCTGCTGCCCCACGGCGAGCCGCGGGCGAACCTGACCTCGCTGCGGGCCTTCTGCACGACCGGCGAGCCGTGGAATCCGGATCCGTACATGTGGCTCTTCGAGCGCGTCGGCCACTCGCGGGTGCCGATCGTGAACGTGAGCGGCGGCACCGAGGTCGGCGCGTGCTTCCTCACGACGGTGATCACGGAGCCGATCAAGCCCGTCGCGCTCGGCTTCCGCGCGCTCGGCATGGAGATGGGCGTCGTGACGCCGGCGGGCACGCCTGTTCGCACCGGCGAGGTGGGCGAGCTCGTCTGCTACCGGCCGTGGCCCGGGATGACGCGCGGCATCTGGGGCGACGAGGACGGCTCGCGCTTCCACGACACGTACTGGCGCCGGTTCGAGGGCATGTGGACGCACGGCGACTGGGCCTCGATCGACGAGGACGGCTACTGGTACCTGCACGGCCGCAGCGACGACACGCTGAACATCGCCGGCAAGCGGATCGGCCCGGCCGAGCTCGAGTCGGCGGCGATCGCGAGCGGCATCGTCGCCGAGGCGGCCGCGATCGGCGTCCCGCACGCCGTCAAGGGCGAGGTTGCGTGGATCTTCTGCGTTCCCAAGCCGGGCGAGAAAGAGAAGGACTCCCGCGTCGCGGACGCGGTGTCCGAGGCGCTCGGCAAGGCGTTCAAGCCCGAGCGGATCGTGTGGGTGAGCGCGCTGCCGAAGACGCGCTCGGCGAAGATCGTGCGCCGCGCGGTGCGTGCGCGGGTGCTCGGCAAGGATCCGGGCGACCTGTCCTCGCTCGAGAATCCGGAGTCGTTGACGGAGATCTCCCGTGCCATCGCGTAAGGCGCTCGTCACCGGCGGCGGCCGCGGCATCGGCGAGACCATCGCGCGTGCGCTCGCGGCCGACGGCTGGAGCGTCTCCGTCACCGGGCGCACGAGGACCCAGGTCGAGCAGGTGGCCGAGTCGATCGGGGGTCAGGCGCTCGTCGGCGACGTCTCGAAGGCGGCGGACGTGCGCCGCTGGGTCGGCGAGGCCGGCGACATCGACCTGCTCGTGTGCAACGCCGGCGTGAGCGGACCGCCCGAGCCCCTGCCGCGGCCCGACGAGTGGTGGCGGACGTTCGAGGTCAACGTCCTCGGCGTCTTCCTCTGCTGTCACGCGTTCGCGCCCGCGATGCAGCGCCGCCGCAGCGGGCGCATCGTCAACGTGGCGAGCGGGTCGGCATACCTGCCCGCACGGGAGCGGCAGCCGACCGCGTACGGCGCGAGCAAGGCCGCCCTGCACCGCTTCTCCGAGCTGCTCGCCCAGAACCTCGCGCCGGACAACGTGTTCGTCTTCTCGATCAGCCCCGGCCTCGTGCAGACCGAGATGACCGCCGGCTTTCCCGAGGATATGCCGTGGACGCCGCCCGAGCGCGCGCCGGCGCTCGTGCTGGCGCTCGCGTCGGGCGAGTTCGACACGCTCGCGGGCCGCTACCTGCACGCCGAGCACGACCCGCCCGACCGCCTGCGCGAGCGGGCCGCGGAGATCCTCGAGCGCGACCTGAACGCCGTCCGGCTCAGACGCGACTGACCGGCACAATGTCCTCGATGCGCATCGCCCTCGCCCAGATCAACCCGGTCGTCGGCGACCTCGCGGGAAACCGCGACCTGATCGTCTCGCGCCTCGAGGAGGCGCGCGACCGCGGGGCCGACCTCGTGCTCTTCCCCGAGCTCTCGGTCACCGGGTATCCGCCCGAGGACCTGCTCCTGCGCCCCGGCTTCGTGCGCGCGGCCGAGCGGTCGCTCGAGGAGATCGCGCGGTCGGCACGGGGAGTCGTCGCCGTCGTCGGCACGCCGCACTTCGATCGCGACCTCTACAACGGCGCGGCCGTGTGCGCCGGCGGCGAGGTGAAGGCGATCGTGCGCAAGCGATTCCTGCCGAACTACGGCGTCTTCGACGAGTTCCGCTACTTCGCTCCGGGCGAGGGGCTCTACCTGTTCGAGCACGGAGAGACGCTGATCGGCGTGACGATCTGCGAGGACATGTGGCAGCCCGGACCGCCCGCGACCGATCTCGCGCTCGCGGGCGCGCAGCTCCTCGTCAACATCTCCGCGTCGCCGTTCCACCTGCTGCGCGACCGCGAGCGCGAGGAGATGTTCCGGACGCGCGCGCGCGACACCGCGTCGTTCGTCGCGTTCTGCAACACGGTGGGCGGGCAGGACGAGCTCATCTTCGACGGGCACTCGCTCGTGATCGACGACGAGGGGACGGTGCTCGCACGCGGGCCCGGCTTCGAAGAGGCGCTCCTCGTGATCGACGTCGACCCGTCGTCGGTCGTCGCGCGCCGGCTCACCGACACGCGCCGCCGCGCGCTCGCGCAGGACCGCGGCGACCTCGGTCGCGTCGAGACGGTGCACGTCGGCTCGCCGCGCACGCACAGCGACGTCGAGCCGGGGACGGTGACGGCGATGTGCGACGACCTCGAGCAGATGCGCCGGGCGCTCGAGCTCGGCCTCGCCGACTACGTGCGCAAGAACGGCTTCCACGAGGTCCTCGTCGGCGTCTCGGGCGGCATCGACTCCGCGCTCGTCGCCGCGCTCGCGGTCGAGACGCTCGGCGCGGAGCGCGTGCACTCCGTGTCGATGCCGTCGCGCTACTCGTCGGAGGGGACGCGCGGGGACGCGCAGCGGCTGGCGGAGAACCTCGGCTGCGACTTCCGCGAGATCGCGATCGAGCCGATGATCGAGGCGTACCTCGCGGCGCTCGAGCAGTCGTTCACGGGCCGCGATCCCGATCTCACGGAAGAGAACCTGCAGGCGCGCATCCGCGGCACGCTGCTGATGGCGCTCTCGAACAAGTTCGGCTGGCTGCTCGTCGCGACCGGCAACAAGTCGGAGATGTCGGTCGGCTACGCCACGCTCTACGGCGACATGGCCGGCGGCTTCGCGCTCCTGAAGGACGTCTTCAAGACCGACGTCTTCCGGTTGTCGCGGCACCTGAACGAACGCGCCGGCCGCGAGCTCATCCCGCAGACGATCATCGATCGCGCGCCGAGCGCGGAGCTCCGCGCCGACCAGCTCGACGAGGACTCGCTGCCGCCGTATCCGCAGCTCGACCGGGTGCTGGAGGCCTACGTCGAGGACGACCGCACGCTCGAGGAGCTCTCGAACGACGGTTTCGATCCCGACGTCGTCAAGCGCGCCGTCGCGCTCGTCGACCGAGCCGAGTACAAGCGGCGCCAGGCGCCTCCCGGCGTGCGGCTGCGGCAGAAGGCGTTCGGACGCGACCGGCGGACGCCGATCACGAACCGCTGGCGTTCCTAGCCGCGTCTTCGCGCGCCATGGTGTGCGTGTGTCCACACGCACCGTGGGCGTGGGTACACATGTGCGATCGGCCCTAGACGCCTGCGTCGATCGGGACGGTCGGCGCCCCGTCCCGCAACAGGTCGCGCACGAGGTGCGCAAGCCGTCGCGGTCCCGTCACCAACGCGTCGAGCTCGTCGGGCTCGAACCAGCGGGCCCCGGCCGCGCCCTCTGCCACGAGCAGGTCGTGCGCGAGCTCCGGCGCCGGCTCGAACGCCGGTGTCCGGACGAGGTAGTGCCGCTCGCGCTGCGCGCACCAGCGGCGCGGGTTCACGAGCCGGTGCTCGCGCGTCCAGATCATCGGCCCGAGCTCCGCGTCGCGCAGGCCGACCTCCTCGCGAAGCTCACGTGCGAGCGCCGCGGCGTCGCTCTCGCCCTCCTCGACTCCCCCACCGGGCGTCGTCCACCAGCTGCCCAGAGCGTCATCGGCCTGCACGAGCAGAACGCGATCGGCCGGATCGAGGACGAGCGCACGCACGGCCGGGCGGACAGGCCCGCCGTAGACGCGCGCCGCCAGCTCGATGAACCAGCGCGCTCGGTCGAACCACGGTACGGCCGCGTTCGCCGGAGACGTCGACGGCAGCACGAAGAGCTGCGTGTCGCCGAGTGACCGGTCCTGCACGCCGAGCTCCGCGCGCTCGCCGAACGCGCCGCGGTAGGCCTCCTTGCCGACGAAGGCGATCCACGCCGGCGCCAGCTCGCGCGCGATCCCCGCGAGCCGCTCGGCCGACCCGGCGAAGTCGCCGCGCCGCAGGTCACCCGAGCCCGGCGTCGTGCGGTAGGCCGCGTTCGTCACGCCGATGCCCTCCGCCGGCAGCTCGAACTGCTCCGACGGCGTGTAGAGCCGCGACGTGAGCTGGGCGGCATGGAGCAACCGCCAGAAGTCATTGCGCGGATTCGCGAAATGCGCCGCCGCGGCGGCGGAGACTCGGCCGGGATTGATCCCGCAGAAGACGACGCGGAGTCCCGGGGCGAGCACGTCCGGGACGGCGCTCGGCGTCGGCTCGGCTATGCGGCTTCGGGCTCGGCGGCGAGGCGCGCGTTCAGCCGCTCCTCGAGGCTGCGGCGCAGGTCCTCGCCGGAGACGGTCGTCGGGAACCGCGGTCGCCGGGGCTCGACGCGGACGATCGTGACGGTCGGGTCCCAGCCGCGGTAGCAGCGGGCGTAGCACTCGGCCTCCGACAGCGTCCTGAGCCGAATCACAGGCGAAGCGTAGGTCGCGGTGCGGACGGAGCGACCGTCGCTAGCCGCGCTCGAGCGGCGCCATCGTCAGGCCGTGACCGGCGAGCTGCTCCCAGTAGAGCTCCGCCTGCTCCTGCGGCCCCGACCACACGATCGCCTGCCCGCGCGAGTGGATCCGGTTCGCAAGCGCCATGCCGTCGTCGTAGCTCACGCCGGGAATCACCGACGAGAGCGCGAAGGCGACGCCCTCGAACGTGTTGTGGTCGTCGTTCAGGACGATCACGCTCCACGGCCGGCCGAGCCCCGTTCCCTGCCCCGTGTCGAGCTCCTCGCGGGGCGGCGTCAGCGTGGTCACCACCCGATGGTAGTCCGGTAGCGTCACGGCCATGACGACAGCGGCCCTCGACGTCGAGCGCGTCCGCGCACGCTTCTCGGCGCTCGACGACACGACCGCGCTGTTCGACGCGCCGGGCGGCACGCAGGTGCCGGACACGGTGATCGCCGCGATCGCGGACTACCTGCGGGAGTCGAACGCGAACCTCGGCGGCGCCTTCGGCTCGAGCCGGCGGAGCGACGCCCTCGTGGCCCAGGCGCGGCTCGCTGCAGCGTCGTTCCTGCGCTGCGAGCCAGACGAGACCGTGTTCGGCGCGAACATGACGACGCTGAACTTCGCGCTCACGCGCACCGTCGGCCGCACCCTCCGCCCGGGGGACGAGATCCTCGCCACCGTGCTCGACCACGACGCAAACGTCGCGCCGTGGCTCGAGCTCGCGCGCGACCTCGATCTGCGCGTCCAGCTCGTCGGCGTCGCCGACGACACGACGCTCGACTACGACGACCTCGAGCGCAAGCTGACGGACCGTACGCGCATCGTGGCGTTCCCGCTCGCGTCGAACGCGGTCGGCACGCTCACCGACGTGCAGCGCATCGCGAAGCTCGCGCACGACGCTGGCGCGCTGACCTGGGTCGACGCAGTGCACTACGCGCCGCACGGGCCCATCGACGTGCGCGACCTCGACGCGGACGTGCTCATCTGCTCGCCGTACAAGTTCTTCGGACCGCACCTCGGGCTCGCCGCCGTCCGCGCAGAGCTCGCGGAGGCCTGGCGCACGTACAAGGTGCGGCCGTCGCTCCATCCGTTCGAGACCGGCACGCTGCCGCACGAGCTGCTCGCGGGCTTCGTGAAGGCGGTCGAGTACGTCGAGTCGGTCGGCTGGGATGCGATCCGCGTGCACGAGCGGTCGCTCGGCGAACGCTTCCTCGACGGCGTCCCGGACGCGGTCGCCCTCCTCGGGCTGCCGTCGATGGACAACCGCGTGCCGACCTTTGCGTTCAGGGTCGACGGGCTCTCGCCGCAGGTCGCGGCGCAACGGCTCGCCGACCGCGGTCTTGCCTGCTGGGACGGCGACTACTTCGCAGTCGAGATCATGCGCCGGCTCGGCCGCGCCGACGAGGGGGCGGTGCGCGTCGGTTTCGTCCACTACAACACGCACGAGGAAGTCGACCGGCTCCTCGCGGCGCTCGCAGAGCTGTGAGGCTGCTCGTCCTCGGCGGAACGAAGTTCCTCGGCCGCCACGCCGTCGACGCCGCGCTCGCCGACGGTCACGAGGTGACGACGTTCACGCGTGGTCGCACGAATCCCGATCTCTTCCCCGACGTCGAGCATCTGCACGGCGACCGCGACGGAGACCTCGCCGCGCTCGAGGCGGGCCGCTGGGACGGCGTCGTCGACACGAGCGGCTACGTCCCGCGCATCGTGCGCCAGTCGGCCGAGCTGCTCCGCGACCGCGTCGACCGCTACGTCTTCGTCTCCAGCATCTCGGTGTACGCGGACTTCAGCGCCCCGGTCGACGAGTCGACGCCCCTCGAGGAGCTCGAGGACCCCGGCAGCGAGAGCATCGAGGAGCACTACGGCGCGTTGAAGGCGGCGTGCGAGCGCGTGGTCGAGGAGGTCTACGGCGAGCGGAGCGCGCGCGTGCGCGCCGGGCTGATCGTCGGGCCGCACGACCCGACCGACCGCTTCACGTACTGGCCGCGGAGGATCGCGCTCGGAGGCGACGTGCTCGCACCGGGCGACCCCGAGGCGCCGGTGCAGTTCATCGACGCCCGCGACCTCGGACGATGGCTCGTCGAGCTTGCGCTCGAGGGCCCGGGTGGCACGTTCAACGCCACGGGCCCCGACGAGCCGCTCACGTTCGCGGCGCTGCTCGAGCGTGCGCGCACCGCGACCGGCTCGGATGCGAACGTCGTCTGGGTCGACGACCAGCCGGTCCTCGACGCGGGAGTGCAGCCCTGGACGGAGCTTCCGCTCTGGCTTCCGGGCACCGAGTACGCGGGGCTCCCCCGCGCGGACGTCAGCCGGGCGAGAGCGGCCGGGCTCCGCTACCGGCCCGTGGAGGAGACGGTGGCCGACACGCTCGCGTGGGACCGGACCGTCCCCGGCGACCGGCCGACGCTCTCGCACGAACGGGAACAGGCGATTCTCGCAGCGTTACGCTGACAAAAATCCACGACGTCACCTAAATGGGTGACGCCCCTCGGAGCCACGACAGCCAAGCTGTCAAGGGCTACGCCCGCCGCTGGGTCATCCCGAGCGGGGAAAGAGACGAAGCCGCACGGAATACGGCAGGCGTAGCCCTCGACAGCCGGCCGCAGCCAGGCTGGAAACCCCTTTTGATTCACCGCACATCCCCAAAGCCGCGGACGGATCTTACTCCGGGTTTGAGAAAAGGGAACAGCGGAGACCTCGCTTTCTGCAAGTCGAGAAAGAGACGAATCACAAGAGGAGAAGCGAATGGGGATTGGGTCTCCCCGGCTTCGTCGAAGTGCTACATGCGCGCTCGTCGTGCTCGCGGCGCTCTTCGCGTTCGCGGCACGGGCTCGCGCCGACGTCGTTCCGTCCCTCCCGTCGCCTCAGCCCGAGGCGGCGCAGGCCGTCGCGGCAGTCGTCCAGCCGGCGGCACCGATCGCCGCCGCGGCGCCCGCAGCCGTCGCGCCCGCGGCGCCTCCGGCGCTGCCCGTTCGCCGAGCGGTGCCGGCGCCCGTCCGCCGCGTCGCCGGGCCGGCCGTGCACGCTGCCGCGCCTCCTCTGACCGCGCTCCGGGCCGCCGTCGTGGAGCCCGCTCGCTCCGCCCCGGCCGAGCTTCCGAGCGCGCCGATCACGCTTTCCCACACTGCCGGGCACGCCGCCGCCGCTGAGACGGAGCCCTCGCGGCGACCAGCTGACAACCGCACGTTCCCCTACGTGCCCGCGTCTGCTCGGCAGCTCTTCGCAGCACCCGCCGTCCGTGCCTCGCTCGAGCGCACGGCCGGTGTTTCCGCAGACGCCGGCGGCCCCCTCGGGGCCGCCGGCCCCCACGCCTCGACCGGGCTCCTCGGCGTGGTGCCACTGGGCTTCGACGGACTCCTGTCCGTCGCGAAGACTGCCGCAGCCGCAGGCGGCAGCGGTTCGCCCGTCGTCCTCGCCGTCGCCGCGCTGCTCCTTGCCGCCGCAGGGCGCACCGGCCGGCTGGACCTCGGCCCGAACCCACTCCGCGGCACGCCTCCCCTCCTCGAACGCGAACGCCCCGACTAGCGGGCGCTCGACCCGATCGCCGGGACTGGGTCCCCGGCCCAATCGAACTCGAAGGAGACAGCGCATGTATCGCAGACTGCTTGCGACCGCCGGGGCCGCCGCGGCCCTCGCGCTCGCCGGCGCGGGCACCGCTCTCGCCGACAACACCGCAACGAACTCGACCGGCGCCGTCCAGGTCGGCAGCGTCGGGGCCGCGCCGTCGGTCTCGGTCGGCTCCGATCCCACCGCCGCCGTCACCGCCCCGGTGACCGCCGGCGGCTCGGGATCGAACACCGCATCGGGCTCGACCGGCGCCGTCCAGGTCGGCGGCGGCAACGACTCGACCGACTCGGCCGTGGCCGTCCAGGCCGGCGGGCTCGGCGCGTCGCCCGCCGCGCACGCGACGGTCGGCGGCACCTCCGTCGACGCCGCCGCGCCCGTGAACGTGCCGTCGGGCGCGAACCACGCCGACGGCTCCACCGGCGTCGTACAGTCGAGCGGCGCGTCCGAGGGAGCCGCCGCGTCGGTGAGCAACCCCTCGACCGGAACGCAGACCGTCTCGGCGCCGGCGCAGGTCGGCGACGGCAGCGGGAACACGGCGTCCGGCGACACCGGCGCCGCCCAGGTGGGCGGCGGCAACGACGCGTCGGATTCGACCGGCGCGATCCAGGTCGGCGCGACGGCGCTCGAGCCGTCGGCGCAGTCCACCGGGTTCGCGGCGTTCGCCGCCGGTCTCCCGATCAGCATCCCCGGCGGCGGCAACAGCGCCTCCGGCGACACGGGGGCCGTCCAGGTCGGCGGCGGCAACACGGCCGCCGGCTCGACCGCGGCCGTGCAGTCGGCGGCACCGGCGGTCGACGGCGCGGCAGGCTCCACGGCACCGGCCGCCGCAGGCCTCGCCGCGACGGCGGCGGGCGGAGCCGGAAACGACGCCTCGAACGACACCGGCGTCGCCCAGGTCGGCGGCGGCAACAGCGCCGGCACGTCGACGGGCGCGGTGCAGAGCGCGCTGCCGGCGTCCTCCGCGGGCGCGACCGGCCCCGTGACCGCCGGCACGACGACGCCGGGCGGCTCGGGCAACTCCGTCACCGGCTCGACCGGCACCGCGCAGGTCGGCGGCGGCAACTCGGCCGCCGAGTCGACCGGCGTCACCCAGCTCGGGACGAACACGGGCGGCACGGCCTCGGGCGGCGGCACGGCGACCGAGCCCGGCGGGCGCAGCCTCGCCTCCGCGAACGGCGCCCCCGCTCCGGCGGCGGCCGCGACGGCCCCGGCGACGCCCGCCACGGGGCGCGTCTCGTCGGCCGGCGCGTCGAGCCCGCTGACGAGCCGCGCGAAGGCGCAGGGCGCATCGACACCGCTGACGGCGTCACCGCTCGCGAGCACCGCGACGGAGCAGAGGACGCTTCCGTTCACGGGTCTCGACCTGCTCCTGTTCGCGCTCGCGGGCCTGCTCGCGCTCGCGGGCGGCGCAGTCCTGCGCAGAACGGCGGCGCATGCTCGGTAGAAGGCACACGGCGTGGGCGATCCTCGCGATCGCCCTCGCCGCCTTCATCCTCGTCGCGACCGTGCTGACCGTCGACGCGCGCGCTGCGCTGCGCGAGAGCTCGGCGGAGCAGGCGTTCGCGGCCGCGCTCAACCGCGTCCGCGCGGCGCACGGCCTGCCGCGGCTGCAGATCGAGCCGGCGCTCGTCGACTCGGCGAGGGCGCATTCGGACGAGATGGTCGCGACCGACACGTTCGAGCACGGGTCTGCGTGGTGGCGCCGACTCGTCCGCGCCGGGGCGACGGGCACGCACGTCGGCGAGAACATCGGCTGGTGCGCCGACTCCGTCTGCCCGAGCGGCGCGCCGGCGACGCTCGTCGGCGAATGGCTCGCGAGCCCGGATCATCGAGCGAACATCCTCGACCCGCGGTTCTCGCACGTCGGCGTCGGGATCGCCGTCGGCCCGTTTCACGGCTGGGACTCGGCGTACGTCGTCACGACGGACTTCGACGGGTGAGCCGCGTAGATTGCAAGCGTGACGACGCGCAAGGAGGTCTCGCCGAAGCTCCGCGTCCGGCGTGAGCCGGAGCGCGGGCGCTACGACCGCGAGACGATCGACGCGATTCTCGACGAGGCGCTCGTCTGCCACCTCGGCTTCGAGGTCGACGGCCAGCCCTACGTGATCCCGACGCTGCACGCGCGCGTCGGCGACACGCTCTACGTCCACGGCTCGGCCGCGAGCCGCGCGCTCCGCCGCCTCGCATCCGACGTTCCGGTCTGCGTGACCGTGACGCTCTTCGACGGGATCGTGCTCGCGAAGTCGGTCTTCAACCACTCCGTCAACTACCGCTCGGTCGTCGTCTTCGGACGCGCCCGCCGCGTTCCGGACGAGCAAAAGGCCGACGCGCTGCGCGCGCTGACGAACCAGCTCGTCCCGGGCCGCTGGGACGAGGCGCGCCGGCCGACGGCGCAGGAGCTGAAGGCGACGTGGATCCTCGCGCTGCCGCTCGACGAGGCGTCGGCCAAGGTGCGGACCGGCGGACCGCAGGACGAGCCGGAGGACGAGGACCTGCCGGTGTGGGCCGGCGTCGTTCCCGTTCACCTCGCCGCCGAGCCCAGCGAGTACGACTGGCGCCGCGTCACCGACGGGCGCGTCGGTCGACCGCGTCGCTAGCATCGAAGCACCGATGAGCACGTACGAGCGCCACGTCCTCGACAACGGCCTGCGTGTGCTGACCGCGCCGGTCCCGCAGGCTGCGTCGGTGACATGCATGGTCATGCTCGCTGCGGGGTCGCGGTACGAGACGGCCGACACGAACGGCATCGCGCACTTCTCCGAGCACATGTTCTTCAAGGGGACGCACAGACGGCCGAGCGCGCGCGACATCGCCGGCGAGATCGACGCCCTCGGCGGTGAGTTCAATGCCTTCACCGGCAAGGAGTACACGGCGTATTACGTCAAGTGCGCCGCGGAGCATCGCGACATCGCGCTCGACGTGATCGTCGACATGCTTCGCAACTCGCTGTTCGACGCGGAGGAGATCGAGCGCGAGAAAGGCGTCATCGTCGAAGAGATGAACATGTATTTCGACACGCCGCGCGACTACATCGGCGGCGTGTACGAGGAGCTTCTGTACGGCGACCAGCCGCTCGGCTGGGACATCGTCGGTCGCAAGGAGACCGTGCGCGGCGCGTCTCGCGAGACCTTCATGTCGTACCTCGACAGCTGGTACCACCCCTCGCGCATGGTGCTCGGCGTCGGCGGCAACGTCGGCGAGAACCTGCTCGAGCGGGCAGAGGAGCTGCTCGGGGACCTGCCCGGGCGCGAGACCGGCGCGCCGGCGCCGACCGCGCCGCATCTCAACGGGCGCGTGAAGGTCTTCACGAAGCCCTCGGATCAGGCGCACATCATCCTCGGAGTTCCGAGCTACCCGCTCGCGCATCCCGACCGCTACGCCCTGCAGGTGCTCTCGAACGTCCTCGGCGGCGGCATGTCGTCTCGCCTCTTCACGGAGGTGCGCGAGCGCCGCGGGCTCGCGTACTACGTCTTCGGCATGAACCACAGCTACACGGACGCGGGCTCGCTCTACGCGCAGGCGGGCGTCGACATCAATCGCATCGACGAAGCCGTGACCACGATTCGCGACGAGCTTCGCCGCATCGCCGACGAGTCGGTGCCGTCGGACGAGCTCGAGAAGACGAAGAGCTTCGCGCGCGGCCGGCTCGTCCTCCAGCTCGAGAGCCCGCAGGGACTGATCCTCTTCGGCCTGCGCCGCGAGGTGCTCGAGCAGCAGGCGCCCGACCTCGAGGAGGTGCTCGACGGGATCGCCGCGGTCACGGCCGACGACGTCCAGAGGGTCGCGCGCGACCTGATCGCCGACGAGACGCTCCGGCTCGCGGTGATCGGCCCGTTCGACGACGCCGAGCGGTTCGAGGCCCTCCTCTAGAGGCGCCGGGCGCCTTTCGGCGCCCGGCTGCAAGGGAATCGTCTCTCTTCCGCGGGCGACTGCCGTTCATGCCGGTCGGCGGTCCGGTTAGCACCTGAGCCCGGAGCCCGCCCGTCAGAGTGCTTTCAACCGGCGGCGTCGCTCTATGCCTGTTTCGCTTTCGCGATTCAACCATTCAACGCGGACGGCGGCCCTCCTGGTTACGGGGCGGGCGGCACGACGTAGATCCGGACCGCGAGCGGGGCGAGCCGGTCGGAGAAGGCGCCTCCCGAGACCGGCAGGCTGCGCCCTGAGCCGGCGAGCTCGACCGGGCCGCCGGCGACGCGGACGCGGATCGCCGCCGCCTGCGTCCCGGCGTTCACGGCGATCACGTACAGCACGCCGTGGTAGCGGCGCGCGCTCGCCCGGACGTCGGCGGACGAGGTCTCGAGCGAGACGGGCACGGCCGGCTCGAGCAGGGCGGGCTCGAGCTGACGGATGCGCCGGGCGATGCCCTGGATCACGGCCCCGGTGTCGGCATCCCAGTCGTTCGGGAAGAAGCCGAGCCCGTGCGCTCCCCCGGCGATCGCGAGCCAGCTCTCGGCGCGGATCGTCGCCGGCGTCACCGGCACCGTCGGGCAGCTCATCTCCCGCACCTCGATCCACTGGAACGTCGGCTTGCCGGGCGCGAGGGCGACGAGCGCGGACTGGGCGTCGTAGTCGGCGGCAAGGAAGTCCCGCCGGCAGAGGATCTGCAGCGGGTAGAGGTCGAAGCCCACGACGTCCGCCTTCGCGACGAGCCCGGGATACATGCCGCGGCCCGACGGCAGCGGGGCGGCGCCGGCGAAGAAGTGCTGCGTCAGCGTCAGGAAGCGCAGGCCCGGCTGGGCCGCCGGCAGCGAGTCGCCCGTCAGCCCGCGCGCGTCCGCCTCGTCGGGATAGAACCAGCCGAGGAGCCCGGGGGCGTCGACCGGCGGGTCGTCGCTCGTGCCCGCGGCGAGCGCCTTCCCGGCGACGCCCTCGGCGAGGGAGGCGAGGCCCGTGCACTGGTTTCCGCCGAACAGGTCGATCCCCTCGGCGATGCTCGCCGGCCAGCGGTCGGCGCACTGGAGCCAGGCGATCAGCGGGAAGAACGCGCCGCCGTCGACGCGGATCGTGCCGTCCTCGATCGTCGCCTGCACCGCCGAAGGAGCTGCGGCGGCGGTGAGGTCGACCGTCGTCGCGACGTCCGCGCCGGCCGCCGACGTCGCCGTGATCACCGCGGTGTACGCCCCGTTGGCGGCCAGGCCGTCGAGCGCCACCGAATGCTGCGTCGCGAGCGCGGGAGCAGCGGCGAGGAGCAGCGGCCGCATGCCCGCAGGCCCGAAGCGGACGACGCCGGTCGACGGCCTCGTCGTCGTCCAGGTGATCCGAGCCGAATAAGGACCGACGTCGGTCGCCTCGGCGCTTGCGATTCCGAACGGCGGCGGCGGCAGGGGCACCGGCGAGGTCGTGAGGCCCGTGGCGGTCGGGAGCCGCGGCGGCGACGCGTGCCGTCCCCCGTAGACGAGCAGGTCGACGGCGGCCGTGGCCGCGAGGAGCACGAGCCCGGCGGCGGCGAGCGTGCGTGGCCGGAGACCTCGGATCGTCGGAGGCTAGCGCCGGACGCTAAGGGATCGGAGGGCAGGTGCCGAAACAGAGACGGCTATGGCCCTGCGCGCGAAGCGCGGTGCGGCGGCGCTCGAGATCGTTCCGGCCGCGCCCGCACCGAGCCGTCCTCCCGGCGGCTACGACGACCGTTCGTTCCACGAGGCGCTCGAGATCGTGCGCCACCAGGCGAGCGTGCTCGCGATCCGGAGCCGCGTGGAAGCGGCGGCGGGCGGGCGCGCGCCGACGCGGAGCCTCGAGGCCGCCCCTGCGCCTGAGGCGACGCGCGAGGCGCGGGAGCTCGCGCTCGAGGAGACGACGGCCGCGCTGCGCGAGGCGCAGGCCGTGCTCGACCGGCGCCGGGCTGAGCTGGCGGCCGAGCAGACAGAGCTCGCGACGGCCCGCACGAGGCTCGGCGAGCGCGAAGCCGCGCTCGAGGCTCGCGCGGACTCGCTCGCGCAGGCCGAGGCCGCTGTCGCCGCACGGCTCGCCGAGCTCGCGGCCGCGCACGGGAC
>Ga0070741_10008925_pt1 | contig 19814 bp, 21 predicted proteins | sample Coa_R1_4_FD_66440 | JGI IMG/M metagenome (GOLD analysis project Ga0070741, IMG submission 66440) | Surface soil microbial communities from Centralia Pennsylvania, which are recovering from an underground coalmine fire - Coalmine... | ecosystem: Environmental > Terrestrial > Soil > Unclassified ...
GCGTCGGGATCACCGCAACGCACCAGGTATCCCAGTTTTTGATTGATTACTTCAACGGCTTTGCCGCGATTGTACTTGGGAGACAACTCTTTGAGTTTTTCGGAGACCAGATCGCCGATTCCGCCGAGCTTTTTGTGACCGAAAGCGTCGGTGCTGTCACGTTCAAAGACCATTTCCCCGCCATCGAACATCGCACCTTCCGAGACGAGGACGACGGAGTAACGACTGGGATTCTTACCGCGATCGGCCAGGAGCAACTGGGTCAACTGATCGATGTCGAATTTGTGTTCGGGAATGACACAACGGTCCGCCGCTCCTGCCATGGTGGGAAGCATAGCAGTGAACCCTGCGTAGCGGCCAAAAACCTCGAGCACCAGGAAACGCTCGTGCGATCCCGCGGAGGTGCGAAGATCGTTGGTCATCTGGATGGTTCGCGTGACGCAGGTGCTGAAGCCGATACAGTAGTCGGTTCCAGGGACGTCGTTGTCCATGGTCTTAGGAACGGCGACGACTTTCACGCCTTCCTTGTACAGGCGCACGGCGTAGCTCAGGGTGTCGTCGCCGCCGATGGGGATGAGGTACTCGATGCCGAGGTATTCCAGATTTTTGAGCACTTCGGGAGTCAGATCATTCTTGTCAGCGCCGAAAGCTTCACGCAGATGGGATGGCACGCTGGATTTGCTGACCCGTCCCGGGTTGGTGCGCGAACTGTGGAGGAAAGTACCACCGGTGCGGCCGGCGCGATTCACCAACTCTTCGGAGAGCACTTGAAAGTTTTCACTATTGTCGGCAGCCTTGTCGCGGATCATGTCGACCAAGCCGCCCCATCCGCGACGAAGCCCTACGACCTGATAACCTTCCCGCAAGGCACGAATGGTGACGGCGCGAATGGCCGGATTCAATCCGGGAACGTCGCCTCCGCCGGTGAGTATGCCGATGACGCCTTTCTTGCCTGTGCTCGCTGCCATGAGTTCTGTCTCCTCTCTCCACTGTAAACGAGGGCCGAGGTGCCGGTTAACCGTGAGCGTCACGCGTAACAGTGAAGTGGATCACATTGCGGTCGCCGGGTGGAGGCGGAGAATGATGGTGATTCATGCGGGTGCACAGGAAGAGCATCATTGGAGGGCCCATGTCGGAAATCCCTCTCTGCATCTACTGCTCGAAAGTGGTCACCGGGGACCAGGATTACGTCATTCTGAACAAACATCTGGCCGACACGGCGAATTGGGAGTACGCTCATGCCTCATGCCATGCGGCCCGTCAGGGTGCGCATTCGGATGCTCCTGAGGACTTCGCGGTGGCCATATAGCGCCGCACCTTGCAACCCAGTCCAGCTTTGAATTCGCATATGCCGGCTGAAAGCCAAACCATTCCCGGAAACATTCTTGCGGCGACGGATTTCTCACCCGCATCGCAGAACGCGGTTCTGTGCGCCAGTTCTTTCGCGCGGCGCTGGGGAACCAAGATGTTTCTGGCGAATGTTGTGAGCTCGCGAAACGAGAACACGGTGATGGACGCATGGCGCGCGGGCCAAGCCGAGGTAACCCGGCACCTGATCGCCGACCATCTGGACGGCGTTCAATATGAATTGGCGGTGCGGCAAGGAGAGATCTGGGATGCTTTGTCGGGATTGATTGCGGCGAAAGACGTAACCCTGGTGGTAGTGGGAACGCGTGGCCGCACCGGCGTCCGCAAACTCGTGCTGGGATCGGTAGCGGAAAGCATATTCCGCAAAGCGCCGTGCCCGGTTATTTCAGTTGGCCCGAATGTTTCCAGCGAGCATGCCGCGCGAACTGCAGACCGAATCCTGGTTGCGACCGGGCTGGCAGCCCATTCCACGCATGCTGTTCCTTTCGGCGTGAAGCTGGCGACAACACTGCACTCTACCATCGCACTGGTAAACGTGGTGACTCGGGTTGACCCGAAGGACTCGCACGAGACAGTAGAGCGCGATCGCCAGCGCATCCTTGAAGGCTTGCTACCATCCGAGGCTCGACCGGATTCCGCTCCCGCCTTCTTCGTCGAGTTCGGCCCGGCAGCGGAACAGATTGTGAGGGCGGCAGCCAGATGGAAGGCGAGCCTTATCGTACTGGGGTTGCGCGAAGTGGAAGAGACCTCGCGAAAGGAAACCACGTGGGCGACAGCCTACGAAATTATCAGCCGGGCCGGCTGCCCGGTGCTGACCCTGCGCAGCTTTGACTGAACGGGTGTCCGCTTAGGTTGTTTCCAATCTTGCGCGAACGCAGCCGCATCAATCCGATTACACGGAACGCTAGAAAACAGGTCGACACTCGCACCAATTCGGGAATGAGATCGAAGCACGCGACGGTGGGGAGGGGTTGTCGAGAGGGCCAGGTTGTGTTGTAATGCGGTGCAGCAAGAGTTGCGCTGCACTGCAACATAGGTGCGCAGCGGCAAAGGGGCAACATTGGAACGGTCAATGCACGCCGTGCAGGAGATGACTTATGGCTTTCACCCTCGAAGGTAAGACAGCGCTGGTGAGCGGCGCCGGACGCGGCATCGGACGGGCTATTGCCACTAAACTTAAAGCTTGTGGCGCTTCCGTCATGATCAACGACCTGGACGAAAGCGCGGTGCGCGAAACCAAGTGCCAGCTGGATTGCGGCGGAGAGCGAGTGGATTACCTGGCCGGCGATCTGACCGACCCATCGTTTCCAGAGAAGTTGGTCAAAGCCACGATCGAGAAGTTCGGCTCCGTCGACATCATTGTCAATAACGCCGGCTACAGTTGGGACAACGTTATTCAGAAGACTACCGACGAGCAGTTCCAGGCCATGCTCGATATTCACCTGGTCGTGCCATTTCGCTTACTGCGGGCCGCCTCCGGCTTTATTCGCGACGCGGCGAAGAAAGAGGCAGCCGCAGGTGTACGCATCATGCGCAAGGTAGTGAATATCACGTCCATCGCCGGAACCGAGGGTAATGCGGGACAGGCCGGCTATTCATCCGGGAAAGCGGGTGTGCTGGGCTTGACGCGAACCATGGCAAAAGAATGGGGACGCTACAACGTGAACGTCAATGCCGTGGGTTTTGGGCTGATTGAAACCCGGCTGGTGCAGCCTCTCACGGCCGAGGGAGCCAATATACAGATGCACGGGCACCAGATTCGCATCGGGGTGCAGCAGAGCATGCTGGACTCCGTGAAGCAGGCGTGTCCGCTGGGGAGACTAGGGACTCCGGAAGAAGCTGCCAGCGCAGTGCTCTTCTTCTGTTCACCGCTTTCCGACTACGTAACCGGGGAAGTCCTTATTTGCGGCGGCGGGTACCACTTCTAAGCACCCGTACCTAGGACGCAACACCCAAGGCCTGCATCCATGCAGGCAGATCACCGGGTTCATCGGCCGCATCTTCCACCAGACGCCGAAGCTCGAGCAGGTGTTCCACGCTGTGCTCGAACCCTGTGTCATAAGAAGTCAATACCGGACGCGACGGGAGTGTTGGTTCATTGATGGGTATCAGCACTGCTTCGGAAGCCATGGGAGACGCCTTTCTACGCCGGATCACGCTGCCCTGCCGGACACCGGCGTGCAGTCATCGGGACCCCTGTGTAGTTGACATGCTAGCGCGCGCAAGCGGGTTGTGTTGTGACTTAACTCACCGAATCGTGTGATAGGAATGGTCGCCCACGGCACGCGCCCGAAGTAGACTTCCAGTGGATTCGCGTTCGAGCGGTGGCTGAATAGGATTTTCAATGACGCTTCCGCGACTTACTGCTGCGCTTGCCCAATGCCCGTGGCGCCCCCAGCCGCGAAACCATGGTTTCCAGTTCTTCGATGCGGCGCTTCAACTCATCGACGTCTGCAGGCTTGTCCGGGGCGGAGGAGTAGGTAGGGGGGATGTCGGCGGATACCGTGGTGCCGGCGGAAGCGCCGGAACGCGCGCGGGTAAAGAAATCGAAGGGCGTAACCGCCGGCGACATGGCTCGAAAGGCATTTTGATACATGTCAAATACCGCCTTCATGTACTTCAAAGTGCTTTCCTGCGTCACTTTTCCGGAGGCGACCACCATCTGGCGCAGCACGTCGAGAGGGAAAGCGGAATTGGGCTCCTTGGCGTGCTCCACGATGATCTGGGTGAGCACCAGGCGCGTGAGATCCTCTCCGGTAGCGGCATCCATGACCTGCACATCGAAACCCTCCTTGACCATTTGCGCCACTTCGTCGAGGTTGACATAGCGGCTGTTGGTGGTGTCGTAAAGGCGCCGGTTTTCGTATTTTTTGATGATTACCATTCTGGGAATCGAATTTTTCATTTGTGTGGCCGCTGCCTTGACAGGCTGCTTTGCCGGAGTCATATTCTACTCATGCTGCAGTGCAGCATACTTCAGAATTCTTGAACCGGCGAGCAGATGAAAGGAGCAGAACATGACTGCGACTCACAAGTCAAATAAAACTGCGACTGCGGCGGAAAAGAATGAAATGCTGGAAAGCTTCTTCCCGCTGTACATCAAGAGCGTGGAACGCATGGCGGAGATGCAGAAAAAGACCCTGGACATGGCCGCGCAGCAGAACGCGGACTGGCTCGAGATATGGAAAAAAGCGGCGCGCATGGTACCACAAGCGCCGGGCATGTTCCTGTTCGACCTGTATGCCCAGATGTTCGAGAGGTTCGTGGAAACGGAAAAGGGAGCCATCGACCTGGTGGTGGAACAGACGCACCAGGCAACAGGCCTCGTGAAAGAGCGCGGTACTTCGTATGGCAAGGCTACCGACGGCTTCACCGGGCTGTTTCAGCATGCGCTGGACCACACTATTGCAGCGCAAAAGAAGGGCCTGGACTTTTTCGCAGAGCAGCAAAAGACAGCCTACGATGCGGTGAAGCGGCAGTTCCGTTTCGTCAACAATCCGGCGGCCGACGCATTCCAGAGCGGCCTGGATACATTGATCGAGACGCAAAAGGCGATGCTCGACATTGCCACCAAGCCATTACACAAAACCGCGGTGATGTAGACGCACTGGCTCGGCGGCTGCGTCGTCGAGGGCGCAGGCAGGGTTCATGAGGGGCGCTATACGAGAGCGCCCCCCGCTTTCTGCGCGAGTAATCCGGTGAAGGAGGCTCTCCAATGGCGGAACAAGCAAGTAACGGTACGCACTACGATCCACTCGAATCCTGGAGGCAATTGCGGGACAACTACCTGGACTCCTGGGCCAAGGCCATGATCGACGTCGTCAACACCGATGCATATGCCAAGGCAACGGGAGCCATGCTCGACACTTATCTTTCGGTTTCCACTCCGTTCCGAGAAAATCTCGAAAAAACCATGCTGCAGGCATTGGCGCAGCTAAGCATGCCATCCCGCGCGGACGTGATTTCCCTGGCGGAGCGCCTCACGCACGTGGAATTGCGCATCGATGACATGGACGCAAAGCTTGACCGCATTGAGAAGGCATTGATCAAGCCGGAGCCAAAGAGGCGAATCCGCCGTGCCCCGAGGACAGCGAGGAAGGGGGGGACATAGTCATGGCAGATGCTTGCGGTGTCATAGACCCGGTGACGGGGTACCCGGAAAAAGCGGTGTCGTTCACCAAGGCGATAACGACAAAGATCAAAATCGATCAAACGCCCAAGCAGTTGATCTGGGCCGTGAACAAGACCAAGCTATACCGCTATTGTCCAGTATTGCCGCGGGAGGAGCGGCATCGACTTCCGTTACTGCTGGTTTTCGCCCTGATGAACCGGCCATCCATCCTGGACCTGCGCCCGGAAAACAGCTACGTGCAGTACATGCTGCGGCAAGGCTACGACCTTTACCTGCTGGATTGGGGAATCCCGGGGCCGGAAGACAAGAACCACAAATTTGACGACTACACACTGGAATACCTGCCGCGCGCGATTCGCAAGATGAAATCCTTCGCCGGCGTCGAGGAGTTCAGCATGCTGGGCTGGTGTATTGGAGCGATCCTGGCCACGTCGTACGCAGCGCTGCGCCCGGATGACGGATTGCGCAACCTGATCCTGCTGACTGCTCCCCTCGACTTCTCCAACCGGGAGATGACGTTCGCCCGCTGGACAGCGGAGGAAAACTTCAATGTCGAAGCCGTGCTGGAGGCATTCGGTAACATGCCGGGGGAAATGATGGACGCCGGAGCCCGCATGCTCAAGCCAGTGGAGAACCTCGTAGGAAACTACCTGCGACTGTGGGACAACATGGAAAATCCCAACGTGGTGAAGGGCTGGCAGGCGATGAATACATGGGTGACCGACAACATCCCGTTGGCGGGAGGGGCGTTCCGTCAATTGGTGGTCGACCTTTACCGAAACAACCGCTTGCTGAAAGGCGAGTGGTACCTGCGCGGAGAGCGCGTAGACGTGCGAAAAATAAAGGCTAATCTTCTGACGGTGATCGCCGAAGCCGACCACATCACGCCTCCGTGCATGTCGCGCACCATCGTTGACATGGTGGGCAGCAAAGACAAAGAACTGTACTCGATTCCCGCGGGGCACATCGGCATCATGGTGGGCAGCGGCGCTAACAAGGTGACGTGGCCGCACATGGATAACTGGCTGGCCAAGCGGTCGGCATAACCGGCTTCGATCAGAGCACGTAGGCTGCCCCGTTCAATGCGGGGCAGTTTTTTTGGTGGTCGAAAACAAAAGCGGGAACCGGCAATTAATCCTCACAACTTCCGGTTCCCGCAAGCGATCCGCCTTCCGCAGTATCGCCTACATGTAGGCGCCGCCATTCACGGCCAGCACCTGGCCGGTAATGTAGTCGCCGTCCGTAATAAGGAACGCGACGGCCTTGGCAATCTCTTCCGGTAGAGCCAGGCGGCTGATGGGGATCTTACTTTTTACTTGCGCCAGGATCTCCGGAGGAATGCTCGCCAGCATATCGGTCGCGGTGTAACCGGGGGCCACCACGTTTGCAGTGATGTTGAAGCGTGCCATTTCCAGTGCGATCACCTTGGTGAAGCCGATGACGCCAGCCTTGGCGGCGGCGTAATTGGCTTGCCCAAAGTTTGGCGTTTGCCCAGTCATCGAGCTGATGTTGACGATGCGTCCGAACTTGCGCTCGATCATACCGGGCAGCGCCGCGCTCACCGTGTAGAACGCGCTATTCAGGTTGTTGCCGATCACCTCCAACCAATCGGCGTCTGCCATTTTGCGCAACGACTTGTCCCGTGTAATGGAGGCGTTGTTCACCAGGATGTCGAGGTGCTGGTAGAAGTCAATTACATCCTTGACTACCCGGTGTGCTTCTTCGCTGTGCGACAGATCGCCCTGGTAGATGGTGGCCTGCGCCCCAGTCGCCTTCAGCTCTTCGCGCAGAGCCTCGGCGCCGCTGAGGCTGGAACGGAAGTTAATGGCAATTGACGCGCCGCGGCTGGCGAGTTCAACGGCGATAGCGCGGCCGATGCCGCGAGCCGCGCCAGTGACTAAGGCAACTTTGCCCAGCAGCGGTTTCGCGGTCGAAATCTCTCTTTGGACGAGTACTTCGGTGGCCATGGTGCCACTCCTTTCTGCTTAGTTGAGATTTTCGAAAATAGCGGCAATGCCCTGCCCGCCGCCGATGCACAGAGTCGCGATGCCGTAACGGCCTCCTTTGCGGCGCAACTCATGGATCAGTTTCACGGCGATGATGGCACCAGTCGCCCCCACGGGGTGCCCGAGGGAGATGCCGCTGCCGTTGGGATTCGTCTTGTCAGGCGGCAGGCCGAGCTCACGCGCGACGGCGAGGGCCTGTACCGCGAAAGCCTCGTTGACTTCAAAGACATCAAAGTCTTCGATCTTCATGCCCGTCTGCTGCAGCACCTTCTGCACTGCGGGAACCGGACCGATCCCCATGAACTTGGGGTCCACACCGACGACGGCATAGTCAATGAGGCGCGCTATCGGCTTCAGGCCTCGCTCCTGGGCGGTTTTCTTTTCCATGAGGACGACGGATGCAGCGCCATCATTCACGGTGGAGGCATTACCGGCTGTGACCGTGCCATTCTTATCGAAGGCGGGTTTGAGCTTCGCCAGGTTCTCCAACGTGGTGTCAGCGCGCGGCCCTTCATCCTTCTCGAAGATTGTGGTGCCGCCTTTGACTTTCAGCTCAATGGGGACGATCTGGCTCTGGAAGAAACAGCTTTTTACCGCATTCGACGCCCGCCGGTGACTTTCGACGGCGAGGCAGTCCTGCTGCTCGCGGGTGATACCCCATTTTTTCGCGATGTTTTCTACCGAGACCCCCATGTGGACATTCTCGAAGGGATCGGTAAGAGCATTCACCATGATGTCCATGGCGGTGGTGTCGTTCATGCGCTGTCCCCAGCGCAGGCCAGTGAGCCAATAGGGAGCGCGGCTCATGCTCTCCGCCCCGCCCGCAACCGCGACCTTGGCATCGCCCATCCAGATAAACTGCGCGGCCGACACGATGGCCTGCAGTCCGCTGCCGCAGAGGCGATTCAAGGTGAGGGCTGGAGTTTCGACGGGAATACCTGCCCGAATGGCTGCCACCCTGGAGAGGTACATATCTTTGGGTTCAGTGTGGATCACGTTGCCGAAAACAACGTGTTCCACATCGCTGGGTGCGATACCGGCACGGCTGATTGCTTCGCGCACGGTGATCGCGCCGAGTTCTGACATCGAGGTGTCCTTCAGAGAGCCGCCGTATCTCCCGATCGGAGTGCGGACAGCGCTGAGGACCACTACTTGATGATCGCTTTGCACGCGTGACCTCCTGGCTGGTGAGTTGCCGGGAACGAGGCTTTCGGAAAGGAACCGCATTAGATTGCCTGGTTCAGTTGCGGACGTTTAGATCAGAGCACGAAGCTTTGCGAATTCCTGGTCCTGAGAGTTCCTGCCCGTGCCAGAATTCCCGGTAGGGCTTCCACTGTTGCACCGGCGAGCCGATTGTTCCGTGACTATCGTCACCTGGCGGGAGTGCATGGATCACCAGAGGAAGCGACGAAGGGCTGCGGGCGCCGCCATAGCTGGCTTCGGGAGGCGGTGTGGAGTTAGCCGGCGCGGCAGGTACAATATTCGGGTCACCGAGGAACGTCCATGTCAGCCACTCGCACCTTGCATACGGAAACGGCATCGACCGAGCTACCCGCGGTCCCACTGACGATAGAAGGCTACAGCGTGCTGCATCAGATGATGCGCTTCCGGCGATCAGGCTGGAGAGATCTTGCTGCTGCGTCGCAAAACGAGCTTGCCGTAGAAGCGGCTGCGCTGCTCAGCAGAATGGAACAGAATCCGGGCGGACAATCGGCGGTGTTTTCGCTGCTGGGACACAAAGGCGATCTCATGTTCGTGCATTTCCGCGAGTCTTTCGAAGAGCTGAAACGCGCGGAGCTGGCGTTGGCAGGATTGGGGCTGAGCGATTATCTCGAGCCTGTCAGCTCTTACCTTTCGATCATTGAGCTGGGGCTTTATGAATCGACGCTGAAGACTTACAAATCCCTCGCGGAGCGCGGAATTGCGCCGCACTCCGAGGAATGGAATCGCGAGATCGGTGACGTGTTGAAGCGGCAGAAAGAGGCGATGCACTCGCGCCTGTTCCCCGCCATTCCTCCCAGCCGCTATCTGTGCTTTTATCCCATGGACCGGCGGCGGGGCGAAGACAAGAACTGGTACACGCTCCCGATGGAAGAGCGCCAGCGGCAGATGAACGAACACGGGCTGGTGGGACGCCGTTACGCCGGCACGGTCAAACAGATCATCACCGGGTCGATTGGTTTCGACGACTGGGAGTGGGGTGTCGACCTGTTCGCGGATGAACCACTGGTTTTCAAGAAGCTCATCTACGAAATGCGGTTCGACGAAGTCAGCGCCGTGTATGCATTGTTTGGGCACTTCTACGTCGGGGTGCGCTGTCCAGCGGCACAGATCGGCGAACTGCTGAACGGCACCTTACCGGATGCGCGCTAGCGATCCACGTCCGAGCGCGCCGGCGGCATCTGGCGTTAGATTTTTTTTTGAAATTGGAGCACTCAATGTCTATCTTAGGCCTGATTGAATACAAAGATGCGAGCCCGGAAGTAAAAGCGGTTTACGACGACATCATGGCTACCCGCAAGACGGACTGGATAAACAATTTCTGGAAAGCGATTGCGCACGATCCCGCCACCTTGAAGCGGACGTGGCAGGACATCAAGCAGATCATGGGACCGGGAGGAGCGCTCGATCCGTTGACCAAGGAGATGGTCTATCTCGCCGTGAGCGTCAGCAACCAATGCGGGTACTGCATCGCGTCGCATACCGCGGGGGCTCGGGGAAAAGGCATGAACGACGCCATGTTTCAGGAACTCATGGCGGTGGTGGGAATGGCGAATGAGACCAATCGGCTGGTGGCCGGCTACCAGGTTGAAATTGACGAACAGTTTAAAACGCCGTTGAGCAGTGCTCCAGCCCCAGCCATTCGCGACGTAGGCCGATAGCTGGCAGCTGGCGGAACTTCTAGAATTTTGTCTTTTTTTTTGTCTTTGTCGTAGCCCGTTTCCGGCGGGTCGGAGTGCGGCGCCTGGCCTGGCGAGGAAATTGGAATTCGTGCTGCTTCATGTCGGCCTTGCGGCCGCGGAAGCGCACGCCTTCGGCTTCCAAGCGAAGCCTCTGCTCGATAGCCGAATCGCCACGCAGCTTGATTTCGCCGCCCGCGCCCAGCACCCGCTGCCAAGGTAAACCCACCGAAGTATGCAGAGTACGTGCGACCAGCCGGGCCGCGCCAGGCAATCCTGCGCCCCGGGCCACTCCGCCGTATGTCGAAATCTTGCCGCGCGGAATTAAGCGGATGGCGGCAAGAATACGGCTTCTCATGTCTGCGGCTCGTGATTCGGGCTGGCGCCTGGGCATTGGAATCAAAAACAAAGGCGCGGCAATCCCGCGCCTGATACCTGATTTTGCGCTCTACCGCGAAGGGCTAAGCCGCTGCACCTTTGCGAAATGACTGGACGGCCTGCTCTTCGCTTTCGAACACCTCGAAGATGGTGACAAGTTTCGTGACCTGCAGCAGATCACCCACACGCTGGGTCAAGTTGGCCAACTTGATGGCTCCCCCGGAATTGCGCGCAGTGGTGTAGAGCGCCACTAAAGTACCCAGCCCGCCTGAATCGATGTAGTTGACTCCGCCCAGGTTGAGCACAATCTTGTTGTTCTCGTTGATAAGCTTCTTCAAGGTATCCCGCAGGCTGGCCGATTCCTCGCCGAACACGATGCGGCCATGACAATCCACGACCATCACACCCTCGATGGTACGATTGCTGATTCTTAGTTGCATGAGACCTCCTCGCCAAACGCCTTTCTGGCGGCCCTTTTTAAGCCAGCCCAGCGTACCGCTGCGGGGCGATTTCCGCAAGGATTTCATAGTTCCGGGCCACGATTTCGGGAGGGCACGATCACGTATAATCGAACTTCAGCCCATGAGCTATCAGGTCCTGGCGCGTAAGTACCGTCCCCAGAAGTTCTCCGAAGTCATCGGACAGGACCACGTCACCCGAACCCTGAAGAATGCCCTGGAGCAGGGGCGCACGGCCCACGGCTATATCTTCAGCGGACACCGGGGAATCGGGAAAACGACGGTGGCGCGCATCCTGGCAATGGCCCTGAATTGCCGGTCCACAGACCACCCGGTTGCGGAGCCGTGCGGGGTATGCGATTCGTGTACCGAGATTCGAGCCGGTAATTCCGTTGACGTGATTGAAATAGACGCCGCGACCAACCGGGGGATCGACGAAATCCGGGAGCTACGGGAGGCCGCCCGCTATCGTCCGGCGCGTGACCGGTTCAAAATCTACATTCTCGACGAAGCTCACCAGATCACGGACGCGGCGTTCAATGCGTTGCTGAAGACGCTTGAGGAGCCGCCGGGGCACGTCGTATTCATGCTGGCCACCACGCAGCCAGAGGACATTCCGCAGACGATTCGCTCGCGCTGCCAGCACTTCAGTTTTCGCGCCGTACGGTTTGAACAGATCCTCGAGCAACTGCGCGATCTCGCGGGCCGGGAGCAGATCAAGGCCGATGAGGATGCCCTGGCGCTGCTTGCCGAGGCGGGCGATGGTTCGATGCGGGACGCGCTGTCAATTCTCGACCAGGCGATCGCTTCCTGTGGCGACCGGATTACGGTGGAGAGCGTGCGCCAGCTCGTGGGGGCTGCGCCTTCCGGGCTACTCGAAGACGTAATGCAGGCGGTGGCCCGTACTTCCAGCGAAGAGGTCCTGCGGCTGGCTGACCGCCTGATGGGAGAAGGACACAATCCCACGCATTTCGCGCGGCAGTTGGTGCGCTTCCTACGCAACGCCATTGTGGCCAAAGTGGCGGGAAAAGACTCGGGACTGCTGCAGATTTCAAGCGATGAAAGAGAGCGGGTCTGGCGCGTTGCCAGTCTCTTCAGCGAGGAAGACTTGGCCCGCCATCTACAAATCATGCTGCGCACTCACAGTGACCTGGGCTACCGGCAGGAGCAGCGCTTTCACCTGGAACTTGCGCTGCTGAAGATGACGCACGCGCAGCGACTGCTTCCTATCGAGCAGTTGCTCAGCAAGCTGGGCGCAAGTGCGCTGCCGATGCCAGCACCGCGCCCGGTCTCGCGGCCAACCGCTATTACGTCCGGCGACAGCCGACGGGCGAGTGACATTTCAGCCGCGACGCGTCCCGGCCATGTTTCCCCTTTCGCGGCCGACTCGGCCCGCAAAGCGGGCGGCAAGCCGGAAATGTCCGCCGATGCCGGATCGGATTCGAATGCGCGCTCTGTGGCCGCGGCCGGCGTGGTCATGGGATCAGCGGCGCCGGCGGCTGTGGCCGTGCAGACTGCCGAAGAATGTCAACAGGAGCAGGCCATCCCGCGTGTTTCTGCCCCAGAGCCGGTCGATGTACGAGAAGTCGTGTTGCAGGCGGTGAGCGCCGCAGGTCAGCCGATGCTGGTCTCGATGCTTGAAAGTGGCGAGTGGATCGTAGAAGGCAACGAGCTGGTGATCAAAGTAGCGGCGTCAGCCACAATCGTTGACATGTCGTTGGGGCAGGACACCAGGCGGGTGATGATCGCAACCGCCAGCGGCGCGCTTGGGCGCCCTATGAAACTGAAAATCGTATCTGGGTCGAATCCGCAACCCGGTCCTACCGCGGTGCGCAGTTCTTCAAATGGAGCAGGTGGCCGCGGCCGGGCGGAACAGGATCCAATCGTCCGCCGCATGCGTGAAAAATTCGGCGCGGAGATCAGGACAGTGATCGACTATCGGGAAAAGAAATAGCCGGGAATCGGTGGGATGGCAGGGGGCGCGCGGCGTTTTCGTGGCGCAGAATTCTTTTGAGGGTGGTTTCAGCACCAAGGCAGGCAAGCAATGGGCGGATTCAATCTACAGGACTTGATGTCGCAGGCTAAACGTCAATATGACGTTCTGCAGAAGAAGATGGAGGAAACCGTCGTCGAAGCTACCTCGGGAGGCGGCAGTGTCACGGTGAAAATGGACGGCCGCAAGCAGGTGTTGAGCATGAAGATCGATCCGGAGGTGGTGAAGTCCGGCGATGTTGAAATGCTGCAGGATCTTGTGACTGCTGCCGTGAACGAAGCGGGCCGCCAGATCGATGCGGCGATGCAGTCGACCATGGGCGGTATGCTGAGCGGACTTCAAGGCATGTTGTGACAGCAGATTGATCCAGGTTGAAGTAACAGAGTACGAAGCACTATTAACAACTCTCCATGTCAAAATTTGCCGAGCCCATGACGCGGCTCATCGACGAACTGAAGAAGCTGCCGGGCATCGGCAGCAAGAGCGCGCAGCGGCTCGCGTTTCACATCTTGCGCTCGTCAGACGAGGATGCCGAAGCGCTGGCGATGGCAGTACGCGATGTAAAGGCAAGCCTTCGCCTGTGCTCGATTTGCAACAACATCACAGACGTCGACCCCTGCACATATTGCAGCAGCCCGACTCGAAACCAGCGGCAGGTGTGCGTGGTGGAGGAACCCACGAACATCGCGTCGGTCGAGAAAACCCGGCACTTTAATGGCACGTACCACGTGCTGCATGGGTCGATTTCTCCACTGCATGGCATCGGGCCGGAGCAGCTCCGGATTTCTAATTTAGTCCGCCGAGTGGACGCCGGTGACATTGAAGAGATCATCATCGCCACCAACCCCACCGTGGAAGGAGAGGCCACCGCAACTTACCTGTCGCAGCAACTCAAACGTCCCGGCCTCAAGGTCACGCGCATCGCCATGGGAATTCCCGTAGGCAGCGACATCGAGTACGCTGACGAGATCACGATGCTGAAGGCTATGGAGGGCAGGCGGGAGTTGTAGGAGATAAGCCTCCAAGTGAACTGTGCAAGCAGAGGCAGTTGCCTATTCCGTTAGGCCCTGTTGTGCAACAATTTTTCCTAGTTCGTAGTGGCGTTCACCATGCCGGTTGCACAGCATCCGCGGCAAGTACATGCGGCTTAATAACTTCCGAGTAAACGCCCGCCGCCTTTCTTAGCAACTCGCGTGGCATGCCGATTGCACCAGCACACGCCGGTCCTCGCTCCTTTTTAAGTTTTGGGCTGACGCGAGGCGGTGCAGATCGGGTGACCGAGCCGCGCCACAACCAGGCCGGCACCGCACCAATTCGAGGCCAGTCTGCGCCGAGCTGAGATGTAACCGCATCCAACCCGACGCTAATGAGAAACCGGGCTGATCGGCCCGGTTTTCTTTTGTGCAGCGCAGCGAGACACAGAGCGCTACTGCGCTACGTCAGACGGATCAGGTTCCAGCTCTAGATAGGTGTTGGCTTCCGCGTCTAGCGGGGTAATGCCGGCGGGCTCCCAGCCGCCGTTGTACTCGGCCATGCGGTTCTTCCATTTCAGAAAGTCGGTGATGCTCTGCGGTTCAATGCGAATCTCTACCCGCCGTAGGCTGGCGAGCAGCAGATTCATTTCATAGCGGAAGCCGATGCCTGTTCGCATTTTCGTGTCGGAGGGCACGGAGATTGCGACTTTACGATTGCGGCACTCGAGCAGTCCCCAGCCGGCAGGCAATTCGCGGGCATCGACCAGCCCTGCGGGCGTGAGATAGAAGCGCTCGCAGCCCAGGCCGAGGGCAGTTTTTTTGCGGAACGGTTTCTCTCGATCAGCCAGGAAATCAGCGCGCGAGATTTTGCACTCCACCAGCACCGAGTGACAGGCGCGCTTCCATCCGATGGCGTCGGGCATCTCGCCGCTGGCGCAAGCCTGTTCGGAAAGGATCACGCCACACCCGTAGCCTCGCAACCACGCGATCGCGGCTTTTATTAATTGAGGGTGAGTCATGGCTCCAGATTCTTTGTAGCGACAGAAGAGAAGCAAGAGAAGTGCCTGAATGGTTTCCAGCAGCCGACCGGCTAGGCTGGCGTTTGACGCCTGGCCGAGGCGATTTGATTCTGCGATCGGGTAGAGGATGTCGATTTTTTCGACACCGGCCGGCGTGTTCTCTGGACCAAGCGCTTTACGACGATGGGCGATCCAAGGCTTCGCTCTAACAAAAAGCGCGACGCGGCGATCGTTTCCGCGCTCGCGGAGTAGGGGGAATACGCCTGCGCGTACACAGCCAAGGTCCCGTCCTGATTGGTGACTTTTAGCTGACGGGTTCGTCCGTCCCGCTCTGTATCGAACGCATTCGCGAGGCGGACAATGCCCGCCAGCTTGAGCGCAGTTGCTTGCTGGTCCGCAGGCAACGTGCTGAACTCTTTATGTCGCGGCTCTGGCAGCGCACCGCGGTGATAGCGAGCGATCATCGCCACAAGCTTCAGATCCTGTTGCGTCCAGCCCAAGGGCGGGTTCAGCGCTTCGATAAGGCGGCGGGAAACTTTGTGGTGGTTCCTGGCAGTGCGCGAGAGTCCCACGTCATGCAGCAGTGCGGACGCAAGGAGAATGGAGCGTAAATCCTGGGCCTCGCTATTGGTTTGCTTGTCCGCGTCAAGAGCATCGTATATTTGCACGGCGAGTCTGGCCACCAGTTGGGAATGCCGGAAGTCTGGATCGAGAAAGGCCGCCCAGATCTTCAGCCGCTCCAGTCCGGCCGCGCGGATTTCCGCGCCTTTGGGCAATTCCGATCGCCATATCTTCCATAACGAGTCAGGACCAAGCATCCTCTGGCGGTACTTGTCGATTCGATGTTTTCTTTGTTCCGCGACGATCGAGCGCCAACGGGCCCGGGTCTCAATATCAGAAAGCGCCTTAATCTCGAAAGCCGTCGCCCAGAGCACGTCGAGATCGTGGACATCGCCGAGCCAGTCCTGTAGTTGCTTCAGGTCATCGCTCCACTTGTCGTGCTGCTCAGGCAGGAAATTCTCCACTGTGTAGCGGAAATGCTTGATGCCGATCCTTAACTGGTGCAGAGCTGTCTGGCTGCGGTTACGGAGCGCCTGTCGTTGCAGTTCGCGCGCTCCTGACCATCGCTCGAGGGCCAGGTGGCGAAAAACATCGCTTCCGAGGGGAATGCGCGCCGCACGCCGCGGTAATTCATCGGCCCAACGCTGCCATTGCTTGCGATCGAAACCCTGCAGAGCCATCTGGGCGTGCTTCTTCAACTGAAGTTCCTGATTATCAAGGTGAGCCCTCAGTTGCTGGCTGACCGGATCAGCGGGCACGCCAAGCTTATCGAGCCATTCCTTCAACACCTGGACGTCGCGCAGGGATCCGAGGCTTTGAAAAACCGGCTTTGCCGCCTTCTTCATTCTCTTCCAGGATTTGTCTGGATCGATTGCCATCAAGCCGTCGGCCATGGAACGACAGCGCCGAAAAGCGACGCGGAGATCGTGTACCGGGTCGGAGGCAAATTCTTCTTCCGCCTTTTCACACTCCTTCAATACGCGTTCCATCCAGTGCGCCAAGCCGGTTTTTTGCTTGGCGTTTCCGTTCTTTGAGACTATTCGCGGATCCACGTGGTGATTGCCTGCTCCGAAGGGACTTTCAACTGAATTAAGATAACACTGCCCAAGCGATGGAATTGCTTGAACGGCAAACACTTGGACAGCCCTGGAGTACAGGTTCACACGCCGGCAAAAGCCGACCCAGGGCCTGCTTGGCCGGCCTCTTCGAGTTACTTGCGTAATGTGCGCCGCTTACCTTTTAGCCTTAGGCTTACTGAGTCAGGGTATAGGAGCGGCATCTCTTGCCTTCGCCGACAGTCAAGGACGGCCGTAGCGCCTCGGCTAGTGCCTTTGTGCACAGCCTTAATATTCTTGTAAAGTACGTCCGCCTCTACGGCTTTGATCACAAGCGAACCGAAGGGCAGTTCGAAACTACCTGGAACGAACTGCAGCAGGCATTACCCAAATCAGGAGACGGCGGTTTCCTCCTCGGTGTTTCGGGTCACCAGCTTCTGCTTGATGGCATTCCCCTGGACACAGGACAGGCTGAAAAAAGTTTCGCGCAATTACTTACCACCGCCGGACTCGCCAGCATAAATTTTTCCAACAAAGTGACGGTTGACGATTTTGCCCGCCTGGTACGGGCATTCGCCGTGGGCGGCTCGAAGGCGCAAGACGTTGCCAAGCAGATCAAAGAGACGCTAAGCGAAATCAAGAGTTCCACGATCAAGATCAACGAAGTGAAATTCGTGGCCGCCGACCCGGCGACCGGAGACGTGATGGTGGCGTCGCAGATTGCGGCGCAGACCCTGGGTCCTGAGTTCAAGCAGTGGCTGAATGATCCGCAAAAACTCTTGCAGTTGATTGCTGCAGCGGAAGGCGCGCGCGGTGGTGTTCCGAGCGACGGCGTGCCTATGGTGCCCCTGGGAAGCGTACCGATGGGAGCTGGCGGTGGGAGCGGAGCCGGTACCGCGGGTACTGGAGGTGGCGCTGCGGGCGGCGCCATTGCTTACAGCGGTGGGACTGTTGCGCTGCAGGAAGAAGAGGTCATCCAGGCTATCCGGCTGCTGACCCGCTTCGGCGAAGTGGGGCACGATGAATCGAAGATTCCCGTTCTTCAGCAAGAGCTGAACCAGGCGAATGCGACTACCAAGCTGAATCTGCAGCAACTGTTGGAGTCTCTGGCCGCGACCATTCCTGGAGAAGGCGCCGATACGCCGTTGCTGATGAAAGCCGCTGAGCATATGGCGATCCGCTTCGCTCTCGAGCGTTATCAGAAGGGCGAGGTTCGGGTTAACGCGGTGCATCAGATGATGGAGCACATGAGCCGCCAGATGGACACGCTGCGGCAAATCTTAAAAATTCAAGAAGAGAAGATGAGCAAGGCCGGCCTGCTGGTGGAATCGCACGCCGACATCCTGGACCGCATGTTCTGGGCAGAAGTTCCCGAAGCGGGCAAACGCAGCGTGCTGTTGTCGAACGAAGCGGCCTGCGTGCCTCCGCGCAACGTGCGCCAGTTCGTCGAGTTGTTGTTGGAACGGGGTGACAAGGAAACAGCGGGCGGCATCCTGTTGAACTACATAAGCTGCCTGGATGCGAAGGAGAACGAGCCACGTCGAAAGACGGCCATTGGACTAAGCCAGCTCGCCGATCTTTACGCGGGCCCAGGCGGCGGGCTGATGGTCGCAGCCATTCGCAAAGTGGGGGACCATCTCGCTAAGGATGGGGATCCAGAGCTGCAAAGCCTATTGGGAGCTGCGTTCGTGCGGCTAAACCAGGAAGCCAGCGGGCGCAAGGAATACACCGCCGTCGCTGAAGTCTGCCTGGCGATGGAAGAGATCGCGAAGAAGCGTCCCGTGCTGGTAAACGATCTGCGGCCGCGTGTGGGAGTGGAGAATCGGCTGCCTGAATTCATCGACGAAGCCCTGCGCTTGCCGGAGATCCCTCCGGACCTGATCCGGGTTTTGCAGCGCACGTCGCAGGCCGCGGTTGAACATCTCTCGGACCGGTTCTTCCGCTGCATGCGGCGCGATGAATGTGACCGCATGGTGGAAGTGGTTCGTGAGCTGGGGCCGCCGGGTCTGTCGCAATTGCGGGAAATGCTCCGTACCGGGCAGGCGCGGCAGGCGTCATCCGCCGTCGGACTGTTGAGCCGGCTCGACGTTGCCACCCTGCTGGAACTGCTGCCCACGAGATTGAAAGAGTTCAACCGCTTTTACCACGACATTATCGTTCGCCAGATTGCTTATGGCGCGGCACCCGACCGAGGCCGCACGCTGCTGGAATTGCTTGAAATCATTGATCCCCTGGTGCTGCCGCAAGCGATCGACGAAATCGGCATGAGCGGCGACCATTCCGCTGCCGCTGCCCTGATTGTCATGGCTCGCGCCGGCGAATCGGATACGCGCTCTCCGTTCGTTCAACTTAAAGCAATCGAATCGCTCGGACGGTTGCGCGACGCCGAGGCAGTTCCGGTACTGCGTGAAATTCTCGAAGCCAAGAAGATGTGGAAATGGGCGCATCCGCGGGAACTGCGCGTAGCGGCGGCGCAGGCACTGGCCAAGATCGATCCGCGCTATGGCAGCCAGGTGCTGGCCGACAGCGGCCTGGGCCCGGGTGAACTTGCGATTGCGCCGCTGGACGCTGCACCCGCCTGTCCATGGGTAAGGCAACGACGCTATGAGCGCATCGTGCTGTCGCGTGCGTTATCGGCGACGATTGGAAGTTCGTGGGGAAAATCCAATATCGTGATTCGCGAACTCAGCCTGGGTGGCGGCATGGGCACCAAGGAAGACAATCTGCGCATTGGATCTGAGGCTAATCTTGATATCTCTATGGGCGTGCGCCACATTCGCGCCCAGGTGCTATTACGCCGCGCACGTGTGAATGAAATCGGCTTTGAAATCGTAAACACTGATCTCGAGAGCCGCTATCGCATCCGCCATCTGCTGGTGAACGGCCTGGAACGCACGCCCGAGGTCAAAGAGCAAGACTGGGACGGCAGCCGCAAGGTCTAGAGCCCCTTTCCAGTTTCCGCTTACCGTT
>Ga0070741_10008926_pt1 | contig 19814 bp, 18 predicted proteins | sample Coa_R1_4_FD_66440 | JGI IMG/M metagenome (GOLD analysis project Ga0070741, IMG submission 66440) | Surface soil microbial communities from Centralia Pennsylvania, which are recovering from an underground coalmine fire - Coalmine... | ecosystem: Environmental > Terrestrial > Soil > Unclassified ...
CCGCGACACGGCGTGCCTCGATGACCGAAGCGCACCGCTCCGCGCTCGCTCCACCTCCCACCAGGCACGCCCGCCCCCCACGTGTCGCCCGCATGCCCCCACGTACCCCCAGGGGCACCCCCGGTGCCCCTGAAGACACGCTAGCGGGCACACCGCAACGCACGTGTGTCAACTTCGTGCCGGAACTGGACGCCGTGGGCGCGGGCTGGAGCGCCCGTCCCCGCGCGGAGGCCCGGCCGGAGCGGCTGTGTGGCGGCACGCGCCGAGCACGGCCTCTCGCACCTGCTCCGCACGGCGCGGGCGCGCCGGCGCCCGCGCAGCACCCGCACGGCAGGCGCGAGGAGAACGCGCTGCGCGGCCGGCGCACGCGGCACGCACCGTCAGAGCCCGCGCCGAGCGCGCGGCATGCGCGGCTGGAGCAGGGCGCGGCTCGAGCGGGCGGCGCGCCCCCGCAGAGCACGTGCGGTCGCCACGCCCCGGTGGCGACACCGTCGCCGGCGCGTTCGAGCCGGAGCAGCACCACCACCGCTGCGCACGCCGCTCCCGCGACGCGGAACGCGGTCGTGTCGACGCCCTCGCGAAAGAGCCGTGCGTCGCCCGAGCACGACTGCGAGCACCATCACCCGCAGCGCCTCGGCGAGGCCGTGCTCGAGCAGCGCGCTGACCTCGTCGGTGCGCGACGGCCACGTGGCCGCGAAGCCCTCGTTCGTGCGGCGGCCGGGCAGGAGCGCCTCGCCGGCCGGCAGCTCGTCCAGCCCGAGCCGATCGCGTTCCGGGCCGCGCTCGAGCCGGAACGCCCACCCGCCCCGGTCGAAGCCCCCGGCCCGGCCCGGATCCTCGAGCACACCGTCGAGCGTGACGAGCTCCGAGACGACGATCCCGCCCGTCGTCCCTCCTCTCGTGTCCGGCGAGACGGGCGTGCCGCGCGACGCTCGCCGTGCGGGCTCAGGCCGGCGTCGACCCGGCGACCCTCGCGAACACCGCCATGTCCGCTCGGCGCCCGTCCTTGACGTGCACGCTGCGCAACGTCCCCTCCCGCTGGTAGCCGCACCGCTCGGCGACGCGCAGCGACGCCGGGTTGTCGACGTCCGCCCGCAGCTCGATGCGAACGAGGCCGAGCTGCCGCAGGCCCCACTCGGTCAAGAGCCGGACCGCGCGCGCCGCGATTCCCCGTCCGCGCTCCTCGCCCGCGACGACGTAACCGATCTCCGCCTCGCGGCCGGGCAGGGAGAGCGCGACGAACGCGGCCAGGCCGAGAAAGCGCGCGTCCGAGCGCGCAGTGATGGCGAAGCCGACGCGCGAGCCGTCGCGCCAGCCCTGCTCGTACACGCGCAACCATCGCTCCGCCGCGCCACGGTCGAACGAGGCCGGCACGCGCGTGAAGCGCTGGACGAGCGGGTCGGCGCCGAGCGACTCGAGCCCGTCGAGATGGCGCTCGTCGAGCGGGACGAGCACGACGGCCTCGTCTGCGAGCGGCGGGTTCGGAGGCGCGAGCACCGACGTTCATGCTCGCACGCCGTCGTGCGCAGACGAGCCGTCGGCGCGCTGCAACGGCGAGCCGGACCATGCTCGTGGCGGGGGTGGCTCCGACCCTGCCGTTCTCCACGGGCGCTGCGAACCTGGCGAACCAGGTGGGTGCCCTGCCGGCTGTCGGGATCGCCTCGGCCGGACGCGGGCTCCCTCAGCGTGTGTGTTGGTTCACGTCGAAACCCGCAGCCACGCACAGGGTCGAGCCGCCGCCCACTCTAGCGGCCGGAGCCGGCCGCGGAGCGGCCGAAGCGCGCCTCGCGCCTTACGAGCGGCTGGCAAAGCGCCACTGGATGCGCTGGGTGCCGTCCAGCCCCATCCGCTGCGCGAGCGCGTCGGTGACCTCGAACTGCCGTCCGCCCGACTGGAGCCTGTTGTCGATCACCTCGGTCAGCCAGCTGCGATCGCCGAAGCGGATCAGGAGCTTCGCACCACACGGGAGCACCGGCTCGGTCACGCCGAGCGAGCGGGCCGTGAGGATGACGCCGCACGTCGTCCGCTCGGCGTCGCCGGCCGGCCCGCGCGACGCGGCGAGCGCGTCGAACCACTCGCTCGCAGCCGCGCCGCCGCTCGCCGGGACGGCGGACACGGCGCGATGGCGGTGGATGCCGACGGCGGCGCCCAGGCCGGCGAGCAGCGCGGCCGCCGCCAGCAGCGCGAGCCGCTCGCCGAGCATGGTCACGCCTCCTCCCGCGGCGCTGCGACCACCCGGATGCCGAGCTCCTCGAGTTGGGCGGGCGTGAGCTCGGAGGGCGCGCCGCTCATCGGGTCGAGGCCCGCCTGGTTCTTCGGGAACGCGATCACGTCGCGCAGGTTCGGCTCGCCCGCGAGCACCATCGCCATCCGGTCGATGCCGAACGCGATCCCTCCCATCGGCGGCGCGCCCATCGCCAGCGCGTCGAGCAGGAAGCCGAACTTCGCCCGCTGCTCCTCCGGCGACAGCCTGAGCAGGTCGAACACCTGCGCCTGCAGCTCGGGCTCGTGAATCCTGAACGAGCCGCCGCCGAGCTCGTTCCCGTTCACGACGCAGTCGTAGGCGAGCGCGAGCGCGTGCTGGGGGTCTGCGGCGAAGCGGTCGCGCCAGTCGTCGGCCGGCCGTGTGAACGGGTGGTGCTTGGCGGTCCAGCGCTGCATCTCGTCGTCCCACTCGAACATGGGGAAGTCGGTCACCCAGAGGAAGGAGAACGCGTTCTCGTCGACCAGGCCGAGCTCCCGCCCGAGCCGCAGCCGCAGCGCGCCGAGCACCCTCGACGTCAGCGTCCACTCACCCGCGACGAAGAGCAGCGTCGTGGCCGGCTCGCCGCGCAGCGCCGTCAGCTCCTCCCGCGAGAGGAACTTCGCGATCGGCGAGCGCACCTCGCCCTCCTCGTCGTAGACGAGGTAGGAGAGACCCTTCGCGCCGAGCTCCCTCGCCCTCTCCTCCAGGGTCGCGAGCTCGCTGCGCGAGAGCTGCTGCGGCACGCGCAGGAAGCGCACCGCCGCCGCGTCCGCGAACACGCCGAACCGCGACCCGCGCGTGACCTCGGTCGCGTCCTCGAGCTCGAGCCCGAAGCGCAGGTCGGGCTTGTCGCTGCCGAAGCGCCGGTCCGCCTCCGCCCAGGTCATGCGCGGGAACGGCGTCTCGATCTCGACGCCGAGGCACTCGCGCCAGATCCGCGCGAACATCGACTCCATCAGCGCGAACAGCTCCTCGCGGTCGGGGAATGCCATCTCCACGTCGAGCTGCGTGATCTCCTGGACGCGGTCGGCTCGCAGGTCCTCGTCGCGGAAGCAGATGGCGACCTGGTAGTAGCGGTCGAACCCGGCCACCATGGTCAGCTGCTTGAGGATCTGCGGGCTCTGCGGCAGCGCGAAGAAGCGGCCCTTGTGCAGCCGGCTCGGCACGACGAAGTCGCGCGCCCCCTCCGGCGTCGGCTTGAACAGGATCGGCGTCTGGATGTCGAGGTAGCCGGCCTCGTCCATGTGGCGGCGGATGATCCCGACCATCCGCGCGCGCAGGCGCAGGTTTCGCTGCAGCCTCTCGCGGCGCAGGTCGAGCCAGCGGTAGCGCAACCGCAGCGTCTCGTCGACGTTCTCCTCGTCGAGCTGGAACGGTAACGGGGTCGAGCGGGAGACGACGCGCAGCTCGTCGACGTGCAGCTCCACCGCCCCGGTGGCCATCTTCGGGTTCACCGTTTCCGGAGCCCGCGCGACGACCTCTCCCGTCGCCTGCAGCACGAACTCGTTGCGCACCTCCTTCGCGACGTCGGCGGCGGCCGCCGCCCGCTCCGGGTTGACGACCAGCTGGGTAACCCCCGTATGGTCGCGCAGGTCGATGAAGACGAGGCCGCCGTGGTCTCGCCGGCGGGCCGCCCACCCGGCGAGGGTGGCGCGCCGGCCGACGTGCGCCGGGCGCGGCTCGCCGCAGAGCAGGTCGCGCCAGCTCACGGCGAGAGCCTGCCGAGCACCGCGTCGTGCGAGATCGCCTCGTCTCGCTGGCCAGGGCGGCGCAGCAGCGCGTCGTGCTCGCGGACGACGACCGTGGTCGCGGCGCCCAGCCGCGCGGCCTGCGTGAGCTGGCCCTTCAGGGAACGGCCGGCGTAATCCGTGTCGGCGGCGACGCCGAGCGCGCGCAGGCGCGCGAGCCAGGTGAGCACGCGCCCGCGCGGCGCGCCGCCGTCGAGCGCGAAGAAGACGTCGATCTGCGGCGGCTCGGCGGTGACGCCCTCCGCCTGGAGGGCGAGCAGGAGCCGCTCGATGCCGGCGCCGAAGCCGACGCCGGGGGTGGGCGAGCCGCCGATCTCCTCGATCAGCCCGTCGTAGCGGCCGCCACCAGAGAGGGTGGACTGCGCTCCTTCCCACGGCCCCTCGAACTGCCACGTCGTGCGCGTGTAGTAGTCGAGACCCCGCACCAGCGTCGGCACGAGCGTGTAGCGAACGCCGTAGCCGTCGAGCGCGGCGCGCACCGCCGCGAAGTGCTCGCGACACGCCTCGCAGAGCGACTCGCCGATCGTCGGCGCCCGCTCGAGCGCCTCCCGGACGGCGGGCGGCTTCGCGGCCAGGTTGTCGAGGGCACGCAGCGGGCTGACGGCGGCCTTCGCGCGCGTCTCCTCGTCGAGGGTCCCCTCGTGCTCGTCGAACCAGGCGCGCAGGCGGGCGACGTACGCGGGCCGGCAGGCACGGCAGCCGATCGAGTTGAGCTGCAGCTCGTAGTCGCTGACGTCGAGCCGGTGCAGCAGCGTGTCGTAGAGCTGGATCAGCTCGGCGTCGATCGCCGGGTCGTCGCTGCCGATCGCCTCGACGGACGCCTGCCAGTGCTCGCGGAAGCGGCCCTTCTGTGGCGCGCCGTAGCGGTACATCGTCGCGATCGTGTAGAGCTTCACCGGCTGCGGCTCGCGGTGCATGCCGTGCTCGACGTAGGCGCGGCAGATCGGGGCGGTGCCCTCCGGTCGCAGGGTCAGCGACCGGTCGGAGCGGTCCGTGAATGTGTACATCTCCTTCTGCACCACGTCCGAGCCTGCGCCGGAGGTGCGCTCGAAGAGCGCCGTGTCTTCGAACGCGGGTGTCGCGATCCGCCGGTAGCCGTAGAGGCCGCACAGCCGCTCGATCTCACCGGTGACGCGCTGCCACAGCGGCTGCTCCGCGGGCAGGACGTCGTGCGTCCCCCGCGGAGCCTCGAAGCGCGCGGTCATGGCCGTCGCTCCGCCCGCAGCTCGGCGAGGAACGGGTTGCGGGCGAGCTCGGCGCCGAGCGTGGTCACGGGCCCGTGGCCGGGGTAGACGACGGTCTCCGGGCCGTAGGCGTCGACGAGCGCGCGGATCGAGCCGAGGAGCGTCTCCCAGTCGGCGCCGGGGAGGTCCGTTCGCCCGACCGAGCCCTGGAAGAGCACGTCCCCGGAGAACAGGCACCCGTCGGCCGCGTAGGCGAGGTGCGCCGGCGAGTGTCCGGGCACGGCGACGACGTCGAACGTGATCCCCGCCAGCTCGAGCGTCTCCCCGCCCGCGAGCAGCACGTCCGGCGTGTACGGGCGGATCGCCACGGGCGAGAACGCGGCCGGCTGCTCCAGCAGCCTGCGCTCGCCCTCGGCCATGTGCACCGGCGCGCCGGTGCCCTCCGCCAGGTCGGCCACCCCGACCAGGTGGTCCCAGTGCCCGTGCGTGAGCAGGATCGCGGAGCAGCGAGCGCCTGCGCTCGCGAGCCGCAGGCGGATGGTCGCAGCGTCGCCGCTCGGGTCGACGACGACCGCCTCGCCCGCCGCGCGCGAGGCGCGCACGAGGTAGCAGTTCGTCTCGATCGGACCGAGCGGCAGCTGTTCGACGACCGGTGGCACCGGCGACCGAGTCTAGTCGGACGCGCTACGGTGCTCGTGTGCACGCGTGGGACCTGCGCGGGCTCGAGGCGCGGGACGGCCTGGCGCCCGAGGTGCTCGCCTCGGACGACGGCGCCCGCGCGATCGGCATCGCGCTCGCGCCCGGCCAGGAGCTCGACGAGCACCAGGTGCGGGAGCGCGCTTGGCTGCTCGTCGTCGACGGCCGCGTCGAGGTGGAGACGCGCGACCGCGGTTGCGCCGCGACGGCCGGCACGCTCGTCACGTTCGATCCCGGCGAGCGCCACGCCGTGCGCAGCGCCGAGGGCGCCCGCCTGCTGCTCTTCCTGACGCCCTGGCCGGCGCCGGGCCACTACCGGCTCGACGAGACGCGCCGCTGACGCAGCGAGCGGCGGTACGGCGGCTGGCCGGTCAGCGCTTGGCGCCCCCCGTGCGCTTCTGGAACGAGCGCCACACCATCGCATCGAGGAAGTACGAGAACGGCACGAAGAAGACGACCAGGATCAGCGTCTGCACGACGGCGGCGGCGAACGTCACCTTCTTGCCGCCGAGCAGGAGCACCGTCGCGAGGAAGAGCGGCGCGAAGATCGCTCCCCGCTTGGCGACGCGGCGCCACGAGGGAGGCTGGGGAACGCGCCCGCGGCGTCGCTGGGCGGCGCCCGACGCACGCCCCGACGCGCGCGCCTTGCCGGCGCCCTCGCGCCGGCCGTTCGCGGGCTGCTCGATCGTCTCCGGGTCGACCTCGTTGCCCTCGTGGTCGACGTAGACGATCTCGTACTCGTGCCGTTTCTCCTTCTCGCGCCGCCGCCGCTGCTTCTTCGTGGCCACCGTCCGATTATGCCGAGCGCTGCCAGGCGATCGACCCAACCTCGATCACGGTGTGCACGACGTCGCCGCCGAGGTGGTAGGCGAGGTAGCGCCAGTCCGGCGCGTCGAGGAGCACGAGGTCGGCGCGGTACCCGGGGGCGAGCCGGCCCACCTCGCCGGCGCGGCCCAGCACGTGGGCGGCGTTCACCGTGCACGCGGCGAGCGCCTCCTCGGGCGCGAGCCGGAGCTGCGTGCAGGCGAGCGCGCAGACGAGCGGCAGGCTCTCGCAGAACGCGCTGCCCGGATTGAAGTCCGTGGCGAGGGCGACCGCGGCGCCGGCGTCGGCGAGCGCCCGCGCCGGCGGCATCGGACGGCCGAGGAACAGCGCGCTGGCGGGGAGCAGCACGGCGACGACGTCGCTGCCGGCAAGGGTCCGCACGCCGTCGGCTCCGGTCGCCTCGAGATGGTCGACCGAGCGCGCGCCGAGCTCCACGGCCAGCGGGACGGCGCCGATCTCGGTGAACTGGTCGCCGTGCAGCCGCAGGGCGAGGCCGGCGTCGCGGCACGCGAGCAGCAGCCGGCGGGCCTGCTCGGCGTCGAACGCGGCCCGCTCCACGAAGACGTCCGCCGCATCCGCGACGGGCGCGACCGCAGGCAGGACGTCCCGGACGAGGAAGTCGAGGTACTCGTCGCGGTCGTCGAACTCCGGCGGCAGTGCGTGCGCGCCCAGCCAGGTGGGCACGCCCCCGGCGGCGCGCACCGCCTCGAGCTGAGCGAGCTCGGTGTCGCGGTCGAGCCCGTAGCCCGACTTGGCCTCGAAGGTCGTCGTCCCGTGCCGGCGCATCCACCCTCGGTGCCGGCCGACGGCGGCCCGCAGCTCGTCGGCGGATGCGGCCCGCGTGGCCCGGACGGTCGAGAGGATCCCGCCGCCTGCCGCATGGAGCTCCTCGTACGTCGCGCCGGCCGCGCGGAGGGCGAACTCCCCGACGCGGTCACCGGCGAAGCAGGCGTGCGTGTGGCAGTCGACGAGCCCCGGGAGGGCACAGAGCCCACGCCCGTCGAGCTCGGCCACCTCGCCGGCCGCGTGCGAGCGCAGCCGCTTGCTCGTGAGGTCTGCCATCCGCCCGACGTCGGCGATGCGGCCGCCGGCGCAGAGCAGATACCCGCGCTCGACGACGTCGACCCGGCGCAGGTCGGCGCCTCGAAGCGGCGCTCCCGTGCCCGCTGGCGTGACGAGCTGCACGAGGTCGCGGACGAGCAACGCGGCAGGGGCAGAGCCCGCCATCACGCGCCCGCGTCCGGGAGCGAGGGCAGATCGAGGCCGCCCGCACGCGCTGCGGCAATGGCATCCTCGTAGCCCGCGTCGGCATGGCGCATCACGCCGGTTCCCGGATCGGTCGTGAGCACTCGCTCGAGCCGGACGGCCGCCGCGTCGGTTCCGTCGGCCACGACGACCATGCCGGCGTGGATCGAGTTGCCGATGCCGACGCCTCCTCCGTGGTGCACGCTGACCCACGTCGCGCCAGCCGCGACGTTGAGGAGCGCGTTGAGGATCGGCCAGTCGGCGATCGCGTCCGAGCCGTCGAGCATGGCCTCCGTCTCGCGGTATGGCGAGGCGACCGAGCCCGAGTCGAGATGGTCGCGGCCGATCACGACCGGAGCACGGACGCGCCCTCGACGGACGAGCTCGTTGATCGCGAGGCCGGCGCGGACCCGCTCCCCGTAGCCGAGCCAGCAGATCCGGGCCGGCAGGCCCTGGAACGCCACCCGCCCCGGCGCCAGCGCGAGCCAGCGCTGCAGCAGCGCGTCGTCCGGGAACAGCTCCTTCAGCGCCTCGTCGATGGCGTGGATGTCGTCGGGATCGCCGGAGAGAGCAGCCCAGCGGAACGGGCCGATGCCACGACAGAAGAGCGGCCGGATATAGGCCGGGACGAAGCCCGGGTATGTGAAGGCATCGCTCAGGCCACCTGCATACGCCTCCCCTCTGAGGTTGTTGCCGTAATCGAAAACGTAGCACCCCATCCGGACGAACTCCACCATCGCCCGCACGTGGGCGACGATCGACTGGGAGGCCAGGCGCAGGTAGCGATCCGGGTCGCGCGCCCGCAGCGATTCCGCTTCCTCGAAGGGAACCTCGGCGGGAACGTATCCCGTGAGCGGATCGTGGGCCGCGGTCTGGTCGGTGACGAGGTCGAACCGCTCGCTGCGCGCGACGAGCTCCGGGTACACGTCTGCCGCGTTGCCCAGCAGGCCGACGGAGAGCGGCCGGCGCTCTCGCGCAGCCGCGCGCACGCGGTCGAGCGCGTCGTCGAGCGAATCGGCGACCTCGTCCAGGTAGCGCGTCTCCAGCCTGCGTCGGATCCGCGAGGGATCGACCTCCACGCACAGGATGGCGGCTCCGGCCAGCGTCGCCGCGAGGGGCTGCGCCCCGCCCATGCCGCCGAGCCCGGCGGTGAGGATCGTCCGACCGGAGAGGTCCGGCGAGCCGAAGTGCTTCTCGCCCGCCGCGGCGAACGTCTGGTACGTGCCCTGCAGGATCCCCTGCGTCCCGATGTAGATCCACGAGCCCGCCGTCATCTGGCCGTACATCGTGAGGCCCTCCGCCTCCAGGCGGCGGAACTCGTCCCAGGTCGCCCATCTGGGAACGAGCAGCGAGTTGGCGATCAGCACCCTCGGCGCGTCCGCGTGCGTGCGGAACACGCCGACCGGCTTGCCGCTCTGGACGAGCAGCGTCTCGTCGTCCGCGAGGCGCAGGAGCGTGCGAACGATGGCGCGCAGGGCGTCGTGCGAGCGGGCCGCCCGCCCGGAGCCGCCGTACACGACGAGGCGCTCGGGGTGCTCCGCGACCTCGGGATCGAGGTTGTTGAGCAGCATCCGCAGCGGCGCCTCGGTCTGCCAGGAGCGGGCGTTGAGCGCGGTGCCCCGGGGCGCGCGAACCTGTGTGAGGTCGCCGCAGAGCCGCTCGACGACGTCCGCGCTCGGGCTCACGACTCGTGCTCCGCCGCCGCCGCTGCCCGCCGGCGTCGCTGGTGCAGCCGGAACCACGACCACGCAGTGGCGGCGACGATGTAGGCAAGGGCGACGACGAGCGCCCTCCCGATCGCGCCCCCGGACAGCCACGCGAAGGCGACGATCAGAACCCCGAGCGCAGCGTGCAGGAACGCTGCATCGCGGTAGGGGCGCCGCGACCGGGGCAGCGGCGGCGCGCTCGGCCAGCGGAGGATCCGTCGCGCCGTCACGCCAGCGAGCCCACCTCGCGCTCGACGGCGGCGAGGAGCGCACCCTCCCGGATCGAGGCCGCGACGGCCTCGATGTCACCGCTCAGCGACCGGTCCTCGCGGAGCTGCGCCGACCGCGTCCGCACGAAGGCGCGCGTCGCGACGACGCCGCGGCCGGGCTGGAGGGGCGCCAGGAACTCGACCGCCTGCGCGCCCGCGATGAGCTCGATCGCGAGCGCCCGCTCGGCGTTGTCCAGCACCTGCAACGCCTTCAGGCCAGCCGCGTTGCCCATCGAGACATGGTCCTCCTGGCCCGCGCTGGTCGGGATCGAGTCGACGCTCGCGGGGTGGGAGAGCACCTTGTTCTCGGACACGAGCGACGCGGCCACGTACTGGGGAATCATGAAGCCCGAGTTGAGGCCGCCCTCGACTGTCAGGAACGGCGGCAGCCCGTCCGAGAGGCTCGGGTTGACCATGCGCTCGAGGCGGCGCTCCGAGATCGACGCCAGCTCGGCCGCGGCCATCGCGAGCGCGTCGAGCGCGAACGCGAGCGGCTGCCCGTGGAAGTTGCCGTTGGACACGATGATGCCCTCGTCCACGAGCACGAGCGGGTTGTCGGTGGCGGCGTTCAGCTCCACCGAGACGGTGCGCTCGACGTAGTCGAGCAGGTCCCGGCTCGCGCCGTGCACCTGGGCCGCGCAGCGAAGCGAGTAGGCGTCCTGCACCTTGTCGCACCAGCGGTGCGACTCGATGATCGCGGAGCCTTCGAGCAGCAGGCGGACGTTGGCGGCAGAGGCACGTTGTCCGGCGAGCGGACGCGCATCGTGGATCGCGGCCATGAAGCTCGTACGCGACCCGCGCAGCGCCTCGAGGGACTGGGCGCAGGCGATGTCCGCGGCGCAGGCGAGCCGGCGCGCACGGACGAGGCCGAGCGCGGCCATCGCAGCCATGAACTGGGTGCCGTTGATGAGCGAGAGCCCCTCCTTGGGGGCGAGCGCGATCGGCTGCAGACCCGCCCTGGCGAGCGCGTCCGCGGCCGCAAGCCGCTGGCCTGCGAGCCGCACCTCTCCCTCGCCGACGAGCGGCAGCGCGAGGTGCGCGAGCGGCGCGAGGTCGCCCGAGGCTCCGACCGAACCGCGCGAGGGGACGTGGGGCACGAGGCCCGCGTTGAGGCAGGCGAGCAGGAGCTCGACCGTCTCCACCCTGGCGCCCGAGTAGCCCTTCGCCAGCGCGTTCGCGCGCAGCAGCATGGCCGCCCGCACGACGTCGTCGGGGTACGGATCGCCGACTCCGCACGCGTGGCTGCGCAAGAGCCGGTGCTGCAGCTCGACGGCGTCCTCCTCCGGAATCCGCTGCGAGACGAAACGGCCGAAGCCCGTGTTGACGCCGTACGTGTGGTCGTCGCGGTGGGCGTCGACGAGCGCCCGCGCGGCCGCCAGACGATCGCGGGCACGGTCGGTCAGCTCGACCGTGCGCCGCTCCACGGCGACCTGCCACACGTCCTCCGGACGGAGATCGTCGCCGGTGAGCGCTACGGGCTCGGGCACGCGCGCGAGTCTAGATCCTCGTCGCCTCCCGCCGGCCGCTCCCGGGCAGGCCACGGCGCCGCCGCGGCTCGCTCGCAGCACGCCGGCGTGCGCCCGTGCGCACGACCAACCCGGCGCCCGGCGCGGCGTGCTGCAGAGCTGGGTCGCCGCCGGCCCTGAGCTCACGACACGGCGACGGGTGGGGCGGCTCGCTGGAAGTGCTCGCAGCGGCCGCCTCGCAGCGCACGCCGTCCGTCGCGAGCAGCCTCTCGGATGCGTCACAGCTCTCCCGCCCAAGGGCGAGCGTCGGCGCCAATCGGACGATGTACTCGCCGCGAGCGGCCTCTCGGCTGCTTCACAGTTCTTCCCCTCTTCCCCTCTTCCCCCAGGGGCCTTCGGCCCCTCTGCCCCCGTTTTCTATTCTAGCAACGAAACCGCGACGGAACAGATGCGGGTGAGTGCCGGTTCCGTGCTGGTTGCTCCACAGGCGAACCCGCACCCGGCGCTCGACGGCCGCCAGCCCTCGCCGTCCACCGGGGTCGGCCGCGCGTCGCCGATCCTCCCGGACGCCGCCTCTCGTCACTCCTCCAGCAGGCGCAGCTCGAGCACGCGTGAGGCGTCGAGCGAGGGCAGGCCGAGCGTCCCGGCTGCGGCCGCTGCGGCCACGACGGCCTGCGCGGGCAGCAGCCCCACCAGCTCGCAGCCGGCGACCGAGACGCCGCGGCTCGCTGCCTCCGCTGCGACCCGCGCGACGACCTCGTGCAGCGCGGCGCGCTCGAGGTCGACGAGGTTCATGCTCACCTGCGCTCGCCGGCTCGACACCAGCTCGAGCCCGATCGCCTGCACGCCGGGCAGACCGCCGCTCGACTCGCGTACCGCGGCGGCGACGGCCCGCGCGATCCCGACGTCCGTCGTCTCCAGGAGCACGTTGAACGCGATGAGAGGCGCCCGCGCGCCGACGAGCACGGCGCCGGCCGCGGGGTCGAGACGCGGGGGGCCGAAATCCGGCCGCAGCTCGCCGGAGTCGACGCGGCGCTGCAGCTCGCGAGGCCCGCCGCGTCGGAAGAACGCCGGGCGCCTCCCTTCGCCCGCCTCCCCGTACAGGAACACGGGCAGGGCCAGCTCCTCGGCGACGCGACGGCCGAGCGAGCGGGCGGCCTCGACGGCGCGCGGCATGTGCCGCGGTCGCAGCGGCACGAGCGGCACGACGTCCGCGGCGCCCACGCGCGGGTGTACGCCCTCGTGCCGGCGCAGGTCGACGCGCTCGCACGCGGCGCGAATGCCCGCGAGCAGCGACTCGACGAGCGCATCGTCGCCGCCCGTGCCGACGAGCGTGTACACCGAGCGGTTGTGATCGGGGTCGGAGTGGACGTCCAGCAGCCGCGCCGAGCCGGCGAACGCCGACCCGATCGCCTCGATCGCGTCCGCGTCGCGTCCCTCGGAGACGTTCGGCACGGATTCCAGCGGAAGCACCTGCGTACTCTAGGAGCCGTGGAGACCGTGAACGGTCGCAGAACGCCGGAGGGCAGAACGCCGGAGCACGGCCGGTCGCTCGGACCGGATGCCGCGGGCCACCGTGCGAGCGGCGGGCGCCACGCCGCCCGCTCGCCGCGATGACGCGCATCGTGCCCTTCTTCCGCGTCCGGGACGCCGAGGCGAGCGCCGCCTGGTACGCCCAGCTCGGCTTCGAGGTCGAGTCGCGGCACCGCTTCGCGCCCGGGCTGCCGCTCTTCGTCGCCCTCTGCCGCGACGACGCGCACCTGTTCCTGAGCGAGCACGCCGGCGACGCTCCACCCCGCTCGCTCGCCTACGTCCACGTCGACGACGTCGACGGCCTCGCGGCCGCGCTCGGGATCGAGCCTGAGGACGCCGACCACGGGTTGCGGGAGATCGAGGTGGTCGAGCCCGACGGGAACCGTCTTCGCTTCGGCGCGCCGCTCCGTCGCGACGAACGGTGAACGAGCGCCGCTACCGCTCTCTCCGCTCGCTGCAGCGCGACAACGCGCGCTGCCGGCGCTGCGTCGAGGCCGGCTACCCGCTCGGCTCGTGGCCGGTGTTCGAGGGCCGTCCCGGCCAGCGGGCGTACCTGTTCGGTCAGGCGCCGGGGCAGCTCGAGGGCGAGCAGCGCCGGCCCTGGCGGGGGCGCGCGGGCGCGACGCTGCGCCGCTGGCTGCGGCTCGAGGAGGACGCCTTCTACGCCACCTTCTACTGCGCCTCGGTCACGCGCTGCTACCCCGGCAAGGCGCCCTCCGGTCGCGGCGACCGGACGCCGACGCCGGTCGAGCAGGCGCTCTGCGCGAGCTGGCACGAGCACGAGCTGCGCCTGCTCGAGCCCGGGCTGATCGTGACCGTCGGCGGGCTCGCGCTGCGACGGCTGCTCGGCGTCCGCTCGCTCACCGAGGCGATCGGCAAGAGCTACGTGCACGGAGACGCGGTCGTCGTGCCCCTCCCCCACCCGTCCGGCGCGAGCGGCTGGCTCAACGACCCGCAGAACCGCGCCCGCCTCGGCAAGGCGCTGACGCACGTGCGCTGGGAGCTCGGCCGGCTCGAGGAAGCGAGCTCGGGCGCCGCACGTTGACAGGTGTGATGCCCCGCTCCAACGCCCGCACCTTCCTCCGCCTGCTCGGCTTCCTGCGCCCGTACCGCTGGTCGCTCGTGATCTCGACCCTGCTCGCGATCGCCCCGCAGGGCGCCGGCATCGGGGTGCTCGTCCTCACCGGCGTCGTCGTGGACGAGCTGCGCGGCGACCGCGACACCCGCCGGCTGACGCTGCTGATCGCCGCCATCCTCGCCGTCGGCGTGGCCAAGGCGCTGCTCATGGTCGGCCGCCGCTTCATCTCGGGACGGCAGGCGCTCGGCGTCGAGTGGGACATGCGCGACGCGCTCTACGCGCGGTTGTTGCGGCTCTCCTTCGGCTTCTACGACCGGCACCAGACCGGCCAGCTGATGTCGCGGGCCACGGTCGACCTGCAGACCGTGCGCTTCTTCCTCGGCTACGGGCTGATCTTCTTCGCTCAGCACCTCGTCACGATCGTCTCCGTCACGGCCGTGCTGTTCGTCTACGAGTGGCGGCTGGCGCTGATCGCGGTGGCGATCACGCCGTTGATCGTCGGCGTCGCCTACCGCTACAGCCGCGTCTCGCACCCGGTGCTGCGCGACGTGCAGCAGAAGCTCGCGGACGTCGCCACGGTGGCGGAGGAGTCGATCGTCGGCGTCCACGTCGTCAAGTCGTTCGCGCAGGAGGAGCGCCGGCAGCGGCGCTTCGAGCAGGCGAGCGGCGAGGTGTTCGAGCAGAGCGTGCGCGCGAACGCGCAGCGGGCGCTCTACGTGCCGCTGCTGACGTTCCTGCCCATGCTCGCCCAGGCCGCGGTGCTGGTCGCGGCCGGCCACATGGTCGTCCACGGCGACCTCAGCCTGGGTGGCTTCTTCGCCTTCAACCTGCTGCTCAACATGCTGGTGGCCCCCCTGCGCATGCTCGGCATGTGGATCGGCCAGGCGCAGCGCGCCACCGCGTCCGGCGAGCGCTTCTTCGAGGTCGTCGACGAGCCGGAGCAGGTCGCCGACCCGCCCGTCCCCGCGGAGCTGCCGCCCGGGCCCGGCCGGATCGTGTTCGAGCGCGTCTCCTTCGCCTACGAGCCGGGCCGTCCCGTGCTGGAGGAGGTCGACCTCGAGATCGAGCCCGGCACGACGGTGGCGCTGATCGGCCGCTCCGGCTCGGGGAAGACGACGCTCGCCTCGCTCGTGCCGCGCTTCTACGACGTCGGCGCCGGCCGGGTGCTCGTCGACGGGGTCGACGTGCGCGACGTCTCGCGCCGCTCGCTGCGACGCGAGATCGGCGTCATCTCCCAGGACCCGTTCCTCTTCTCCGCCAGCGTGCGCGACAACATCGCCTTCGGCGTCCCGGACGTGCCGCAGGAGCTCGTCGAGGCGGCCGCCCGCGCCGCGCAGGCGCACGAGTTCGTGGAGAAGCTGCCCCAGGGCTACGACACCGTGATCGGCGAGCGCGGCATCACGCTCTCGGGCGGGCAGCGCCAGCGGCTGGCGATCGCGCGCGCGCTCGTGATCGATCCCCGCATCCTCATCCTCGACGACGCCACCGCGTCCGTCGACGCGACGACCGAGGCGCAGATCCGCGCCGGGCTGCGCGAGGCCCTGCGTGACCGCACGACGATCGTGATCGCGCACCGGCTCTCCACGATCGCCCTCGCCGACGAGGTGGTCGTGCTCGACCACGGCCGCGTCGTCGCCCGCGGCACCCAGGCCGAGCTGCTGGAGACGAGCCCGGTGTTCCGGGAGATCCACGAGCACGGGCTGCTGCAGGAGATCGGGGTGGCGTCGTGAAGGTCTGGCAGGCGGGCTCGCACCTGACCGAGGAGCGCGGCGCCAGGGTGGCCGACTGGTCGTGGCGGCGCACGCGCAGGCGGATCGCCCTGCTCGTGCGGCTCACCCGTCCCTACGAGGCGCGCACGCTGCTCGCCGTCGCCACGCTGCTCGGCTACACCGTGGTCGGGCTGGCGCCGCCGTACCTGGCCAAGCTCGCCGTCGACCGCGGCATCCGGCACGAGGACCTGCACGCGCTCGCGTGGATCGTGGCCGTCTTCCTGGCCGCCGGCGTCGCCACGCTCGCCCTCTCGGCGGCGCAGACGTACCTCACCGGCTGGGTCGGCGAGCGCGTCCTCGCCGACCTGCGCAACCGCCTCTTCTCGCACCTGCAGCGGCTCTCGCTCGGCTTCTACGAGCGCAACCGCACGGGGGCGATCGTCAGCCGGATCACCAACGACGTCGAGGCGCTCGACCAGCTCGTCACGGACGGCGTCACCAGCCTCGTGCAGAACACGCTGCTGCTCGGCGGCACGGCGGTCGTGCTGCTCGTGCTCGACTGGCGGCTCGCGCTCGCCACGCTCGCGATCCTGCCGCTGATGGCGGGCGCGACGGCGTGGTTCCGCATCCGCTCCAACCGCGCCTACCGGCGCGTGCGCGAGCGGCTCGGGCTCGTCACCGCGACGCTGGCGGAGGACATCGCCGGCATGCGCGTGGTGCAGTCGTTCACGCGCGAGCCGCGCAACCAGACGAGCTTCCGCGGCATCAACGACCGCTACCGCGAGTCGAACTACGAGACCGTCGTCCTCAACGGCGTCTACTTCCCCGCCGTCGACTTCCTCTCCTCGCTCGCCACTGCGATCGTGCTCGGCTACGGCGGCTACCTGCTCGTGCACGGCGACGTCACGCTGGGCACGCTGCTCGCGTTCACCCTCTACCTGGCCAACTTCTTCGACCCGGTGCAGCAGCTCTCCCAGCTCTACAACACGTTCCTGTCCGCGGTCGCCGCGCTCGACAAGATCAGCGAGGTGCTCGACGAGGAGCCCGAGGTCGTCGACGCGCCGGGCGCCCGCGCGCTGCCCCGCGTGCGCGGCCACGTCCGTTTCGAGGGGGTCCGCTTCGGCTACGGCGACGGGCCCGAGGTGCTGCACGGGATCGACCTCGACGTCGCGCCCGGCACGAGCGTCGCGCTCGTCGGGCACACGGGCGCCGGCAAGTCGACGATCGCGAAGCTGCTGGCGCGCTTCTACGACCCCCGCCAGGGCCGGATCACGATCGACGGGCACGACCTGCGGGAGGTGACGCAGCGCTCGCTCCGCAGCCAGCTCGGCATCGTGCCGCAGGAGGGCTTCCTCTTCGCCGGCACGGTGGCCGAGAACATCGCCTTCGGCCGCCCGGGCGCGAGCCGCGCGGAGGTCGAGGCGGCGGCCGCGGCCGTGGGCGCCGACGAGTGGATCCGCGAGCTGGAGGCGGGCTACGACACCGAGCTCGGCGAGCGCGGCTTCCGGCTCTCGCTCGGTCAGCGCCAGCTCGTCGCGTTCGCGCGGGCGCTGCTCGCCGATCCGCGCATCCTCATCCTCGACGAGGCGACGTCGTCGGTGGACATCGGCACGGAGCGCCGGATCGAGCGGGGGCTGCGGCGCCTGCTCGCCGGACGCACCGCCTTCGTGATCGCCCACCGCCTGTCGACGATCCGCGACGCCGACCTGATCGTCGTGCTCGAGAAGGGCGTCGTCGTCGAGAGCGGCACGCACGCCGAGCTGATCGCCCGCCCCGGGCTCTACCGCAGCCTCTACGGCGACTGGGCCGAGCAGGTCGCGTCGTAGCGGCCAGGCTCGCCTCGACCCGGCAGGGGCGCCGTCGCCCGGTCCCTGCAGCGCAGGTGCGGTAGGGTCGGCGCCGTGAGCATGGGCACGGTCCTGTCGGAAGCGCTCGACCTCTACCGTCGCTTCTTCGGCCGCTTCTTCCTGATCGCGCTCGCCGTCTTCGCCGTCGTCGACCTCGCCGCCGCGCTCGCCAACGAGGGCATCTCGAACGGGAGCGGCGGCACGGCGCTGCTCGCGCTGATCTCGATCGTGCTCGCCGTCGTCGGCTCGTTCTGGGTGCAGGGCGCGGTCGTGTTCGCCGTCCAGGACGTCCGCGACGGACGCGTCGATACGAGCCTGGGCGAGGTCTTCTCGCACGTCCGTTCGCGCCTCGGCACGCTCGTGCTCGCCGGCGTGCTGGCGGGGCTCGGCATCGCGCTCGGGCTGCTGCTGCTGATCGTCCCCGGGCTCGTGCTGATGACCCGGTGGGCGCTGATCGCCCCGGTCGTCGTGCTCGAGCAGCTCCCCGCCGGCGCCGCCTTCTCGCGCTCGCGCCAGCTCGTGCGCGGCCACGGCTGGAGCGTGTTCGGGATCGTCATCGTCGTCACCGTCGTCTCGGGCGTCGCGTCGGTGATCCTGGGCGCCGTGTTCTCCTTCCTGCCCGACTTCCTCAGCACCTGGATCGGCGGCGCGATCGCCTCGGCGGTCGTCACGCCCTGGCTCGCGATCTCGCTGACGGTGGCGTACTTCCGGCTCAGAGGCGGCGCCGGCGAGGGCGCCGCAGCGCCCGCCTGACTACGCTTCCACCGTGGCGAGCGAGCCGGACCCCGACGCCGACGCCGAGAGCGCCGCGGTCGCCGAGGCCGAAGGCCCGATCTCGCAGGAGGCCGTCCGCGAGACCCGCCTGACGCCGGCGCAGGCGGTCGAGGGCATGCGCATCCGGCTCCCTTTCCGGGGCAACCGCAAGCTCCGGCGCGTCGTGGAGGCGGCCAACGAGGACCGGCGGCTGAAGGGCTGGTGGCACGTCTCGAACGTGAACGCCGTCGTACGGCTGCAGATCAACGACCACTCGTGGGTGCACGTGCAGATCGTCGCCAACATCTCCCTCAAGCTGCTGCGGCAGCTCGTCAAGCACGGCGTCGAGCCGTCGGTCGTCCGCGACTACGGGATGACCCCGGACGACGCCGAGGTCGTCGTCGTGCTGGCCGCGCTGACGCACTGCGTCGGCATGTCCGTGCACCGCCGCGGGCACGAGGACTGGAGCCTGTTCCTCGCCGAGCCGAAGCTGCGGGAGCTGCTCGCCGGCGTCTACGAGGAACCGGACACGACCGTCGTCGTCTGCGAGGTGCTGCAGGCGATCACCAGCCACCGGGCGGACGGCGAGCCGCTCTCGCTGGAGGCCGGCATCCTGCGCGTCGCGGACGCGCTCGACATGGCCAAGGGCCGCTCGCGAATCCCGTTCGAGCGCGGGCAGGTGACGATGCATTCCCTCTCCGCCGCCGCCATCGACGAAGTGCGGATCGGCGACGGGGAGCGCAAGCCGGTCCAGATCGAGATCCTGATGAACAACTCCTCGGGCATCTACCAGGTCGACGGCCTGCTGAAGGCGAAGCTGGCCGGCTCGGGGCTGGAGCCGTACGTCGAGGTGGTCGCGCACATCGACACGGAGAGCGAGAAGCGCCTCGTGCCGGTCTACCGGCTCGAGGCGTAGCGGCACAGGCTCGCCGCTGCCTGTGCCGGAACCGCCGTCTCCGGGCGGCGGAAGCGCCGGACGCAGCCGCTACACTGCCATCTCGCCCTGCGGGGTCGTCTAATGGTAGGACGCTGGATTCTGGCTCCAGTAGTCAAGGTTCGAGTCCTTGCCCCGCAGCTCCGAAGCCCCGCACGGCGGGGCTTTTTCGTGTCCGGAGATCGCCGGCCTGTCTAGCGGGCCGGCAACGATCGTGACGACGCAGGCGCGGGCGCCGCGCCGAGCGGGTGCGGCGATGCCGTAGCGAGCTGGCGGCTCGCTCCTGTGCGGGGGCGGCACGTGCTCGCCTGCTGCGGCAACGCTCGTGACAGCCCTTCTGTTGCGATTCTGTTAGGGCGGGTGTCTCCTCCGGGCAACGCCGGCTAGGGTGCGCTGAGCGAGAGACACGACCGGCTCCGTGCGGAGAGCCGTGCCCTTGTCCCCGACCAGGAGGTCACCGCTCTGACAGCCCTGCGGCTGGGCGCTTGTGCCATGTTCCTGTTCCTGACGTCTGCGGCGATCGCCCTCGCCGGGACGTCCCCGCACCGTCCGCAGGCCCGAGGCGTCGCGGCCGCC
>Ga0070741_10008927_pt1 | contig 19813 bp, 19 predicted proteins | sample Coa_R1_4_FD_66440 | JGI IMG/M metagenome (GOLD analysis project Ga0070741, IMG submission 66440) | Surface soil microbial communities from Centralia Pennsylvania, which are recovering from an underground coalmine fire - Coalmine... | ecosystem: Environmental > Terrestrial > Soil > Unclassified ...
TAAGCGCCGCTTCTGTTCGTCGGTTTCACTGAAGCTAGTGTCTTTCATCCCGAGCGGATCAAAGATGTTGCGCCGCATATACGCACCAAGCGTCTGTCCACTCACTTCTTCGACTACGCGTCCAAGCCAATCCGTGTTAATACCGTAGTTCCACATCGAGCCAGGGTCTGCGACCAACGGATTACGAAATGCCGCCTTCTGGCCAGAAACGATGCCAGGTGTACTCGTCACTTTCTGATACTTGCCGAGGTCAGCATTCCAGATCTCGTAGCCAAGTCCCGAAGTGTGGGTTAACAGGTGTCGAATCGTCGCTTGGCGTGTGGGCGGACGAAGCGCCGGATTGTCACCATAGAATCCCACTAGCACTTGCAGCTCGCCAAACGCCGGAATTACGCTGGCGACGGCTTGGTCGAGTCGCAGTTTGCCTTGTTCGACCAACTGCATCGCCGCGACCGAGGTGACGGCTTTCGTCATCGACGCGATGCGAAAGACGGTATCCATCGTCATCGGCGCCGCCGTATTGAGGTTGCGCTTACCAAACGCTCCCTCGTAAATGACATCCCTGTCATTCGCGACTATAGCAACCACGCCGGGAACATCGCCGACTTCGGTCGCACGACGCAGGGCTTGGCCAATCGTATTGGTCACGGCTACGCTCCTCAAAGAATCGGAGAGGGGCACCGGCGAAAAGAGCAAAGGGGAGAACAGTAGAGGGTAAAGGATAAGGGGAAAAGGATAAAGGAGGAAAGAGAACAAGAAGAGAGCATGTTCTTACGTTTTTCCGCCCTTATCCCTTGTCCTTTTTCCTTTATCCTGGTTTCCCTCTACAGCCTATAGAGCCTTACGCCACTTGAAACTGCATCATGCCGAAGCCCACGGCCATTGCCTGCTCGTACATCACCACGTTGCCTTTAGCGCCTTCGACCGCTCCGGCAACCGCAATCCAGTTACGAATCTCATGCGTACCGTTGCCGACGGCATCAAGCTCCGCGTCACTGAAACCGCACATGGCGGGGCTGTTCGCACACAGTAAGTCGAGGAACTTCTTGTCGAAGTCCGGCGTGACACGCCCCATGTCTGGCGTCCCGACTGCGTGTGACAAACCTCCGGTGCCGAGGAGCGCAACGCGGCGCGGACCGCCCGACTTACGAATCGCCTGGCCCACCATGCGACCAAAGTCATAACACCGCTTGAGGCTTGGGAGCGGCGGCAGGACACAATTTTGGATCAACCACAGATAGGAGAGGTCCCACTTCGGGGTAAGAAAATTGAGACAGGTGAGAAACCCGTGATCAAGTCCGACTTCGCCAAGACGGGTGAGGTCAAAGCCCTGTTGCATCCCTTCGGACATCACGGCTTCCGCTAAGTCGGAAGCACAGTTGATCTTGATGCTGTTACTCGGCATGCCTAACCAGTTCTCGACCGGTCCGACCGCCGTCGTTGAAGTCACCACGCCAAATGACGGATAGCGGCGCGGGTCAAGCGCATTGAAGTGTTCATCTGAGATCACCACGATGGTATCGACTTTGTTATCAGTCAGAGTCTTCTTCAGGGTATCAAAGCCCTGGTTAATCCTCTGCCACGTTGGTTGGTCGGCCATGTGTGGGGCCATCGTCATGAGTGGACTGTGAACCGACGCCATTGCTGCAACTATTTGGGCCATAATTACTCCTGATAAAGTCAGGATAAGGGATAAGGGGGAAGGGATAAAGGAAAGACCAGAAGGAATGATCTAACTTGTTCTCCCTTATCCTTTATCCATTTATCCATTTTGCCTTTTACCCATTTCCCCTTTTTGCTTAATGTCCCGGTCCACCTTTGCCGGTCGCGGCCTGTAGCGATTGCAGATACTGTCCGAGGTCGTGTTTAATAGCAAAGGCATACTGAACAAGGATGTAAGGGTGAGCGCCGTGCGTGTAGAGCCAGCCCATGTCCTTGGCTTTGAGCCGCTCTCGCTCTTCAGCCGTCAGGTCGTAACTAGAAGTGACTGTATCGGGATCTTTTTGATATTGGGCCAGTTTCTCGTCGGACCGAAAGAGATCCACGAGCATGATGTTGAGGGCTTGGGCACTCATGAACGTCCTCCTTTGTTTTGCACTAAGGATGTATTGGCAAACTTGCGCCCTGTGTCATTGCGAGCGGAGCGAAGCAATCTTTGCCCGAGAAAAGATTGCTTCGTCGCCGGAGCCTGTCCTGAGCGTAGCGCAGCGGAGTCGAAGGGCCCCTCGCAATGACAGAAGCCGGGCCGTTCGCAAATACGCCTTGCGATAATGTTAAGCATCAATCCTCGCCGACGCATAGCCGCTGATCACTTCCTGACCGTCCTGATTCACGGTAGAAACGTCGAGATCAACGAAACGTTGCCCGCCTTCCTCTCTGATGGCCTTCACCGTTGCTTTCGCGGTCAGGCTGTCTCCCGGCCAGACCTGGCGAGTGAAGCGCACGCCGTACTTTGTCAGGCGACCGTCTCCGACATAGTTGGTGAGCATTTTTCCCGTCATCCCCATCGAGCACATGCCGTGCGCGAAAACACTGGGATAGCCGGCAACCTTGGTGGTAAAGAGTTCGTCTGTGTGAACGGGATTGTAGTCCCCCGACGCGCCGGCGTATTGCACGAGCTGCGTTCTCGTCAGATTAGTCACAATTTGTTCAGAGTAGGTGTCGCCAACTTTAAGGTTCTTTGCCGATAGTGCCATAGTGCGGCCTCCTAATTCTGGTCAACTGGACGTTCAGTCTGAACCCCGACGCCACGGGCCGTAATCACCAGTTCCCCCTTTTGGTCACGGTACTCAGTAATAGTTTCGGAGAACTTTAGCTTGCCCGACCGTTTCCCTTCTTTTTCCCACGTTTTGCCAGGCTTCACCGTAACAGTGAGGACATCACCAGGCTTGATGTGACGATGATACTCAAAGTGCTGCTCGGCATGGAGTCCTCCACCACCGCCCCCACCACTGCCCTTTTCGCGTTTGATACCGGTTGGTTCTTTGCCTGAGCCAAACCACGGCTGACCAATCTTCGGACGCAATGAATAGTCAGGATCAAACTGCGCACTCGCCATCGTAAATGTCGGCGGCGCGATAATCGATCCGACTTCGGTGGTCTTGGCGTACTCGGCATCCGAATAAATCTTGTTAGGGTCGCCAACGGCGCGGGCAAACAACATAATGTGACCCGCTTCAATGGGGAATTTGATCTCCGCCATGATGCTCTGTCCTCCTCTGGGCTTGGGGATACGCTAACGTCGCGAGCATACGTCTGCCTTGACGATGTTGCAAGTCGCTCTCCCTCCCGATCCGAGACATCTTGTTGGCTGGTGTCTGAGTGTAATAGAGTCTGATACGCCTGAAATATCATGTTGGCGGGCACAGCCTGCCCTACGCTGGAGCCGACGCTATGATCGGATCCGTAGGGCAGGCTGTGCCTACCGATCCTGCCACGGAGGAAAGACGGAGCTACCTATGCCCAAAAAGAAAATGCTCGTTGCCGGTGCCTCAGGTCTAGTTGGCTACGCCGCGGTGCAACATTTTGCTCAAGACAAAGACTGGGACGTCGTCGGTATTTCCCGCCGCATTCCTGCGGGCCTGGAAGAGGCCACTATTCTTTCTGTCGACTTGCAGAATAGAGCTCAGTGCGCCGAAGTATTCAGTCAAATGCACGACGTCACACACGTCATCTACGCCGCGCTGTATGAAAAGCCTGGCTTGGTACAAGGCTGGCGAGAACGCGATCAGATGGAAACCAACTTGGCCATGCTCGACAATCTCTTTGCCCCGCTCGAAAAAGTCGCAAAGAACTTACAACATGTCTCGCTGCTGCAAGGCACCAAAGCCTATGGCGTCCACTTGGAACCATTCCCTGTTCCTGCGCGTGAGCGCTGGCCGCGCCACCAACACGAAAACTTTTACTGGCTGCAAGAAGATTATTTACGGGAACGACAGAAAGGGAAATCCTGGCATTGGACTGTGTGGCGACCGCAACTGATTCTTGGCGAATCGTTAGGCAGTCAGATGAATGTCATTCCTGCGATCGGGGTGTATGCGGCGTTACGTCGTGAAGCGGGATTGCCCCTGTCGTTCCCCGGCGGCGCGTCTTTTGTTCTCGAAGCGATTGACGCAGACATTCTTGCTCGTGCGTGTGCGTGGGCCACAACAACCTCAGCCGGCCACAACGAGATCTTCAATATCACCAACGGAGACGTGTTTGCTTGGCCGAATGTGTGGCCGGCGATTGCCGATGCGTTGGGCATGCAAGTCGGTCCACCGGAACCGTGTTCGCTCGCTGAGGAGATGCCGAAACGCGAAGCCGAATGGGCCGCAATCGTCCGGAAATATGGTTTACGCTCGCCCACAAGTCTGCGCGACTTTGTCGGGCAATCGTTTATCGTTGCCGACTTCTCCTTTGGCTTCGGCAGCCGACACGCTTCGCTGCCGCCCATGCTGGTCAGCACGATCAAGCTTCGTCAGGCTGGATTTCACGAGTGCATGGACACGGAAGATTGTTTTCAGAAGTGGTTTCGGCGATTTCAGGAGTTGCGCTGGTTGCCGCCGGTGGGAAGGTAGTCTTTCCCTCAGCTTGTTCTTTTACGGGTAGTGGCCCTCACCCTATCCCTCTCCCAGTGGGAGAGGGAAGCAGACGCGCAGCGACTGCGGGTGAGGGTATTCTCGTTGAATAAACGTAAATGAAAACCGCTCCAGTCATCAACCACACTGAATTAGTCTCTATCTATTAAATCTTTCACTTCCAAACCCGCCGAGCAACATCCACAACGAGTCGTAACTTCGCCTCCTGAGCCGCTTCACTGATCGGATTCCCCTGTGCCACCGAGGCAAAGCCGCATTGCGTGGATAACGCAAGCTGCTCGCGAGGGAAATACCGACTCGCTTCGTCGATCCGCGCGATGAGTCCGTCTGCCGTTTCCATGTCGTCTTTTTTGGTTGAGACAAAGCCAAGCACGACTCCTTTGTCGCGCGGGATGTCGGTCAATGGCTCCAATGACCCCGACCGCCAGTCGTCGTATTCCAACAGGAACAGGTCGTATTTGGTGGCGCGGGCGAAGACCTGCTTAGAGATCGCTTCATATCCACCCTTACTCATCCAGTGACCGGCATTGTTGCCTTTGCACAGATGCAAACCAAATGTGACTCCTGGAGCATCGACAAGGGCGTTGAGCATATCGATTCCCTCACCGAGCATACGTTCCGGCGAGACCCCGCGGGCGATATAGGTCGCTTGTCGTTGCGACTCATCAACCAAGGTGGCCAGCTCAGGCGCATCGATCTGGATGTATTGGCAGCCAAGAGCAGCCAGTTCATGCACTTCTTGGCGGAGAATGTCCACTGCATCCGCAAACAAGGCGAACGGATCTTTATAGGCGGCGGTGGAATGCTCCGGCGACCAGAAAAGTGCCAGCATCAGCGGACTCGGTAACGTCATTTTGAGAATTTTGTTCGTCTTCCCGCGCGCGTAGGCAAATTCCTCAGTGGCTAACGAGCGACGACGACGAATCTTCCCCGTCACACAGACCGGTAGCCGGAAATCCATGTCTTGCTCTGGTGTCTGCTTATGCCAGCGCCACGGAGGAGTAGGAACCGACCCGAGTCCGTCAATCGCCTCGGTGAGCGTACCGGTAAACACCAGGCGGCGCATCTCACCATCGGTTACGACAGCGAGTCCCGATCGCTCCTGCAGGGCAATGGCCTCATCGACCGCACGGTCCTCGGCCCGCTTAAACTCTGGAGTCGAGAGCTTACCGGCGTTCCAGGCTGTACGCGCCTCTTTGAGATAGGCCGGACGAAGGATCGACCCGACGGTGTCAGCACGAAAGATGGTTCTCATCGTTCACCTCCTGTTACGGTTAACGTTTGATTTACGTCACTCCTTGTGCATGCTTCTCAATCTTCGGCCATGCTTCTGCGCCTTCTTGACGTAAGTCCGCTATCACTTCCGGTGCGAAATCGGCGGAAACCTCCCCTTCTCGCCGTTTCTCCCTTTGAAACTGCTTATACACCTGCCGACTTGCCCCACAAGGGGCATTGTCAAACCCGCCCGTCGTGATACGGCTCTGCTCCAGGAGAGACGGAGCGCATGAAAGTTGAAACCTTGCTACCGTTAGGCAAACTTGATCCAGGTCTTCGCGAACCCGAGACACCGCTTGATATTCGTACCGTTTTTAGTGGTGCTCAGGAGGTAGAAGCGCTCGGCTATGACGGCATGGTCGTCGAAGAAACCAAGGATGATCCCTATGTGACGCTCGGCCTTGCAGCCCAGGCAACGCAACGCATCACCCTTTCAACCTCAGTCGCGCTGGCATTTCCCCGCAGTCCGACCATAACCGCGATGTCCGCCTGGACTTTACAAAAGCTTTCTCATGGGAGGTTCATCCTCGGGCTTGGCACGCAGGTCAAAGGACATATCGAGCGTCGTTTTGGCCTCAAGTGGTCGTCACCAGGTACATGGATGCGCGAATATATCCAAGCCGTTCGCGCGATCTGGGAATGTTGGCAGAACGGCACCTCGTTAAACTTCCAAGGGGAGCGTTACAGACTTAATCTTATGGTTCCGCTCTTCACGCCAACGCCAATTGAGTATCCCAACATTCCCATTCAGATCGCTGCGGTAAATCCGTACATCTGTCAGATTGGTGGCGAAGTTGCTAATGGTATCCGCCCCCATCCAGTCTGCACTCCAAGGTATATCCGTGACGTCATGCTCCCGGCCGTTGCCCAAGGTGCGGCCAAAGCTGGGCGCGATTTGAAAGACATTGCCGTGTGTATGAAACCGTTTGTCGCCACTGCCCCAGACGAGGCGACACTGCGTGAGCGTGTGCAAACGGTGCGTGCCCGTCTCGCGTTCTACGGCTCGACGCCAGCCTACCGTGTTGTCTTCGAGACTCACGGATTAGGAGATCTTGCGACCGAACTCAATCAGCTTTCTCGACAACAGCGCTGGGAAGAAATGCCCCCGCTAGTATCGGATGAAATGATTGAAACATTCGCTACCGTCGGCACATACGATCAGATCGCTGCGCGCATCAAGCAGCGCTACGGTGGACTCATTACGCACATCGAGTTTGGCATTCCCGTGCGAGGCGATACAGACCGGGGACGATTGAGAGAGATGATTCAAGATTTACGCCAAGCGGCATAAGGGGAAAGGACATGAACACATCTAACGATAGACAAGTGAGGGAACTCCTCGACCGTGAGCACATTCGCGACCTCATTCACCGCTACTGTTGGGCGGTCGATCGCGGCACCCTGGAAGAGGTTATGGCACTCTTCCACGATGAATGTAACTTGTCGTTAGTTCCTGGTAAGCGCTACGCGGGACGCGAGGCGACGAATAGGTGGTACAGCGTCTACATGCGGAACCGTATGGAAGTCTTGCGACATCTCATTCACAATCAAGTCATCGTCGTCAATGGCGACACGGCGACGTCAAAGAGTTATTTCGACGCAGTCGGTGATCTAAAAGGCGAGTCGATTACCGTCGCCGGGTTTTACGAAGACACTTTGTTACGCACCAACGGTGAGTGGAGATTCACTGAAAAGATTATCAAGCTTGATTTTCTCGTGCCGCTACAAGAGGGCTGGGGCGGAAAACGGATTAAACGTAATCTAGTGCCAAGGGAGGTGTAGGATGGGTCAGTGCCCCATTTTGCGGAGCTCTTAGTCCGGCTTCTTCACAACCACGACCGACTAGCGTAGCGGCAAGAAGCGGATTTGGCCTTCCCATTCGCCTTCAAGACTACACTCTGTTACCAAGAGAATCTCCTCAATGGCTTGGCCGATGGGCAGGTATCGGCTGACTTCAAAGACGTCCGGCATCGGTTTTCCTTCGGCCACCCGCGCTTCAGCATAGGGGCGCATAGTTGTGACGTCATGTGTGAACAACACCCGCCCCCTCGATGAACCAGTTGTACACGTCTGACAACAGTTTATGAGCTTCGGCTCTTTTGCCCTGTTGTTGCCACAAATGTGCAAGGCTCATGGCGGCGCGCAGTTCCCAGGACTTGGCTTTTTGGCTCCGGGCAATCTCAATCGCCTTGAGGAAACATACTTCGGCCTCGCGTTGGGAAGTGGGGGGCAGGGGTCGAGGATCGGTTTCTACTTCTGCCCCGCGCTCCGGTTTCGTTCGTCACAGCTAATGCTTCGGCTAGCATCTGCAACAGCCCGTCTTCTCTCATACGTTCGGTTAGGCGTTTGCTCTTTTATTTAAATGGCGCGTGAAACGCGCCCTACTATGAGCGACCTATATCCCAAAAAACCGTGCCGCATTTTCTCCCAGAATCTTATTGATCGATGCCTCCGGCAGTGTCGCCAGCGCCTTGCGCGCTCGGGCAATCGGTTCGGTAAATCCTTCCGCGTGCGGATAGTCAGAGCCGATGAAAAATTTGTCATCTCCGACTAACTGAATCATACACGGCAGCGTGCGCTCTTGTGGATCAGCCGATATCCAAATGTTGCGCGCGAAGTACTCACTCGCGGGGCGTTTCATTTGACAGGTGTGGCCCATGTAGCTGAAGCGATAATCGAGCCGATCAATCCACTCGGCAACCCAGCCGCTGGCAGATTCGATCGTCGCCACGCGTAGCCGTGGAAACCGCTCAAAGACGCCGTCGTAGACCATTGTCGTGAGCGCCATGCGTGGGTCTTGAATCACGTTCATGCTGAGGAACATGAAGCCGGGATCGTGGTCCTTATACCACTCGTTGCCGAGGTACCGCGAATGGACAACAAGATGGAGACCAACCGCGATGTTCAGTTCCTGCGCCGCCGCCCATACTGTATCGAAGTCACGATGGCCGAAGCTTTTGCCGTCAATGGGGAGCGCCCCGACAAACACAGTCTTCACGTCAGCTTTCGCCAAGCGCCGCAGTTCACGCACTGCCTCGCCTGGGTGTCGTAACGTAATGTGACCCACTGGGTAGAGTCGCCGGCGCTGACCAGCACAAACCTCCAACATCCAAGTGTTATACGCCCGGGCGTGGGCCGCGGCCAGTTCAGGATCAAGCACCAAATCTTCCCAGAACAATCCTAACGTCGGATAAATAAACTGACTTTCGATGCCTTCGTCATCAAGGAAACGAAGTCTATGCGACATGTCTTCAAGAGAGTGATTAAAGGCTTCGGCCGGATCGAAAGACTTCAATCCTTTCCCTGCTTCTTTCTGTCCGTAGCCGACCGCAACGCCAAGCAACTCTTCGATCGTGAGGTCCCCGGAGTTGGCAATTCGGTACCCGTCGACCAGTAGCGTATACCGGCCGGTGTCAGCCGCCCGTTCAAATCGTACACAGCGATCACGATATTGCGGCTCGATATAACGGGGCCACAGGTCCAACGGCTCCATGAAATGGCTATCAGCATCAATAATGCGGCTCATGGCGTGCCCTCCTTTATGCGACAGTGAGCTTCTGCCTCCGCCTATACAGGAAACGACGAGCACTGCCCACCCTACGCCGCATTCACTCTTGACTCCTTGGGAGTGATCATCTATTTTGTGGTAAGTGACCAGAGAGTCTCATTTTGCTACTTTCCATTCACACTAACGCTTTCATCGAAGGAGGGTTTCATGGCTGAGCCAGAGACACCGCGGCGGTCGAAAAAGAAGTGGTTGTTGCTCATTCTTATCGTTCTGTTGCTTCCCGCCGGTGCGTATTACGGCAAGCAGTGGTGGGACTACTCTTCCTCGCATGTCACAACTGATAACGCCTACGTCGCGGCGACGGTCGCGCAGATCACGCCGCGCATTCCCGGCGCGGTCACCGAGGTCTTAGTTGACGAGAATTGGGTCGTCAGACCCGGCCAAGTCCTCGCGCGCCTTGACCCGCAGGAATATGAAGTCAAACTTGCGCAAGCCCAAGCCGCGCTCGCCCGCGCGCGGGAAACCGTCGACCAACTCTTTGCCGCCGTCGACGTCTCGGTAGAGAAGCGTCGCTCGGCTCACTCACAAATAGAGACTGCGCAAGCGGAAGTCACCACGGCCCAGGCATCATTTCGCCAGGCGGAACTGGACCTGCAACGCGCTAAGGCGCTGTTTGCCGAGCAGATCATTCCGGCATATCAGTTTGATAAAGCCAAAACCCAATACGATGCTGCGCTATCGTATCTGCATTCCAAACAAAAGTACCTTGAGCAGACCCAGAAAGACGAAGCCATGCGCGGCAAAGAACACGAGCAGGCGAAGGCAGCCTTAGGCGGCGGAGCCGACTCTGTACGCTATGACCGTGCATTAGTCAAAGAAGCCGAGGCTGCTGTACGCGAGGCACAGCTTAATCTTAGTTACTGCACTCTAATTGCTCCTATCGAGGGGGTCGTCAGCCGCAAGTCCCTAGAAGTGGGGCAACGTGTGCAGCCCGGACAGCCACTGATGGCTGTGGTGCCGCTGGAGCATGTGTATATCGAAGCCAATTATAAAGAGACGCAACTGAGTGAAGTCCGCGTCGGACAGCCGGTCGAGATTCGTTCTGATATTTACCCCGACGTCGTCTATCACGGCAAAGTCGATAGCCTGAGTGCTGGTACCGGCGCGGCATTCTCACTCCTGCCGCCGGAGAATGCCACTGGCAACTGGGTAAAAGTCGTCCAACGTCTGCCGGTCAAAGTGATCCTCGACCGGCCGCCACCGCCTGAGCATCCGCTGCGCGTTGGGCTCTCCGTTGAAGTGACGATCAATACGGCCGATCGCAGTGGCGCGCTCGTCAGTTCGCTGCATCAGCAAGCGGCCGAACAACAAGCCGCGCATTCCTTAGGTAATGCCACGCCATCGGTTTCGGTCCAATAGCGTACATCGCTCACACGAAGTGTGGTACTTGCGACTCGTTAACGTGTAATCATGGCCGAAACGCCGTCCGCTCCCGTACAGCACGACCACCGGTCCTCGAACCGCTGGTTAGTGGCGATGGCCGTCATGTTGGCTGCGGTTATGGAAATGCTGGACATGACCATCGCCAACGTCGCGCTCGATCACATCCGCGGTAGCCTCTCCGCCGGCGTCGATGAAGCCGCGTGGGTCCTGACGTCGTACATTGTTAGTAATGCGATCGTACTCCCGCTCACCGGCTGGCTGGGAAACTATTTTGGCCGCAAACGATTCTTCCTCTTTTGTGTCGTTTCTTTCACCATAAGTTCCTTCCTTTGCGGCGCGGCGCCGAATCTTCCGTCGTTGGTTGTTTTTCGCATCCTTCAAGGCGCGTGCGGGGGCGCCTTGATGCCGATGTCGCAAGCGATCCTCTTTGAGACGTTCCCTCCGCAGGAACATGCCAAAGCCATGGCCGTCTGGGGCATTGGCATGATGCTCGGGCCGATTCTCGGCCCGATTCTCGGCGGGCTCATCACCGAAAGTTATAGCTGGCGCTGGATTTTCTATATCAACCTGCCGTTCGGTGTTATTGCCTTCTTCTTAGTGTCGACCTTGGTGCACGACCCGCATTATGTCAAACGAGAGATTAAGAAGATCGATTGGTTCGGGCTCAGTCTGCTTACTGTAAGCATTGCTTCTATGCAAATCGTGCTCGACAAAGGTGAACGGCTAGATTGGTTTGCCTCTGACCTGATTATCTTTCTCACCGTGGTTTCAGGCTTGACGCTCCTGTTGTTTGTGCGCCAAGAACTACAGATCAAAGAACCGATCGTCGATTTGCGCATTTTTAGGAACCGTACCTTTACCGTCGGCACGGCATTCACCACGCTCGTGATGTTCGCCCTCTACGGCACGATGGTTCTGACTCCGCTGTATTGTCAGCTCATTGCCGGATACACGCCGTTGCTAGCAGGTAAGGTGTTAGCGTTTCAGTACGTCGGTACGTTCGTGTCGATTATGCTGGCCGGGCGCCTATTCAACCGTATCGACCCGCGCTTTCTCGTGTGCTTCGGCTGTCTTGCCGCAGGGTACGGTGCACTGGACATGACGCACTTCAATCCCGGCATCGGCTATTGGGAAATTGCTTGGCCGGGCTTCTTTCGTGGTCTTGGCTCGGGTCTGATTTTTGTGCCAATCACCACACTCAGCATGAGTGCGGTTCCTCGAGAGCACATGGGAACTGCCTCGGGACTGTTCAATATGGTCCGTACCATTGGCGGCAGTGTCGGGATCGCCATTTTGATTACGTTGCTAAGTCGCGGGGCCCAGATTCACCAACAATATCTCACTGCCCACGTCAACGCGTATAATCCCGAAGTCTGGCAGCGCATCGCGCTCGTCAATTCTGGCGCAGTTCCTGGGCTCTCTGGTTCTGGGATTCAGCAGGGCTCGGTGCTCGCACTTATATACAAAGGCGTACAGCACCAAGCGTTGTTACTGGCGTTTCTCGACAACTTTCGCATTGTCGCCTATCTATTCTTCGCCCTCAGTCCGCTTGTCTTTTTGATGAAACGACCCAGCGCTGTTGCGCCCGCGGCCGGGCATTAAGACGAAGATCTGATCACAATTGATCACGATCCCTTCACATGTACTCGCGTGAAATAGCCGTGCTCTTCGATATGGGGATGGTATGTAATGGTATAATCCCTTCCTAAACGAGCTTCGGCCTCTTGGAGGGCGGCGTCAACCGAAGGAAAGGGTTCAAAGCCCATCCGGCGTGCGACTCCCGTGTTCTCTTTCGGCACCCCCGCAGCAAACACCGCACTGAGATGGTTGAGAGCATACAGTCCTTGCCCATACAGAATGCACGGGTGCGCGCCGTGGAAGGCAAAGCCGTTGCGGTATTTGTGGACAAACTCCGGTCGGTGGGCATATTCCTCGGAGTAGGTATCCCACACTTCCACCGGATCGGTCATGGAAGGAAGGACCTCGTGATACAGCGCGTGATAAGATGGATGATTCAACAAACTAAACTTGGGTTCGAATGGATTGGCAACGATAAAAATCCCGTTTTTACGCACCAACGGATTCTCATGATAGGCATTGAACAGCCCGGAAAGCGCCTTGTTGCGACAGTGAATCGGATTAAACGTCGACAAGCGCGAATAGCCATCACCATCGGGCATGCCCATCAGCAACACGTCGGTTTGCCCCTCAACGTCGGTCACCAACTCTGATAACAACATGTCCAGATGCATTTCCCGCACAGGAGTAATCAAGCCGGCGTCAATCGCGGCAAATTTTTGCGGCGTGGTTGTGGTTAAGACTCCCTCGATTTTCAGGATCGGCGGATGCCCGCGGCGAGATAATTCCGCGTCAACTAGCGCTCCCATTTCGTTTAACAGCTTGTGAAACGAGCTGTTCTTCGGGTCGTGGACAGACTGGCCGGAAGCGAACGGCCAGGGGCGATGATGGTAACGAATCGACTCCCAGTTACTCATGCCAACGAGGATTGATTTCCAGCCGCCTTGGAAAAAGCCTTGCGGTGTGGACATGAAGATAAAGAGATCGGACTCGACCACTGAGCGGTGGACCATCACCTCCATCCCCCGTTTGGTCATGCCCAAATGGACGAACTGGTCGCCGTCCGTCGCGTCGATACACGCCAACCGGCCTCCCAACGTATACGGCAGTCTCGGTCCCAGAATATGGGTCATCTCCTTGCGCGTCCACATCCGATGGAGCGCGTTGGCGACTTTGATCTGAATGTCTTCGGGCCGCACCCCATACTGTTCCAAGAGACCCAGCAGAATCGGTAGTCCGAGGATCCGCAGGTCTTGATCTTCAGGATGGTAGTGCGTCGCGCGGCCATCCTGGATACCGATGGTGACTTTTGCGCCTTTCCGCACCAGTTTTTCCAATGGCGGCATGCCGACCGGATTGGCAAGGGCACGACGGAATGTTTCAGCCGCGTCTGATAATGGCACCGCTGATGGCGGCGGACCTGGAGGAATCCGAGTACGCTCAATTGGAAGACGGGCTGCGACTTTCCCCGTGCCGCAGCTGACCATAAATTCTTGCGTCTGCGCCATGAGAACTCCCTCCTTTCAGGCTAGACCCTACGGCTCCTATACCATAAGCTCTGGCTCAAGGAATCATCAGCAAGGGGCCGGCAGCCCCCGTGACTCTTTTGGTCGGAGAGTGACCCCTTCCCGGCACGGGCAGGAAAGAAACAGACTAATAGATTACTCTACGATACGAACCTCGTGTCCGCGTGACATCAGCAGCGGCTGGACCATTTCGTTAAACTGATCGGGCTCGTAGCTGGTGACGTCAGCGAAACTGGGGTAAGAACCGTCCATAGAGATTTGCGCAATACCGTCGTAGACACGCTCGCGAGCGGGATCGACCAAATCGACTGTGTACCGTCTGGCTGTGGGCGTTCGCCGCAGTGCTGCGGCGACATTCGGCATGTGGGTTTCAAGCCAGTACTGGTCCAAGGCAGAGCGCTCAATCCCTTCACGCCGTTTGACAAAATAGACGAGTTTGGTGGTCTCCCGTGTGGTCGGACCATCAACATTGAGATACTCGGTGACGGGTAACCAGGCACCCTTGGTAAAGTCAGCGTACTCGTTAAAGCGATCGGCCATGATTTCCGGCGGCGCACCGCGCCCAATCGTGGCGTCGAAATGCCGCTTATCGCGGAACCATAATTCGGCCATGCCGTCTAACCCCGGATCATCCGGCGTCTGCTGAGGGTCGAAAAAGGTGATGCGGTAGCGCAGTGGTTGCGCCGTCTTCACTACATGTGGGGCATGCACCCTTTCCCACACCTTGATGAGTTCATCGTGAGAGACATTCGCTCGACGAACGACGGTTGCAATCACTTTCAACATACTCCCCCCTTTTTATTGCCGTTCTGCGACGGCTCTTAGCCACCAGGCAGTGAGTATAGCCCTCTCGTATTTTGGCGTCCACGGATGTTAGTCATATACTCTGTATTGCAGTGGAGGATGCCGGAAGCCGCGTTTTCCTGTACGAAAGAGGGTAATATAGCAAATGAAAGAGGAGCAATTAATGAGTTTAGATGAAGCAACGGCCTACGCGTTGGCGACCTGGGCCCGTTTTGATGAAGCAATTACTGACGATCTCGTACGGGCGGTCTGCGGCGCCTTTGCGATTGTGGCAACTGCGGACGGAGACGTTGCGGAGTCCGAGGTTACGAGCTTCCTGAACGTCATTCGGGAGAGGTCCGAGGCGTTCCCGCAACTCGATCTGGTTATTGTCGAACGGTTATTCCGTGACCTGACGACGGCGTTGTTGTCCGACCCTGAAGGGGGTCGGAAGCATGTTCTTTCGGAGATTGCGCGCGTAAAAGAGCTACCGCAGGAGCGGGAGCTTGTCCGCAGTGCCGCACAGGTTGCGATATTTGCCGACCGCCGTGTCGAGGGCAGAGAACAGAAGATGATGGAGGAGATTTGTACGGCGCTCGGCATTGCAGTGGGGCGCTGACACCCACCGGGGAATTTATTTCCCGGCCCCTTTCTCACCGCCTGTTTGGGGGCTTACCTGCTTTTTTCTCGGGAGAATAACGAAAACCACACGCTTGTCATTCCGGGCGAGCAAAGCGAGACCCGGAATCCAAGTTGCCGGGCCGGGAACGGTTTAGAGGGAGAGTCTAGCGATCTCGGCAAGCATCTGCCCGGTCCCCACGAGTTGATCATGGTTGATGGTCGTGGTGACAGCGGAAAAGATATCTTCCCGTTTGTGTAGAGCAGCAATCACTGGCTGTAACGGTGTATTTCCCGCCCCTTCACCGGCCCCGTTTATGGTGCACTCGACCTGTCGCACACCGTGCGCAACTGCGGCCAGTGAATTGGCGACCGCCAAACCAATCTCATTGTGACAGTGAACACTCCAAGCGATCGTGTCTCCTCTGATCACGTTGGCCCGTAGGAAGGCGCAGAGTTCGCCAAACTGCTGCGGCAGCGCGTAGCTGACTGTGTCGGCAACCGAAATAGTCTTTGCCCCAGCAACAATCACCGCATTGCATATGTCCACAAGGAAGGCGGAGTCGGCACGTGACGCGTCTTGCGTCGCAAACACGACATGGTCAACATGCTGCCGGGCATAGGCGACGGCTTTGCTAGTATTCTCAATCGCCTGTTCACGCGTTCGTTTAGCACGGCGCAGAAAGTCGTCGGAGACCGGGTGAAAGATATTCACACCCGGTTTCTTCGCGCCTTCGACGCTTTCCAACACACGGTCCACATCTTTGATATTCACACGCGAAAGGCCGTACACTACCGGCCCGGTGACCGCTCGGGCGAGCTGCTTCATCGTCTCAATCTGTGACGGACCACCGTAGCCGATCTCAATTGCATCGACGTTGAGCGCCTCTAGTTGTCTAGCAAAGGCGACCTTTTGTTCCAGCGTCATCGTGATACCGGAATTGCGAAGGCCGTCACGTAAAGTCGTGTCGTAGATTCTCACTGTGTCGCGCTGCATAGAGCCTCTTGTTCTCTAAGTTTTTTGTCGGAACGCAAACCGCGCACGCTGGCTTAGCAACTATGCCGCAACTCGCGCAATTATCAACCGATATCCTAGGTCGATACTTTCTTTGCTACGGAGCCCGCCGAATTGTGAATCCCATCGCCCTGAATGGAGATCGTCTGCAAGTCGTGCCATCGCAGCTTCGACGACATTTTGCGGCAATTGCGCAAGTCCAGACATCGCCCGGCGGACGTCGGGATCAAGGTACGCTTCAGGTCGTCGCCAGTACGCGCCGAGGAAGCCATCACTACAGTCGTGCGGTATCAACACTGGGTGTGACTCAATTTCGCCTAAACACTGAGCCAATTCCTGCATACTTGGGAAACGGGGGATATCGAGGTCACGAACCTCGGGAAGGTAATGGGCACCGAGCCAAAAGGCATCGTAACATGCCGAGTCCCAGGTGTAGATGACAATGCGTTGTCGCGTCACTCGCCGTAACTCTGCGAGTCCCATTTGTCGATCTTGCCAATGGTGAATCGTAAGCACTGCCAGTGACGCGTCGAACACGGCATTCGCAAACGGCAGACGTTCGGCGACCGCGCGGACGACGGCGGCAGTTCCACTGCGTCGTTGACGAATCATTTCCGGCGACGGCTCAACCGCGATGACTTGACGATCGACAGGCTCATACGATCCCGCACCGGCACCCACATTCAGCACCGTACGCGCCTCACCTAACGCAGAGTGAATTATACGGGCGATGCGCGGATCCGGCTGACGTGTAACCACGTAGCCGCGCCCGATCTGATCGTAAGTCGGCATCCTTTCGAACCTTTACGCGGGGGTGGAGCGGAGAACGCTCATACTCGCGAGTCGAGGAAGGAAGGGGCGATTCACTCTAATCCCATTCGGGGAATTGCTGCCCTACCCCCCAAAAACAAAGGGATAGGGCAAGGGCGAGTTGATGGACAGTTAGACCGACGTTGCGCTGGTGTCGATCTTCAGCGACTTCAGCGGTGTACGGTCGACAACCGGCGCACGTTTGGTTCCGGCAGTCAGTTTGACCGAGCCCGGGAAACGTTGGAACGGATCGGTCAGTTCGATCTGTTTGGCGAATTCCTTAATCGGCGGGATCACTTCTTTGGCGAACAAGCGCATGCTGTTGAGACGGTCGGTATTCCCCACAGGACCCTGCACCTGGAACAACGTGAACACACCGGGGCGGAGGACTTGCAGGATCGACTTAATCTTTTCGGTCACCGTCTTTGGCGAGCCGACGATCATCAACAAGTTTTCTTGCGCCTTCTCATACGCTTTTTGGAGTTTTTGGCGGATCTCGTCGTAATTTTTGCCTTCGTTTTCTTTCTTGCCAGTCTGCATCTCTTTGAGACGGTCAGCACTCAAACCGACCCAACCGCCACCGGGGCGACGACCAAGCAAGCGAATCGCACCTTTAGAGTTGTATCCCGGAGGAAGTGTGTGCTCTGGTCGTGAGAAAGCATTGGCGCCGCCGCCGTAGACGAAACCACGACCGATTTCTTGCGCCTTCTCGTCCGTCTCGGCCACGAACACGCCCATCAGATACCCAAAGTTCTCCGGCCCGGCTTGATAGCCGTGTTCTGCAGCAACATCGGCATACATATCCCAGATATCGCACGTCGGACCGAGGTTGGTCACGAGACCGAGGTATGGATAGCCTCGCTCCGCACACCATTTCACAGTTTCTGGGCTCAGCACACCAGGAATCCACATCTGCGGATGGGGCTTCTGATAGGGCAAGGCCCACGGATTCACGTGGCGATAGTGGAAATGCTTGCCTTCATAGCGCCACGGGCCGGGTCTGGTCCACGCTTGAATGATGAAGTCATGCGCTTCGTTGAAGTATTCGCGGTTATAGGCCGGATTGGCATTATTGAAGAACTGCTCACTGCCGGCACCACGCACCCAACCTGTGACTAAACGTCCGCGTGAGATTAGATCGATCTCGGCCAGCTCTTCCGCCATCCGCAACGGGTGCTTCAGCACTGGAAGTGGGTTACCAATGAGGACGATCTTAGCTCTTTTGGTCACACGAGCAAGAATCGCCGCCTCGACGTTCATCACACTACCCATACAGAATGGGTTGCCATGATGCTCGTTCAACATGAGCGCATCAAAGCCGAGTTCTTCAGCCTCGCAGTACTCATCAATCCAGTAGTTATAGTCGTCGGCGGCTTTCTCACGGTCAAAGTGCTTGTTTGAAACCGCAAAGAAACCTTCGTTTCTGAGAACTTCATCCTCAGGGATCCAACGGTACGGCCGTTCGGTAAAATATCCAACAATCATACTGGTCACTCCTTTTTCTTAGTGAGTGCGCAAAACGCCCCCTCTTTGATAGCAGACCTTCCCCCTACTTGTGAAGGGACGGGGCAAAGGACGCTCCGGCGGCTAACGAGACCACAACCACTTCATTGTTGTCTTACATCAGGTAACACGTATGAGGCATCACGTGTTGCGTAACCCGCTTTACTCATCTACTTGACCCTGCAAGTATCGGCGCATTAATTTTCTACCATTCCGTAAAGGAGGTGCACTCGTGGCAAAACCGATCGATGTCTATTACTGGCCGACGCCGAATGGTTGGAAGGTGACGATTCTCCTAGAAGAGCTGGGCGTACCGTACAACGTCATCCCTGTGAACATTGGCAAGGGCGAACAATTCGAACCCAGCTTTCTGAAGATCTCACCCAATAACCGCATGCCGGCGATTGTCGATCATGAACCGCTGGGCGGCGGCGAGCCGATCGCGATCTTCGAGTCAGGCGCGATTAACGAATACCTGGCAGAGAAATACGGCAAGTTCCTCCCTAAAGATACGCGCGGAAAGTACGAAGTCTTGCAGTGGGTGTACTGGCAGATGGGCGGCCTCGGCCCAATGTCTGGTCAGTGTAATCATTTCCGTCACTATGCGCCCGAGAAGATTGCCTATGGCATCAATCGCTACACGGACGAGGTCAATCGCCTTTACGGTGTGATGAACAAACAGTTAGCTGACCGTCCGTTTCTGGCCGGGGGGTATTCGATCGCCGATATGATGTCGTGGCCGTGGGTCGTCGCGTATGAACGCATGGGCCAAGACCTCAATGAGTTCCCGCATCTCAAGCGTTGGTTTGAAACCATGAAAGCCCGTCCGGCGGTTGATCGCGGCTTTTCGGTCGGCAAAGAATTACGGCAAGAGATGAGCGAAGAAGCCAAGAAGATTTTGTTTGGGCAGAGAGCGCGGAAATAAAGAGGGTAGCGAGTGATGAGGGTTGAGTAATGAGTAGGAAGGAAACGCATCTTTCGTGTCGTATTTTCTCTCATTACTCGTTACTCGTTTCTCATCACTCCTCTCCGTAGTCCCTCCTGACGAATCTATTTTAGTCGATCCTGAAAAAAGGCGGAAGAGCAAGACAGACGGAGGCTACAGCAGCAAACGAGGGTGCTAGAATCGCCAGAAAACAAGTAGAAAGGCACAAAAGCTGGTGATGTCATGAAG
>Ga0070741_10008928_pt1 | contig 19806 bp, 19 predicted proteins | sample Coa_R1_4_FD_66440 | JGI IMG/M metagenome (GOLD analysis project Ga0070741, IMG submission 66440) | Surface soil microbial communities from Centralia Pennsylvania, which are recovering from an underground coalmine fire - Coalmine... | ecosystem: Environmental > Terrestrial > Soil > Unclassified ...
TCCATGGTGATCATCGGAGCGGTCGGCCGGTTGTGGTTGTCGCGGATGACGGGAACGGCCGGCGAGTAGATGAGCCGATGACTGTAGAACGGGTCCCGTACCCGCTGGTGGACCGCGTAGTAGTCGGGAGCCGCGAGCAGGCACCAGTAGAGCAGGGTCTTGCGACAGAGGTCTTCCTCCTGCGCCTTCGCTCCGGTCAGATATCCGCCGCCGGGATGCCGTGCGGACGCGAAGTTGAGCACCGCGACGGTGCCGCCGGGCCCGGACAGCGAGGTCACGTCCGAGTCCGGAGTCGAAGCCGAAGCTGAAGGGGCCGCCGTGGCGAAGTCGTGTCCTGAGGCCGAATTTCCAGCCCACGCCACCAGGCGCCGCGCGGCCGTGACCGTGTCCTCTCCGGTGACCTCAATCGTCGTTTTCACCTCCCCGCTATCGGCCCACTCAACGGTGCCGCCCTTCTCCTGCGGGCCTGTTAATTCGGGGGCCTCGTAGTACCTCGTCCCGGCCACCGCCGCCGCCAGCACCGACGCGACCTCGACCTCCTCGCCGCCGGCCGTCCGATACCGGCCGGCGTCCACGATCGCCTGGTTCTCCACGGCGACCTGCCTGAGCTGCGCGCTCATCACACCTGCCATTCCACTTAACGTCAGTATGACGATAATCCCTGCCGCGGACCGGCCGCCACCCGATTTCCCCGCCCGCGCACCGGCACGCGTACCTACGATGTGAGGGAACGGCCCTTGGTCCGCCCGACGGGATGGATGGCGAAGTGGTTGACGAGGCGATCCGCGCGGCGGTGTCCGCGACCAACCGGCTGACCGCGCGGTGGGCGGAGACCTGCGACGGCGGCGGCACGGTCCTGTCCGGACTGGGGGTCTGGCCGCTGCTGGCCGCGATCGCCGACCCGGCGAGCGGCGCCGCGCGCGCGGAACTGGCCCGGGCGACCGGCCTACCCGCCGACGAAGGGCTCGACGCCACCAGGCGTCTGCTGGCCGCCGTCGACGAGAACTGCGCAGTGCACACCGCGCTCGGCTTGTGGACTGCGGCCTCGCTGCCCGTCAACCCGGATTGGGTCGCGCGCCTGCCCGGCGTCGCGCACGGCGTGCTCGATCAGATCCCGACGCGTGCGCAGGCTGCGCTGGACGCCTGGGTCGAGAAGGAAACCGACGGGCTGCTGCGGCGGATGCCGATCCAAGTCGACGCTGCGACCTTGCTGGTCCTTGCCGGCGCGCTGACGGTGCGGACGCAATGGGAGCAGCGATTCGAGTCCATGCCGTGGAAAGTCGCGGGTCCTTGGGCCGGACGCGAGATAACAGGGCTCTCCCGCGCCACGTCCGTCGAGGAGCTGAGCATCGCAGCATCCGATGACGGGCCGATCACGCTCGCGACCGTGCGCGGCCGCGACGAGATCAACGTCGTGCTCGCACTCGGCGCTCGAGATGCACATCCCGGCACCGTGCTGTCGACGGCGGTGCGCGCGTGCGACTCAGCCGCCGAGGCGACGACCGAACCCGTCGACCTCGAACGGGCGCAGCCGGGCCCCGGTCTGACGGTGCGCGAGATCCGCTCGGCCGGTGCGCAGCCAAAGGCGCGCCTGCAAACAGTCGCGTTCACGGTCGGCGGCCAGCACAACCTGCTCGCGCGCGCCGAACTGTTCGGGCTCGGCGCTGCCGCCGATTGCTCGACCGGCCATTTCCCTGGCATCAGCAGCGAGGTTCCGCTGTGCGTCCAGGCCGCGGCCCAGGACGCGACAGCCAGCTTCTCGGCGGAGGGTTTCGTCGCGGCGGCGGTCACGGCGATGGGCATGATGGCGGCGGCCGTCATGCCGTCGCGCACCGTGAAACAGCTGACCGCCTCCTTTGACCGGCCCTTCGGTTTCGTCGCGGTGGACCGTTCGACGGGGCTGGTGCTGGTCTGCGGCTGGGTGGACGAACCGCAGCGCTACCCGCGCTAGTCACCCGATCTCGAACACTCCGTAGGAGAAGCCGTCCGCCTCGACATCCCTCCCGGCGATCCGCACGCCGTGCCCGGCCAGCGTGCGCAACTGTGGCGCCGATCCGGCGGCGGCCCCGGCGAGACCGGAGATGTCGAACCTGGCCGGCTCGCGCCGCGGGTTCGTCACGATCAGGTGGTTGCCGCCGCGGGTGTACACGAACGGATATCCGGTGTGCAGGACGTCCACCGTGCCGCCCGCGCCGAGGGCCGGATGCGCGGCGCGCAGCGCAATTAGCTTCCTGACTTGGCCGAGCAGTGAGTTCTCGTCCTCGCGCTGTGCGGCGACCGTCGGCCGGTCCTCGTCCGGATCGATGGGCAGATACAGCCGCTCCGGCGGCGCGGTGGAGAACCCGGCGTTGGGCGTCTCGTCCCACTGCATCGGCGTACGCGAGCCCTGACGTGCTTGGTCGTCGAGCTGGCTGCCTTCCTTGTCCGGCACCCCCGGCACGTAGCGCATGCCGATCTCGTCGCCGAAGTAGATGACCGGGAGCGTGGGCCAGGTCAGCATGAAGGCGAAGGCCGGTGCGGTCATCTCGCGGCTGCGGGTTCCGCAGGCCAGGCGCGAGAAGTCGTGGTTGGCGCTCGGCAGCGCGATGTGCCCGGAGCCGCTGATCGCCGCGTCCGCCTCGCGCCACGCGGCCAGGAACTCCTTCATCGAGCCCTCGCCCTCGGGGGCGAAGTAGCACGGGTCGGTGCCCCACTGTGCCGCGTGGCTGCCCTGCCCGTTGTCCCACAGCGAGCGCAGCGCCCGGCCGACGAAGTGCAGGAAGAAGTCGACGTGGATTCCGGCCGGAACCGAGGTCTTCGGGTCGCCCCACTCGGAAAGCAGTGCCCGATCCGGGTACTCGCGGTCGATCCACGTGCGCATCTCGCCCCACAGCGCGGCGGTGGCCGAGCGGTCCGGATCGTCCTTGACCAGCGAGTACGCCATGTCGACGCGGAATCCTGAGACGCCGCGGTCGAACCAGTACGCCATGATCTCGCGCAGCGCCGCGCGGTTGGCCCGCGGCCCCGGCGCGTCGACCGGCTGGCGCCAGGGCTCGGCCGGGTCCAGGCGTGCGTAGCCGTAGTTGAGCGCGGGCTGGATCGGATAGAAGTTGGCGAGGTAGTAGCCCGGCCTGCGGCCCGGCGAGGGGATCCAGTTGCGCACCGGGGCGTGCACCGAGTCCGACCAGATGAACCGGTCGTCGGACGGATCGTCGGCGGACTGCTTGAACCAGGGGTGCAGGTGCGAGGTGTGGCCGGCGACCAGGTCGAGCATGATCCGGATGCCGCGGGATCGAGCGGCGTCGATGAGCCGTTCGAAGTCCTCATTGCTGCCGTAGCGCGGCGCGATGGTCAGATAATCGGCGACGTCGTAACCCGCGTCGCCGAACTCGGAGACGAAGCAGGGGTTGAGCCACACCGTGTTGACGCCCAGCCAGCTGAGATAGTCGAGGCGGTCGGCGATCCCGGCCAGGTCGCCGATTCCGTCGCCGTCGGAGTCGGCGAAGCTTTGCGGGTAGATCTGGTAGATCACCGCGTCGGCGAGCCATCCGGGCAGCTTGCGGGCCGGATGCGGGGCCGGGTACGCGACGGCCGGGCCGGCGCCGGATCCGGCCTGCGCGCCGTCGAAGTCCCCGTGTCGAGAGTCGTTGTCGTGGATTCCGCGGTCCGTCGTGTCATTCCCCAGGGTGTCGTTGTCCACTTACTCATTATCGACCGGGCTCGGTCGGGCGGGGCGGAATCGGCGCACACCCGCCGCAGGCGGTCGGGTGCACACGGCGAGAGGGGCTGCGCGCCGCGGCGCGGGCCACTACGGTGTGCGCCATGACTCTGCCGGTCGCACGCTGCGTTAGACAGCTGCGCCGTACCGAGGTGCCGCGTTCCGCCTCGGCAATCCTCGGCGCGATGGGTGCGCTGGTCGCGCTGGCAGCGTGTTCATTCGGTGGAACGCAGCACGTGGCGGCCACCAAGTCGGCTGCGGCCGCCTCGCCGAGCGCGCCGGCGACGTATGACCCGCTGTCCGGGCCGATCGAGCCCGCCTCCGCGTTGCCGAAGACGTGCTCCTCGATCCTCAGCGATCAGGATTTGACGAGCGCGTTCGGCTCTCCGCAGGTCGGCGACACCTCGTACGGGAGTTACGCGCCGCTGCCGACCATCGGCCGGACCGGCCGCGTGACGTGCGGCTTCGGCATCTCGGTGGACCAGTTCGGCAATACCGGCCAACCGGTCGTGACCGTCTCGGTGATCACGTACGACCAGGCGAGCCGGGCAATCTCGCGCGTCGCCGCCGAAGTCAACAGTACGGTCGCGAAAGGGGCCACCGCGCATCCGGTACTGGTGAGCGGTCACCCGGCGACGGTTCTGTCCGAGCCCGCGGCAACGCCTGCAAGCTCGCCTCCGGCAACGGCAACGGCAAGCGCCAGCACCCTGGCGTCCCCCTCCTCCGCCGCGAGCCCGTCCGCGAGCTCAGCCGCTTCGGGCGGAGGCGACACCGAACTGTTGATGGCTGACGGCAATCGCACGTTCGTCATCACGATTCCGTTCGGCAAGGTGTCCGGCTCCGATGCCGTCACTGTCCTGACGAACGTCGCCGCGCTGGTCTACCAGCACACGCTGCCGGCGGGCGGCAGCTCAGCCACCGCCGCCCCGACGACGTCCCCGAAGACCTCACCGCAGCCGAGCGCGTCGTGAACCGGCGCGGCCACCGCGCGAGCGAAGCGATGGCCGCCAACCGGCCCTGATCAGACCTCGATGCCCGAGACCTCGTGCGGCTCGTAGGGGGCTTCGAGCTGCGCGACCTCCTCGTCCGTGAGCTCCACCGACAGCGAGGCGATCGCGTCCTCCAGGTGCTGTAGCTTTGTCGCCCCGACGATCGGCGCGGTCACCACCGGGTTGCGCGAGACCCAGGCGAGCGCCACCTGCGCCCGCGGCAGCCCGCGGCGCTGCGCGATCGCGGCGACGGCCTCGACGATGCGCCGGTCGCCCTCGTGGTACAGGTTGCTGGCGAACCGGTCGCTCGCGCCGCGCTCGCTGGACTCGTCCCAGTCGCGGGTCAGCCGGCCGCGTGCGAGCGGGCTCCACGGGATGACGCCGACGCCCTGGTCCGCGCACAGCGGCAGCATCTCGCGCTCTTCCTCCCGGTAGAGCAGGTTGTAGTGGTTCTGCATGGTCGCGAACGCGGTCCAGCCGTTCGCGCGGGAGAGGTAGAGCGCCTTCGCGAACTGCCAGGCGAACATCGAGGAGGCGCCGATGTAGCGCGCCTTTCCGGCCTTGACCACGTCGTGCAGGGCCTCGAGGGTCTCCTCGACCGGCGTGGTCGGGTCCCAGCGGTGGATCTGGTAGAGGTCCACGTAGTCGGTGCCGAGGCGGCGCAGGCTGTTGTCGATCTCGGTGAAGATCGCCTTGCGGGACAGGCCGCCGATGTTGGGGCCGCGCCGCGCCGGGAAGTAGACCTTGGTGGCCAGCACGATCTCGTCGCGGCGGGCGAAGTCGCGCAGCGCGCGGCCGGTGATCTCCTCGCTGCTGCCGCCCGAGTAGCTGTTGGCGGTGTCGAAGAAGTTGACCCCGGCCTCCAGCGCGCGCTTGATGAGCTGGCGCGAGGCCTCCTCGTCGAGCACCCACTGGTGGCCGCCGCGGGCCTTGTCCCCGAAGCTCATGCAGCCGATGCACAGCCGCGAGACGTCGAGGCCGGTCGATCCCAGCTTCACGTACTGCATGTCCATTGCCTTACTCCCCTGCCTCGCTCCCCTGTCACGCCTGCTGCGCCCGGCCGCGGACCTCGTCGCGCCAGCTGTGCTGCGGCTCGTAGCCGAGGACGCGGCGGGCCTTGTCGATCGACAGCAGGGTCTCGTGCTCGCCCAGTTCGCGCAGCACCGGCACGTCCGGGTACACCTCGGCGGCGAGGCTCGCGCTGCTGCGTTCGGCCATGACGGTGTCGGCGTTGGCGATGATGAAGACCTCGAGGCCCGGGTTCGGGTAGGCCAGCGCCCTGCGGACCGCCTGGGCGCCGTCGCGCGCGTCGATGTACGACCACAGGTTCCACTTGCGCAGCGACGGGTCTGCGTCGAAGGACGGGAAGGCGGCGTAGTCGTGCGGCTCCATGACGTTGGAGAACCGCAGGCCGATGATCTTCAGCTGCGGATCCCAGCGGGCGAACTGGGCGGCCATCTGCTCGTCGAGGTGCTTGGCCAGCGAGTACGAGGTCTCCGGGCGGCCCTCGTACTCCTCGTCGACCGGGATGTACGGCGGCGGGGTCTCGAACGGCAGGCCGAGGACGGTCTCGCTGGAGGCCCACACCACGTTGCGGATGCCGGCCAGCCGCGCCGCCGCGAACACGTTGTACGAGCACCGGATGTTGTTGGCGAAGGTCGCGGCGTTGGTGGCCACGCCGGGGCCGGGGATCGCGGCCAGGTGCACGACGGCGTCCAGGCCGCGGTGCCGGTCGTCGATGCCGGTCAGCGCGCCGACGACCTGGCCGTAGTCGGTCAGGTCGAGCTGCGTGTAGGCCGAGCGGGGACGGGCGTGGCCCGGCGGCGGCGCCTGGTCGAGGTTGTGCACCTCCCAGCCGTGGTCGAGCAGTTCGGCGACGACCGCGCGGCCGAGCTTCCCACTGCCTCCGGTTACCGCGACTCGTCCCACCGCGCCGTCGGCCATTTGCGCCACCATCCCGCTCGTCGAGTGCTTTTGATGATCGGGCCCTGTTATCGCCGCACGCGGCCGGTCCGGCGCCGCGCGAAGATCTTCGGAGCCAACCTACCAAGCCGCGGGCCGCAGCGGGCCGACGGGAACGACGCGGGCCAGGTCCGCACGCAGCGCGGCGACGCGTTTGCCGCCGAGCACCGCCGCCCAGCCTTCCATCAGATCGGCCATCGCGCGGTCGGCCGCGCGGGTGCAGGCCCAGCCGTGCGGGGTCAGCGCGAGCAGCCGGGCGCGGGCGTCGGTCGGGTGCGGCCGCCTGGTGACGTAGCCCTTCCGGACGAGTTCGTCGACGAGCTGGCTGGCCGCCTGCTTGGTCACGCCGAGGTGCTCGGCCACGTCGCCGACCGTCGCGTCGCCCGCGGAGATGCGCACGAAGGCGAAGCCGTGGGTCGGGCGCAGGTCGTCGAAGCCGGCCGCCATGACCGCGGAGTGGATGCCGTCGACCAGGGCGGTGGCCGCCGACAGGAGCAGCGTGGCCAGGGCGAGGTTGTCCGCCCTTGCGGCCTGGTCCACCGCCGCGGCTTCCCGCCGTCGTCCCGCCGTCCGCTGCATCTCGCCGTCGCGCATGCGCCCATCCTGCCACCTTGACAAAGAAGACAAGCTGCTTGACCATTTAGTCAAGCCAGTTGTCTATCGGCCCCGTTGTCTGTGGGCCCCGTCGTCTAGCAGCCACGGTTTCTATCAGCCACGGTTTCAATCAGCGCAGGGCAGTCGAGCTCCGCGCCGCCGTTCCGAAGGGTTTTTCCATGCCTGTCATCCGTTCCGCGGACGCCGTCGTCTTCGAGATCCACGGCGCCACCTTCAGGTCTTACGCCTCGTCAGCCGCGGGCAGCAAGGAACTGTGCTTTTGGCGGACCGAACTCCCCGACGTCGGGACCGGCCTGCCGCACCGCGTCTCGCGCGAGGAGGTGTTCGCGGTCATCGAAGGCCGCGTGCAGCTCACCCTCGACGGCGAAGCGCACGTGCTCGGCGTCGACGACATCGCGGTCGTGCCGGCCGGCGCGTCGCTGCGCCTGGACAATCTCGGCCCCGGACCTGCCGCGCTGTGGGTGAGCACCAGCACCGGGCTCGAAGCAGAGCTCGAAGACGGCAGCCGGATGTGTCCGCCGTGGGCCGCCTGACCGGTGAGCTGATCCGGTGAGCCGACGGGTCGACACCCGACGAACTGTTGGGGCAGTTTTTAGACTTCCATACCAGGACAAAGGGTTACCAAGCACCGCGCGCCGGGCGTAGATTCCGAGGCCGTACCAGGAGAGGCGTACGGAAGGAGCGCGGCGGTGTCCACTGCCCTCGGGATCGGAGCAGGCCTGTGCTGGACCCTGGCCTACCTGCTGATCATCCGGATCGGTCTGCGCGAGCGGACCTACGGCATGCCCATCGTCGCCTTCGCCTCCAACATATCGTGGCAGTTCATCTACGCCTTCTTACGTCCCTCGAACGGAGTACAGCACGGCATCGACATCGTGTGGTTCCTGCTGGACTGCGGGATCGCCTACACGGTGGTCCGGTTCGGGCCGAGCGAGTTCCCGTACCTTTCCAAGCGGGTGTTCTACGGCTGTCTCGCCGCGCTCCTCGCGCTCGCGTATCCGGCCGTTGATCTGGTCGGGACGCAGTTCGACGCCGGCGCCGGGGCGTACTCGGCGTTCGGCTCGAACCTGATGATGTCCGCGCTGTTCATCGCGATGTTCACGGCGCGGCCCGCGGGGCGCGGCCAGTCGATCGGGATCGCCACCGCGAAGCTGGCGGGCACGGCGTTCGCCTCCGGCTCGGTGGCGGTCAAGAGCGACCTCGCGGCGCGCTACCACGGCGGGCTGCTGCCTTATCTCTACGTCGCCTGCTTCGTGCTCGACTTGGTGTATCTCGGCCTCGTGCTCTCAGTGCGCTCGATTCCGATATCTTCGGCCGAAGGGGAGACGATCACGGCGATGTCGACGGGAGCAGGTGCGATCACCCATGAGTCAGCAGACGTGGACAGCGGTCGATGACTACTTCAACAACGCATTGCTGCCGGCCGACCCGGTGCTCGACGGCGCGCGGGCGCTGAGCGCGCGGGAGGGGCTGCCGGACATCGCGGTCGCGCCGAACCAGGGCCGGCTGCTGCACATGATCGCGCGCATCCACGGCGCGCGCCGGATCCTCGAGGTCGGCACGCTCGGCGGATACTCGACGATCTGGCTGGCCCGGGCGCTGCCGCAGGACGGGACGCTGATCTCGCTCGAGGTCGACCCGCACCACGCCGAGGTGGCGCGGGCGAACCTGAAGTCGGCCGGGCTGGAGGGCAGGGCCGAGGTGCGGGTCGGGCGCGCGGTGGACAGCCTGGCGGCGCTGGCGCAGGAGCGGCCTGAGCCGTTCGACTTCGTCTTCATCGACGCGGATAAGCCGTCGAACGCCGACTACCTGCAGTGGGCGCTGCAGCTCTCGCGGCCGGGCACGGTCATCGTGGTCGACAACGTGGTGCGCGACGGCAAGGTCATCGACCCGAACAGCGCGGACTCATCGGTGCAGGGCGTGCGGCGGCTGGTCGACGTGATGGCCGACGAGCCGCGGCTGACCGCCACCGCCGTCCAGACCACGGGTGTGAAGGGCTACGACGGCTTCATCTTCGCGATCGTCGAGAGCTAACGCGGCGAACACCGCGATCACGGCCGACCGATAGCATGCGGCACGTGTTTTCCAGGCAGGTGTTTTCCAGGGAAGTCCCGCTGCCGACAGCCGACGGGGCGCAGCAACCGGACGCTGCGCCCGAGCCGGCCCGGCGGGAGCGCGCCTGGAGCATGCCGTCAGCGCGCCGTTTCGCCGCGCGCCACGGAATCCCGCTGCTCGTCTTCGCCGGCCTGGCGGTATACCTGCTGCACGGCCTGATCCTGCATCCGGGCACGAAGATCATCGGCCAGGACGCGGCGGACCAGACGACCTTCGAGTGGATGCTCAGCGCGGTCGCGCAACAGGTCGCGCATTTCCACAACCCGCTCTTCAGCGCCGCCATGAACGCCCCGCGCGGCGTCAACCTGATGGCGAACCCGTCGGTCCCGCTCTACGGCGTCCTGCTCACCCCGCTCACCCTGGCGGCCGGGGCGACGGCGAGCTTCGTGTTCCTGCTGGTGTTCAATCCGTTCGCGGCCGCAACGGCTTGGTACTGGTTCTTCCTGCGCCATCCCGAGACCAGCGAGGCCTCGCCGGGAATGCGCCGCGGCGCCGCGGCGATCGGCGGCCTGCTGTGCGGCTTCTCCCCCGCGATGGCGGCCCACTCTTACGGGCATCCCAACCTCACCGCCCAATGGCTCGTGCCGCTCATCGCCGACCGGGTCCTGGCGTTGCGCGTACCGGGGCGGTCCCTGCGGACCGGCGCGGTGCTCGGCCTGCTGGTGGCGGCGCTGACCGCCATCGCCGAGGAGTTGGTGTTCATCACCGGCCTCACGCTCGGGCTGGTGATCCTGTTCGAAGCGCTTGCCCGCCCACGCCAGGCGTGGCGAGCCGCCCCGGTCGCGTTACGCGGCGCCGGCGTAGCCGCCGCAGTCGCGGGTGTGCTGCTCGCGTATCCGCTCTGGTTCCAGTTCAAAGGCCCCGGTTCCTACACCGGCGCGCCTTGGGCTTCCGCGAACTACGAGGCGGATGCCAAGTCCTATTTCGCCTTCTCCCAGCTCTCGCTCGCCGGCGCGGCCCGATCCGCGGCGCTCGCGCCGAACATCACGGAGGAGTCCGCGTTCGTCGGCTGGCCGCTGCTGCTGATCGCGCTCGCGGTCCTGGTGTGGCGCTTCCGGGAGTCGGCGGTGCGGTCCGCCGGGCTGGCTGCGGTGGTGATCGCCGTGTTGTCGCTGGGCTCGACGCCGATGTTCGGATCCGCGACGCTGCGGCACAAGGGGCCGTGGTCGTACCTCGCGGGTCTTCCGCTGTTCGCCGACGCGCTGCCGGTGCGGCTTTCGTTCGCCGTCTTCCCGCTGCTGGCGTACATCCTGGTCATCGGCGTGCACCGGTTCACCGCCCGGTTGCGTCCGAGGCTGGCCGCGGCGGCTCCGGTCGCCGCGTTCGCGGTCGTGGCGGCGGCGCTCTTGCCCATCGCTCCCCGCGCCGTGACGACCCAGGACCGTCCGGCCGCTCCGGCGTTTTACGCGGACGGGCTGTGGCGGCAATGCGTCGGCCCGGGCAAGACGCTCGTGGCGTTCCCGTTCGGCTTCACCGCGATGCGTTGGGCGGCGGTGGCCGGTGACCGCTTCCCCATCGTCGGGGGCGACTTCTTCGGGCCGGGCGTGGGTACGCGCGCCTTTGGAACCCCGCCCGAGCGCCCGACGCAGCGGTTGCTGACGCAGGTGGACGCGACCGGCGCGGTGCCGGCCATCACCGCGACCACACGTCTTCAGGCCACTGAGGACGCCGCGTACTGGCGAGCCGGCTGCGTCGCGCTGTTCAGCGCAGTGCCGAACGACGGCTCTGCCCAGCTGAACGGAGCCGACCTCCCGCTGCGGCATCCGGTACAGGACCGGTTGCTGCTCACCGAGCTGTTCGGGCCCGGCAAGCAGGTCGGCGGGGTCTGGACCTGGCGGATCGGATGATCAGAGCACTGCGGTGCGGCGCGCGTGGCAGTCGGCCAGGTGGTCGTCGACCAGGCCGCAGGCCTGCATGAGCGCGTAGCAGGTGGTCGGGCCGACGAAGACGAAGCCGGCCTTCTTCAGCGCCTTGGCCATGGCGGTCGACTCCGGGGTGATCGCCGGGATGTCCCCGCCGCGGCGGGGCGCGGGACCGGGCTCGGCCGGGGCGAAGGACCAGATCAGTTCAGACAGGCCGCCGTCGAGCGCGGCCGCGGTCCGCGCGTTGGCGATCGCCGCGTTGACCTTGAGCCGGTTGCGCACGATCCCGGTGTCGGCGAGCAGGCGTTGCACATCCCGCTCGTCGAAGGCCGCCACCTTCTCGATGGAGAAGTCGGCGAAGGCGGCGCGGAAGGCGGGACGCTTGCGCAGGATGGTGAGCCAGGACAGACCGGACTGGAAGGCCTCCAGGCAGAGCCGCTCGAACAGCGCGTCGTCGCCGTGCAGCGGCCGCCCCCACTCCTCGTCGTGATACGCGAGGTAATCCGGCGTTTCACCGGCCCATGGGCAGCGCGCGAGCCCGTCCGCACCGATGATCGCCACCCGCTCGTTCTCGCCCATTGCCCGCGTCCGTTCCGGTCTGTTCTGTCGCGCCGCGCTGGCGCGCTTCGCCGTGTTGGTGCCGTGAAAAAATCCTGCCATCCGGCACCGACAAGACCGGCGATCAGGATTGTTCGACGATCCTGATCCGAATGGCGCGGAAGTGGTCTGGGGCCTTTTGCAGGTCGGCCATTTTCGGATCCCCGACGTACAACTGCGGCGCGAGTTCCTTCTCCCAAAGCGGTTTAAGGCGCGCATCGCTGCGTAACGCGCCGAGAGCGCCGGTATCGCCTCCGACGATGAGGGCGTCGAGACGCGCGGTATGCGGCAGAAGAATGCGTGCGGCGGTATCGGCTGCCGCGGTGTACGCCTCGCGCGCCTGGCCTTCTCGGCGACGGGCGAATCGTTGCTGCGACCAGCCACCAGCCTTGGTGCGTCCCTGCACGTGACGTGCCCCGACCTTCGAGTCGGTGAGCCGGGTGCCCTCGAAGAGGCCGACCGCGTATCCGCCTCGCCGCACCAGCAGTACGCCGACCGTGCGCGGTGCGAGCGCGTGCGCGGCCAAGTCGTCGATCAGGCCGACCGACTCGGCCGCGTCAAGCGGTGGAAAGGGAACGCAGCACGTCGCTCTCGAACCGTCGACCGCCGTCAGTTCAACTGCCTGACCGCTACACGCATCATCGGCCGCGACGACGCGCGGCGGTTCTGCGAGCGCACCGCCGTGTCGTTGAGCGAACCCGTCGCACCACCGCACCAAGCGATCCGGGCCTACCTCGACCCATACTCCCCCGCCCGCCGCCGGTCTGCTCACCATGTCGGCAAACAGTACCGGCGACAGGCAGCAGTTACTCCTCGTCGATCGGTGCCTGAGCGAGGCTCAGATGCCGCGGGCAGGGCGGCGTTCAGGCCTTCGGCACCGCGAGGAGCGAGAACTGGGTGCCGCTGGCGTCCAGGATGACCGCCATCCGGCCGACCGGGGTGTCGAAGGGGGCCTGCGCCACCGAGCCGCCGTTGCGGGCGGCGACGGCTGCCGCCTCGTCGGTGTCGGCTACCGAGAAATAGGTGTTCCAGAAGTTCGGCGTGCCCGGCGGCAGGCCGGCCGGCTTCGAGCCGATGCCGCCGCGTACCTCGTCCTTCACCTTGAGCAGGTGGTACTCGCCGGGCCACTCCGGCATCGCGTCGTAGGTGTATCCGTATACCTGCTCGTAGAAGGAGCGGGCCCGGGCCGGATCGTCGTTGAGGTTCTCGTTCCAGGTGAACGCGCCCGGCTCGTTGGCCAGCTGCGAGCCGCGGTGCTCGCGTCCCTGCCAGACGCCGAAGACCGCGCCGGTCGAGTCGAGCGCGAGCGCCATCCGCCCCGCGCCCGGCACGTCCATCGGGCCCATGAACACGTTGCCGTCGGCCTTCACGACGCGCGCGGCGACCGCGTCCGCGTCGTCCGCCCACAGATAGGTCACCCACACGGCGGGTCCGGGCTGGCCGGGCGGCTGCGGCCCGAGCCCGGCGACCACCTTCCCGTCCTTCATGGCGAGGTTGTAGTGCCCGAACTCCTCACCGCTGTCGTTGAACTGCCAGCCGAACAGTTCGCCGTAGAAGTGCTTGGCGCGCTCAAGATCGGGGGTCATCAGATCGACCCAGCAGGGTGTGCCCTCGTCGTACCCGGTGAACTCGACCATCGCCGGCCTCCAAGGTCGCCGCGGCGCATGGCGCCATCGCCACGCTGGGACCGCGCGCTTCAGTCTGCTCCGCTTTCCGGCGGTTTTCCCGAACGTCGGTCCGAACGGGTGATGAACCGTTCGCGTGCCTCGTCAAGCCGGTCGGCTTCGGCCCGGCGATCCGCCGCCCTGTCGGTATCCCTAGCCAACATCGGCTGCGGACCGGGCCGCATCACGAGTGAGAACGGCCGTCGCAGCGGGTTTCAGGCGGGACGGTTGAGCTGCTCGGAAAGTCGGAAAGCAGGTCGGTCGCGAGCTGGGCGCCGACGCGTTCGAGCAGCTGTGCGGCATTGACGATCGAGCGCGCGGGGTCCGGTTCGAGGGCGGTCAGGGGGTAGGCGGCGGCGAATCCGGCCTCTGCCAACTGCTGCGCCGCGAGGTCGAGTCTTCCGCAGACGGCGGCGACGGGAACGCCGCGCCGCCGCGCCGCGTGCGCGACGCCGGCCGGGGCTTTTCCGTGCAGCGTCTGGCGGTCTAAGCAGCCTTCGCCGGTGATCACAAGGCTCGCGTTTTCGAGTGCCGCGTCGAAGCCGAGCACGTCGAGAAGTACTTCGATGCCTGATTCGCGGGTCGCACCGAGGACCGCGAGAGCGCCGAACCCGATGCCGCCCGCGGCGCCTGAGCCCGGCGCTCGCGCTGCCTGCTGCGCTGCTTCGCCGAGCGACTGTGACAGGACCTTGACTAAGTTGGCGAGTCCGGCTTCGAGGGCCGCCACCTCCTGCGGGCCGGCCCCCTTCTGCGGGCCGTAGACGGCGGCGGCTCCGTGCTCGCCGAGCAGCGGGTTGTCGACGTCGGAGGCGAGTACGACGCGGGCGGCCGCGAGACGCGAGTCCAGCCCGCTGAGGTCGGCGGACGCGAGCCGGGCCAGCGATCCGCCGCCGCCGGGCAACTCGCGGCCGTCCGCGTCGAGGAAGCGCGCGCCGAGCGCGGCGAGCATGCCGGTGCCGCCGTCCGTGGAGGCGCTGCCGCCCACCCCGAGCACGATCGTTTTCGCGCCCGCGCCGAGCGCCGCGCGCATGAGTTCCCCGGTGCCGAAGGTGCCCGCGTCGAGAGGCGCGAGCCGTCCGTCCGGCAGTTGACGTAAACCCGATGCCTCGGCCATCTCGACGATGGCAGTCTCGCCGCGCAGCGCGAACGCAGCCTGCACCCGGTTGCCGACCGGCCCGGTGACCGCGCTCCGGTGGCGGCTGAAACCGCCTGCCACCGCGGCATCGACGGTGCCTTCTCCGCCGTCGGCGACCGGCAGGAGCCTGAGTTCGAGATCGGGCGCCACGCGGCGCAGGCCGGCCGCGACGTGCTCGGCGACCTCGGCCGCGGTGGCCGAACCCTTGAACTTGTCAGGGGCGATCAGCACGCGGCGCGCGCCTGGGGAGTTCATGGCACCAACCTAGTGCCGCGACCACGGTCGCAATCGATTACCTGACCGGCCCGGTGATCCGGCATCCTTGGGCCCATGAGCACCACGACCGATCCGTTCGCCCGCCGTGTGGAGGACCGCGACGCCGCGCCGCAGTTCGTGCTGCCGCTGGTGGTGCGGATCGAGCGGGACGCGGCGCCCGCACGCACCGACGCGCTGGAGACGGCCGCGCGTGCGGTGCTCACGCTGCTGACGGACGAGCGCTCAGCGGGCGAGGGCGAGTGGGCCGAGGCGGTGCGCGACTGGCAGGACGGGCGCATCCGCAAGGTCGTGCGGCGGGCGCGCGGCGCCGAGTGGCGGCGGGCGGAGGCGCTGCCCGGCATCACGGTCCGCGGCGCGTCGGCCGAGGTGCGCGTCTATCCGCCGGTTGCCCTGGACGCCTGGCCGAAGGATCTCGCCCGGCTTCAGGTGTCGGGGACGGATCTCGAAGATCCGCAGCCCCCGGCCGCGCCCGCTCCCGGCGAGCCGGTGCTCTGGTTCAATCCGGCCGTGCAGATGACGGCGGGCAAGGCGATGGCCCAGGCCGGGCACGCGGCCCAGCTGGGCTGGTGGGCGCTGACGCGGGAGCGCGCGGAAGCGTGGCGCGGTGAAGGCTTCCCGCTGGCGGTGCGCACCGCGACACCGGAGCAATGGTCGCAGTTGGCGGCCGCTGACCTGCCGACCGTGCGCGATGCCGGATTCACCGAGATCGCGCCTGGTTCGGTCACCGCCATCGCGCAGCTCGTGCGCTAGATCGACGCCCGGCGCGCGCACGGTCGCCGGGTCAGCCGGCCAATCAGCTGTCTGACTGGGGTTCCAGGAACTCGATGCGGTTGCCGAACGGGTCGTGTGCGTAGAAGCGCTCGTGGCCGGGGAAGTCCTCGTCCCACTCCACAGCCACGCCGTGTTCCTCCAGCCGCGCGGCCAGGTTCTTCAGGCCCGAGATCAGCAGCGCCGGATGCGCTTTGCGCGCCGGGACGAACTGCGCTTCGACCCCGACGTGCACCTCGACGCCGCCGCCGGCGAACCAGCAGCCTCCGCGCGCGGCGAGTACCGGCGGCTTCGGCCGTTCCTGCATGCCCAGCGCGTCCTGCCAGAACGCGCGCGAGGCCGCCTCGCCGCCGGGCGGCACGGACAGCTGGACGTGGTGGACGCGGGCGAAGCCGTATGCGGGCTCGAACTCGGACACGCGAACTCCCCGAGACGTGGATCTGTTGACATCGACTATCTTGACATCGAGATAAGGGTGAGTCAACGCCCGCCGTCCGACGGCGTTGCGGCGCCGCCGGACGCGGTGGACCGCCAGACGGCGTGAGTCGCAGGGGTCTGCTAAAGGACAAGGACGAGGCGGCCGATCGTGTCTCCGGCGGCGAGACTGGTCAGGCCGTCCGGCACTTCGCCGAGGGTGAGGCGACCGCTGACCAGCGGCGCGATCGCCCCGGAGTCGGCCAGCCGGGTCAGTTCCGCGTGCGCGGCGGCGACCTGCGCCGGGTCCTTCTCGCGGTAGAGGCCCCAGTGCAGGCCGACGATCGAGTAGTTCTTCACCAGCGCGTGGTTGAGCGCCGGCGACGGGACCGCACCGCCCGCGAAGCCCACCACCAGGATGCGGCCCTCGAAGGCGACGCACTTCGCCGAGCCCGTATACGCCTCGCCGCCGACCGGGTCGAACACCACGTCCGCGCCGCGGCCCTCGGTAGCCTCCTTGACCACGGCGACGAAGTCCTGCGCGCGCCGGTCGATGACCACGTCCGCGCCGAGCTTCGTCGCCGCGTCGGCCTTCTCCGGTCCGCCGACCACGGCGATCACGCGCGCGCCCGCGGCCTTGCCGACCTGTACCGCCGCGCTGCCCACGCCTCCGGCGCCCGCGTGCACGAGCAGCGTCTCGCCGGGCTGGATATGCGCCCTGCGATGCAGGCCCACCCACGCGGTCTGATACGCGATGTGCAGCGCCGCCGCCGCCTCGTCGCTGAGCGAAGAGGGCGCGCGGAAGGTGTCGAGGGCGTCCATCAGCACGTACTCGGCGAAGGAGCCGCCGGGCAGGATCGGGTTGCCGATGACGCGCTCGCCGACCGTCCAGCCCTCGGCTCCCTCGCCGAGCCCCGCGATCTCGCCGCACAGTTCGAGGCCGGGGGTGAACGGCAGCGGCGGGCGGATCTGGTAAAGGCCCAGACAGAGCAGGACGTCGGGGAAGTTGAGCGCGCTCGCCGCCACCCGCACCAGCAGTTGCCCGGGTCCGGGCTCGGGCCGCGACACCTCAGCCAGGCGCAGCGCCTTGCGCGGTTCGGCGAGTTCGGTGACCTGCCAGGCTTTCATCCGGCGTGTCCTTTCAGGGAGGGCGGGTGGATTTTCCGACACGGTGCGACTAAGCGTCTGCTTAGAATGTGCTGGACCGCAACATAGGCACACCGGGCAGGCAAGCGAGGAGGGCGGGGCCGTTGCGTGCCGAGGATGACGCTGAAGCGCTGGAAGCCGCGCGGGAGCCCGCGGCGCCTGCCGCAGGCACCGCGGTTGCGGCGGCATCGGCATCGGGCCGCACCCCCGCTCCCGTAGCGGCGGCGGTCGGCGAAGCCGGGCTCGACGAGTCGGAGGCCCGCGATCTGGCGGAGGCCTGGCTGAACGAGCCGCTGGCCCCCGCCGCGCGCAGGCTGCTGATCGGCGCCGTGGAGGCGTTCGCGGCCCGCGGCTACCACGCCACGGCGACCCGCGACATCGCGGCCCGCGCCGGGCTCAGCGCCGCCGGGGTCTACGTGCACTTCGCCTCGAAAGAGGAGCTGCTCTACCAGATCAGCCTGATCGGGCACCGCGGCACCGTGCAGGTGGTGCGCGCGGCGGCGGCCCGAAGCGACCAGCCGGCGGTGCGGCTGCGCGCCGTGATCTGCGCGATCACGGCCTGGCACGCGCGGTACCACACCACGGCCCGCGTGATCAACTACGAGATGGCAGCGCTCACCGAGCGGCACCGCGCGGATATCGCGACCCTGCGCCGCGAGATCGACGCGCTGGTGCGGCAGACCTTGGAGGACGGCGTCGCCGGCGGCGTGTTCGACGTGCCTGACGTTCGCGGCACGACCCTCGCCCTGCTCTCGCTGACCATCGACGTGGCGCGCTGGTTCCGCGCGACCGGCACCCGCGCCCCCGAGGAGCTGGGCGCGCTGTACGGCGACCTGGCGCTGCGGATGGCGGGTCATCGCGGCTGAGTCACCGGATCACGCGGACGGGGCGGGATCGGTACCGAGGCCGCGACCGCCGACACTGCTGAGATCGACGCCGAAGGCGGCGACCAGTTCGGCGATGGTGGCGGCCGGGGTGGTGTGTCGGATGACGCCCATCCCCAGCCGCGCGGCGGGTCCGAGGTTGTTCGGCAGGTCGTCGACGAACACGCATTCCGCCGGGTCCAGGCCCAGTTTCTCGGCGGCCATCCGGTAGATCGCCGGGTTCGGCTTGCGCAGGCCCACCTGGCCGGAGATGACCACCGCGTCGAACAGGTCGCTCAGCAGCTCCTCGGGATAGCTCGCGGCGCCCCAGGAGTTGGAGACCAGCGCGGTGCGCACGCCGGCCCGGCGCAGTGCACGGACCGCGGCGATCATGTCCGGCTCCAGGCGGGCGCCGCGCAGCAGCCGCCTGATCAGCCCCTGCGGCGCGACCCCGAGCAGCGCGGCGAACTCGGCCTCGAACGAGGCGTCATCCGCTTCCCCGGTCTCCAGGGTGGCCACGAGCGCCGCCGCCCGCGGGTCGTCGCGCAGCAGCCGGGCGATGGCGAGCCGCTGCAGGCCCTCGGCCTGTTCAAAGGCCGCGAAGGAGGCGAACACGCTGGTGGTGAGCACACCGCCGAAGTCGATCAGCAGGCCGCGGCGGCCCTGGCCGCCGGGCGGCGGGGCGGAGGTCATGCTCCCCTACCTTCGTAGACGGGTCCGCGCGGCGGCGGCGGTCGGTGATCATCGCGGCGGGACTAAGCGCTTGCTTAGCATTGCCGGGGCGGGCTGGGGGTGTCAACGCCGGGGCCCGCCGTCCAGGTGCCGGAACCGCGATCCCGCGCGCAGTAGCCGGCCTTGACACCGCCGGGGCGGCACGAAAGGCTAAGCGGGCGCTTACCCGTGAAAACACAGGAAGCTACCGAAGGGACGGCCTGGCTGTGGCCTCGATGGACACTGCGCCGAGTTTCGATCGCGCTCACTCGCTGGACGGCCGGGTGGCCGTGGTCACCGGGGCGAGCCGTGGCATCGGCCTCGGCATCGCCCGCGAACTCGTCGCGCGCGGCGCGCGGGTGTGCATCACGGCGCGGGGCGCGGACGCGCTCGCCGACGCGGTGAAGGAACTCGGCGGCCCCGAATACGCGCTGGCCGTGGCCGGCAAGGCGGACGACCCGGAGCACCAGCAGGAGGTGGTCGGCCGCACGATGGAAGTCTTCGGCCGGCTGGACCTGCTGGTCAACAACACCGGCATCAACCCGGTCTTCGGTTCGGTCCTGGACACCGACCCGGCGGCCGCAGCGAAGATCCTCGCGGTCAACGTGCTGGCCCCGCTGGCCTGGGTGCGACGGGCCCGCGAGGCCTGGATGGGCGAACACGGCGGCGCGATCGTGAACGTGGCGTCGATCGCCGGACTGCACCCCTCCCCCGGCATCGGCATGTACGGCGTGAGCAAGGCCGCGCTGATCCGGCTGACCACCGAGCTGGCGATGGAGCTGGGTCCGCGCATCAGGGTGAACGCGGTGGCGCCGGCCGTGGTGAAGACGAAGTTCGCGGCGGCGCTGTACGAGGGACGCGAAGAAGAGGCCTCGGCGTCGTACCCGCTCAAGCGATTGGGCGTACCGGAAGACATCGCGGGCGCGGTCGCTTTCCTGCTCTCGGACGACGCGGCCTGGATCACCGGGCAGACGATGGTGATCGACGGCGGC
>Ga0070741_10008929_pt1 | contig 19806 bp, 16 predicted proteins | sample Coa_R1_4_FD_66440 | JGI IMG/M metagenome (GOLD analysis project Ga0070741, IMG submission 66440) | Surface soil microbial communities from Centralia Pennsylvania, which are recovering from an underground coalmine fire - Coalmine... | ecosystem: Environmental > Terrestrial > Soil > Unclassified ...
GGACCGCGCCCGCCCGGTCCGGTCGGCGACGGCCCCGGGGCGCCCGTCCGGATCGACCACTCGGCACCACGACTCCCCGAGGCGGTCGACACCTTCGCGACCTGATCAGCCGTCGGAGCGCAGCGCGGCGGCGACCGTGTCGAACGTCGGCGCCATCCGGTCGAGGCCCGCGACAATCACCGCGCGGTACACCGTCGCGGTCCGTGCAACGGCGAGCCGGACGGGGACCACCGCGGTGATGCGCTGCACCGCGGCGAACGCCGCGCTGTCGAGGTACTCGACGCGCGAGATGTCGAGGACGACGACCCGCACGCCTTCGCGCCGTGCGGCCTCCATGATCCGCCCCTCGATCGCGGCGACGTTCGTCAGGTCGATCTCACCCACGACGGTGGCGACGAGCGCGCCGTCGCGCACGTCGAGCTCAAGCTCGTGCAGCGGCAAGCTCATCCAGGTGCTCCGGTTCGCGCGGGTAGCGGAAGACGACCGTCGTGCCCACCGGGTGCCGGTTGACCTGGACGGACGGCACGAGCTTGCGCATCAGGTCCATCCCGCGACCGCCGACGGACCGCGTGCTGTGCTCCTTCCACGTCCCCGTGTCGGTCACGCTGACGAGGACCTCGTCGCCGACGACGGCACCCTCGAGACGGACGAGCTGGTGGAGCTCGTTCGTGTACGCGTGCTGCACGACGTTCATGCACGCCTCGCCGACCGCCATCACGAGCTGCAGCGCGTGCTCCTTCGGAAGCCCGACCATGTCGAGCCACTGGTGGAGCTCGGCCCGCATGGTCGCGAGCTCGCCCGGGGTCGCGTGCAGCTTGCGGAGCAGCATCGTCGGCGAGGACACCGGTGACCGCAGCACGAGGAGGACGACGTCGTCCACGCCGTCGCTGTCGGCGAGCAGCTCGCGGAGCACACCGTCGGCGATGAAGTCGATCGGCAGTCGCGCGCGGTCGCCCACTGCGTGGACGAGCCGGTCGAACCCCTCGTCGAGCGACCGGCGGCGACGCTCGACGAGACCGTCGCTGTAGAGGACGAGGAGCGCACCGGGCGGGAACGGGTGCCTCGCCGACTCTCGGCGCACGTCGGTGCGGCAGCCGAGCGGCCAGAACCGGCTGGCCTCCAACAGCTGCGACGAGCCGTCCGGCATGACGCACAGCGGCGGCGGATGACCGGCGCAGCAGTAGTCGACCCAGTCGTGCTCGAGGTCGACGACCGCGTACGCCACGGTCGTCGACGTCGCGGCCGGGATGTTCGCGGCGAACTCGTCGAGGCAGTCGATGGCGGCGGCCGGCGTGTCCGAGCGCAGCGCGCACGCGCCGAGCGCGCTCCGCAGCTGTCCCATGACGGTCGCGGCTTCGAGGCCGCGGCCGACGGCGTCACCGACCGCCACGCCGATGCGTCGCTCGGCGAGGGGGATCGTGTCGTGCCAGTCACCACCGACCGACAGCGCCGACTCCGCGGGGAGGTAGCGAGCGGTGTGACCGGCACCCTCGACGAGGGCCGGCGGCCCGAGGAGGCTCGTCTGGAGTGCGGCGGCGACCGACTGCTCGAACTCGAACAGGAGCGCGCGCTCGAGCGCGACCGAGATCTCCGCGGCGACGTGCTCGAAGTGCGCGCGCTGGCGGCGCCCGAACGTCTGCGGATCCGCGAACCCGATGACCCACACCCCGATCGCGTGGCGCTCGCCGACGATCGGGATCATCGCGAGGGAGGCGACCGGCACCGGCGCGAGCACGCGCGCGGCGCGTCCGTGCCGGCGCGCGAACTCGTCGAAGCGCGGCCAGTACGAGGCCACCTGGGACTGCAGCACGTGCGCGGCGGGATCCTCGCCGTGCAGCGAGAAGACGGCGTGGTCGCCGTGGACGTGCTCGGGGAGCGAGTCCCCGACGTACTCGAAGCTGTCGCGTTCGCCGCGCACGGCGAAGCGCACGACCGACGCGCCGAACAGGCGGGCCGTCTGCCGCACGACGGTGTCACCGACATCGCGTGGCGTCCGGGCGTGGAGCAGGGCTGCCGCGACGGTGATCTCCTCGGGCACGCCGTTGCCGGCGTCGTCGACCGGCGGGGCCCGGCGGCCGACGGCGGCGCGGCCGAGCGCGGCAGTGATCGCGGCGCCGATCGCGCCCGACGCGACCGCCAGGGCTGCCGATCGCCACCGCGACATCGTCGTGTCCCCCTCGCCGGCAATCCGCGCGCGCACCCGAGACCGGCAGTCGGGCGTCCCCGAGGACCTTTCCCTGCCCGGACGCCGCCGACACGTCCCTCGCCCGGTGGGCGCCCGTCAGGGCCGGAACACGACCTTGATCGCGTGCGCCCCACCCCGGTCGATGGCCGTCTCGACGGCGTCGCGGTACTGCTCGAGCCCGAATTCGTGCGTGACGACGACGTCGTCGGGGAGCAGGCCCGCGGCCAGCACGTCGAGCGCCCGATCCACCGAGTGGCGGTCCGCACCTCCGGCGAGGCCGGGCGCGCTGCCGGCGTCGACGGTGTGGTCGATCGAACCGACCAGCGCCGCCTCCTTGTACCAGACCGGGGTGAGGTCGACCTCGCTGACGCCGGCCGCGCCGAGCAGGAGGACGGTCCCCCGGTGCGCGACCGCCCGGAGCGACTCCGTCACCGAGGTCGGTGCGCCGACCGCCTCGACGACGTAGGGGAACCCGCCCATCAGCATGAGATCCGCCTTGCGCCCCACGACGCGCGCGCCGCTGATGCGCGCGAGCTCCTCGAAGTGCGCGCTCCCGGGCTCGCTCGTGACGACGTGCGTGGCGCCGCACGCGCGCGCTGCCGCCGCCTGGTGCTCGTGGCGCGCGAGGACGGTGACGGGGCAACCGGGGAACAGCCCGCGCAGCGCAGCGAGCGTCGCGAGGCCGATGATGCCCGCACCGACGACGAGCACCGGGTCGCCGTCGCGCGGCGGCGCGTGCAGGATGCCGTGGCACGCGATCGAGACCGGTTCGTGCAGGCTCGCGCCGCGATCCGGGACGCGGTCGGGGACGGCGTGCAGCATCGTGGTGTGGGCGAGCACCTGGTCGGCCCACCCACCACCGAGGCCCGCGGTGTAGCCGAGCGAGCGACCGCCCGTCAGCACCCGGCTGTCGAGCGAGAGACAGGCCGACGTCCAACCCCGGGCGCAGTTCGCGCACGGCGGGTCGATGCCGCGCGGCGCGCACGGCAGGCACGGGTCGACGGCGACGCGCGTGCCGATCGCGTGCGCACACCCGGGACCGGCCTCGACGACACGACCGGCGATCTCGTGACCGAGCAGGAACGGGAAGACGCCGGCCATCCCCATCAACGTCGGGGACGGCCCCGTGTTGTGCGTGAAGAGATGGAGGTCGCTGCCGCAGATCCCGCCCACCGTGACCTCGACGCGCGCCCACGACGGGCCCGGGAGCTCGGGCTCGGGCACGTCGACCAACGACGCCGGAAACGCGGGATCGGCCATGTCGAACTGAACGGCACGCACGGGCGGGAGCGTAGGTCTCCACGTACAGTGCCGGCGTGCGCGTGCCGGATGCGGCTCTCGACGACGTGCGCGAGCGGGGCTTCGCGCTCGTCGAGGGGTTCCTCGCGCCGAACGAGCTGCGTGCCGCGCGCGACGCGCTGTGGCTGCACTTCCCGACGCCGGACGAGTACTACGCGGCCCCGGAGCGCCACGCCTCGTACGCGGCGAGCCAGTTCGCCGGTGTCGAGGAGTTCCCGTACCGGTCGTGGGACCTCAACCGGCTCGCCTTCCATCCCGACCTCGTCGACGCCGCCGAGCGCCTGCTGGGGACGAGCGACCTGCACCTGTACAAGGTCGAGCTCTGGGCGAAGTACGCGGGCGCCGTCGACTACGACCAGCCGTTGCACCGCGACTACGGCAGCCATTCGCTGGTGGTCCCCCGGCGCGACGGCCGCTACCAGCAGATGACGACGTTCGTGTACCTGTCGGACGTGACCGAAGACGACGCGCCGACACGGATCGTCCCCGAGGAGCACGGTCGACACGTGCCGTTCACGCCGCTGTACCTGCAGCCCGGAGCGATGGCGGACGTCGAGGTACCGATGGTCGGGCCCGCGGGGAGCCTGCTCGTGTACCGCAGCGACGTGCTGCACCGGGGCTCGAACTTCACGCGGCCGGGCCGATCACGCTTCTCGTTGCTCGCCGACTACCAGGCGCGCGGGACGACGTGGGGCGGGAAGATGGCGTGGCCGAAGCAGGCGCCCCAACGGTGGGCAAAGCTCATCCCGCAGTGCAGCGTCCGGGAGCGCGATCTCTTCGGCTTCCCGCGTCCGGGCGACGCGTACTGGAACGAGCAGACGCTCGCCGACGTCGAGGCGCGCTACCCCGGGATCGACATGACGCCCTACCGCTCGCGCGAGACCGCCGGGCGACCGGGCTGACCCGCGTCGTTCGAGGCGGCGGTGGGAATTGAACCCACGTCCAGGGTTTTGCAGACCCTTGCCTGGGCCACTCGGCTACGCCGCCGGAGCGGTCGACACTACCGCACGCCTGCCAGAATGGCGTTCTGATGAGCCAGAAGGCGCTTCGGAACCTCCCGGCCGGCGACCTGGACGCAGGCGGCATGGACGCCGACGACGTCGCCGCGCAGATCGCGCAGCAGACCCTGAAGAAGCGCGAGGCGCAGTACGCGACGGAGGTGCGGCGGCTGCTCGACGCCGCGCTCGACGTCATGCGCGAGGGCGGGACGGGCTCGAGCCCGCGCGTCGCGGACATCGTCGCCGCGGCGGGCCTGTCCAACGACGCCTTCTACCGGCACTTCGCGTCGAAGGAGGCACTGGTCGCCGCGCTCCTCGAGGACGGCTCCGCGCGGCTGCGCGGCTACCTCGAGCACCAGATGGCCAAGGAGCGCACCGCCGAGGCGAAGGTGCGGCGCTGGGTCGAGGGCGTGCTCTCGCAAGCCGCTGACGACGACGTCGCGACGACGACGCGCGCCGTGATGTGGAACGGCGTCGCGCGCCACCCGTCTCCCGCGGCGGCGCTCGCGACGCTCCTGCGCGAGCCGTTCGCACAACTGGGCAGCTCCGATCCCGACGCCGACGCCGCGCTCGCGTCGCACGCCACGATCGGGATGCTGTCGGACTTCCTCTGGCAGCGGCTCCGCCCGACCCGCGCGCAGATCGACCACGTCGCGCGGTTCGTCCTCGCGTCGCTCGACCGCGGCGACCGGGCACCATCGACGCGATAGCCGGCGTCAGGGCGCGAACTGCAACGTGTGCGGGCCGCGCACCGTGGACGTGTGCACGAGCTCGATCGACGACTCGTCGACCTGCCAGTCCGGGAAGCGGGCGAGCATCTCCTCGAGCACGACGCGCCCCTCGAGACGAGCGAGCGCGGCGCCCAGGCAGAAGTGCACGCCGTAGCCGAAGGCGAGGTGGCGGTCGATCTGGCGGCGCACGTCGAAGCGGTCGGGGTCGTCGAAGTGGCGCTCGTCGCGGTTCCCCGACGCGTTGAGGATCGCGAGTCGCGACCCCGCCGGGATCGTCGTACCCGCGACCTCGACGTCGCGCGTCACGTAGCGTCCCTGGATCGGCGACGGCGACTCGTAGCGGAGCAGCTCCTCGACCGCGTTCGGCACGACGCTCGGGTCGTCGAGCAGGATGCGGCGCTGGTCGGGATGGCGCGCGAGCAGCACGGCCGTCCACCCGAGCAGTCGTGCGGTCGTCTCGTTGCCGGCCGCGATGAGCAGCTGCGTGAAGCCGAACACCTCGTCGAACGTGAGCTGCGTGTCGCCGCCGCCGTCCGCGTCCGCGATCCGCGCCGCGTGCAGATCCGAGATCATGTCGTCGCGCGGGTGGTCGCGCCGTTCGGCGACCAGGTCCTGCATGTACTTCCACAGCTTCCCGACCGACTCGGCCTTGAACGTGTCGGTGCCGTCGGGGTCCCAGCGCATCATCGCGTCGATCCAGATGCGCAGCTCGTTCTGGTCCGGCTCGGGCACGCCCATGATCGCCCCGATGACCATGCCGGGCACCTTGGCCGCGCACTCCTCCATGATGTCGAAGGGCTCACCACCGACGTGCGGGTCGAGGAACTCCGCGCACATCTCGCGCATCCGTGCCTCGAGCGCGGCGACGCGACGAGGTGTGAACGCGCGGCTGACGAGCTTGCGCAAGCGGTCGTGACGCGGCGGGTCCATCATGATCATCATCGGCAACATGCCGGGGATGTCGTCGAGCAGGACCGCGTCCGGGTTCGTGTCGATCATCTCGACGACGATGCCGCGCGCGGAGCTGAACGTCTCCCAGTCGAGCAGCGCGTTCAGCACGTCGTCGTAACGGCTCACCGCCCAGAAGTCGTGACGCTCGTTGTAGTAGACGGGCGCCTCGTCGCGGAGACGCTTCCACACCGGGTGCGGATCGGCGTCGATCGCCGCGTCGTAGGGGTCGTAGTACACGTCGACCGTGCTCGTCACGACTGTCTCCTCACGTCCTGGACGTCGTCGCGTCGACCATGATGCCCCGCATGGCACGTTCTCCTCACGCGGTCGACCCTGGGTCGCAGCGGCTCGGCATCCATCTCCCGCAGTACGGACGGGCGGCCGGCCCGGGCGCGGTCGAGCGCGTCGCACGCGCGGCCGAGGACCTCGGCTTCGACGACGTGTGGGTGAGCGACCACGTCGTCCATCCGGCTGCGCAGACGTACCCGTCGGCGTACCTGTACGACCCGTTGGTCGCGTTGACGTGGGCCGCGGCCGTCACGGCGCGCGTCGGTCTCGGGACGAGCGTGCTCGTGCTCCCGCAGCACCATCCGCTCGCGCTCGCGAACACGCTCGCGAGCCTCGACGCGCTGAGCCGCGGCCGCGTGCTCGTCGCCGCAGGGGTGGGCTGGTCCCAGGCCGAGTTCGACGCGCTCGGCCAGTCGTTCCACGACCGCGGCCCACGCACGGACGAGATCATCCGCCTGCTGCGCGCGTGCTGGCACGACGACCCGGTCACGTTCCACGGCCGGTGGTACGACGTGCGCGACATCCGCGTGCTCCCGAAGCCCGCCCACGACATCCCGATCTGGGTCGGCGGCGGGGTGGAGCGCGCGTACCGGCGCGCCGTGGAGCTCGGCGACGGCTTCCACGCGATCGGCCTGTCGCCCGAGCAGGTCGGCCCCGTGGTCGAGCGCGTCCGCCGGGACCGGCCCGATCCGTCGTTCACGTTCTCGCTGCGCACCGGATGGGATCCGCAGGGCATGGACCACGACCGCATCCGCCGCGAGCGCGACGACTACGCGGCGGCCGGCGTGCAGCACGTCGTCAGCGCGCCCTGGCGCGAGAACGTCGACGACTGGCTGCGCTCGATGGAGCTGCTCGTCCAGCTGCTGGGGCGCTGATCCCGCGCGCGTCATCCTGCCGGCAGTCGCAGCGCGACGAGCTGCGGCGGGTTCGCGATGCCGACGGGCACGAGCAGCAGGTCACCGGCGATCGTCATCCAGCCGTTGACCTTGCCGGGCAGCTGGTACTGCCAGACGATCCTCCCGCTGTGGCGGTCGTACGCGACGACCATGCCGTTGTACGTCGTCGTGAGCACGAGCCCGTTCACGACCGTCGCCGCGCCGAACGGGTCGCCCGGGACCTTCGAGTCCCACAGCACACGACCCGTCGCGGCGTCGACGGCGACCATCTCGCCGTCCTTCGTGCCGAACTCCGAGCCGATGTAGGACGGCTTGTCCGGTGACAACGTCGTCGGCGCGTTCAGCGTGGCGACGTACACGACGCCGTCCGCGGACGCGGGAGGGGTCTCCACGCCGCCGTACGTCCCCGGGAGGATCGCGGTCGGACCGGTCAACGAGGTGAGCTGGTCGTTGTCGTGCTCACCGACCTTCGTGCGCCACAGCAGCTTCCCGGTGTCGCGGTCGAAGCCCAGGACCTCGCCGCCCTTGCCGGTTCCCACGACGACCGTCTGTGTCGTGGCACCGCGCTTCACGTCGACGAGCATCGTGTGCACGAAGTCGCGGTCGAAGAGGTCGTGCGGGTAGGGCTGGAAGTACCAGTGCAGCGCGCCGTCGGAGGTTCCGAGCGCGAGGATCGAGTCGCTGTAGAGGTCCGCGCCGGGGCGGCTCGAGCCGTTCGGGAAGGCCTTCGTGCCCGGGAACGGCGCCGGGTTCCCCGTCCCGAAGTAGACGACGCCCCTCGCGGTGTCGACCGCGGGCGCGTACCACGCGCCACCGCCGGAGTTGACGTCGGGATGGCCCCACAGGTCCTTGGACTCGACGGTGTCGAACGACCACACGTCGGCGCCCGTCCGCGCGTCGAGCGCGTGGATCGTGCCGCGGTCGCCGGCCGCGAACTGACCCTGGATGCTGATGGGCACGGTCGAGACGAGCACCATGCCGTCGAACACCGTCGGGTCGATGTCGACCCCCTCGGTCCTCGTCCGGTTCAGGTCGCGCGTCCATCGCTTCGCGCCGGTGGTCGCGTCGAGCGCGACGATGCCCTTCGGTGTCGTCGCGAACAGCGTGCCGTTCGCGACCGCCACGCCGTACGGGCCGATGTTGTAGTCGTGGCTCGCGTAGTGCCACCGCGGCGCACCCGTCGCGCGGTCGAGCGCGGACACGCTGCCACTGCCGTCCTCGACGTAGACCGTGTCGCCGACGACGAGCGGCGCGGTCGACGCGCCGGCCGAGAGCGTCGCGGTCCACGCGGACGCGAGACGCGCGATCGTCCCGACGTCGATTGGCGAATCCGTCGCGTGGCGTGAGTTCGCGTAGTCGTGACCCGGGAGCGGCCAGTCGGCCGCGTGATCGCGGACCTCGGGCGGGATCGCGTCCGCGCCCGGCGCGCGCGCAGCCTTCGTCGTCGGTACGTCCTTCCTCGTCGAGGAGCCACTCGAGCTGCACGCCGTCGCGACGAGCGCGACGGCCACGAACGCGACTGCACCGCGGATCCCCCTCACGGGGGCGGGATCGTATACAACTCCTGTGACGGCGTCACACGATCGACGGGCGACACGCCGCCCGCAACGCGTCCGCGCGGCGCCCCGCCATGTCCCGCACCTCCCGGTTCGTTCGTATCCTGGTCACGCAGATGACAAGGAGCACGCGCGTGAACGTGAACGACCTCGTCCTCGTGAGCGTCGACGACCATCTCGTCGAGCCACCGCACCTGTTCGACGGGCGCCTCCCGCATCGCTACGCCGACGACGCGCCGCGCGTGCAACGGAGCGACGACGGCGCCGACGTGTGGGTGTTCAACGGCGTGACGATCCCGAACATCGGGCTGAACGCCGTCGCCGGGCGCCCGAAGGACGAGTACGGCGTCGAGCCGACGGCGTTCGACGAGATGCGACCCGGCTGCTTCGACGTGCACGAGCGCGTCAAGGACATGAACGCGGCGGGTGTGCTGGCGTCGATGTGCTTCCCGTCGTTCCCGGGGTTCAGCGGCCGGCTGTTCGCCGCCGCCGACGACAAGGAGCTCGCGCTCGCGGTCGTGCAGGCGTACAACGACTGGCACATCGACGAGTGGTGCGGGACCTACCCGGGCCGGTTCGTGCCCATGGCGCTCCCCGTCCTGTGGGACCCGGACCTCGCCGCACAGGAGGTGCGGCGCGTGGCCGCGAAGGGCTGCCACTCGCTCACGTTCACGGAGAACCCGGCGACGCTCGGCTACCCGAGCTTCCACGATCCGTACTGGGACCCGCTGTGGCGCGCGGTGTGCGACGAGGGGACGGTCGTGTCGATCCACCTGGGCTCGTCCGGGAAGCTCGCGGTCACCGCGGAGGACGCCCCCGTCGACGTGATGATCACGTTGCAGCCCATGAACATCTGCCAGGCCGCGGCCGACCTGCTGTGGTCCCGCGTGCTCAAGGAGTTCCCCGCGATCCGCATCGCGCTGTCGGAGGGCGGGACGGGCTGGATCCCGTACTTCCTCGACCGTCTCGACCGCACCTACGACATGCACCGCGCGTGGACGGGTCAGGACTTCGGTGACCGGCTGCCGAGCGACGTCTTCCGCGAGCACTTCCTGACGTGCTTCATCGACGACCCGGTCGGCCTGCAGCTGCGCGACAAGATCGGCATCGACAACATCGCGTGGGAGTGCGACTACCCGCACTCCGACTCGTCGTGGCCGAACCCGGGCGAGGACCTCCTCGCCGCCGCGGCCGGCGTCCCCGACGCCGACCTCGAGAAGATCACGTGGCAGAACGCCGCGCGGTGGTACTCGTTCGACCCGTTCGCGCACCGCACGCGCAACCAGGCGACGGTCGGCGCGCTGCGCGCCGAGGCCGCGGGTCACGACGTGTCGATCCGCTCGTTCGACAAGGGCCGCACCACCCGCAGCAGCACCGAGATCGGCAGCCTCGCGTCCCGCGCCACCGCGTAACAGGGCGTTCCGTGAAGCGTCAGACACACACTGTGTGGTTGACGCTTCACAGAACGGCTCAGCGGGGGCCGGGTGCCGGAGAGAAGATCAGGTCGACGGTGCGGTCGACGGCGGCGAGGACGTCGCGGATCGAGCAGCGGCCGAGCGCCCACGACCGCAGGCGCGCGTCCATCACGCTGTTCGTCGTCTCCACGACGGCGGCGGCCTGCTCGGGCGGGAGACCCGGCAGCGCGTCGGTCATCGCGGCGAGGTGACGATCGGCGAACTGCTGGAACAGCGCCCGCGCGTTCGGGTCGTTCGAGCTCTGCAGCACCATCTCCGCTCGCAGCAGCTGCGGGCGGCGCTCGAACGCCCGCACCGCCCGGTGCAGCAGCGCGCGCAGCCGTTGCGCGTCGGGCTGCGCGGCGCCGTCACCGCCGCGGCGTGACCGGAACCCGCTCGCCCATTCGAGCAACGCGGCCGCGTACAGGTGCTCCTTCGACGTGAAGTAGCGGTACAGCGTGCCGAGCGCGACGTCCGCGTGCTCCGCTACCTCGCGCATCTGCACGGTGTCGTACTCGCCGTGCTCGAGCAGGTCGAGCGCGGCGCGCACGATGCGGTCGCGGCGGTCGCGCAGGTGCGCGGGGAGCGTGTCGGGATCGGGCGCCCGGTTCTCGGCACGGGCGTCGACGTCGGTGGTCGCGCGCGCCATCGCGCCCGTCAACGCAGCGGCTGCGGGGTGACGAGCGCGCGCGCGTTGTCGTGCATGATCTTGCGCACGTCCGCCTCGGGCAGGCTGTCGATCTCCTTCGCGAAGCTCGTCGGCTCCGGCAGCCCCTCCGCGTGCGGATAGTCGGAGCCGAACAGCACGCGCTCCGCGCCGAGCAGGTCGACGAGCGCCATCACGTTGTCCTCGAAGAACGGCGACACCCACACGTGGCGGAGGAACAGCTCGTACGGGTCCTGCTCGAAGTGGCCGGGGACCTGGATGGAGATCGTCCGCAGCTTCTTCAGCAACGGCTTCACCCAGCCCGAGCCCGTCTCGATCGTCGCGACCCGCAGGTTCGGGAACCGCTCGAACAGCCGGTCGGCCATGAGCGACGCCATCATGTCCTCGATCGGGCTGGCCGACAGGAGCCGCTTGAGCGGCGGGACCCGGAACGACTCGACCTCGCCGCTCAGCCCCCACAGCCGCTCGTACGCCTGGTAGCCCGAGTCGCCGCCGTGGATGACGAGCGTGACCCCGGCATCGTTCAGGCGCTGCCAGAACCCGTCGTGTGCGGGATCGCCCGGCGTGCGGCGACGATCGGGACCGGCGACGGAACCCGGGCGCACGAGCACGACCCCGGCGTCGTGCGCGATCGCGTACTCCAGCTCCTCGAGCGCCCAGTCGACGTCGACGAGCGTGATGTAGGGCGCGCCGTAGATGCGACCCTCGAAGTTGAAGCCCCAGTCGTCCTGGAGCCAGCGGTTGAACGCGCGGAACGCGGCGCACAACGCCTCGGGATCGTGCTCGAGCGCGGTCTCCATGCCGACGCCGAGCGTCGGCAGCATGATCGTCGCCTCGAGTCCCTGCTCGTCCATCAGCCTCAGGCGCGCGGCACGGTCGCGGTACTCGGGACGCTCCTCGATCGGGTCGAGCTCACCGAACGCCTTGCGCATGTCGCCGACACCGGCCTTCGCGCGGAAGTAGTCGACGAGCGCGCCCGGCTTCGACACGCGCTCGAAGGTCGGGTTCGGGATGAAGCGGTTGACCTGCCCGCCGACGAGCAGGCGCGTCTTCCCGTCGATCTCGGCCCACTGCATCGTGCGCTTGCGCATCGACGGGTCGAGATGGCGGGTGAAGGCGTCGAGCGCCTCGTAGTAGTGGTTGTCGGCGTCGAAGACCGGGAAGCTCACCATGCCCGCCAGACTAGAACCGGATTCCAGTTCAGCGCAAGGACGCGAGGGCGTCGCGGTCAGTCGTCCAGCGGCTCGAACAGCCCCTCGAACCGGAGCTTCCCGTTCTCGACCCGGCCGTACGTGAGCCAGTCGCCCTTGAACAGGTTGTGGTCGTGCGGTGCGCCCGCGATGTGCGTGCGCGGCCCGCCCGTCGTCGAGGGGACGAACCGGAGGTTCTCGAGGCCCGCCTTCAGTCCCGGGCCGCTGAGCACGGGCGCGCGGTGCAGCCCTTCGCACAGGACGCGCGCGGTGTCGTAGGCGAGCAGCGGGATCGCGTTCGGCCAGAGCGCGACGTCCTCGCCGTAGCGCGCGCGGTAGCGCTGCACGAACGGCTCGACGCCGGGGTTCTCCGGGCAGTACTGGTCGATGCCGACCCAGCCCTCGAACTTGTCGAAGCCCATCAGGTAGAACATGAACGCCGTCGTCATGATGCGCGGCGGGTCCCAGTCGCACTTCTCGAGCGCCTCGCGCATCAGCCCTTGCGCGGCGAGCATCCCGTAGCCCATGTACGCGAGCGCGTCGGGCTCGGAGCGTTGCAGGTTCGCGAGGTTCGCGGCGAGGTCGTCGGGTGTCTGGCTGACGGTCTCGAGCGCGCAGATCGTCAGGCCGTGGCGGCGGCACTCCTGCCGGAAGAAGCGGAAGTACTCCTCGCCGTTGGGTGACACCTCGTTGATCACCGCGATGCGCGTGTAGCCGTGGCGCTTGAGCCAGCCGACCATGAGCGCGGCGTCGCCGCCGCAGTCACCGTTGCCGAGCCGGAAGCAGTAGTCACCGTGGAAGCGCTCGGTCCCGCACCAGCTGACGAGCGGGATCTCGAGCTCGTTCGCGACCGGGCCGACGGTCATCCCGTTGTCGGAGCTGTACGCGCCCGCGACGCCGATGCAGCCCTCCTCGACGAGCCACAGGAACCCGTCGATCGCGTTCTTGGCCGACCCCTGCGGCAGGCCGTTCTCGGGATGGATCACGAACTCGACCGGCCGGTTGAGGACGCCGGACTCGATCGCCTCGTCGAAGGCCATCCGGTGGATCTTGTCGGCCCACTCCCCCGGGCCGCCGAGCGCCGATCCGAGCCAGCCGATCCTGATCGGCTCCATGTCCATCGTCATGCCGGCCCCCCAGGTCGAACTTGCCGGGTCGACTCCGCTCCGGCCTCCCGAGCTCCGCCCAGGCCTCGGCTTCGTCTCCGTCCGCAGTTGTATACGTTATGCGTTCCCGCGGGATGTCGAGGAGGTCAGCATGGTTGCGCCCGCGCCTGCGCTGGAAGAGCTCTCCCGCGAGGAGCTCGTGCCGGTCGCGTTCGAGCACATGCTCTCCGGCATGATCGTGACGCGCGCGCTGCTGCCCCAGGTCGTGCTGCACGGCGGCGACCTCGACCTGATGAACCAGGTCGCGATCGACGAGTGGATGGGCGCGAGCCCCGTGTACACCGCGCGCATGCGCACGCTCATGGGCATCGAGGGCGACGACGTCAGCGCGATCATCAAGGCGCTGCAGCTCGACGTCGGGTTCGTGCACCAGTACATGGACGTCGTGTACGAGGTGTCCGACGAGCAGCACGCGGAGTTCTGGCTCGCGCACTGCGGCGCGCTCCTCGACGCCGAGCCACACGGCGAAGAGCGCGTGTTCGGCATGTGCCACACGATCGAGGACCCGACCTTCGACGCGACCGCGCTCGCGACGAACCCGCGTGCGCGCATCCGGCCGATCCACCGTCCGCCGCGCGTGCCGGCCGACCGCCATCCCCACTGCCACTGGACGCTGACCATCGACCCCGACAACGAGCCGGTCGGGCCGATCGAGCTCACCGACCGGGTGCGCGCGCTCCCGCTGGCGTCCGTGCCCAACGAGATCCCGCCCGCCCGGGCCGGCGACGTCGGCGGGATGGCCGACTACCGCGGGCCGCTCGACCCGTCGTTCCACCTCGCCGACCTGTCGTCGGCCGCGCTCGTGGCCGCCGCGCGCGAGTTCCAGGTCCAGTCGCACCTGCTCGTCGCGTCGACCGACCTCGCCTTGCGGGGACATCTCGGCGAGGACATCGCGCGCGACATCGTCGAGCAGGCCTGGGTCGGAGCGTCCTGGATCCTGAGCGAGCGCCTGGTGAAGGCGCTGGGCACGTCGACCGACGCCGACGGCCTCGCGCGGGTCCTCGCGCTCACCCCGGCGGTGCCCCCCGGGTTCGACCGGCGCGTCGAGGTCGACGGCGACCGGGTGCACGTCGAGCTCACCGCGACGCACGCCGGGCTGCTCGACGAGTCACACCCCGGTTGGTGCGGCGTGCTCGCGCGCGGCGACGCGCGTGGCGTGGAGGCGATGGTCCGCGGCGTCGACCGCGGCGCGCGCGTCGACGGCGTCGAGGTCTCGGGCGACACCGCGAGCGTCGACGTCGTGCTCGGCGGCGCTCCGGCCGCGGAGCCCGACGCCGTCGCGCTCGGTCGCATCGGCATGGTCGCGACATGGAGCTTCGACGTCAGCGACCCCGTCCGCGCGAGCTGACCGCGACGTTCGTGCGTCGCTGAACGTCGTACCACGACGACGAGCGACGCATGGACGCTATTCGCGCTCGCGCTCCCGCGCGGCGAGCGCGCGGCGGTCGACCTTGTCCATCCCGGTGAGCGGCAGCGCGTCGACGACGCGCAGCGCCTCGGGCAGCTTGTACGCGGCGAGGCGCGGCGCGGCGAACGCGCGCAGGTCGTCGAGCGACGGCTCGGGTGCATCCGCGCGCGGCACGACCACCGCGACGCCGATCTCGCCCATCACGTCGCTCGGACGCGCGACGACCACGACGTTCGCGACCGCGGGGTGCTCGAGGAGCACCGCCTCGACCTCCTGCGGGTACACGTTGTACCCACCGCGGATGTACATGTCCGCGACGCGCCCGGTGATCCGCAGGCAGCCGTCCTCGCGGATGCACCCGAGGTCACCGGTGCGGAGCCAGCCGTCGGCATCGAGCGCAGCGGCGGTCGCGTCGGGGTTGCGCCAGTAGCCCGTCATCACCGCGGGCGAGCGCAGGCAGATCTGACCGACCTCGCCCGTGCCGAGGACCGCGCCGGTCTCGCGGTCGCGGATCTCGAGCTCCGTGCCGGGCCGGGGGCGGCCGACCGTCTCGAGCACCTCGTGGTCCGGCGCGTCGAACGCGGTCATGGTGCCGAGCCCACCGGACTCCGTCGACGAGTACCGGATCGAGTACGGCGCGTGGAACCGGGCACGCGCCTCGCGGACGAGGGCCGCGGGTGACGGGCCCGCGCCGATGATCAGGCCCTGCACCGCGCGCAGGTCGTAGCGGTCGAAGTCGGGGACGCTCAGCAGGAGCGACACCTGCGCCGCGACGCCGCCGATGTACGGCATGCGCTCACGCGCGATGACACGCAGCGCGTCGGCCGCCCGCCAGCGCGTCAGCACGTGCATCGTCGAGCCGGCCTGCAGATGACCCGCGAGCTTCGTCATGAACCCGACGTGCGACAACCCCGTTGCGACGAGCTGCGGCCGGCCCGCGCCCCACGCGCCGCCCGTGTCCATCGCGGTGATCGCGGCGATCCGTCGCCCGTCGAACACCGCGCCCTTCGGGATGCCGGTCGTCCCGGAGGTGAACACCACGGTCTCGGAGGCATCCGGATCGTTCGGCGACCCGGGCGGCTCCGCGCCGTCGAGGCGAACGTCGCGCAGGATGCCCGCGACGTCGTCCGACACGCTGACCCGCACGACGTCGACGCCGCCGGGTATGCCGTCCGTGAGGTCGTCCGTGGCCACTGCGACGTCGGGCGCGAGCTGTGCGAGCAGCGTGGCCCGCTCGGGCGCCGGCGAGCGCGGGCTGATCCCGCTGACGACCGCGCCGAGGCGCGCGAGCGCGACGTACGCGACGACGTACTCCGCGCTCGCGGGCAGCGCGAGCGCGACGACGTCGCCGCCCCGCAGGCCCCGGCGCGCGAGCCCCGCGGCGGTCTCGTCCGCGAGCGCGTCGAGCTGCGCGTAGGTCAGCGCGCGCGCCTCGTGGACGAGCGCGACGCGCGACGGGAACCGGCGAGCGGCTTCGCGCGAGACGTCGGCCAGGACGGACATGACGGACCGTCAGAGTACGCTCCCGCCGGTGCCATGGGACCCGGGCCCGCGACCGACGTGGGTGCAGGACATCATCGACGGGCGCGGTGCGCCGTTCGTCGCGGCCGTCGCAGACGCGCCACTGACGCGCGACGTCCTCCTCGACGAGGCGCGCGTGCGCACCGGGCTGGGCGACTTCGGCGACGACGCGTTCGTCGAGGCCCTCGACGTGCTCCTCGCGTCCGCGAACGACGAGGCCCGGTTCCACGTCGTCGGACGCGCGCGGTTCCGCGAGACGATCGTGCACCACCTCGCGAACCGTCTCCGGCTGCGCGAGCACGTGCGGCGCGATCCCGGCGTCGTGGACGAGGAGATCGCCGCGCCGCTCGTCGTGACGGGGAGCCCGCGCTCGGGCACGTCGATCCTGCACCAGCTGCTCGCGCAGGACGGGCGGCACCGTGCGCCGCTGGCGTGGGAGCTCTGGTGCCCCACCCCGCCGCCCGAGCCCGCGACGCATGCCACCGACGCACGGATCCGTCTCGCCGACGTCGACGTGCGGATGAGCGCGTGGCTCGCGCCGCACTTCGACGCGATGCACGAGATGTCCGCGACGGCACCGCGCGAGTGCATCGGCGCGCAGAACGTCTCGCTGCGTTCGGACGACCTTCCCGGCAACTTCCGCCTGCCCTCGTACCAGGCGTGGCTCGACCGCGCGGACATGACGAGCGCGTATGCGTGGCACCGCCTCGTCCTGCAGGTGCTCCAACGGCGCATGCCGTCGCGACGCTGGGTGCTGAAGGCGCCGTCCCATCTCGCCGCGCTCGATACGCTGTTCGCGACGTACCCGGACGCCGAGCTCGTCGTGACGCACCGCGATCCCTTGACGATGCTCGGCTCGGTGACGAGCCTCGAGGCGACGCTCTACTGGGCGCACTCGGACGGCGTCGAGCTCCCGGAGATCGCGCGCGAGCAGGCCGACCGTCACGCGCGCCTCCTCGACGCCCTCGTCACGTGGCGCGACGCGCATCCCGACGCGCGCGTCCACGACGTCGAGTACTGGTCGTTCGTCGCCGACCCGATGCGCGCGATGGACGAGCTCTATGCGCGCATCGACGTCCCGCTCACCGGCGACGCGCGTGACGCGATGGCGCACCATGCCGCCGCGAAGCCGCAGGGTCGTCACGGCGGTCACCGCTACTCGTTCGACGACCTGGGCCTCCGCTACGACGAGACGCGAGCACGCTTCCGTCGCTACCAGGAGCGGTTCGGCGTCCCGGACGACTTCTGACCGCGCGGCACCGCTGGGAGGTTCGATGAACGGCGACGACGTCATGACGGGCGCGGCATGGCGCGAGCTCTGCGACCGGCTGGGCGCGCTCGGCGACCGCATCCTCGGCGACGACTTCCCGTCGTCACCGCGCGATCGCGCGGAAGGGTTCCGCCACCTCGCGAACCAGGTCGCGTGCTGGCTGACGTACGCCGTCGGCCACACCGACGCGCGCCATCCGCTCCTGTTCCGTCACAACGACCTCGTCTACCGGTGGGGCGGGCCGAACGTCGACCAGAACGCGCGTCGCGCCGTCATCAGCGGCGACGGGACGTACCGCGTCTCGGGCCGCATGGGCGCGTGCGAGGAGTTCGTCCTCCAGGTGAAGGCGGGCGAGATGCACACCGGCGACGCGCGCATCTGCGCCGAGACGTCGGCGTCGCGCCTCGGCCTGGGGCCGGGCGACGCGTTCGAGATCGTGCTGAGTGCGCACGAGCACCCGGGGAACTGGGTCGCGATCGATGCCGACGCCAACCTCGTCCACGTGCGCGACTACTACTTCGACTGGCGTCCGGAGGAGCCCGCGACGTTCGCGATCGAGCGGCTCGACACGCAGGGTGAGCCGAAGGTCGCGCCGACACCGGCCGCCGTCGCCGCGATGCTGGAGGAGGCGCTCCGCCAGGTCGAGGGGTCGATCGTCTACTGGAACGAGTACCAGGCCGGCATCCGCGCCGAGCAGACGACGAACGCGTTCGGGACGCCGGCGTTCGTCGCGGAGGGCGTCCAGGACATCCGGTACAGCCACGCGTTCGTCGCGCTGCCCGCCGGGCACGCGCTCGTCGCGACCGTGGATCCGCGTGACGCCGACCTCTGGGACGTCCAGCTCTACTCACGCGGGTGGTACGAGTCGCTCGACTTCCCCAACCGTGTCACGAGCCTGAACCACCGGCAGGCGCGCCACGACGGCGACGGGCGGATCCGTGTCGTGGCGTGCGCCGACGACCCCGGGGTCCCGAACTGGCTCGACACCGAGGGGCGGGACGAGGTGATGGCGACGATGCGATGGTGGCGCGCACCCGCGACGCCGTCGGTCACGACGAAGGTCGTCGCGCTGACGGAGCTGCGCGACCACCTCCCGCCGGACACCCCCGTCGTCGACGCCGACATGCGCGCGCGACAGCGCCGGGCCCGCGCGATGCACGTGGCCCGGCGCTGTCGGACATAGCTCGAGCGCTACTTCGGGAACCCGGTCAGGTTGATCTGGTTGTCGCTCCCGCAGTTGAAGATCCCGGTGTTCGGCTTGGTGATCTGACTGTCGATCGTGAAGCCGGTCGGCGACGCCTTCAACAGCACGAAGCACCCCTCGGTCGGGCTGTTCGCGTTGCCCGGCTTGATCGGCGCGGTGAGCCCGCCGCCGTCCCAGTCCGTCACCGCGCTCGCCTTGCTCAGGACGCAGTCGCTCGTGAGGTTCGAGCCACACTCCTTGACGCCCTTCGCCCACAGCAGCCACGCCGACATGGCGTTCACACCGAGGCTCTTCGGCTTGGCGCCGTTCGCGTACTGGGCGAGGATGTCGATGTACTGCTTGGTCGGCGGGTTCTGGCTCGCCATCTCGAACGGCACGATGTAGTCGTTGACGTACACCCAGTCACCGGTGAGCGCGCTTCCCGCGTTCTGGATGAGCGTCTGGTCGTAGTAGTTCGCGCTGCCGATGAAGTACTTCGGGTGCGTCCCGAGATCGGACAGCGCCTTCGCGAGGTTGGCGAGCGTGCCGGGCGCGCCTTCCATGCTGAGCACCTGCACGCCCTTGGTCTGCACGTTCTGGGCGTACGGCCGCCAGTTGTCGACGAGCAGCGGCGCCTCGTCGTAGTAGGTCTCGGTGTAGCCGAGCTGCTTCGCGGCCTGCCGGGCGCGGTCCCCCGAGTCCTTGATCGACTGGAACTGGCTGCTGATCAACCCGTAGTGCTGCGTCACCGCGGCGTCGAACGCCTTGAGCGCGCGGTACGCGCCGCCGAGGTCGCTCTGGTGGTTGGAGGTCGGGATCGCCTGCAGCGACATCGGTGCGGTGCCCGCCTGCGCGGAGACGACGTAGGCGGGCATCTCGGCGAGCTTGCACTTCGTGCGCTGGTCGACGCCGGTGGCGTCGAGCGCCTCGCCGTTGCCGACGAGCATGAAGTCGCTCTGGCACGCCTGGATCATGCGCGCCGCGACCTCCGTCAGCTTCGAGTCCCACTTGTCGAGCTGCAGCTTGCGCCCGTCGATCCCACC
>Ga0070741_10008930_pt1 | contig 19805 bp, 18 predicted proteins | sample Coa_R1_4_FD_66440 | JGI IMG/M metagenome (GOLD analysis project Ga0070741, IMG submission 66440) | Surface soil microbial communities from Centralia Pennsylvania, which are recovering from an underground coalmine fire - Coalmine... | ecosystem: Environmental > Terrestrial > Soil > Unclassified ...
GGATTGCCGGGCGTGCGACTTGTGGGAGCGCGGTACGCAAACCGTATTCGGGGAGGGTGGCGGCCGCGCCAAGGTCATGTTCGTCGGAGAGCAGCCCGGAAACGATGAAGACCTTGCCGGCAAGCCGTTCGTGGGACCGGCTGGCAGGTTGCTCGACCAGGCGCTCGAAGAGGCCGGAATCGACCGCCGGCTCACTTATGTGACCAACGTGGTCAAGCACTTTAAATGGGAGCCGCGCGGTAAGCGGCGCATTCATGCCAAGCCGAACGCCGCGGAGATAACCGCATGCTTTCCCTGGCTCAATGCCGAAATCGCCGCAGTTCGGCCCGAAGTGATCGTATGCCTCGGCGCCACGGCCGCGCAGGCGCTTCTTGGAAGGCAGTTCCGCGTCTCGCAGCAGCGAGGTGAGTTCGTTCCATCCCCGCTAGCTCCACACGTGCTTGCCACGGTACACCCCTCGTCGATTCTGCGCGCCCCGGACAGCGAAACGCGGCACACGGAGATGCAGCGGTTCGTGGAGGACCTGCGCCACGTCGCGGCGGTGCTGTCACGCTCTCGCGCGGCAAGATAGTTCGATCATCGAAAGAGATCACGCTGAGGATCGCGAATGAGGGTGCGCCCGGAGCCTTCAGCCGCTCTCCACAGAGCCCCAAAGATCAGCGCCGCGGGAATACCGGCATCTTTGCGCATCACCAGCCCCGCAGCAGCCGCAAGCTCATCGGCCAGGGCGATGACAGTAGCCTGTAGTGAGCGCCCGGAAGCATCCATGGTTCCACGGAGATCTTCCACCGCCTCCAGGCCCGATACACCGATGGCCACATTCACCAGTCCCTCACGCCACGGCCGGCCGAATGTGTCCGTGATGATCACAGCGCCACAGCCCAGCCCGGTGCGAATTCGCCGGGCGGAGGCGTCCGGATCGGGCGGCAGAATGGTAGCCGCGTGCTCGCCGGCAACATTGGACTGATCGACACCCGCATTGGCGGCGACGAGGCCGTGATGCGTTTCGGCGACCAGTACGCCGCGGTCCATTTTGACGATTCGCCGCGCTTGCCGCAGAACCAGCTCGATAAGCCGCGGGTCCTTGCCCCACTCACGCGCCCACTGCGCGGCGAAAGCAGACGGCTCGATCGTTCGCAGATCTACCACGGCGCCCTCGGCTTTAGAAACGATCTTCTGAGCAACGGCAACAATTGTGTCGGCTGCCAGCGCCTGGTTCTGTCGCCGTGCAGCATCGCGGAGGCGTGCCGCTATGTCATCGCCGGGCTGGATCTCCGGGACGCCTCTCAATCCTATGATCCGAACATCCATCGCGACCCAAGCTGTGCGCGCAGCAGCGAAGCGGTCCGGCAATCCGGCGCGCGGGCCAGCAGTTCTGCCGCGTCATCGGGCGTATCAAGATCGAAGACCAGGCCCGGCGGCCGAAGCACACGTATTTCGATGCCCTTGGCCTGCGCCTGCTCCACATGGGCTCGAAAACTGTTCTTGCCGAACCGGCTCTCAATTACGTCCGGCGGAGTGCGCACCAGCGCGTTCGTGCCGGTACCATCGGCGGACGGAACAATTGCAAGCGGAACATCGGCGCCCGTTACGAGCGCTTCAACCTCGGCGGGGGTTACCAGCGGGGCATCGATAGGTACCATGATCACAGTACGCGCGCCTAGCTGCGCAGCACGCTGCGCGGCCGCGTCGGCGGAATGGCTGTGGCTGATCTGCTCGCGCTCTCGAAAAACCAGCGCGCCGGCGCGCCGCGCACGCTCAGCGGCAATTTCGTCGCTCGTGGCGACGGCAATCTGATCCAGGCCGCGCGCGGCGCATAGAGTCTCGAGTACATGCTCGAACATGGCGCGCGCCAGTGCTTCCCGCTGCGCTGCGCTCAACCAGCCGCTCAGGCGCTGTTTCGCGTTACCCGGCGCCTTCACCGGCAGCAACGCGAAGATCATCGCACGCCCGCCGCTCTGAGCACGGTGCGTGCCAACGCCCTTTTTTGCGCCATGCCGCTCATTACGGTGTTGGTCACTACGGCTCGCATGCCGAGCGCTTCCACGGACCCCGCCTCGCGCGCGTCCAGCCGATCCAACACAAACACATCGACGAAATCGCGATATAAGCCGGCAACACCTGCGGCGGAAGGCCGTAAGCCCATGCTCTTCATCATACGAGCCGCCGGGCCCTTGAGCGCGCGGCCACCCACAATGGGCGAGATAGCCACAACCGGCGCACGCGTCTTCCGCAACGCCGCGCGAACGCCGCGCACCGCCAATATCGGCCCGATGCTAATGAAAGGATTGGACGGGCATACTACAACCGCCGAGGCGCCGCGAATCGCTTCGCGCACACCCGGGGCAGGACGAGCCGTTTCAGCGCCATCGAACTTCAGGCCAATCACGAAATCGCGCGCGCGCCGGAGCACGAAATATGTTTGGAACGCGAGCTCCCCCCTGCGAGTCTGCACGATGGTTCGCAGCCGGTCATCGGTTGCAGGCACAACCGCGGCGCGCACACCCAAAGCTCGGGCCATTTCAGCCGTCACGCTGCTGAGCGCCGCGCGGCCGCGCAACCGGTCCGTGCGGTATAAATGCGTCGCGAGATCCGAGTCGCCAAGCTGAAACCAAGTCTCGCCGCCAAGGCGCTCCAGCGACTTCAAGCACCGGAACGTATCTCCGTCAATACCCCATCCTTGCTTCGGATGCGCCAGGCCGGCGAGCGTGTAAAGCACGGTATCGAGATCCGGTGAAATATGCAGACCATGTATCTCGGCATCATCCCCTACGTTACCGATGATGAACAGCCGCTTCGGATCGACAACACGCGCCATGCCGTCCAGAAAACGCGCCGCACCCACGCCCCCGGCCAGGGCAACGATCTTGCCCTTCATGCTATGAGTCCAGGCCCGTGATCCGCACGCCGGCGTGCTTCACCTTGTGCCGGATATTCAACGAGATCAGCAGCGCGGCTACGACTTCGATCATGCGCGCATTTTCCAGCGGCCCGGCATCGATGGCGCGCGCGCCCGGAAGCATCGCGACGAGCTCACTCACAACGCCCTTCGCTTCGCTGTTATCACCGCACATGAGCACATCGCAATTTACGGGGCGATCCACCTGCGCCAGCAATTCGGCGCTGAGGCCGTGAAAAGCAGCGACCACCGAAACGCCTTCGGGCACATAGCGCGCGGCCTGCTGAGCCGCTGAGCCGGACCACAGCGCGAGCGGATACGACACGCGGCCGCCGATGGCAGCCTCAAGCGGCACCGTGGCATCGACCAGCACCGTGCCGGGCCGAAGACTCGGCCGTACATTCTTCAGCGTGGCGATCTGCGCTTCCACCGGAACAGTGAGGATTACGACGTCCGCGCCCGCAGCCGCTTCGGCATTCGTGTGGCCGCTCGCGCCATTGCCGATCCTGCGGGCCGCCTGCGCTGCCCTTTCCATATCGCGGGAACCGATACGCACGGCGGCTCCTGCGCGACCAAAACGCAATGCCAGACCGGTGCCTTCCGCACCCGTGCCTCCCAGAATCGCAATCGTTTTGTGCACGCGTTCGCCATTCTAACATCCGTGCTTTACTTCCTCCGTGTTATAGTGCGCGAGGAAGGAGAGTCCACGATGGCAGAAGTGATCCCGGAAAAATTTCGCGACTTGTTTCAGAAGAAGGCATTCGCAAGCCTGGCTACTTTGTTGCCCGATGGGCGGCCGATGGTGAATCCGGTCTGGTGCGATTTCGACGGCAAGCATGTGCTGGTGAACTCGGCTGTGGGCCGGCTGAAGGACCGGAACATTCAGCGGGATCCGCGCGTTTCGCTTGCCATCATCGATCCCGACGATCCGTATCGCTATCTGGAGATCCGGGGCCGCGTTGTCGAACGGACTCAGGATGGGGCCGATCAGCATATCGATAAAATGGCGAAGAAGTATCTTGGAAAGGACAAATATCCGTTCCGGCAGCCGGGCGAAGTCCGGGTGCTATACAAGATTCAGCCCGAGCGAACCGGCTCGATGGGCTAGCCCGTGGCGGAGGTTGACAAGAGATCGCTTGCTGCGCGCGCGGCTCCGCCTGATCACGAAATAACCGGACCGCGGCGACGTTTGCCGTTTTCGACGATCTTCATTCTAGCCGTGCTGGCTGCTTCGAGACTAACCGGGGCGGAGCGCCTGATTGTCGGCCTCGCTCAGAATCAGAACCTGATCACCGGAACCTCCATTGCCGGCCCATCGCCAGACAGTCCCACGATTTTGATCGTCGGAGGTCTTGGCGGCGAGGATTCGAGCTCTGAGCTGGTTGCTAAGGATGTTCGGGGCTTCGAAGCCATGCCCGAAGCTCGCAGGCGTTTTCGCCTGCTTGCCGTGCCGCTCGTAAACCCATCGCGGGTTCGCCTGATTTTTCCCCCACAGGGCCGGGCCTATCAGGATAATCCCGAATCGCATTCGCTTTGGCGATGGATCGGAACCGAAGCGCCAGACCTGGTCCTGGTTGCAGGCGGGGAGGATTTCGGCTTAGCGGACGCTTTGGCACAAAACAACGTCGCCGGTATGGGCAGAATTCCGGCGCGGCGCGTCAGCACCTCGCGCACTCTCTTGGATTCCGTACCGGAGCACATCGCTGCTTCGGAGGCACATCGCGAGCGCGACCGCCGCATCGCGCGCCAGCCGATTCAGGTGGCCCAGCAATTGGCCGCAGTCTACGGGCAGACCTTCGAACAGGCTGTGTACATTCCCGCGATGGCTCTCATCGGCCGTATCCGGTTCGGGCAAATCGCTGAGGTCGAGCGCATCGTCGCGCCATTTCGTGACGGCGCCCGCGACAGTCTTGCCAAAGCCACAGGTAGTCATTTCGCCGGCCATCTCGCTTTCGGCGAACTGGCCGAACGCACCGGCGATCGCCGCTACACGGAACTGGTTCGGAAAGCCGCCGACTCCGCGTTTTTCGAGTCGGGTGAAATGCGTGAAGCCATGCCGCTGCACGAAGAGATGAGCGACTCGGTCTTTATGGCCTGCCCAATTCTGGCGAAGGCCGGAAAGCTCACTGGCGACCGGAAGTATTTCACGATGGCGCTTCGCCATTTGCGGTTCATGCAGCATCTATGCCTGCGGGCTGATGGCATCTATCGCCATTCGCCGCTCGATGAAACGGCATGGGGCCGGGGCAACGGTTTTCCGGCCCTGGGACTCGCGCTGGCGCTGTCTGACACGCCTCGCGATCACCCGGCGTTCGATCCGCTGCTTCGCGCATACCGCGATCATGTCCGGGTGTTGATACGGTTTCAGGACCAGGGCGGTATGTGGCGGCAAGTCATCGATGTGCCCGGAGCGTACCCGGAGTTTACGGCAACAGCAATGATCGCAGCCGCAATCGAGCGGGGCATCCGCTCCGGATGGATCGACCCTGAAACTTTTCAGGAGCGCGTCGATCGCGCCTGGCGTGCGCTCACGGTCCGCATCGCACCGGATGGCACTCTTCTCAACGTATGCGAATCGACCGGCAAACAACGCTCACTTGAGGATTACCTGCATCGCGTGGCAATTTTTGATCGCGATCCGCGCGGCGGAGGCATGGCGCTTTTTCTTGCCACGGAATTGGCTGCCTTACCCCGCTGAAGAGCTACGAACTGCCGATCAGGATTCCTGTCAGAAAAACTAGCACTCCGCCAACCACAACCTGCAAAGCCGCGGCAACAAACGGAGTATCCATGTAGCGGTGACGTATGTAGCTGATCGCGATCAACTCGGCCGCAACCACAACAACCGCGACCGCCGTCGCCACGCGAAAATCGGAAATCAAATACGGCAATGTATGGCCGATACCGCCGGCGGTCGTCATCAAGCCGCAGACCGCTCCACGAATCCACGGATGCCCGCGTCCTGTGAGAGTGCCGTCGTCAGAAAGCGCCTCAGCGAAGCCCATCGAAATACCCGCTCCGACCGATGCCGCCAGCCCCACCAGAAAAGCGTCCCAACTGTTGCGTGTGGCGAAAGCGGCAGCGAACACCGGCGCCAGCGTGGAAACAGAGCCGTCCATCAGGCCCGCGAGCCCGGGCTGCACGATTTGCAGCACGAACAGCCGCCGATTCGCCGTCTCTTCCTCTTCACGCGCCGCGGGCGTGAGATGCTTCTCCTCCAGATTCTCGGCAGTTGCGTAGTGCCGACGCTCGACCTCAGCCAGATCTCCCAGGAGTTTTCGTATCGAGACATCAGAAACACGTTCGAGCGCGCGCTCGTAGAAGCGGCGCGTCTCTAGCTCCATCTCCTCCGCTTGTTTGCGGACTGTCTGAATGCCAAGGGGCCTCATTAGCCAAACCGGGCGCCGGTGAATGAATCCTTTCACGTCCTGGCGGCGTATTAGCGGAATATGCTCTCCGAAGCGCTGGCGGTACGTATCCATCAGCGCATTACGGTGACTGATCTCCTCGTGCAGCATCTCGGTGAACATATCCGCCGTCGCCGGATAAGTCTCACGGAGACCCTCGGCGAAGTCGCCGTAAATGCGGCTATCTTCCTCCTCCAGTGAGATCGCCAGAGCCAGTATCTCGCGCTCGGTCAGGTCCTTGAAGTTCTTCATGCTCTACTAAAATCATCTCGCAAAGCGTACCTGCAGAGTCAAAGGAACGCACGCAGCCGGTCCCTAGAAAGCCCGGGAGCGCCGTGTCAGATGCAGTGAAAAAGGGAGATACTCAGATCGTTTGCAGAATACCGGGAAATGCCTGCCTGCCGTTGTTATATCCAGGAAAGACGCGCTCAAGATTCTGGTTTCCAAGGTGGTAATATACCAACTCCCCGAAAACGTCCCGAAAGTCCGTAGTCAACGCAAGGTCGCGGCCTTCGTAGAGCTGCTCAGGTTCGAGGCCCGGCCATTTTCCGTAAATTCTACCGCCGCGCACACGCCCCCCCAGCACGAACATGCAATTGGCGTGTCCATGATCGGTGCCGCGGTTCCCGTTTTCGCGAGCAGTGCGGCCGAACTCAGACATCGTCACGACGACAACGTCTTCCATGCGGTCGCCTAAGTCGGTCCAGAAAGCCGCAAGACCCTTGCCGAGCTCGGTCAGCAGATTCGCCAATTGGCCTTGCATCGGGGTAGCTCCGACTTCATTGACGTGGTGGTCCCAGCCGGACACGTCCAGGAAAGCCACTTCGACGCCGACATCGGCTTTGATAAGCTGCGCAACCTGGCGAAGATTCGCGCCCAAACGCCCCGGTGGGTAAAGCGCTCCACGCGGGGGCGGATCCGCCCTTTGCCGCACGGTCTCGAGCAGCGAGGCAGCCTCGAAAGTCTCGGCGCCTGCGATCTGTATTGCACGGTCGGGGCTGCTCCTGTAGAGCGCCTCGAACGCGCGAGCCGCCTGTGTATCGCGGATCTCAAAATCGCCGATATTCTGCAACGCTACCGCGGCGTGATGACCACGCAGAGCCCGCGGCAATACAGGACCAATTGTGACGGCACGCAGCGGCGAAGCACGCCCGGTCCCATCCATGATTGCCCGGTTGATCCAGCCATCGTGTGTTGCTTTCATCCCGGGCGTGCCGGATTCCATATAGTCCTGCGCGTCGAAATGCGAGCGCGTCGGATCGGGCGAGCCAGCGGCATGAACGATCGCGAGGTGCCGCTGCTGGAATAACGGCAGCACAGGCGCGAGGGCGGGATGCAGTCCGAAGAAGCCATCCAGGTCCAGGGCGCACTCGTTGCCCGCAGAGGAGGGAGGCGGAACGGCGATTGTGGGCCGCAGCTCGTAGTACCGCTTTTCGCCGTGCGGAACCGCGATATTGAGCCCATCGGCAGCGCCCCGCAAAAATACGGCGACCAGCGCCTTCTTGCGCCGCGGCGTTCGATCCGAACCGGAAACTGCGCGGGACAGCCAGCCCGGCAGCGCTGCGGCGCCCGCAATCAGGAGCGCCGAGTTACGAACAAATATTCTGCGAGTTGGCATAACAGCCCTCTCATCGACGCTGAAACTCCGGCGAGCCCAGCATCAAGCCGGCCACTAACAACGAACGCGGCGCGCGGCTTTGCACCGTTTCCGCGCTCAACTCTTTCTGAATCGCGCCTAAATCGCCGGCGCCCGGGTCAAACGCGAGGAGCGCGCGCGCGATCTGAGACGGGTCTTCCTCCGCCCCGAACCGGTTCCCATCGACATGCACCCCGGGCACTTGGTTCGAAACCAGCGCAAGCGCAAACTTCATCCGCGCGAGGAGTCCCGCCGAGCTTACCCACTCGCGGCCAAGATTGGAGTAGCCCGTCGGCTCCTGCTTTCTGTACAGAGGCTGGCCCATGCGCGCCATGTGAGAAGAAAGAGCAGCGGTTGAATCGACATCCGCTCCGAGGGCGCGGATGGCGCTCACCGTCATCTCCAGCGGCGATTTCATCTTCGCTCTCCACGCCGCCTCCGACCAGAACTCCCGCGAGCCGAGCATCGTATTCAGCACCGCACGAAGATCGCCGTTTTTGCGTTGAAACGTGCTCGCCATTTTCTGGACCAAGGAGGCCGGAGGAGCGTCGGAAACAAATCGTTGAGCAAGCTTTTCGGAAAGAAATTTAGCCGTCGATGGATGATGCGCCAGGATGTGGAGCACCTTCATGCCGTCTTCGATACCGCCGCCGGCTGGAATCTTCACGCCGAGCACGACTTTTTCACCGCGGTCGTGCATTCGACCGTTGAACTCGAATGCCCCGCCGCGCCTGGGTTCACGGATCGTCCAACCGGTGAAACACCGGGCCACCTCCGTCACGTCCTTCTGTGTATAGCCGCCATCCACTCCGAGCGTATGCAGCTCCATCAACTCGCGCGCGTAATTCTCATTTATGCCCCGGCGCGCCCTGCCTGGGCGGACATTCGAAGTCGGATTCGGAGCGGCGGACTGCCAGTTGTCGAGATAGAACAGCATCGCGGGACTTTTCGCGGTAGCCACCAGCAGATCTTCGAATTTGCCGAGAACATGCGGCCGGATTACGTCGCGTTCATACGCGGTGACCATAACGCGATCCGCGCCCTTATTCAGGAAAATATTGAAATGGTTATACCAGAAGTCGGTTAAGACCTCCTGAAGCTGGCGCTCGCTGTAAATCGCACGATATAGTTTCACCGCCATCAGGCTCTGCGCGATCCTCTGCCGCACGCCCCTGTCCATCGCATTGCCCATTTCGCGCGTGCTCGCCGCCAGCGAATCGAATGAGTGCAGTTTCTCCTCCAGCACCGGACTCTCGCGAATCTTTTCCGGATGAAGCTGCCGGTCAATCCACCGCTTCAGCCCCATTGCCCCGACGCGCTCGATATCGCCGGGAGCCGGCCCGAACGTCAGCCGGTTCAGCGCATGTATAATTTTGCGGTTTTCGGGTAAGTCCCTGGTCTGCTCTCGCGATCCCGCGGGCAAAGGATACAGAACGCTCAGGGCGGCGCAAACTAGCAGCGCATTACACGGTCGGCTGGTCACGACGTGTCCGGTAAGCCTCTCTAATAGACCGCCAAAGTGCGTCAGGAAGTTACAAGGAAGCGTAAATATATGTAAATAGAGTGGACCGAATTAGCGGACGACGGAGAGCGCCGACTCCAGCAGGCGTATCCGCTCGGCAGCCTGCTCACGCACCCGGCGGATGTTGGCCAGTTTAATCTGCTCATAACCACGGATCTGTTCGGGAAGCGCAGCTAGTTCACGCGCGAGCCCAAGGTCGTTCAATGCCATACATCGCCGTACCAGCCCGCGATACCAGTCAATGAGAGCGCGTTCTTCCCGACGTATGGCGGTACGGCCGAAAATATCGAGCGGCGTCCCCCGCAGGCGTTTGCCCCTCGCCAGGATTCGCAATATAGGACGAAACCAAGCCCCGAGTCTCACTTTACGCCGCCATCCCAGCGCGCGCAGCACGGGCGGGTGTAGATTGTAGCTGACCAATTCCACCGCTTCCCACATGCCGCGAATTTCAGCTTCGATTGAAGACTTCGTCAGAAGCCGCGCCACCTCGTATTCATCTTTATAGGCCATGAGCTTATAGAGATTGCGGGCGACTGTTTCCGTAAGTTCCGGCCGGCCGGCTTCGACTTCCGCGAGAAATGCGCGATAACTCTCGGCGTATGCGCGGTCTTGGTATTGCTCCAGCTCGGCGGCGCGCCTTTCGATCAGAGATTCGCCGGAAGACACGGCTTTGGGAGCCCCGACCACGTTTTCGACCAAGTCAGCGTCGCAGTAATACTTGCGTCCCCACCGGAACGCCAGCAGATTACGCTCTGCCTCTACGCCGTTCCAACGGATTGCCTGCTCCAGGCTCTTCAACGAAACCGGCACTAGGCCCGCCTGCGAGGCCGCTCCGAGCAGGAAGATGTTCACCGCGAGATGCGTGCCGAACAGTCCCTCAGCCAGGCGGGTCGCATCCAGGAACAAGTTGCGATCTGCGCGTGTCGATGTGTTAATGGCGCGAAGAGCGGCATTCGCGCCGTTGTTCCGCTCGCCGCGAATCTCTGCCGGGGTTGGAATTTCGGCGGTGTTCACCACGGCCGTAGTGCGGGCTGGGTTCGCGCATTTCAACACCTCAGTGCTGGCCGCGCCCAAAAGATCGAAACCCAGCAGAAGGTCCGCGTTGCCATAGCCGACCTTGGCCGCAAGCTCGCGCCGCTCCTCGCTTAGAATAATGCTGGAGACCACGGCGCCGCCTTTTTGCGCGAGCCCTGTTTGATCGAGCGTGATGACGCATAACCCGTCAAGCCAGGCTGCCGTCGCCACGAGCGCGTTGATCGTCACCACCCCGGTGCCGCCGATCCCGGGCGCCACCATCGTATAACCGTCACCAGCCGCCGTACGGTACGCCGGTTCGGGTATTTCAAGTTCGGGCAACTGCGGCAGCTCCCGGCGCCGCAATCCAGTTCCGGGCTTCAGCTTGACGGTCAGGAACGAAGGACAATCACCAAGCAGGCAAGAATTGTCCACGTTGCAGGAGGATTGGTGGATGCGCATCTTGCGCCCGTACTCGGTTTCGACGGGGAGCAGGCTTACGCAGCTCGACTTCTCCACACAGTCGCCGCAGCCCTCGCAGACCTCCTGATGAATTAGCAACCGCTCGCGCGGCTCAGCCAGTTTGCCGCGCGTCCGCAGCCGCCGTTTTTCCGCCGCGCACTGCTGGTCATAGATGATGACCGTCACCCCGCGAATCTGCTCCATCTCTCGCAGCACATCGGGAAGCTCATCGCGACAACGTAGTTCCGCAGCCAGCGTGATCCCGTTGTATTTGTCAGGCTCATCGCTGACGACGACGGTCTTGCGCACTCCTTCGGCCGCGAGTTTGCGCGCCAGGTCAGGAACCGTCAACGCGCCGGTCACGGACTGCCCACCGGTCATAGCCACAGCGCCGTTGTAGAGGATCTTGAATGTAATGTTGACACCGGCCGCGATGCAGGCCTGAATAGCCAGCGAACCCGAATGAGCGTAGGTGCCGTCCCCCATGTTCTGGAAGATGTGCGGGCGCTCGACGAACGGAGCCATACCAACCCACGGCACGCCATCGCCTCCCATATGCGTGAGGAAGGCATAGCCGCTGCTGAACTCGCCAAACTGTACCGCCATACCGTGGCAGCCGATGCCGCCTCCGGCTATCTGCCCTTCGAGCAGCCGCGTGGATCGGTTGTGCGGGCACCCTGGGCAGAAACTCGGATGTCGCGGCGCTATCGCCAGCCGCCCGCCGGCTTCGATCTCATCAAGCATCGCCAGCCGCCGCTCGATCTCGGGAGTCGCGCCAAGAAAACGAGCGAGCACTCGGCTGATAGCTTCGGGCGAAAGCTCACCGGTCGCGGGCAGCAAAGGTTCCCCACCGGCGCCCTGTTTTCCAACGATGACGGGCCGGTCGCGTGCGCCATATAGGAGCTCGCGCAACTGGAGCTCCAGAAAGCTGCGCTTTTCTTCGATCACGAGGAGAGTTCGCAGACCCGACACGAATTTCCCGGTGAACTCGGGCTCGAGCGGGAACGTGAGACCGAATTTGGCAACCCGGATTCCGAGCGCGGAAAGATCCTGTTCGCGAATCCCGAAATCGGCAAACGCCTGCATCAGGTCGTAGTATGACTTTCCCGCAGTTGCGATCCCAAGCCTCGCCTCGCCGGCCGCGCCGAACCAGCGATTCACCGGGTTGAGCCGCGCGAATTCGCGAACCGCTTCCAGCCGCCGGAGATGCACCTCGGCTTCGAGCGCCAGAGTATATGGAGGCGCGAGCCGCGCCTCCCAGCGCTTCTCATACCCCAAAGGCAGCCGTATCTCCGGTACCGCCGGATCCACCTCCACCGTGCCGCCTCCGTCGCAGACGTTCGTCACCATCTTCATCCCCACCCACGCGCCTGAATAGCGGGAAAGGGCGATCGCCTGCAATCCGAAATCGAGAATCTCCTGCGTGTTGCCCGGATAAAAAACGGGGATGCCAAAGTTATAGAAGCTGAAATCACTCTGGTGCGGAATCGTGGAGCTCTTCGAGAGGTGATCGTCTCCGGCCAGCAGCAGCGCGGCACAATTCGGTCCCGTGCCCGCCAGGTTCGCGTGGCGCAGGATGTCTCCGGAGCGATCGACGCCAGGCCCTTTGCCGTACCAGATTCCGACGACTCCGTCGTAGCGTGCGCCGCCCAGCGCGCGGTGCGTCTGGCTGCCGAGCACCGCCGTTGCCGCCAGGTCCTCGTTCAATCCCGGCACGAAGTGGATATTGTGTTGTTCAAGCAGCGGGCGTACGCGCTGGAGCGCCAGATCATAGCCACCGAGCGGCGATCCCTCATAGCCGGAAATGAACGCTGCTGACCGGAGCCCGGATGCGTGGTCCCGCCGCATCTGGTCGATCGGCAGCCGGACCAAGGCCTGAATGCCGGTCAGATAGACACGGCCACGCAACTCCTGGTACCGGTCATCGAGCGATCTGGGCACTTGCCCGTATTATACTTTTGAGTTTCAGTATGAAATCCGTTCAACTAGTGGCGCCTCGCACCCTGGAACCGCGAGAGATGTCTATGCCCTCCGACCCCGGTCCAGGCGAGGTCCTCGTCAAGGTGCGCGAGGTGGGAATTTGCGGCAGCGACCTGCATTGGTACCTGGAAGGCGGCATCGGCCATCGCCGCTCCATGTATCCCCAAGTGCTCGGCCACGAACCCGCAGGCGAAGTTGTCGCAATCGGCAGCGGTGTTCGCGGTCTGAGTCCCGGACAGAAAGTCGCCATCGAGCCCTCGATCACCTGCGGCCATTGCGAGTTCTGCCTGAGGGGCCGCCACAACAATTGCGCTTCGTCAATTTTCATGGGCTCGCCCGATCTGCCTGGCCTGTTTCGCGAGTATGCGGTTATGCCGTACCGCAACGCCGTGCCGGTCCCCAGCGACATGAGCTTCACCGACATTACACTGCTTGAGCCCCTCGCGGTGATGCTTCACATTTTGGAGCTGGTCGAAATCCACCTGGGTGATGCCGTGGCGGTCATGGGCGCGGGGCCCATCGGCCTGCTTACAGCCACCATCGCGCGCATTGCCGGCGCGGCGCGCGTTTTCATTGCCGACAAAGTTCCGCATCGGCTCAGACTTGCCGAGCAGATGGGCGTCGATGTGGCGCTTCACAGCACCGCCGGTTCCGTGCGCGACGCAATACTCGACCAGACCCGCGGGCGCGGCGTGGACATTGTCTTCGACGCCGCCGGCGCTATCGAGACCATGAACACGGCCATTCGCATCGCGCGGCCCGGCGGGCGAGTAGTGTTTATCGGCATCCCCTCCGAGTCGAACTTGCCGATCGATCTGCACACCGCCATGGATAAGGAGCTAACACTACAGACGGTGAAGCGGTCCAATCATAATGTGCAGGGCGCGATCGCTCTGCTGCGTTCTGGACGGATACCCAAGGCATTTGTGACGCACTATTTCCCGCTTGAGCGCACCTCAGAAGCGTTTGAAACTCTCGCCGAATACTCGGGCGGCGTTGGCAAGGCCATCATCCAGATTCCCTGATGCCAACGTACCTGGCCTTCGATCTGGGCGCGGAGAGCGGCCGGGCCATGCTGGGAACGCTCTCCGATGGCGCGCTCGCGCTGTCAGAACTGCATCGGTTCCCCAATATACCGGTCCGCGTCTTCACTCGTCTGTACTGGGATGTGCTGCGGCTCTGGCATGAGATTCAGCATGGCCTCAGCTTAGCAGCGAATCACAGCACTGCGCCGCTGGCCGGAATTGGACTGGACACCTGGGGCGTGGATTTTGCGCTGCTCGGCCCCGACGGCAGTCTGCTCGAAAACCCGGTACACTACCGCGACCCGCGTACCAGCGGCGTGATGGAAAAACTGTTCACCCTGATCCCGCGCGATGAGGTTTTCGCCGAAACCGGCATTCAGTTCATGCCGATCAATACGCTGTATCAGTGGTACGCCATGAAGTTGACCGGCGCTCCCGCGTTCAATGCCGCCCGCACGCTCCTGTTTATACCGGACCTGTTTCACTACTGGCTCACAGGAGAAATTCGGTCGGAATTGACGATTGCCAGCACTTCACAGTTTTACAATCCGCGAGTAAATCGTTGGGCGGACGAGATGCTGCGCCGCTTAGGTTTGCCTTCGGAAATCCTGCCTGAGATTGTCGCGCCGGGCACGCGGCTCGGATCACTGGCCGCGGCGGTCGCGGGCAATTGCGGGCTCGACCGGAGCGTACCCGTGTATGCAGTGGGCAGCCACGACACTGCTTCCGCCGTCGCGGCCGTTCCGGCTGAAGGAGAAGATTGGTGCTACATCAGTTCGGGAACCTGGTCTCTGATGGGCGCGGAAGTGGATGCGCCGGTAATCAGCCGGCGCTCGCTCGAGCTGAATCTGACCAATGAGATGGGCGTCGGCGCCAAGGTGCGGCTTCTGAAAAATATCGCCGGTCTTTGGCTGCTTCAGGAGTGCCGCCGCGCATGGGCGCGCCAGGGGCTTGACCTGAGTTATGAGGAGTTAGCCCGGTTGGCCGCCGATGCCGCGCCGCTTGCTGCATTCATCGATCCTGACGCGTTTCCGGAGCCCGGCGACATGCCGCGCCGGATCGCCGATCGCTGCCGCTCCACCGGCCAGATAGCGCCCGAAACACCCGCTCAATTCACGCGCGTGATTCTCGAGAGCCTCGCGCTGCGATACCGCCAGGTGCTGGAAAGCTTGGAATCGTTGCTGGACAGAAAGTTTCGCGTCATTCACATTGTCGGCGGCGGGTCCCGCAACGAGCTGCTGAATCAACTTGTCGCGGATTCCACGGGCCGGACCGTGCTCGCCGGTCCCGCTGAAGCCACGGCGATCGGCAACATCCTGGTGCAAGCGCTCGCTTCAGGGCACATTGCGCGTCTGACGGACGCTCGCGCGATTGTCAGGCGCTCTTTCGAGATCAAAATCTTCTCGCCCCAACCCGCCGCGGACTGGAACGCGGCGTATGAGAAATACTGCAACCTGCTGCGAAGCTAAACGGCCGCCTAGTCACGGAGCTTGACGATAGCCGCCGTCATCCATTACCATTCAGTTATTGAACCGTTCGGCTATAGAACATGCCGCTTCAAGTCGGCTCGATGACACGTTCCTCGCGCTCGCGGATCCCACGCGCCGCGCGATTCTGGCGCGCCTCGCGCTTGGCGAAGCTTCGGTCACGGAGCTCGCTGAGCCCTTCGCCATCACTCAGCCCGCGATCTCCAAGCACCTGAAGATTCTCGAACGGGCGGGACTGATCAGTGTTGGGCAGGACGCGCAGAGGCGGCCACGCCGCCTCGAAGGGAAGCCGCTCGCTGAAGCGAGCGCGTGGCTCGAGCAGTATCGGGCGATCTGGGAGGCGAGCTTTGCACGCCTCGACGGAATTCTGGAGGAGATGCAGCGCGCGTCCAGGCCGAAGCGTGCGCGCAAGCGAAGGAAACGATAGAGACATCTGTAAATTTCAGCGAGGAGAAAGAACGATGCCGATAACGATTGATAAGGCGCAGGTCACGCTCCCGAGCGATCGCGAGGTGAAGGTCACGCGATCCTTCAAAGCGCCACGGGCGCTCGTTTACCGGGCTTACACGGAGCCGGAGGTGCTTCGCCGATGGCTGCTTGGACCGCCCGGCTGGTCGATGCCCGTTTGCGAAATGGATGTACGCGTTGGCGGCCGGTACAAATGGCGCTGGCGGAATGACGAGAACGGAAGCGAGTTCGGCTTCAGTGGCACATTCCGCGAAGTGCAGCCCTCCTCGAAGCTCGTGCATACGGAGGCATACGACCCCGGCACCGTCGGCGACGGTTACCCGGGCGACGGCGCGATCGTCACGGTCACGTTCACCGAGGAGAGCGGCGTCACCACAGTGACGACGCTCATCGACTTCGGTTCAAAGGAGGCGCGCGACGCGGCCCTGGCGACCGGGATGACTGACGGCATGGAGCAGAGCTATCAGCTCCTGGATCGTCTGCTAAGCGAACCGCAGTGACAACGACAGTGGGGCAGCTTTTTGAGGCTGCCCCGCTGCCTCTCGCCTGATAGTGGCAAGTTTTCAGCGGCGCAGGAGACTGGAGTGCCGAATCTCAGCGCCCGACGGCTCAGGACTTGGAAACGGCGACCGGAGCGAGATCCCTGCTGGCAATAACGCGATCGATCATGCCATATTCGACGGCCTGCTCCGGACTCATTATGTAATCGCGATCGACGTCCCGCGCAATGCGCTCGGTCGTTTGACCCGTGGCCGTGGCCAGCAATTGATTGAGCGTCTCGCGCATGCGAAGAATTTCTTTTGCATAGATATCGATATCCGCCGCCTGACCCGCCAGGCCCTGCATCGACGGCTGGTGAATCATAATCCGCGAATTGGGCAGACTGAACCGTTTGCCTTTCGTTCCCATGGCGAGCAGAACGGCCGCCATGGAAGCAGCTTGACCCACACAGATTGTCACGATATCAGGCCGGATAAAGGCCATCGTGTCCAGAATCGCGAGACCGGCTGTGATCGATCCGCCCGGTGAGTTGATATAGATCGAAATATCCTTTTCCGGATCCTCGGCCTCTAAAAAAAGCAGTTGTGCGATCACCAGATTGGCGACCGTGTCGTCAATCGGCGTGCCTAAAAAGATGATGTTTTCTTTGAGCAGACGGGAATAAATGTCGTAGGCTCGCTCACCCCGCGAGGTCTGCTCAACCACCATCGGAACCAAAACGCCCATCAGCCTTCTCCTCCAGTACGTAGCAGAGCTACGCTCTCTTGGCGGCGACCGCGCGTTTGGCCTTTTTCTGTTTTCCCAATGCTTTCTTTTTCTGCTCCAAAGCTTTGACCAAATCCGCGATCGTGTTTCGCCCCAAATAATCCATGATACGCGAACGCAGGGCCACCCAGCTATCGTGCATTGAGCACGGCATCTCGTCGTTGCATTCAGAGAGGCCGCTTGCGCACTGCTGATAGGGCGCTAAACCGTCTAAAGCTTCCACGATATCGAGCAGGCGAATCTCGCCGGGATCGACCCGCAGCGAGAATCCGCCAGTCGGCCCCTTGCTTGAGCGCAGCAGGCCCTTTCTTGCAAGCTGCTGCAGAATCTTAGCCAGAAAGTGAGCCGGGATGTCTTCCTCCTCGGCGATGTTTTTGACCATTGCGAATTTGCCGTCCTGCACCTGGGCAAGATGCACGAACGCCCGTATCGCATATTCGGAGGAGCGGGAATAGATCATACGATACTTCCATCAAATCGGAGTAACACTACACCGTTATCTTAAAATGTCGCTTGGTGCCTTGCAAGAATCCGCGATGAACACTGGTACGCGGGCTCGACCGCGGCCTCGTACTGGTACCTGCCGCGCCGGCAGCCCTGCCGAACATTGCAGCTCTTGTTGCTGAGTTGGTACCCGCTCATGCGGAACATACGTAATATGAGGATAAGGAGCTCCGATGAGACAACACTGGATTGGTGTGTTTCTGATTGCAGGGGTTGGTGGATTCGGCCAGGCGAACGCACGGGCCCAGGAGCCGCCACAGCGAACCGCGTCTTCCTTCATCCGCACTTTCGGCGAAGCCAGCGTTCAGGCAAAACCCGATCAGGCCCAGATCGATATCGGCGTCGTCACCCAGGCCGCGGATGCACAGGCCGCCACGGCTCAGAACGCCACGCAGGCTGATGCCGTTCTGGCGCGTCTGCGCGGCGCGCTCGGAACGGATGCCGAGATCAAGTCCGTTAATTACTGGTTAAACCCGGATTATAAATATCCCAAGGAAGGCGGCGGCAAGCCGGTCATCAGCAGCTACACTGCGACGAACATCGTACGGGTCACCACCGGGAATTTGCAACAGGTGGGCCGCATCATCGATTTGGCAACACAGTTCGGCGCCAACCAGATCCAGCGGCTGCAATTCACTCTCAAAGACGATCAGGCCGTGCACGCGCAGGCGTTGCAACAAGCGGCACAGAAGGCCCGGGCCAGCGCCGAATCTATGGCATCTTCTCTCGGCTTGAAAATCGCGCGCGTGCTATCGCTCGAAGAAGGCGCGCCCGTGCGAGTGCCCGTGCGCGAGATGGCCATGGCCGCCTCCGCGCGCGCCGAGACGCCGGTCGAACCGGGCACCATTGATGTTCGCGCCCAGGTGACGCTCACCGTTGAGGTTTCTCCGTAAAGTCGCTCGATACGGAAGCTGCGCGCTCAGACCTGTTGGCGCCGGAAGCAGCCCACCATGTGGTCGTTTACCATTCCCACAGCCTGCATGAAGGCGTAGCAGATCGTGCTACCCACGAACGTGAATCGGCGGCGCATCAGGTCCTTGCTCAGCGCATCGGATTCCGCCGTGCGCGCGGGAATGTCCTCTATCCTGCGCCACGCATTGCGCCGCGGCTTTCCCGCGACGAAGCGCCAGACATAGTTATCGAAAGTCCTGAACTCCTTCTGAACATCAAGAAATGCGCGTGCGTTTTTGACCGCCGCTTCAATCTTCAGTCGATTGCGGACGATGCCTGGATTCTCGAGCAGCTTTTTGATCTTTGACGGTCCGTATTCCGCCACTTTGGAGGGCTCGAAGCGGTCAAATGCCTTCCGATAGGCTTCGCGCTTTCGGAGAATCGTTTCCCAGGAGAGGCCCGCCTGCGCGCCCTCCAGAATGAGAAACTCAAAGAGCACACGATCATCGTGCTGGGGGACGCCCCATTCGGTATCGTGATAGGTGATGTTCGGCTCGCTGCGGGCCCAGGCGCAGCGGCGAATCAGTGAGGCCATGAGGTTGCAGCACGTTGCTACGGCAAACGAGTCTGGCCCATCAGGTAACGATCAATACCGCGCGCCGCTTTGCGGCCTTCCGTAATCGCCCAGACGACAAGCGATTGACCCCGCCGCATGTCCCCGGCGGCGAAAATGCCCGGAACCGACGACATATGATTCTCATCCGTAGCCACGTTTCCGCGCGAATCCAGCTTCACGCCGAGCTGCTCGATCATTCCAGATTTGACCGGACCCAGAAAACCCATCGCGAGCAGCACCAAATCGGCTTTAAGCTCGAAGTCGGTGCCCGCAATTGGTTCAAACTTGGGCGGCGGACCGACTCGCACAGCATGTAGTGTGCGGACGTTTCCGTGTTCGTCGCCGCTGAACCGGCTTGTCGAGACGCTCCATTCGCGAATTCCGCCCTCCTCGTGCGAGCTCTCGGTCCGCAACTGCATGGGCCAAAGCGGCCACGGGGTCTGTGGCGCACGCTCGAGCGGCGGCTTCGGCAGCAGTTCGAACTGGTGCACCGAAAGCGCCTTTTGCCGGTGGGAGGTTCCCAGGCAATCCGCGCCGGTATCGCCGCCGCCGATGATGATCACGTGCTTGCCGGTTGCCAGAATAGCGACGTCGTCCGGCACCACATCGCCTTCGCAGCGGCGGTTCT
>Ga0070741_10008931_pt1 | contig 19803 bp, 15 predicted proteins | sample Coa_R1_4_FD_66440 | JGI IMG/M metagenome (GOLD analysis project Ga0070741, IMG submission 66440) | Surface soil microbial communities from Centralia Pennsylvania, which are recovering from an underground coalmine fire - Coalmine... | ecosystem: Environmental > Terrestrial > Soil > Unclassified ...
AGAGATCGGCGCTCGCCCCCCGCTTGACGGTGGTGAGCTGAAGCCCGAGCTTGCCGAACAGCTGCTGGGCGTCGAAGTGGCCGATGAAGACGCCGATGGAGCCCGTGATCGTGCCCGGCCCGGCGAAGATCTCGTCGGCGCCTGCCGCCACATAGTAGCCGCCCGAGGCGGCCAGGTCTCCCATGCTCGCGATCACCGGCTTCTTCTTCTCCTTCCGTGCCCGGACCAGCTCGCGCCAGATCAGGTCGGATGCGTTTCCGTCGCCCCCGGGCGAGTCGATCCGCACCACGATCGCCGCCACCTCCCGGTCGTCGGCCGCCGCGCGGATGTGCCGGGCGATCGAATCGGAGCCCGCCACCTCGACGACTCCGAAGGGATCGCGGCCGCCTTCGCCGCGCGCGATGTCTCCCACCACGCGCACTACGGCGATCTTCGGCCGCCCGCCCCAGCGCACGTCCCTGCGCGCCGGCGTTCCGGTCCCCACCTTCCGCAGGCTCACCTTTCCGCCCAGGATCTTTCCCGCCTCCTCTTCGAGCTGGTCCGGATAGACCAGCCCGTCGATCAGCCCCGCCTTCACTGCGTCCCCGGGCTTCAGGATGCCCTCGTCGAGGAGGGACTTGACCGTGCGTTCATCGAGATGGCGCGCATCGGCGATGCGCTTCACGTACCGGCCGTACAGATCGTCCAGGAGCGATGACTCCACCTCGCGCTGCTCGCCCGACATGTCGCTTCTGGTGAAGAGGTCCGGCGCGTTCTTGTAGGCGCCGACGCGGAAGAATTCCGCCTTCACACCGAGCTTGTCGAGGCCCGCGGCGGCGAACAGCGCCGTCGCGGCGAAACCGTTGACCAGCAGGACTGCCTGCGGAGGCGCGAAGATCCTGTCGGCCGAGAGAGCGACACTATATTCGAGGTCGCCGCCGCTTTCCAGATAGAAAAGGACCCTCTTTCCGGAAGCCTTGAGATTCTCGACACCTGCGCGCAGCTCTTCGGCGCGGGCCAGGCCGAGCGGCAGGCCGCCCGATCGGAGGACGACCACGCGCACGGAGGAGTCGCGGGCGATCCGCCGGAAAGTGTCGAGCGTTTCCGCCAGGGGGTCGCGGGCGGTGGCGCCGAAGACCAGCGCCAGCGCGCCCGCGCGCGGGTGGGAGAGCGCCTCCTTGAGATCGATCTCCAGCGCTTGTCCCACCGGGACCCGGATCGACGGCCATCTCTCGGTGGAGGCGCGAAGCCGCCAGGAATCGCGCACGGGGACGCCGATGTCGCGGCCGCCGAACGCCGGCGCATACGTAGCTCCCAGGTGCGCGAAGTCGAGCTGCAGCCCGACCAATCCACCGACGTGGTCGCGGTCGAGCACTGCCACCTGGCCGATCAGGGTCACTCCCGGCACCACCCGGGCATGAGCAGTGAAGAACCAGTTCGGGCGATCGAAACCGCACGACTGTCCCAGCGGGACATCGCGACACTCGCCCCAGCGGAGATCCACCGCCAGATCGATGTGCTCGCGCCAGGGACGCACGGCCGCGGACGCGACCCATCGGCGAAGATCGGCGGGCCGGGTCGCATCCAGCACCGCGCCTCCGAGCGAAAGCCAGCGGACAGGCCGCACCAGCGCACCGAAGTCCCAGGCCGAATCCAAGAACGAGTCGCCCGAGAACCAGCGATGGACGGCGCCGATCGAAAGCTCTCCGAGGCGCAGCGCGCCGCCGACGCTCGTGCGCCGGTAGGAACACGGCGTCGGGCCTGCCGGAGAAACGGCGGGAGTGCAGGCCGTGTAGTTGTTGAGCCAGTCGAGCCCGAGACCGAGCGCGAGATGTCCGGTCCCGCCGGTCAGGTACAGCGCGTTCGCGTCCGCGGGACCCGTGCCCAGGTACCCGTTGTGCAGGAAGTCGAGCTCGAGACCGCCGAGGAACCCGAGGCCCGCGGGGTTGCCGCCGAGCGACGTCCCGTCATCCTGCAACGCGAATGATTGTCCCGGCGTCTCGGCCCCTTGCGTGCTGGGCCCGGTCCCTTGCCCGACGACCTGCGCGGCGCTGGCGAACGACGTCAGCGAGACAGCTATGGAACAGAGCAGAAGGCCCCGCATCACTCCTCCTCTACAAGAGCACCGGGTTGGACTACTCTCCCGACACCAGAGCAGCATCCCGGGGAGAACAACGCATGCTCGATCCCAAGACCATCCGCAACGTCGCCATCATCGCGCACGATGGTGCGGGCAAGACCGCCCTCACCGAGGCGCTGCTCCGCCACGACGCGCCGGCCAGGGCTTCGAAGGATGGTTCGACCAGCCACCTCGACGTGGATCCGGAGGAGGCCAAGCGGAACTTTACCGTCGCTACGCACATCACCTTCGCCGAGCACGAGGGAACGCTGCTCAACCTGCTCGATGCCCCCGGCTTCTCCGACTTCCTCACCGACGCGGACCGCTCGATGGCCGTGTGCGAGGGCGGGCTCCTGCTGGTCTCCGCGGTCTCCGGTGTGAAGCACCAGACGGAAGCGCACTGGGACATGGCCACGGAACGTTCGCTTCCGCTGCTCGCGTGCGTGAACAAGCTCGACAAGGACCGCGCCTCGTTCCTTCGCGCTCTCGACGACATCGAGAAGACGCTGAAGGCGAAGCCGGTCGCTCTGCAGCTTCCGATCGGCCTGGGGGACGGGTTCAGCGGCGTCATCGACCTGATCACCATGCGCGCGCACGCCTATACGCGGAAGACCGACGGAAAGTTCGGCGGGTTCACGCTGGAGGACGCGCCCGAGCAGCTGATGGCCGAAGCGAAGCGGCTGCGCACCCGGCTGGTGGAGGCGGTGGCGGAAACGGACGATTCGATGCTGGAAGCGTACCTCGACGGCAGGGAGCCTGGCGAGGAGGCTTTGATCGAGGGGATCGCGCATGCCGTGCTGGGGCGGCGTTTCCTTCCCGTGCTCGCCTGCGCGGCCCGGCCCGGCATCGGCGTGGACGACGTGGCTTCCGCGATCGTGCGGTACCTGCCGCCGCCGACGGTGCGCCGGGAGGTCAAGGGGAAGGACGCGAAGAACGGCGAGGTCACGCGCCCGGCGCAGCGCGACGCTCCGCTCACCATGCTCGCGTTCCGCAACACGGTCGACCACTTCGTCGGGCGCCTGACGGCCTGCCGCGTGTTCTCCGGAACCGTCCGGCACGGGACGGTGATCCTCAACCCGCGCACCGGCCACAGCGAGACGGTGCAGCACGTGTACCGGATCGACGGCAACCACAGCGCGGAGATCGCCGACGCCGGCGCCGGCGAGATCATCGGGCTGATGAAGCTCAAGGACGTGCACGTGGGCGACACGCTCTGCTCGAACGACGCGCCGCCGATCCGCCTGGAGTTCATGCCGCAGCCGCAGCGGGTGATCGCGTATGCGCTGAAGATCGACCGCGAGCAGGAGGAGAAGGTGGGAGTGGCGCTGCACCGGCTCCTGGAGGAGGACCCCTCGCTGGAGATGGTGCGCGACCCGGAGACGAACGAGACGCTGCTCAAGGGGATGGGCCAGGTGCACATCGAGGTGGCGGTGGAGAAGCTGAAGCGGAAGTTCGAGGTCGACGTGCACCTCGAACTGCCGCATCCCGCGTACCACGAGACCGTCACCGGGAAGGCGAAGGCGCAGGGCAAGTACAAGCGTCAGAGCGGGGGGCGCGGGCAGTACGGCGACTGCCACATCGAGCTGGAGCCGCTGCCGCGCGGGTCGGGGGTGCAATTCGAGGACGCGATCGTCGGCGGCGTCATCCCGCGAAACTTCATCCCTTCGGTGGAGCACGGCATTCGCGACGCGGCGAAGCAGGGGCCTCTCGGCGGGTTTCCCCTGGTGGATTTCAAGGTGCGGCTGGTCGACGGGTCGTTCCACACCGTCGACAGCTCCGACATGGCGTTCCGGATCGCGGGGTCGATGGCGCTGAAGAACGCGCTCGCCTCGGCCCGGCCGGTGCTGCTCGAGCCGATGATGCGGCTGGAAGTGGTGGTCCCGGACGAGATGCTGGGCGAGGTGATCGCCGACCTGACGTCCCGGCGCGGAAAGATCTTCGGGATGGAGCCGACCTCGAAGGGCACCCTGATCCACGCCCAGGCGCCCCATTCCGAGCTGCGCACCTACGCGCCGGAGCTGCGCTCCCTGACCAAGGGCCTCGGCTACTTCACCATGGACGTCCTCGGCTACGACGAAGTCCCCACCCACGAAGCCCAAAAAGTCCTCGCGCAGCGCGCCGCCGAGCAAGGCAAGGACGAGCCCAAGCCAACCCAGCCCGGCAAAGGCCGCGCCTGACCCCAGCCGAAATTGGCCCTGATCTGAAAACTCCGCGGGGGGGCGGAGCTGTGTTACAGACGCCGCAATGTCTGAACAGATGAGCATGTTCGGAGAGGGCGGGGGCGGGAAGAAGCGAAAGCGCGGAGGAGCCGGAGGGAACGGAGCTCCGCCGCCGCCGGCGGAATTGTCGGCGCCGCTGCACGAGGAGGCCCGGCGGCGGTACCTGAACTACGCGCTGTCGGTGATCACCTCGCGCGCGTTGCCCGACGTGCGCGACGGACTCAAGCCGGTGCAGCGGCGGATCATCTACGGGATGTTCCACGACCACCACCTCACCCACGAGGCCAAGTACCAGAAGTGCGCCAAGGTCGTGGGCACCATCATGGGCCAGTACCACCCGCACGGCGACGTCGCCATCTACGACGCGCTGGTGCGCATGGCCCAGGACTTCTCGCTGCGGTACCCGCTGGTCGACGGGCACGGCAACTTCGGCTCGCTCGACGGCGATGCCGCCGCGGCGATGCGCTACACGGAGTGCCGCCTGGCCGCCCTGGCGGCCGAGCTGGTGCAGGAGCTGGCGAAGCGGACCATCGACTTCCGCCCGAACTACGACGGCACGCAGTTCGAGCCCATCGTCATCCCCGCGCGGCTGCCGCAGCTCCTGATGAACGGCACCACCGGCATCGCGGTGGGCATGGCGACGAACATCCCCCCGCACAACCTGACCGAGCTGTGCGACGCGCTGATCGACCTCTCGAAGCACAAGGACCTCCAGGTCAAGGACCTCCTCAAGCACATCAAGGGTCCCGACTTCCCCACCGGCGGGCAGATCCTGAACAGCAAGGCCGAGCTGCGGGAGATCTACGAGACCGGCCAGGGCTCGGTCCGCGTCCGCGGGGAGTGGAAGCTGGAGGATCTGCCGCGGGGCGGAAAGCAGGTCGTCGTCACCTCCATCCCGTACGCGGTGAACAAGTCGAATCTGGTGATGAAGTTCGGCGACCTGGTGCGCGAGCGGAAGCTCACCCCGCTCGTCGACGTGCGCGACGAGAGCACCAAGGACGTGCGCATCGTGCTGGAGATCAAGCGCGACGCCGACCCCGAGCTGGTGATGGCGTACCTCTACAAGCATACGCCGCTGCAGACGAACTTCGGCGTGAACCTCACCTGCCTGGTCCCCACCCAGAACGCCGAAGTGGGCGCGCCCAAGCGCCTCGATCTCAAGGCCATCCTCCGCCACTTCCTCGACTTCCGCTTCGAGGTGGTCACCCGGCGCTTCGAGTTCGACCTCAAGGAAGTGCAGAAGCGCCTGCACATCCTCGAAGGATTCGAAAAGGTCTACGACGCGCTGGACGAGATGCTCCGCATCATCCGCAAGAGCGAGGGCAAGGAGGACTCGGCGCAGAAGCTGATCAAGCGCTTCAAGCTCTCCAGCGAGCAGGCCGACGCGATCCTGGAGATGAAGCTGTACCGGCTGGCCAAGCTCGAGATCCTGGTGATCGAGAAGGAGCTGAAGGAGAAGCGGGCCGAGCAGCGGAAGCTGAAGGAACTGCTTGGCAGCGACCGCGCCCGGTGGGCGGTGGTGCGCGAGGAGATCGTCGAGATCCAGAAGGCGTATGCGGACAAGCGGCGGACGAAGATCGGCGGCGCCGGCAGCGAGGAGGTGGAGTACAGCGAGGAAGCCTTCATCGCCGACGAGGACGCGCAGGTGGTGCTGACGCGCGACGGCTGGATCAAGCGGGTCCGCGAGCTGAAGGATCCCTCGCAGACGCGCGTGCGCGAAGGCGACGAGGTGGCGTTCGTGCTCGGCGGCTCGCTGAAGAGCAACCTGGTGCTCTTCAGCAACTTCGGCACCGCCTATGTCACCCGCTTCAACGACGTCCCGCCCAGCACCGGCTACGGCGATCCGGTGCAGAAGCTGTTCAAGTTCGACGACAACGAACGGGTGGTGGGCGCCATCTCGCTCGATCCGCGGCTCCCGCGGCCCGAGAAGCTCCTGGCCGTGTCCCGCGCCGGCTACGGGCTTCGCTTCGCGCTGGCGCCGCACACCGAGGTCTCCACCCGCGCCGGCCGCAGGTTTGCGCGGCCCGCGAAGGAAGACGAGCTGATCGGCGTCGTTCCGGTCGACGAGAAAGACTTCCTCGCGGTGGTGACGGAATCCGCCTACGCGCTGGTGACCAAGGCGAAGGAAGTGAACGAGCTCGCCGGACCGGGCCGCGGCGTCCGGGTGATCAAGGTCCAGCCGGGCGACAAGGTGATCGGCTTCCTCTGCACCAGCGACAAGAAGGCGGAGCTGCCGTTCGAGACTGCCAAGGGCCGCAAGGTGGAATTGACCGTCCGCGAGGCCGGCAGCCGCGGCGGAAAGGGACGGCAGCTGGTGCGGAAGGACAAGCTCAAGGCCCTGCCCACTCCGCCCGTCGTCCACGCCCTCCCGCTCGAGGAGAAGAAATAGATGGCCGTGCGCAAGACCAGCTACAGCGCCGCCGACATCCAGGTGCTCGAGGGACTCGAGCCCGTCCGCAAACGGCCCGCCATGTACATCGGCGGCACCGACGCCACCGGGTACCACCACCTGCTCTGGGAGATCCTCGACAACTCCGTCGACGAGGTGATCAACGGGTACGCCTCGCGCATCGAGGTGACGCTGCACAAGGACGGCAAGACGGTCACCGTGGACGACGACGGCCGCGGCATCCCGGTGGACGTGATGCCGAAGTACAAGAAGCCGGCGCTCGAGGTGCTGCTCACGACCCTCCACTCCGGCGGCAAGTTCGAGCAGGGCAACTACATCCACTCCGGCGGACTGCACGGAGTGGGAGCGAGCGTGGTGAACGCGCTGTCCTCCAGCCTGATCGCGAAGGTGAAGCGCGACGGCAAGCACCACGTGCAGACGTACGCCAAGGGTCTCGCCACCTCGAAGCTGAAGGCGCAAGGAAACGCGCGCGGCACCGGCACCAGCATCACCTTCACGCCGGACGCCGAGATCTTCGGGCTCAAGGCGAAGTTCGACGTCGAGCTGATCCGCGACCGCCTCGAGGCGAAGAGCTACCTGCACCGCGGGATGATCGTGGTCTTCCGCGACGAGACCGCGAAGCCCGCGCGCGAGGACACGTACCAGCACGAGGGCGGGATCGCCGAGTACCTGGCGAAGGTGGTGACGCAGCGGGGAAAGAACACCATCCCGGCGGCGCAGAAAGCGCCGCCCGCCGCCGGGCGGGAGCCCATCGTCACCACCGAGGAAGGCCTTCCCGAGACGGAGCTGACGGCGCAGGGCGGAGAGATCCCATCCGTGCCGCCCGTTCCAGCGATGCAGATCCCGCCGGCCGCGCTGTTCTACAAGCAGAGCGAAGGCGAGGTGCGGCTGGAAGTGGCGCTGGTCTGGACGGAAGCCACCGACGAGCACCTGCGTAGCTACGTGAACGGCATTCCCACGCCGAACGGCGGCACGCACGAGGCGGGGCTCCGCTCCGGCGTGGTGAAGGCGGTGCGCAACTACATCGAGACGCACGGGTTGCAGCCCAAGGGCGTCACCCTCACCGCCGAGGACATCCGCGAAGGGATCTGCGGGATTCTCTCCAGCTACGTGGTGGAGCCGCAGTTCCAGGGCCAGACCAAAGGCCGCCTGAACAATCCGGAGACCACGGCGCAGGTGGAAGGTGCGGTGCGGCCCGCGCTGGAGAAGTGGCTGAACGACGCCAAGACGGTCGCCGAGCCGATCATCGCCCGGATCATCCTCGCGGCGCGGGCGCGCGAAGCGTCCCGGGCGGCGGCGCAGCAGGTCACCCGCAAGACCGCCATCTCCCACCGGCTCAATCTGCCCGGCAAGCTGGCCGATTGCGCATCCACCAATCCACAAGAAAGCGAGCTGTTCATCGTCGAAGGAGACTCCGCCGGCGGCTCCGCCAAGCAGGGGCGCGACCGCCGCACGCAGGCCATCCTGCCCTTGCGAGGGAAGGTGCTGAACGCGGAGCAGGCGTCCAGCGAGAAGGTGGGCCAGAACAAGGAGCTGCAGGACATCGTCTCGGCGCTGGGCTGCGGGATCGGCAGCGACTTCAAGGCCGCCAACCTGCGCTACGGGAAGATCTTCCTGCTGATGGACGCGGACAGCGACGGGCACCACATCTCCACGCTGCTGCTCACCTTCTTCTATCGCCACATGCGCGAGCTGATCCGGAACGGCTCGGTGTTCCTCGCCCAGCCGCCGCTCTACAAGATCGAGATCGGCAAGGACACGTACTGGGCGCTCGACGACGAGGACCGCGCGCGCATCGTCAAGGAGCACGCCAAGGGAAACGCCAAGCCCAGCATCATGCGGTTCAAGGGGCTCGGCGAGATGACCGCGGAGGAGCTGAAGTCGACCACCCTCGATCCGCGCCGGAGGCTGGCCTTGAGGGTGACGATCCCGGAGGAGGCGGCGCTGGATACCGAGCGGACCATCAACGATCTGCTGGGGAAGGACGTCAGCGCCCGGTTCAAGTTCATCATGGAGCGCGCGGGGGAAGTGAAAGAGCTCGACGTGTAGAGCGGTTTCCCGCACCTGCCGCCGCACGACGATGCCCGGGCGCCGCCCGGCCAACGGCCGATATCCGCGCCTCGTCAGGATCCAGCGCGCAACGTCCCTGCAGGGAGCGGAGGGACGGGTCGCACGCCGCTCCCAAGGCGGGTCTCAGCCCCCGAGCATCTCGTCGTATCCGCGGCCGCGGAGCTCGAGCAGGCAGAAGCCGTTGCCGAAGGGATCGGCGAGGACCGCCAGCCGCCCCCAGTTCCTGGTCTCGATCTCGCGGTCGAGGGTCGCGCCGGCCGCCTGCGCCCGGGCCACCGCCGCGTCGACGTCCGGGACGACGCAGTCGAAGTGCACCGGCGTCCAGTGGCGCCGGTAATCGCGCACCGCGGCCGATCGCGGGCTGGCCGGAGTGCCCGCAGGTTGCGCAAGCAGATCCAGGGGCGACGACGCGCCGAGCATCTCCGCCCAGTGCGCTCCGAGACGGCGGCCCTCGGTCAGGCCGAGGGCGTCACGATAGAAGGCGACGGCTTTCTCGAGGTCCTCCACGTCCACGCAAACTCGCAGTTGCAGGGTCAAGGATCACCTCCCTCGCCGGGACTTCCGGCGCGCCGGCTTCGCTGGCGTGCGCACGCCGCCGGCGGCGCGATGGCCCTTCCATCAGACGGGACACCCGCCCGGGCCCCTGTACTTGTGGCCTCTCGAGCACGTCTTCCATCCACCCGGGTTCGCAGCCGGCATCGCCTGAGTCTAGCTCGGCGCGCGGTCGCGCCGGCTGACCCGCAGCGCCGCGGGGTTCGCGCGCTGCCGTGGGACTATTGCACGCGCCTACCGATCGGGCACGAACTGCCAGCGCGCCGTCACCTGGACGCGCAGGGTCAGCTCTCCGGGCTCGATCGGCGCCGCCGCCTTTGCGGTGAACATCTCCGCTGCGCGATACATCGGCCGCGGTCCGGTGTCCGCCGTCGAGAGCTCGAGCAACGGCCCGAGACCGCCTCCTCCGGCGCGCGCCATCGCCTCGGCGTCGCCCCGGGCCTTGCCGATCGCTTCGGCGAGCGCCTGCCGTCGCCCTGCGTCGGTGCTCGAAGAATAGAACTCCAGCGCGTTGATCTGGTTGGCGCCCTTCGCCAGCGCCGCGTCGATCACCGGCCCGACCTGATCCGTGCGGCGCACCTCGACGCGGACGACGTTCGTCACCACGTACCCGGTCACGACCGGATTCTGACCCGCGGGATTGGTGCGCGTCTCGGTCGCGACGTCGTAGTTCTCGGTGGCGATCTGCTGCCGCGGAATTCCCGCTGCCACGATCGCTGCGATCACCGCCTGCTGCCGCGCATTGTTGTCGCGCGCGGCCGCCGCCGCGCTGGTGCCCCGCGTCTGCACCCCGATGAGGATGTTCGCTCGATCGGGCGTGAGCCGCGCTTCTCCGGACGCGGAGGTGACGATCTGGGGCGGCGCCGGCGACATCGATGCGGGGCTGGTTGCCAGAGCGGCCGACAGGACGAGGACGGAGGCGGGGAGCGCGATCATCGCGGCGAGTGTAACCTTTCGGGCGCCAGGGAGCAGATCGCCCGGAGGTGGCGCGATGGCCGTGCGGCGCAGGGAGATCCTCTGGTGGATGACGGGCGCAGCCGCTGCTCTGGCGGCGCCGAGGGTGAGCGCCGCGCCGATCAAGGCGGTGCTGTTCGACGCCTTTCCAGTTCTCGATCCCCGCCCGGTGTTCGCGCTGGCCGAGCAGCTCTTTCCCGGGAACGGGAAGGCGTTCGGCGAGGCATGGCGGACGCGGCTGTTCGAGTACCAGTGGCTGCGGGCGCTCTCCGGCCGGTATGCAGACTTCCTGGACGCGGCGGAGGGCGCGCTCGTGTTCGCCGCCAAGGCGCAGAAGGTGGACCTCACGGAGGAGAAGCGCACGCGCCTCGTGCAGTCCTGGCTCGCGCTGAAGGCGTGGCCCGACGCACCGCCGGCGCTGCACGCGCTCAAGCAGGACGGCGTCCGGCTTGCCTTTCTCTCCAACGCGACGCCGCGGATGCTCGAAGCCGGCATCCACAACTCGTCGCTGGAGTTCGTCTTCGAGCAGGCGATCAGCACCGACCGGATACGGACCTACAAGCCCGACCCGCGCGCGTACCAGCTCGGCGTCGACGCGCTCCGGCTCCCCGCGGGCGAGATCCTCTTCGCGGCGTTCGCCGGATGGGACGCGAGCGGCGCGAAGTGGTTCGGGTATCCGACGTTCTGGGTGAACCGCGCGGGAGCGGCCGCCGAGGAGCTGGGTGCGCCGCCGGACGGCATCGGATCGACGATGGACGATCTGCTGCGCTTCGTGCGCGCGCGGAGATGACGCGCGCTACGCCGCGCAGGCTTCCTTCACCGCGGCCTCCAGCTCGTCCAGGTCCACCGGCTTCGGCAGCAGCTTCGCACCGCGCGCGAATCGCAGCAGCCGCGCGGAGCCGTCGCCGGTGAGCACGATCACGCGCGCGCGACCATGGCGCGTGCGCTCGAGGAACTCCGTCCCGTCCATGCCGGGCATGCGCAGGTCGAGGAGGATCACGTCAGGATCGTCGCCTTCGTCGATCTTGCGCAACGCGGCGGCGGCGGTCGCGACCGCTTCGACCAGAAAACCGGCGTCCCGCATCGCATCGAGCAAGGCCTCACGCGTGTCTTCGTCGTCGTCGATGATCAGGACCTTGCAGTGGGGTGCGCTCATCGAAGTCCCTCCGGGTGGGTGGCGCCACTCTTCCCTCGAACCGCACGTGTAGGATAATGCCGTTCCCGTGCGTGGCACCTTCCGACGCGACCTGGCGCTTGCTCCCGGCCCCGGATTCCGCCTCGGACGGAAACGGTCCGCCACCATCCTCTCGGTGGTGCTCGCCCTGACCGCCGCGGGCTGGGGAGCGTACGACCTCTGGACCGGCCACCGCGTCATCGGCCTTGCGACCGCCGCGTTGGCCGTCGCCTTCACCATCCAGCTCGTCCAGGGTGAGCTGGCCGGGTGGCGGTTCGAAGGCGCGGAGCTTCGATCCCGGCGGGTGCGGGTGAAGGCCCGCGAGATCGAAAGCGTCCACGTCGCTGCTCGCGGCGGCCGCGCCCGCGCCTGGGTGGAAACGCGCGCCGGAGAGCAGGTGGCGCTCCTCGAGGGGGAGGAGCGCGAAGTCCGCCGCATCGTCGACCGGCTGTCGGGAGTCATCCGACTCGCCGCTTTCCCTCCGGGCCGGACGATAAACTAAGCTGTCCGCCGTGCCGGCCGCCCTCTTCCTGCTCGCCGTCGCCGCAGCGGCGCCGCGTTTCCATGTCCAGCCGCTCGCGGTCGAGGGCGAGGTGGCCTCGGTGGTGGCCGCCGATCTGGACGGAGACGGCCGCAAGGACCTGGTCGCCGTCTACAAGACGGGAATTCCGCCGTACCAGAAGAGATCGTTCGCCATCTTCTGGAACCGCGCGGGGATCTTCGCGCCCCGTCCCGATCTGACGCTGGCGGTGGACGAGACCGAGGCCTGCGCTTACGACGTCGGGGTCGTCGGACCCGGGCCAGCGGAGGACCTGCTGGTGATGACCCCGCGCGCGATCAACGCCAAGTCGTTCGCCGGCCGCATCCCCGCTCCACCGCGGCGGCTGGTCGAGCGCCAGACCCTCTTCCACCAGCCGATCAACGGCGAGCTCCCGCGCGTCCGCCTGGTGCGAGACCTCTTCGGTCCCGGCAGCCACGATCTCCTCGTGCCATCGCTCGGCGCGCTGGCCATCTTTCGCCGCAATGCGAGCGGAGCCTACGAGAAGGCCGCGGAGATGGAAGTCGACATGGAGGTGAGCGGCGGGGCGCGCCGGGGCGAGGCCCTCGAGGTGCGTTACGGCTTTCCCGTCCTGCACATCTTCGACGCCGACGGAGACGGGTTGCGCGACATCTTCGCCATCCAGGAGGACCGGGTGGCGATCTATCGCCAGGGTCCCGGGTTCACCTTCCATCCGCAGCCCGACTACAGCCGCGACTTCTCCGTGCGCACGCCCGCCGACCACCGCGAGCGGGGGACCTCGGTCACCACCCTGGTCGCCGATCTCGACGGCGACGGGTTCGCGGACCTGATCATCCGCAAGCAGGTGTTCGAGGGGGTCACTTCCGCCCGAAGCACCAGCTACGTCTTCTTCGGCCGGAAGGACGGCTTCGCGCGCGAGCCCGCGCAGGTGCTGGAGAGCGAGGGAGTGACGCTCTTCCAGAACCAGCTCATCGACCTGAACGGAGATGGCCGGCCGGATCTGGTGGTGCCGTACACCAGCTTCGGCGTCTTCGCGCTCATCCGCATGCTGACGGCGAAGACGGCCAAGGTGGATTTCCAGATCTACCCGTTCGAGGCGAAGGCGCGGAAGTTCGCCGGCGACCCGGTCGCCGACCGGGATCTGAAGTTCCGCATTCCTCTCTCCGGGGACACCGATCTGCAGGCGGTGAGCCTCACCGCCGACGTCACCGGCGACGGCAGGCCGGACCTGATCTTCGGTTCCGGGGAGGAGCAGCTCGACATCTATCCCGCGCTCGGAGGCGGCGAGTTCGCGAAGGTTCCCGCGGAGACGATCGAGGTGCGCGCCGCCGGGGTGCTCGAAGCGGTGGACCTCGACGGAAAAGGCCGCAGCGATCTGATCCTCTACTACCCGAAGACCCGCGGACACGGCGCCGAGATCGTGGTGCTGACGAACCGGGGAGGCTGGTGATGGCGCTGTACGTCCGGCAGCTCAAGCTCGGTCCGATGGACAACTTCGTGTACCTGGTGGGCGCGGCCGGCGCTTCCGAGACCGCGATCGTCGATCCGGCCTGGGACGTCGCCGCTGCCGCCCGCGCCGCGGAAGAGGACGGTCGCACGCTCACCCACGCGCTCGTCTCGCACCACCATTTCGACCACGTCAACGGCGTTCCGTTCGTGCTCGGCCGCAGCGGGATCCGCGTCTTCGCGCACCGCGCGGACGTTCCCGGCCTCTCGCCCGAAGTGAGGCGCGAGGTGACCCCGATCGATGCCGGCGACGCCGTGGAGGTTGGGCCGCTGCGCATCGTCGCGATGCACACGCCGGGTCACACTCCTGGCTCGACCTGCTGGCACGCCGGAGAAGGGCTGTTCGCCGGAGATACGGTGTTCGTCAACGCCTGCGGCCGCTGCGACCTCGCCGGCGGCGATCCGGAGCAGATGTTCCAGAGTCTCCGCCGGGTCTCGGAGCTTCCGCCCGAGGTGCGGCTCTACCCAGGCCACGACTACGGCGACGTGCCGATCTCGTCGATCGCGCGCGAGCGGGAGCGCAACCCGTACTTCCAGAAGCTCTCCTCGCTCAGCGACTTCGTGGCGTACCGCATGAGCCCCAAAAAGCCGTCTCTCTAGCTCGAGCGCGTTCCCGCTAGAGCTGCGCGCTGGTCAGCCACTGCTTGTGCTGCTCGGTGCCGTCGAACATCTGCGTGGTCTTGAACTTCTCCCACTTGCCGCCCTGCGCGTACGGCGCGGTGCGCGCGAGCAACTTCTGCCGCTCGTCGTCCGTCATCGGCTGGAAGGTGGTGGCGAGCCAGAGCGCCTGCTCGAGGACGCCCTCGCTGTCGCATCCGGTGATCGTGACGCTCACGCCCGGCACGCTCATCGCGTAGCGCAGGCAGTCCACCGCCCCGGCGGCGCCGGCTTCGAGGATCAGCCCCGCGGCCATCGACTTCATCCCGAGGACTCCGATGCCTTCCTGCTCCGCGAGCGGCAGTACTTCCTTCTCGAAGCTGCGGTAGTGCGCGTCCAGCACGTTGAGCGGCATCTGCACGGTGTCGAAGTGGAAGCCGTTGCCGCGGGCCGTCTCGATCATCTTGCGGTGGATGCGCGGGTCCTTGTGCCCGGTGAATCCGATGAAGCGCAGCTTGCCGGCCTTGCGCGCCGCGAGCAGCCCCTCGATGGTGCCGCCCCTCGCGAAGCAGCGCTCCGGGTCGTCGTCGCGGATGACCTCGTGGATCTGCACGAGGTCGATCGAACGCGTCTGCAGCCGCCGGAGCGACTGCTCCAGCTGACCGAGCGCCGACTTCGCGGTGCGCCCGTCGAGCTTCGTCATCAGGAAGGCCTTCTCGCGATATCCGTCGCGCAGCGCCTTCCCCATCCGCTCCTCGCTCTTGCCGTCGTTGTAGTCCCAGCAGTTGTCGAGGAAGTTCACCCCGTGGTCGAGCGCGCGCCGGACGATGCGGATGCTCTCCTGCTCGTCGTGCGGAAGGCCGAGGTGGTAGCCGCCGATGCCGACGATCGAGACCCGCACCCCGGTGCGGCCCAGCTCGCGCGTCCGGGCGCGCGCATCGGAAGGGATCCTGTACTTGCCCGTCGGCACCGCACCGGGCGGCGCGCCTCCCGCCTGCTTCTCCGCTCCTCTTGCCGCCATGGCGAACATCCCTCCGCACAGCGTTGCCAGAACCTTGCGTCGCGTGGCCATCTGCGAAGCTATGGCACGGTCGCCTCCGCCGTCAGAGGGCCTCGGCCGCGCGGCGCAAGGCACCGGACGGATCCACCGAGATCACCGGGCCGTGGCAGGTGAAGACGTGCTGGAGGCCGGGGGTGTCGGCGAGCCGCGAGAGGTGCGCCTTGAGCTCGCGGCGGTCGGCGACTCCGATCCAGCGGATCAGCCGGGGAACGTGGAGGTCGCCGGCGAATCCCAGGGCGCTGACCAGGAGGCCCGGCACACCGCGGGGCCGGGCCGCGTTCATCAGCACGTCTCCGGGAAAGCAGAGCGAAGCCCGCGAGGCCGACCGCGCCGTGCACACCACGTCGCCCATCTTCGCGCCGGCGACCGGCGCGACCACCACCCCGGGATCGTCGGGCAAGAGCTCGAGCCAGCCGTCCACCTGCACGATCTCGCGGATCCGCTTGCGGGCGCCCTGGCCGGCGAGCACGCGAAGCTTCGGGTAGCGCGCCTTGAACGAGCCCAGATCGAGGCGGTGGAACCCGTTCGCCGCGACCGCGAACGCAGGCTCCCCCCACGCTTCGATCTCCTTCATCGAGGGCGCGTCCAGCGCGATGGCATTGAGGAAGACGAGCTGTCCAGAGGCGAGGCGCGCGATCCCCATCCTGCGCTTGAACGGCCCGCGCGGCAGGTCGGCCTCGACGCTCCAGAGGTTCTCCTGCAGCTTCTCGATCGGACGATGGGGAAGGACGGTCCAGGGCCTCGGCACGCGCGGAGCTTACATCGCCGCGGGCGCGACGCGGTGGGAGGAGACGAGGACCCGGCGCAAGGTGAAGAGGACGAGCGCGATGGAAAGCGCGGCCCAGAGCACCCCCCAGACGATCGCCGGAATGAAGGTCACGCGCGCCAGCGCGTCGGCGTCGGTGCCTCCGGACCACGAGCTGAGATGGAGCAGGTCGTCCCGGATGTCGTAGAGCGCGTAGCAGGAGGAAAACGCGGCGAGGAACACGAGCACCGCACGGCGCAGCCACGCGGCCCCGTAGCGCGCGAGGAGTCCCAGCGCCAGCGCGCAGCCGGCGACGAACACGAGCGTGAACCCGTCGCGGACGTAGAGCGCCGCGACCAGGGCGCACCAGCCGGCGAGGGCGATCAGCGGCCACCGCCCCTGGCGGCTGCGCGCGGCGAGGTAGAGGAGCACGCAGGCGGACACCGCGGATCCGACGTACCCGGCGCTGGCGATCACGATCTCGCGCAGGAGCGAGGGGGGAAAGCGCGACAGGGTGACCCCGCCCTGATCGGGGCTGACGCGGATGGCGTCGACGCTGCCGCCGACCAGCAGGGTGGCGGCGGCGTGGCCGCTCTCGTGCATCAGCACCACCAGCAGCTTGAACGGGTAGAGCGGCCAGGTGTTCCAGAAGAGGATGCCGGCGACGGCCGCCGCCGCGAGCGCGGCGAGGAACCTGGCGTCGAGGTGCTGGCGCGCGTCCATCGCAGATGATGTAACGTCCTTCGGGAGCGAAAGTTTCACGATGTCCGATCTGCTCGTCAACGGAACGCTTTATACGCTGGACCCCGGGCGGGCTACCGCGCAGGCGGCGCTGATCCGCGACGGCCGCTTTGCGCGGGTGGGCTCGCGGGAGGAGTGCGAGCGCGAGGCGCGGGACGACGTGCGGTACATCGAGCTGGGCGAGGGGTCCGCGGTTCCCGGCTTGATCGATGCGCATGGGCACCCGCTCCTCCATGCCCGATCGCTGATCGAGGTCCGGCTCGATGGCGCCCGCTCCGCGCAGGAGTGCGTGGACCGCGTCGCGCGCTACGCCGCGACGGTGCCGGAGGGCGGCTGGATCCGCGGCAGCGGGTGGGACCAGAACCTCTGGCCCGGCCGCGCTTTCCCCGATTCCGCCCTGCTCGATCCGGCGACCGGCGGTCACCCGGCGGCGCTTTCGCGCGTCGACGTGCACGCGCTGTGGTGCAACCGGCTGGCGCTGCGGGTGGCGGGGATCACGTCCGCGACACCGGACCCGCCGGGCGGACGCATCCTCCGCGAGCGCGACGGCACGCCGACCGGGGTGCTGATCGACACCGCGATGGACCTGGTCCGCCGCGCCATTCCCCGGCCCGGACCACGCGAGCTCGAGGAATTGCTCGTGCGGTCCCTGCGGGCGCTGGCGGCGGTCGGGCTCACGGCCGTGCACGACGCCAGCGCCGGTCCGGATCTGCTGGCGGCGTACGCCCGGCTCGCGGAGCGCGACGAGCTGCCGGTCCGCGTCTACGCGATGATCGACGCGCCCGGAAAGGCGCTCGACGAGCAGATGCGCGCGTTCCGCGAGCGCCCGACGCTCGGCTTTCTCTCGGTGAGAAGCGTCAAGCTCTTCGCGGACGGGGCGCTGGGAAGCCGGGGAGCGGCGCTCTTCGAGCCGTACGCCGACGATCCCGGCAACACGGGCCTCTGGCTGACCGACCCGCGCGAACTGGAGGAGCGGATCGCGCGCGTCGCCGCCGCCGGATACCAGCCGTGCGTGCACTGCATCGGCGACCGCGCCTGCGCAGTGGTGTTGGAGGCGTTCGCCAAGGTCCCGCGCGCGCTCCGGCCGCGCGCCGAACACCTGCAGATCCTCCGGCCCAGGGACGTGCCGCTGCTCAAGCGGTCCGGCGCGATCGCTTCCATGCAGCCGACGCACGCGACCAGCGACGCTCCGTGGGCCGAAGAACGGCTCGGGCACGGCACGGAGCGGCAGCGCGGCGCGTACGCCTGGCGGCAGGCGCTCGACGCCGGCGCTCCGCTCGCGTTCGGCAGCGATTTCCCCATCGAGGGGATCGATCCGCGCGAAGGCCTCCGAGCGGCGATCGGCCGCCGGGCTGCCGGGGGCGGCGCCTGGATGCCCGAGCAGCGGCTGCGACGCGACGAGGCGCTCCACGCCTTCACCGCCGGAGCGGCCTGGGCGGAATTTGCCGAGGGGCAAAGGGGTTGCATCCGCGAGGGCTTCGACGCCGATCTCACCGTCTTCGAGCGCGACGTGTTGACCGTCCACGTCGACGAGCTGCCGTCGGTGCCCATCGCCGCGACGGTCGTCCAGGGTCGGGTCGTGTTCGCCGGAGAATGAGGATGCCTGCCCCACTCGAAAATTGTCCCGACGTCGAGGATTGCCTGGCCGATCCCTCCGAGATCGGGCGGATCTGCACCTTCGCGCCGATCTGCGGCACCTGCGCCGTGTACCGGGTGATCGAAGGGCGGCGCGGTCTGCTGCTCGGCACCTGCCGGGTGCGCAGCGAACGCGGCGAGTTCCCCTGCACCGCGCCGATCTGCGACGCCTACGCGCCGCGTGCGGGCGCCCAGCCCGCGCCGGTGGTGCAGATCGCCCGCGCGCCCCGGCCGCGCCGCGAGCGCGAGGAGCCGGCGCCGCGCCCGCGGAAGATCCCCGATGGCCCCGTTGGAGAGGTGGAGATGACACGAGAGGAGCTGAAGGCGCTGATCCGCGAGGCGATGGACGAGGAGCGCGGCGGCGGAGTCGCCCCGCTCGCGCCGCGCTGGGAGGGCGGAGTGGCGGTGCTCAAGCCGGCGGACCCCGCGCTGCAGGCGAAGGAGCTGCCGCTGGAATCGCTCTTCCACAAGGTGGTGATGATCCGCGATCGGCTCCGCGTGCTGGAGCAGAAGATCAACGCGAACGGAAAGCTGACCGACGCGGAGAAGGTGGATCTGCAGGGGTACATCACCGGCTGCTACGGCTCGTTGACCACCTTCAACGTTCTCTTCCGCGACCGGGACGACGGGTTCCGCGGCGCCGCCGGCAAGGACTAGGGGCGCGGTGCTCGCCGCGCTCCTCTGCGCCGCGCTGGCGCAACTCCCGAAGCCGCCGACGCCGGAGACCGTCCCGGACGCCGGGACGGCAACGCCGGCTGTGCCGTCGGTGAGGCCGGTGGTCTACGAAGGGCTGACGCCGCAGCGGCTGGCGCGCATCCAGGGCGCGCTGCAGCGCGAGAAGCTCGACGGCTGGCTGTTCTTCGACTTCCGGCGGTCGGACGAGATCGCGTATCGCGTGCTGGGGATCGATCCGGCAGGCGCGCGCAGCCGCCGCTGGTACTGCCTGATTCCGGCGCAGGGCCCGCCGCGCAAGCTCGTGCACGCCATCGAGCCGCGCGCGCTCGACGGCGTCCCCGGCGGCTCGACGACGTACACCTCGTGGCGCATCCGCGACCGCGAGCTGGCGCTGCTCCTGCGCGGGGCCCGCCGGGTGGCGATGGAGTATTCGCCGCGCAACGAGATTCCGACGGTCGCGCGGGTGGACGGCGGCACGCTCGAGCTGGTGCGATCGATGGGCCCGGAGATCGTCTCGAGCGCCGATCTGGTGGCCGAGCTCGAGAGCATCCTGACGCCGGAGGAGCTGGCTTCGCAGGAGCGGGCGGCGGAGCTGCTCAGCGCCGATCTCGAAGCGGTCGCACAGGAAGCCGCCCGGCGCGTGCGCGAGAACAAGCCGGCGACCGAGCGCGAGCTGCAGGACTTCGCCCGCGCCCGCTGGGCGCAGGAGGGGTTCGACCCCGAGGGCTGGCCCGGCGTCGCCGCCGATGCCCACTCGGCCGACCCTCATTATTCGCCGCCGCCCGAGGGAGGAGCGGTGGTCGGCCGCGGGAGCCTGATGCTGCTCGACTTCAGCGCGCGCCTTTCG